>Ga0209738_10000127_pt1 | contig 17620 bp, 14 predicted proteins | sample TergutNc150P5_FD_187289 | JGI IMG/M metagenome (GOLD analysis project Ga0209738, IMG submission 187289) | Nasutitermes corniger P5 segment gut microbial community from laboratory colony in Florida, USA - Nc150 P5 (SPAdes) (version 2) | ecosystem: Host-associated > Arthropoda: Insects >...
CCTCGACCTGCGCGTCAAGGTCGTCAAAGACTGGCAGTCCGACGCCAAGCAGCTCAACCGCCTGGGCTTCTGGGCGGGCCTAGCGGCGCCGGGCGCGCAGGGCCGCGAAGACGCTCTGCAAGATGATGAACACGCTCATGATGGCCGCGAGCACGATGCTCGACCAGCCGTTGGCCAGCGTGCCGTTGAAGTTGATGATCTTGGTGATCAGCGTCTGCACGAGCACGCCGATGAACGAGCCGAGGATGTTGCCAACCCCGCCGGTGAGCATGGCTCCGCCGATGACCGACGACGCGATCGCCTGGATCTCGAAGCCCTGCGCCTTGTCGACGGCGCCGCCGGTCGAGAACAGGCAGAACAGGAATCCGCCGAAGGCCGTCAGCAGCCCGTTGAGGGTGTAGACGCCGAGTTTGACGCGCTTCACGTTGATGCCCATGAGCAGCGCCGACTGTTCGCTGCCGCCGACCGCGTAGATGCTGCGTCCGAACCTCGTCCAGGTCATCATCGCGTACACCGCGAACACCGCGATCAGCGCGAGCACGACCGACAGATACAGGAAGGGGCGCTGGTACACCCCGGCCGCGTTGGAATAGCCCCCGAACGAGAACGTGAACTTGAACGTGGCGAGCTTCATGAAGTCGCGGTTGGTGATGTCGATCGTCTGGGGCGAGATCATGGCCGTCATGCCGCGCGCGAAGAACATGCCGGCCAGCGTGACGATGAACGGCTGGATGTTGAAGTACGACACCAACACGCCCTGCACCAGCCCAAACACCACGCCGGTGAGCAGCACGAACGCGATCATGGTGGGCACATCGACGTGCCGGCGTTCGAGGAAGAACGCGAACATCATGCAGTACATCGCGATCTGCCCGCCGACCGAGATGTCGATGCCGCCGCTGATCATGACCATCGTCATGCCCGCGGCCACGACGATCAGCCCGGGGTTCGAGTTGAGCATGTCGAAGAACGAATTGAGGCTGCCGAAGTTCTTGTCCCGGTAGAAGATCGCCGAGGCGATGTAGATGGCCAAGAACAGCCCGAACGTGATCAGCACGAGCGAGTTGTTGCCGTAGAACTGCGCGCGCAGGCCGTCCAGCCGTCGAGGCGGACGGACGGCGCGGGGCTTGCGGGTGAGCGCGGACGAAGACATGGCTACACACCCGCTTCCTGTGCGGCCAGCGCGGGCGTGCGCGAGAACCGCCGGCGGCACCAGGTCGACGCCCGGGCGAGCATGGGTTTCAGCTCGCTGGATTGCAGCACCACGATGATGACCACGACGATGGCCTTGAACATCGGCAGCTGGTCGGCCGAGACGTTGATCGAATACAGCACCGTGGTCAGCGCCTGGATCGTGATGGCGCCGATGACGGTGCCCGACAGCGAGAACCGTCCGCCCATCAGGCTGTTGCCGCCCAGGGCGACGGCCAAGATGGCGTCCATCTCCATCATCTTGCCGTTGTTTTGCGTGTCGATGCCGGCGATGCGGCTGGTGGCGATGATGCCGGCGATGGCGGCGCAGACGCCGCAGAAGATGAACGCGGCCACGATGATGCGGCTCGACCGCAGCCCGACGAGGCGGCTGGCGCGGTCGTTGATGCCGACGGCCTGGATATTCGTGCCCAGCGCGGTGAACCGCAGCACGAGCGCGGTGAGGATCACCACGAGCGCCGCGATGAAGATGGGCGTCGGAATCGGCACGATGTTCTTGCCGGCGCTGTCCTGGATGAAGTTGCCCGCCCATCGGAAGCTCGGCACGTCGACCTTGTTGATCTGCCCGTCGGCCACGACCTTGGCGATGCCGCGCCCGCCGGTGTACAGGATCAGCGTCGCGACCATCGGCTGGATCTTGAGCTTGGCCACCAGGAAGCCGTTCCACAGCCCGCACACGGCGCCGGCGGCCATGCCGACCAGCAGGGCGACGGCGTAGGGGACGACGTAGGCCGTGACGTGGTAGTTGTGCTGCGCCAGCGTGCCGAAGCCGAGGGTCCAGACGGTGATTGCGCTGGTCAGGGCCATGACGGAGCCGACGGAGATGTCGACGCCGCGCGAACACGAGACCACGATCATCATGCCGACGGCGACGATCACGAGCTCCGAGGAGCGGTTCAGGATGGTCACCAGCGGCCCGTTGAGCGCCCCGTTGGTCACCACGATGTGGAAGAACGGCCCGGCCGAGCCGGTCTGTGCGATCTGCACGATGACGTTGAGCAGCAGCACGAGCACCAGGCACAGCAGCGGGAAGAACATGCGGTGCCGCACGACCCGGATCAGCGCCTCACGCATCGTCCTCACCGCCCGCGATCTTGGCCATGATGGCGTCGGACGACATGTCGGCGCTGGACAGCTCGCCGACCTTGTGCAGGTCGCGCATGATGCCCAGCCGGTTGCAGGTGCGCAGCATCTCGTCGATTTCGGACGAGATGAACAGCACCGCCATGCCCTGTTCGGCCAGCTCCACGCACAGCCGCTGGATCTCGGCCTTCGTGCCGACGTCGATGCCGCGCGTCGGCTCGTCCAGAATCAGGAAGCGCGGGTGCGTGGCCAGCCAGCGCGCCACGATGACCTTCTGCTGGTTGCCGCCCGACAGCTGCTTGATGGGCGTGTCGAGGCTGGCGGTCTTGATCGCCAGCAGATCGACGTAGTGCTGCGCGATCCGCTCCTGTTCGGCGCGGGGGATCAACCGCAGCGCCCCGCGCTTGACCTGCGCGGCCATGATGATGTTGTCCAGCACCGACAGATCCTGGATGCAGCCCTCGTCCTTGCGCGATTCGGGGCAGAACGCCATGCCGACGCGCATGGACGCGATCGGTGCGTGCGTCATGCGCCGGCCGTCGACTTCCAGCGTGCCCGTGTTCGGGGCGTCGGCCCCGTAGATGGCGCGCGCGACCTCGGTGCGACCGCTGCCCAGCAGGCCGGCCAGGCCGACCACCTCGCCGGTGAAGATCTGCAGCGTGAAGGGCTTCACCCCGCCCCGCACGCCCAGCTCGCGCGTCGCGATGACGGGCGTGCCCGACCGGTCCACCGCGTCATCCGAACGCCGGTGGATGGCCGCCATGTCGTCGAACGCCCGCCCGAGCATGGCCGCCACCAGGTCGCGGCGGGGCAGGTCGGCGACGTCGTACTGACCCACCAGCCGCCCGTTGCGCAGCACGGTGATGGCGTCGCAGACCTCGTAGACCTGCTCCAGGAAGTGGGTGATGAAGATGATGCCCATGCCCGCCTGGCGCAGCGTCCGCATCAGCTGGAACAGCGTGGCGACCTCCTGCTCGTTGAGCGAGGACGTGGGTTCGTCCAGGATCAGCACCTTGGCCGAGATGTCGATGGCCCGCCCGATGGCGACCATCTGCTGGATCGCGATCGAGTACACCTCCAGCGGCTTCTCGACGACGATGTCCACGCCGATGTCGTGCATGATGGCGCGGGCCCGCCGGTTCATCTGCGCGCGGTTGACGAAGCCGAGCCGACGGGGCTGGCGTCCCATGAAGATGTTCTCGGCGACGGACAGGTTGGGGCACAGGTTGATCTCCTGGTACACGGTCGACATGCCGCGCGCCTGGGCCTGTTGGGGCGAGTGGTTGATGACGGAGGCGGACGAGCCGTCGAGAAAGATCTCGCCCGACTCGAACGCCTCCGCTCCCGTCAACACCTTGACCAGCGTCGATTTCCCGGCGCCGTTCTCGCCCATCAGGGCGTGGATCTGCCCCGCCGACAGCGTGAAGTCGACGTCGTCCAGCGCCACAACGCCCGGGAAGTGCTTGGTGATCTTCCGCATGGCGACCAGGGTCTGTGCCATGTCTGCGTGCCTACGAGCCGAACGCGGTCTTGATCTTCTCGGCGGCGTTGGCGGAGTCGATGATGCCCTCCTGCGAGTACGTGATCTTGGCGATCTTCTCGCCGGCCTCGGCCTGCTTGATCAGGGCCCCGACCTGCGGGCCGAGCAGCGGGTCGCACTCGCCGATCACGTCGATGATGCCGTCGATGACCATCTGCACGGCCGACTTGTTGCCGTCGAACGAGATGATGATGTAGCTCTTCGGGTCCTTGCCGGCGCTCTTGAGCGCGTCGATCGCGCCGTACGTCATGTCGTCGTTCTCGGAGTAGATGACGTTGAACGGCTTGTTCTGCTGCAGGAACGACTCCATGACCTCCTGGCCTTTGGCCTGCGTAAACTCGCCGGTTTGCTCGTAGACGACGTTCCAGTCGCTGTGCTTGCTCAGCGCATCGGTGAGGGCCTGGCTGCGTCCCTTCTGCGCGGTCGAGCCCATCGTGCCTTGCAGGTGGACGATGTTGATCGGGTCGGTGACGTTGTTGGTGGACAGGTAGTTCTCCAGCCAGGTGATGGTGCGCTGGCCCTCGGCCAGCATGTTGCCGCCGAAGTAGGTCAGGTACAGGTTGTCGGGCACCGAGAGCTGGCGGTCGGAGACGATCAGCGGGATGCCGGCGGCCTTGGCCTCCTGCAACACGGGCTCCCAGCCGACGTCGGTGACGGGGGCCAGGTCGATGACCTCGACGCCCTGCGAGATGAGGTCGCGCACGTCCTGTTTCTGCTTGTCGGCATCCTGGTTGGCGTCCAGGAAGACGAGCTTGAAGCCGTTGGCGGGGACGAAGTAGTCGCGGTAGCTCTGCGTGTTGGCGGTGCGCCAGCCCGACTCGGCGCCGACCTGGGCGAAGCCGAGTGTGATCAGCCCGTCGCCGTTGGTGTCCTTGGGTACCAGCGTGTAGGCGGAGCTGTCGGTCGCCGAGGCGGTGGGGGACGAACCGGGGTCCGATCCCGCGCTACAGGCGATCAGGGACAGGCTGGCCAAGGCGACCAGTCCGGATGCTGCGATGCGTCGTTTCATGTCACGGATCCTCTCTGGGCCGTCGTCGCGGAGGGCCCACGGTGGGGGGGTCGGCCCGGTGTGCCGTCGGCGCCCGGGTTGTCTGTCGCACAGTGTCGCGCATCCCCAACGAGGCGCGGCGCATCACTCATGTTAGCGATAACAGGCAGGTCTCGACAGAGGTTGGTGTGGGAATCGCGTAACGATTTGGTAACGGTCGAACGGGCGGGTGGGCCGGGTCAGATGACCGAGGATCCGCGGACGACCAGCCGGGGTTGGACGAGCTCGACGCCCGGGTTGGCCAGCCCGTCCATCGCCTCGTGCAGGCGTTCGGCCGCGAGCCGGCCGATGGTCTGCAGGTTCATGTCGATGCTCGTCAGGGGAGGGCGGGTGCCCTGCACGAGGATCTCCCAGTTGTCGTGTCCGACGACCGACACGTCGGCGGGCACCGCGCGCCCGGCGTCGCGCAGCGTGTCGATGACGCCGCGGGCGATCTGGTCGTTGCCGCAGACCACGCCGTCCACCTCGGGCTGCCGTTGCAGCACCGTCCGCATGGCCCCGTGGCCCCAGCCCTCGCTCCAGCTGCCGAACAGCGCCTCCCCGCCCGCCGGCTCCAGGCCCGCCGACGCCAGCTGGGCCATGGCGCCGTCCACGCGCTGGCAGGCCGCCCCGTAGGTGGGATCACCGGCGATCAGCGCGATGTGGCGCCGCCCCAGCGACAGCAGGTGCTCGACCGCGAGGCGTCCGCTCGCCGCGGCATCGGCCACGATCGAGCAGTCCTGTGCGTCGGTCGAGGGTGCGTACGCGTAGACGACCGGCACCGGCAGGTCGGCGCCCAACGAGGGCCGGGCGTCCGGGCGGGCGCCGACGATGATCAGCCCATCGACCCGCCGTTCCATCAGGACGTCCAGGTGGTAGCGCTCCCGGATCGCGTCGCCCCGTGCGTCGCACAGCAGCACGCAGACGTTGTTGAGCCCGAACGCGTCCTCGGCGCCGACCAGCAGCGGGATCGAGAACCGTCCCTCCAGGTCGTGCGTGATCAGGCCGACCGTGCCGGTGTGCCCGGCCAGCAGCGACCGCGCCAGGGCGTTGGCCACGAAGCCGAGCTCGCGCGCCACCCGTTGCACCCGCTCGCGGGTGGTCGGGCTGACATCGCCCCGTCCGTTGAGGGCCTTCGATGCCGTGGCCATCGAGACCCCGGCCTTGCGGGCGACCTCGCGCAGTGTCACGGGACGGGCGGGGGGCGCGGCGGTCGGTTGTGCGTTCGGCGTCATCCGAACACTGTACGAAATTACTTTCGGACGAGCAACACCGTAACTCCTTGACATCGATGTATCGCTATGTCAAGCTCATCGAAAAGCATTTCGGAAGATTTCGACCCTCCTGGAGGGAGGGGGACGTCTTCCCCGCCCCCCGAACGAGAGGACAACAGTGATGAGACTCCGTATCCTGGGCCTCGCGGCCGCCGTAACCCTGTCCATCGGTGCCCTGGCGGGCTGCACCAGTTCGTCGTCGACCGCACCCTCGGGCAACACCGGGGGCACGCCGATGGCGGCGACCGGCGTCGATGACGGCACCAAGCTGACCATGTGGTCACGGGCGCCGCTGGAAAAGCAGGCCAAGAACGCCGTGGCCGCGTACAACGCGTCCCACAAGAACCAGGTGCAGCTCGAACTCCTGCCCAACGATGACGTCGAGGGCAAGGTGGGCAGCGCCGCGCAGACCAATTCGCTGCCCGACATCCTGGCCGGCGACGTCGTCCGCATCCCCTACTGGGTGCAGCAGGGGATCTTCATGGACCTGACGACGCAGATCGACGGCCTGCCCAACAAGGCGCAGCTGCAAAGCGGTCATATCGAGGCCGGCACCGCGGATGGCAAGGAGCACACCTTGCCCTTCGTGACCGACATCTCGGTCATGGTCTGGAACAAGGACCTGTACAAGCAGGCCGGCCTCGACCCCGACAAGGGTCCGGCGAACCTGTCCGACTTCGTGACCCAGGCCAAGGCCGTCGCCGGGCTCAACCAGGCCGGCGTGGCCGGAACCTACGTGGCCGGGCAGTCCGGCGGCGCGCTGATGTTCACGCTGTTCCCGATGATGTGGGCTTCCGGCGCCGACGTCATCCGGGGCAACTCCGCCAATCTGGACTCGCAGGCCGCCCACAGCGTCTACGACGCCTACCGCGAACTGGCGCAGACGCCGAACGGCATCGGCGCCGGCTCGAAGGAAGAGACCGGCGCGACCTGGACCGCCCCGTTCAGCCAGGGCAAGATCGGCGTCATGCAGTACCCGTACACCTCGGTCAGCTCGCTGTTCACCACGGCGGGCTTCGACATCGGCGTGACGGGCATCCCCGGCATCACCGGGGGCCAGTCGACGTTCCTGGGCGGTGACGCGATCGGCGTCTCGCGCGATTCGAAGAACGTGGCGCAGGCCTGGAACTTCATGAGCTGGCTGATGTCGGACGCCGCGCAACAGCAGGTCTTCGCCGACAACAACGACACCGCGTCCAGCCTGACGGTGCTGGCCAACGGGTACAGCTCGGCCGATCCGCGCACCAGGATCGCCAACGACACCATCAAGAACGGCCAGACGCCGATCGCGGTCAACTGCAACGAGGCCTTCAACGCCGCCGGCAGCCCGTGGCAGCTGCTGATCCAAGACGCCATCTGGGGCGACGGCACCAAGGTCGCCGCCGACAACAACGCGATCTCGGCCGTGCTCGCCAACACCTGACCGCCCATCGCCGCGGGACGGGTGGCCCCCCACCCGTCCCGTGCCAACCTTGCCGGGGGATCCCATGAACGACTATGCCCACCCGGCCCGACGTCGCCGCGGTGTCGGGCGCCGCGGCCTGGTCGGCTGGGGCTTCGCCAGCCCCGTGACGGCGTTTCTCGTGGTGCTCTTCTTCGCCCCGATCGTCCTGGTCGTGATCATGTCGGTGTCCCGGTGGACGCTGCTGGGAGGTGACCAGGGGCCCAACGGGCTGACCAACTACACCAGGGTGCTGGCCGATCCGTTGCTGCTCGATTCGGTGTGGTTCACGCTCAAATACACCGTGCTGACGACGGTGATCCTGATGCCGGTCGCGCTGGGCCTGGCGCTGCTCGTCCAGGAGGCGCGGCGCTGGAACGCCATCGTGCGCACCGCGATCCTGGTGCCCTCCGCGATGGGGATCGCCTCGGCGTCCCTGCTCTTCTACGCGCTGTATTCGCCCCAGGTCGGCCCGCTGAACAAGCTCTTGGGGCATCTGGGGCTCATGAACCCCGATTCGTCCATCCTCGGCACGCCCACGAGCGCGCTGTGGGCGACGGTGCTGCTGGTCGTCTGGCGGTTTGCCGGGTTCTACATGCTGCTCACGATGGTCGGGCTGCAGGCGATTCCGGACGACGTCTACGAGGCCGCCCGCGTCGACGGGGCCTCGCGCTGGGGCACCTTCTGGCAGGTCACGCTGCCGCTGCTCAAACCCACGATCGCGATGACGATGATCATGTCGATCACCGGATCGTTGCTCGCGTTCGACCAGTTCTACGTGCTGACCAAGGGTGGGCCGAACAACGCGACCATGACGGTCGTGCAGCTGATCTACCGGTACGCCTTCGAGACCCGGCGCGATCTGGGCATGGCCGCCGCGCTGTCGGTGCTCGTGCTGGTCGCGCTGGTCATCGTGAACGCCCTCCAGCTGCGGGCGATGGGGTCGTCGGAGGTGGATCGATGAAGCGCAGCCCCGCCGTGACCGGCACGTACTACATCCTCACCACCGCGCTCGCGCTGGCGTTCCTCGCGCCGCTGCTGTGGGCCGTGATCAGCTCGGTGTCGCCCGCGCCGGGCACCTCGCAGCTGCAGGGTTACGGCTTCAACAACTACCGCACGCTGTTCGAGTACGGCCTGGGCCTGCCGTCGTATCTGTGGCACTCGGTGGTCATCTCGGCGATCGTGGTCGTCGTCACCGTGGTGGTGGCCGCGACGGGGGGCTACGCCTTCGCCCGGTACTCGTTTCGCGGGCGCGGCGCCCTGTTCATCGCCGTGCTGGCGATCATGATGGTGCCGTACGCGGCGCTGTTGATCCCCATGGTCGTGTGGACCAAGCAGCTGGGCCTGCAGAACTCGCTGGTCGGGACGGGTCTGGTGCTCACGCTATTCCAGCTCCCCTTCGGCGTGCTGATCATGCGCAACGCCTTCGCCGCCATCCCCAGGGAGCTGGAGGAGGCCGCGGCGATCGACGGCTGCGGCGCGCTGGGGGCCTTCCGGCGCGTGATGCTGCCGGCGGTGGTCCCCTCGGTCGTCACGGTCGGCCTGTTCGCCTATCTGGCGGCCTGGAACGACTTCATGGTGTCGCTGTACCTGCTGTCGATGGGCAATGCGCCGCTGCCGCTGGCGTTGGTCAACATGCGCCAGCAGGTCATGGGCGTCATCGACTACGGGGTGACCACGGCCGGCGTCGTCGTCTTGACGCTGCCGGCGCTCGTGCTGTTCCTCGCTCTCCAGAAGTACTACGTCAAGGGCGTCCTGTCCGGCGCCGTGAAGGGGTGACCATGTCCACCAGGAATACCCGTGTCCTCGCACCCGTCGTCCCCTCGTGGGGCCGCCTGCGCCCGCTCGGCATCGACCAGGTGCGCATCGACGGTGGGTTCTGGGGTGAGCGGCAACGGCTCAACGCCTCTGCGATCATCCCGCATGCGCTGCGGTGGGAGGAACGGGTCGGGTGGATCGACAATTTCGCCCACGTGCGGGCCGGAGACATCGCGGGTCACCACGGCGGGCGCCAGTTCGCCGACTCCGACGTCTACAAGCTGATCGAGGCGATGGCTTGGGAGGTCGGGCGCACCGGCGACGTCGCGCTGGACGAGCAGATCGAGCGGCTGGGGCGTCTGCTGGCGGCGGCGCAGTGCGACGACGGCTACCTGAACACCCAGTTCGGCAACCCGGGGCAGGCGCCGCGCTATTCGGATTTCGCCTGGGGCCACGAGCTGTACTGTTTCGGGCACCTGATCCAGGCCGGCGTGGCGCGGCTGCGCACCGGCCGCGGCGGGTCGGTGGCCGAGGTGGCGTTGCGGGCGGCCGACCACGTCTGCCGCGAGTTCGCGGACGGCGCGCGTCCGGACGTCTGCGGGCACCCCGAGATCGAGGTGGCGCTGGCCGAGCTGTCCCGGGTCACCGGCGAGCCCCGGTATCTCGACCAGGCCAACCGGTTCCTGGCCCGGCGCGGGCACGGGCTCTTGCCCGACGGGGAGTTCGGACGCGGCTACTTCCTAGACGACGTGCCTTTCGTCGATTCGCCGGTGCTGCACGGCCACGCGGTGCGGGCGCTGTACCTGTGCGCGGGTGCGGTGGACATCGCGGTGGAGCGCGGCGATGCGCAGCTGCTGGACGCCGCGCGGGGCCAGTACGATGCGGCGCTGGCCGCGCGGACGTACCTGACCGGCGGCATGGGCGCGCACCACCAGGACGAGGCCTTCGGCGCCGACTTCGAGCTACCGCCCGACCGCGCCTACTGCGAGACCTGCGCCGGGGTGGCCTCGGTCATGGTGGCGTGGCGGCTGCTGCTGGCCACCGGGCAGCCGCGCTACGCCGATGTGATCGAGCGGACGCTGTTCAACCTGGTCGCCGCCTGTCCGTCGGCGGGCGGGGATGGGTTCTTCTACACCAACACGCTGCACCGGCGCACTCCGGCCGCCGCATCCGCCCCCGACGAGGTGGCCCCCCGCGCCGATGCGCTGCTGCGCGCGCCGTGGTTCGAGGTCTCGTGTTGCCCCACCAACGTGGCCCGCACGTTCGCGTCGCTGGCCACCTTCATCGCCACCGGCTCGGATGCGGGCATCCAGGTGCACCAGTACGCCCCGGCCACCATCGTGACGCCCAAGGCCCGGCTGCGGATGCAGACCGCGTATCCGGACGACGGCCTGGTGCGGATCAGTGTGGACGAGGCGCCCGGCCCCTTCGCGCTGGACCTGCGGATCCCGCAGTGGGCCGGCGGCGCGACGGTCGACGGCCAGTCGGTTCCCGTTGGGACACTTCGGACCCGGGTGCAGGCCGGCGATGTCGTCGAGCTGGTGTTTCCGATGATCCCGCGCGTGATTGTCCCCGACGACCGGATCGACGCGGTCCGGGGCGCGGTCGCCGTCGAGCGCGGCCCGCTCGTGCTGTGCCTGGAATCGGTGGATCTGCCCGAGGGCGTCGAGGTCAACGATGTCGCGGTGGCCGCCCCGCCCGGGGTCCGCATGGACGGTGACACCGTCACCATGCCGGGCCTGATCCGGCGGACGTGCCCGACGGCGTGGCCCTACGGGGTCGGGCCGGCCGGGCGGGCCACGCAGCCGTGCGACCTCGTCATGAGGCCCTACCACGCCTGGGGCAATCGGGGCCCGGCGACCATGCGCGTCTGGCTGCCCGTGGGATAGACGCCGTCGGCTGCGGCCGGTGTTTCCGGGCCTATCCCGGTGCGGAGGCCGTCAGTGCGGGGGAGGCGGGCCAGCCGTCATCCCAGCCGAGGCGGGCGATGGCCAGCGTGGGTGCACCGGCTCGGGCCCGGTCGTAGTAGTGGAAGGCCAGGTAGTCGCCGGCGGCGGATTCGCCGCCCGGCCCGGCCATGTCGCCAAAGCTGGCGAGCCACAGCGTGCCGCCGCCGGACAGCATGGGCACGCCGTCGCGGTCGAGGTACGGCCCAAGCACGGACGAGGCGCGCCCGACGCGGATGTTGTACGTCGAGTTCACGCCCTGGCAGCAGGTGTCCCACGACACGAACAGGTAGTAGGAGCCGCCGTGGCGCAGCACGGAGGCGGCCTCGATCGCCCACGGCGAGGCATCGCGCGTGGCGATGTGCACGGGCTTGGCACCGGGTGCGACGTGCCCGCTCGGCCAGCTCAACTGCACGGCGTAGATGCCCGACCAGAACGATCCGAAGAACATCCAGGGCACCCCGTCCGCGTCCTGCACGATCGTCGGGTCGATGGCGTTGAACTGGTCGGCGCCCGCGCGCGAGACCATGACCTGCCCGGCGTCCGTCCACCCGTAGTCCGGGCTGGCGGGGTCGGGGTTCTTCCCCGTCATCACGCCGATCACCGAGCTGTTCGAGCCGAAGGTCGATACCGCGTAATACAGGTACCACACGCCGTCGTGGTGGGCCAGCGTAGGCGCCCACACGTTCTTCGCGCCGGGCACCGCCGCGCTCACCCATGCGGGGGTCTGGTCGGCCTTCCATGCCGCCCCGGCCCAGGTCCATGTCGTCCCGCCGTCGTCCGAACGCAGGATCTGCGGCGGCCCGATGGTGGTGCCCTCGGTGCCGGTGTAGTACACCAGCCACGGCCGGCCCTGGTCGTCCAGCGTCAGGTCCGGGTCGTGCGCGCCGACCTGACCGGCCAGCGGCAGCAGCTCGGTCTGCGAGCTGGGCCGCGCCAGCACCGCAGGGGCGGCGATCAGCGCCAGCGCGACCACCGCCACGAGGACGGACGTCGCGGCCAGCCGCCTCCCGCTCGGCCCGGCCACGGCTACTCCCGCACCAGCCGGAGCATCGCCCAGGACACGGCGGGCATGGTGAAGTGCAGGTGGCCGTCCTCGATCTGGGCCGTCAGCGGCCGAGGCCCGACCGAGGACGGATCCGCGGCCGTCGCCGACCAGCCGGGATCGGGGTTGGACAACACGACGGCTTGCTCCACACGGTGCCCGCCCAGGCCGCGCAGGTCGACCGTCACCGGCTCGGCGGCATCCGTCCTCCGGTTGATGACGAACAGCGCGAGCGCGCCGTCGTCGTCCAGCGTGGCGACCGCATCGAGCACCGGGACGTCCCCGAATGCCGCCGTCGCAAGTTCGGGGCAGCGCACGGACAGGTTGAGCACATCGCCCCGGGCGTGCCGGGCCGTCAGTGCGAACGGATGGAACGTCGTCTGCCGCCAGGCGGGTCCACCGGGCTCGGTCATGATCGGGGCGATGACGTTGACCAGTTGGGCCAGGCAGGCTGCCCGCACCCGGTCGGCGTGGCGCAGCAGGCAGATCAGCAGGCCGCCGACCACCACGGCGTCGGCGACGTTGTAGCGGTCTTCGAGCAGCCTCGGTGCCACGGGCCAGTCGTCGCCGCTGGGCGGCACCGATTCGGCGCGGTGCTGATACCACACGTTCCACTCGTCGAACGACACGTCGATCCGCTTGGTCTTCTTGCCCGCGGCCCGCACGTGGTCGGCGGTGGCGACGAGGCAGTCGATGAAGTAGTCCATGTTGACCCCCGACGCCAAGAAGCTGGCGAGATCGCCGTCGTGCTCGCAGTAGTAGGCGTGCGCAGAGACGAAATCGACGTCGTCGTAGGCCTGCGTCAGCACCTCGCGTTCCCATTCGCCGAACGTGGGCATGCCGGATCCGGATGAGCCGCACGCCACCAGTTCGAGCCTCGGGTCCATCATTCGCATGGCCTTGGCGGTGCGCGAAGCGAGCCGCCCGTACTCGTGCGCGGTGCGCGCGCCGATCTGCCAGGGCCCATCCATCTCGTTGCCCAGGCACCACATACGGACGCCGTACGGCTGGGTGGCACCGCCCGCCCTGCGTCGGTCCGACCAGGCCGTGCCGCCCGCGATGTTGCAGTATTCGAGCATGTCGAGGGCCTGTTCGATCCCGCGGGTGCCCAGGTTGACGGCCAGCATCGGCTCGACACCGGCCGCGTGGGCCCAGGCCATGAACTCGTCCAGGCCAAACTCGTTGGGCTCGGTCGAGTGCCAGGCCAGGTCGAGCCGGCGCGGCCGCTGGGCCACGGGTCCGGTTCCGTCCTCCCACCGGTATCCGGAAACGAAGTTGCCGCCGGGGTAGCGCACGGTCGTGACGCCGAGCTCGCGCACCAGATCGAGCACGTCGGTGCGGAAGCCCCGGGCGTCGGCGCGGGGATGTCCCGGCTCGTACAGGCCGGTGTAGACACCGCGCCCGAGGTGTTCGACGAACGATCCGAACACGCGCTGGGCGACCGGGGCGATGCGCGCTCCGGGGTCGCAGGTGATGGTGGACGACATGGGCCCTCTTTCTGTGGGTGATGGGACGCTTACCGGACCGCCCCGACCGTGAGGCCGGATTGCCAGTAGCGCTGGAGCAGCAGGAAAGCCACGATGAGTGGGACGATCGAGACGAAGGCGCCGCAGACGACCAGGTTCCACACCTGTTCGGCCCCCGAGCCGACGTTGGAGTGGACGAGCCAGTTCTGCAGCCCGACCGTGATCGGCCACAGCTTCGAGTCGGAAAGCATGATCGAGGGCAGGAAGAAGTTGTTCCAGGTTGCCACGACCGACAGTAGCAGGACGGTGATGACGGCGGGGCGCAGTTGCGGCAGCGACACCGACCAGAAGGTGCGCAGTTCGCTGGCGCCGTCCACGCGGGCGGCGTCCAACAGCTCGTCGGGCACGGCGTCTTGGCAGTAGACGCGGATGAGGTACGCGCCGACCGGGCTGAGCAGCGACGGCAGGATGATCGACCACATCGTGTTGATCATGGAGAACTTGCTGAACAGCATGAACAGCGGGATCACCAGCGCGGTGCCCGGCACCATGACCGAGCCGAGCACGAGGCTGAACACGATGCCGCGTCCCGCGAACCGGAACTTCGCGAAGCCGTACCCGGCGAGCACGCAGATGATGGTGGCGCCGCCGCCGCCCACCAGCGCGTACAGGAACGAGTTGCCGAGCCATTGCCAGTAGATGCCGCCCTGGTAGGTGACCAGGGCGGACAGGTTCTGTCCCAGCGCGAAGTCGCCCGAGAACCACAGCGCGCCGCCGTTGGAGACGAACAGGCTGGAGTTGGTCTTGGTGGACGCCACGAGCAGCCACCACAGCGGGATGAGGAAGTAGACGCACAAGACGAGCAGGAAGACGTGGCTGCCGATGCGCTTGGGTTGGTAGCCGCTGGGCTTGGTGGTGGCCATGTCAGCGAAGTCCGTTCTGCTTGCGGGTCAGGAACAGGAACAGGTACGAGCCGATGAACACGATGACGCCCAGCGAGAACGACACGGTGGCGGCGTAGTTGAACAGGCCCTGGTTGAACGCCAGCGAGGCGGCGTACATGTTGGGCGTGTACGTCGGCGGGATGGCCGACGGGGCCGCCGAGCCCAAGATGACCGGCTCGGTGTAGAACTGCAGCGTGCCGATCAGCGAGAAGACGACGCACATGATCAGCGCAGAGGCGATCAGCGGCAGCTTGACGTAGACGGCCGTGCGCAGGCCGCCGGCGCCGTCCAGCAGCGCGGCCTCGTACAGCGACGGGTCGATGGCCCGCAGCGCCGAGTAGATGATGATCATGTAGTAGCCGACCCACTGCCAGGTGACGACGTTGACCAGCGCGGCGAAGATGTGGTTGGGGGCCAAGATATTGGGCGCGTTCAGCCCCAATGCGTTGAACAGCTGCGTGATCGGCCCGAAGTTGGGGGAGTAGATGAAGCTCCACATGAGCGCCCCGATCATGGCGGGCACGGCGTACGGCAGGAAGATCAGCAGCCGCGATAGACGGGACAGCTTGGTGACGAGCACATCGAGGACGAGAGCGATGATGGTGCCCAGGCCGATCTGGATGGGCACCATGACGAGCACATAGAACGCGACGCGCAGCAGGCCCTGCAGGAACAGCGGGTCGGTGAACACGCGCACGTAGTTGTGGAGGCCTGTGAATCGCTCCCCGCCGACCAGGCCCTTCTGGTACAGCGACATATCGAACGCGTAGATCAGGGGCGCGATCAGGAAGACGGCGAAGACGATCAGGAACGGTGCGACGAACGCCCAGCCCCAGCGCTCGCGGCGCCGGATGAGCTTGCCCAGCCCCGATCGCCGCACGGGGGTGGGTACCGGTGCGACAGCAGCGACAGACATGATGACGGACTCCTTGGTGCAGCCGCCGGCGGGGTCATCGGGGGCACATGGCCCCGCCGGGTCTGCGGATCGACTAACTCGTGACCGTGAAGCCCTGGTCCTTGCCGTACTGCACGAGCGTGTTCTGCAGGCCGTCGACGGTCGCCGACGGGGAGGACTTGCCCTGCAGCATGTTGGCGTTCGCCTGCGTCATCTGGTCGTAGAAGTACGAGGTGAACGGGCTGTACACCACGCCGGTGTACCCCTGGGCGGCACCCAGGAAGACGTCGGCGTTGATGGTCTGGTTGTTGAAGAACGGGTACTGCAGGTTCTTGAAGTAGTCGGACGTCAGCATCGGCACGTACGTCGGGAACAGCGCGGCCTTCTCGACGCCGATCTTCCACGAGTCCATGTCGCCGAAGATGCCCATGGCGACTTCGGCAGCCAGCTGTGGCTGCTTGCTCTGCGTGGTGACCGCGAACGTCGAGCCGCCCTGGTTGACCATGACGGGGCTGGACGTGTCCCACTGCGGCAGCGGCACGGCCTGCCATTGGGCGTCGGGGCTGGCCCCGCTGGCGCCCTGCAGGTAGCCGGGGGCCCAGGCCGCGGCGATGTAGCTGGCGTAGGTGCCGTTGACCATCTTGGTGGTCCAGTCGGTCGTGCCGGCGTCGTCGTGGGCGACCAGGCCCTTCTGGATCAGGTCATACCAGTACTGCTGCACCTTCTTGGTGCCGTCGCTGTTGATCTTGATGCCCAGGTTGGTCGGGTTGGTCGAGTCGAATGTGAAGCCCGATGCGCCGCCGTTGGCCTGCTCCCACAGTGCCAGGATGCCCGCGCCGCCGTTGCCCGGCCAGTTGGTGATGTAGCCGGGATAACCTGCGGTCTTGAGCTGCTGGGCCGCGGTGGCGAACTGGTCCCAGGTGGTCGGCACCGGCACGTTGTACTTGTCGAAGATGTCCTTGCGCACGAGCAGCCCCACCGGGCCGGCGTCGACCGGGACGGCATAGACGGCGTTGCCGGACGAGGCATCCTTCCATGCGCCGGCGGTGTAGTCGGACTTGATGGAGTCGACCCCGTACTTGGTCAGGTCGACCAGGGCGTTGCGGACGACGAAGCTGTTCAGCACTTCGAATTCCAGCATGACGACATCGGGTGCGCCGGTGCCGGCCTGGACGGCCGTCGACAGTTTGTTGTATTCGCCGGAGCCCTGTCCGGCGTTTGTCCAGCAGATCTGGACATCGTTGTGGTTCTGGTTGAACAGGTCGACGACGTCTTTGAAGGCGGGATACCAGGCCCAGACGGTGACTTGGGGAAGGGAGGTCTTGGTGATGGTGTTGTCGCATGCCGCCTTGGGGGCAGCACCGGATGGATTCGCGGCGTTGCCGGGCGTGCCGGAACAGGCCGTGAAGCCGGTCAGCAGTGCCACCGCCACCGCGGCGGCAGCCACGGAACGTGAACTTGTGGATCGCAACATGTGAGTCTTCTTCTATCGAGGTTGTGGAGGGCCCGGGTTGGTAGTACAACGTTGTACTTCACGATGCTAATGCGGCACCAGAGTCGGCGCAGCAACTTTCAGTAACGATTTGGTAACAGTTTCGCGGCGTGTGTCGAACATGATGCCGCCGGTCCTGCCGTGGACTGGCGGGCGATCAGACGAAAGTCGATGAACGTCTCGCGCGCCGGGGTGGCCGGGTCGAAGTCGTCGACCAGTCCCATCCGTTCGCACAGCATGGCGACCGCGGTGCGGGCGATCTGCGCCCGGTCGGGGTCGATGGTCGACAGCGTCGGTTGCGTGTACTGCGTGTCCTCGACGTTGTCGAACCCGATCAGGGCGACGTCGTCGGGCACGCGCACCCCGCGGCGCAGCAGCTCGTGCAACGCTCCCAGGGCCAGCGCGTCGTTGAAGCAGACCACGGCGTCCGGACGTGCGTTGCGGTCGAGCAGCTCCGACATGAGCTGGGCCCCGCTGGGCCGGATCCACGGCAGCTC
>Ga0209738_10000128_pt1 | contig 17556 bp, 19 predicted proteins | sample TergutNc150P5_FD_187289 | JGI IMG/M metagenome (GOLD analysis project Ga0209738, IMG submission 187289) | Nasutitermes corniger P5 segment gut microbial community from laboratory colony in Florida, USA - Nc150 P5 (SPAdes) (version 2) | ecosystem: Host-associated > Arthropoda: Insects >...
TACCAGCCGTTGGGGGGTGTGGTGGGCTGTGCGGGGACGGTGGGGGCGGTGTCCGGTTCCGGGCGCGCCCATGGGTCGTTGTTCATATTGTTTTCACTCACAGGGCTCAGTGTAAGCGAATTGGCGCACCTTAGCATTGCGTCGCGCAGGCGTCGACGTCAGCCGACGTTCGCCGTCGTGTTGCGCACGGGGCCGATGCGCAGTGACAGGAAGACGCCCATGAGCGCCAGTGCCGACACGACGCCGAAGAGCCATGCGAACGTGAATTCGGCCGAGTGCCAGTGGTGCAGGCCGGCGAACAGGGTTCCGGCGATGCCGCCGATGAAGGCACAGGCCAGGTTGTCCGCCACCTGCAGCGACGACGTGTTGTGGCCGATGCGTTCCGGGGCCGACAACGTCATCGTCGCCAGCGACGTGCCGGCGCTGGCCATGCCCATGCCGAAGCCGGTGAGCAGCAGCCCGAGGCCCAGTACGATCAGCGGGCAGTTGCGCCAGCCGGCCAGCAGCGCCATCAGCGCCAGGCCTATCGTCACGGCGACGGCGCCGAGTGCGATGATCTGGTCGCGGCGCAGCTTCAGCCACGACTGCGTCTGCAACAGCGAGCCGAGCGCCCAGCCCAGCGCGCCGACGGTGAGGGCCAGGCCGGCGTTCTGCAGCTCCATGCCGCGGGTCTCGGACAGACACATCGTGATGAAGCTCTGCGCGGCGAAGAAGGCGCCGGCCAGCGCCCCGCGGGCGCCCATGACGGCCGGCAGTCCGCGACCCAGGCGCCAGATGCGCGGCGGCATCAGCCTGGGCAGCGCCACGACCACGCCCCCCACGCCGAGGATCGCCAGCACGACGGTGAGGACGCCGACGCCGCGGTCGGCCAGATCCTGCCCCGACGCCTGGATCAGCGCGACGCCCCCTGCGGCCAGCCCGGCGGCCCACAGCGGCACGGGTTCGTGCTCCGACTGTGCGGGCGCGCGGTTGCGGTACAGGCGTGCCAGCGGGGCGGCGCCCAGCGCGGATGCGACCACGACGAAGGGCATGACCGACCAGAAGACCCAATGCCAGCTCAGTCGCTCGGCGATGTACCCGGCCACCAGCGGGCCCACGAAGGCGGGCAGCAGGTAGCAGAACGAGAAGGCCGTCATCAGCTTGGGCCGGGCGCGCTCGTCGAACGCCTCGGCCACCACGACCATCAGCGCTAAGTTCAGCGCACCCCCGCCCAGGCCCTGGATCAGTCGGGCGCAGATGAAGATGTGCATCGACGGCGACAGCGCGGCGCTGGCCAGGCCGATCGCGAACAGTCCCATGCCGGCGCACAGCGGGAGCAGCGCGCCCAGCCGGTCGCACAGGCGTCCGGCCACGACGATCGCGAACACCTGCCCGAGCATGAACATCGTGAACGCCCAGGCGTACAGCCGCACGTGACCCAGGTCTTCCACGACGGCCGGCATCACGGTGGTGATGCCGAACGATTCGAACGCCACCGCCACCACGCCCAGCATCAGGCCGGCGATCAGGCCGATGCGGCGCGGCGTCGACGCGTTCGGCGCGTCCTGGCCCAGCGTGCCCAGCCCCGCGCGCGCGTCCCGCCCCAGCGGCAGCATGGGCTGGTCGTCGGGCGGTGGGCCGGGGATCACGATGTGCAGCGTGTCGGTGGTCTCCGCGGGCGTGGCGTCATCGCCGCGCGGCACGCTGGACGCAGGCACGTCCCCAAGCGGCGCATCCAGCGCATCTTCACGCTCTGGCCCGGCTGGGACGGAGCCACCGGTGGGATTCACAGGTCCATCCTCGCACGCGTGATCCCTGTGACGGAACCCCAGGCCATCGTCCGTCTACACTATTGCCATGAGTCAGCTGGCTCCGGGGTCGCAGACCCTGGTCAAGGAACGGATCGATCCCCTGTACGAAGAGGGGGATCGCGACCGTTTCAGCCACTATGTTCCCCGCGCGAAGCTCACCGAGGCTCTGGTCATGGGCACCCCCGTGCGCGCGTTGTGCGGCAAGATGTGGGTCCCCTCCCGCGATCCCGAGCGGTTCCCCGTGTGCCCGACCTGCAAGAAGATCTGGGAATCGATGCGCCCCGGCCCTGACCGCGATCCGGATCGCTGACCAGGTGTTGCCCCCCCGTCTCTCCCACGCTACGGAGGTTTCATGATCAGAACCGAGCAGCTCACGAAGCGCTACGGTGACAAGGTCGCAGTCGACCATCTCTCCATTCAGGTGTCGCCGGGCACGGTCACCGGTTTCCTGGGGCCCAACGGCGCCGGGAAGTCGACGACGATGCGCCTGATCATGGGGCTCGACCATCCCACGTCGGGCACCGCCACGGTCAACGGCCAGGCATACGCCCGCCACCGCGCCCCGCTGCGCGAGGTCGGCGCGCTGCTGGACGCCAAGGCGCTGCACCCGGCGCGCAGCGCGAGGGCCCACCTGCGCGCGATCGCGGCCACCCAGCGCATCGGCAACAAGCGGGTGGACGAGGTGCTGGAGATGACCGGCCTGAGCAGCGTCGCCAACCGTCGCGTCGGCGGCTTCTCGCTCGGCATGCAACAGCGCCTGGGCATCGCGGTGGCGCTGCTCGGCGACCCGAAGACGCTGATTCTGGACGAGCCGGTCAACGGCCTCGATCCCGAGGGCGTCCTGTGGGTGCGCAACCTGGTGCGCCACGAGGCCGATCGGGGCAAGACGGTGTTCCTGTCCAGCCATCTGATGAGCGAGATGGCGTTGGTCGCCGACGATCTGATCGTGCTGGGGCGAGGCCGTCTGCTGCTGGAAAAGTCGGTGAAAGACTTCATTGCCGACTCCTCGGACGAGGCCGCGCGCGTCCGTTCGCCGCAGGCCGTCGAGATCACCGCGGCGCTCGTCCGTCCGGGCATCACGGTGCAGTCGCTGGAGCCCATGCTGCTGGAGGTGCACGGCGTGCCCGCGGCGTCCATCGGCATGATGGCCGCCCAGCAGGGCTGGACGCTGTACGAACTGACGCCGCTGCAGGTGTCGCTGGAGGACGCCTACATGAAGCTGACCGAGCACGAGACTGAGTTTGTCGGTCACGAGGACGGAGCGCCGTCCAGGTCGCCGCTGGCCGCGTCGACGCCGCGAGAGGGGGTGCGGTCATGACCGAGAGCGGCTATCACGCGCGCCGGGGCGGAATGCCTGCGCAAGACGATCCGTACACCGATGTCACCGAGCCGATGCCGGCCGTGCCGGCGGGGTATCCGCAGCCGTATGAGGCGCCCGCCGTCCCGGGCGCTGCGCCGTACGGGCAGCAGTCTTCTGCCCCCACGCAGTACGGGGTGCAGCCGACCCCACCCGCCGCGTCGGCGCCGTATGTCCCGGAACCGTATGTCCCGGAACCGTATGCCCCGGAACCGTATGCGGCCCCGTCGGCCCAGCCGCCGTACGAAGCTGCGCCAGAGCCAGGGTATGTGCCGCCCGTCCAGGGGTACGCCGCGCCCGCGCAGCCGTATGCGCCGTCCGTCCAGGCCCACGCGGAGCCAGCGCCGCCGTACGTGCCGCCCGTCCAGACCCACGCGGAGCCAGCGCCGCCGTACGTGCCGCCCGTCCAGGCCCCTGCCGAGCCCGCGCAGGGCTTCGCGCCGCCGACGTATCCGGCGCCCGCGTATGCCCCCGAACCCGTGGCCGCGGAACTGCAGCCTGCGGACGCCGCGCCGCCGGAGGCGTCGCCGCTCGACCGTCCGGGCCCGGCGCACGAGGTGACGCCGGTCGCACCGGTGAACCCGCTGGTCGTGCGCTCGCACACGTCCCTGATGGGCGTGCTGAGCTCGGAGTGGATCAAGCTGCGCTCGCTGCCGTCCTCGTGGTGGGTCATCGGGGCGACGATCGTCGTGTCGGTCGGCATGGGCGCCATGCTCGGCTACAGCATGAAGATGGTGCACGATGCGCCGAGCATCGTGCATGGCGTGCAGCTGCCGTCCGACCTGGTGGTCCACGCCTCCGACGCCGTGGGCATGACGCCGCTGATCCAGCTGGTGCTGGCGATCCTGGCGATCCTGTGCGTCACGAACGAGTACAGCTCGGGCCTGATCCGCGCCACACTGATCGCCGCCCCGGGGCGCCTGTCGACGCTGTGCGCCAAGACCGTGGTTATCGCCGTGGTGACGGCCGTCGTGACGTTCGTCGGGACGTATGCCACGGTGCTGGTCAGCTGGCCGTTCATCCGCGGCTTCGCGGTGGACGACCGCTTCACGTGGGGCGGCATCCGGGTCGTGCTGGGCGTCACCTTGGCAACCGTGCTGGTCGCGGTCTTCGCGCTGGCCGTCGGCTTCCTGGCGCGCAACACGGCGGCCGGCATCGGCATCGTCGTCGCGCTGCTGTTCGTGGTGCCCATAGTGCTGCAGTTCCTGCACTGGCAGTGGGTGCCCACGATGCACGACTACCTGATCGACCAATCCCAGATTGGCCTGTATTCGAGCGGCACGGACATGACGACGTCCGCGTCCCGCTTTGACTTCGTCAAATCGTTGTGGGTGACGGGCCTGTGGGCCGTCGTCCCGCTCGCGTTCGCAGGGATTCTGCTCAAGCGCCGCGACGCATAAACTCTGCGACGCTCCAGTAAGCTGGGGCGAGTGATTGAACTGTATGGCGTCACCAAGACGTTCGGCTCGACGGTGGCGGTCAATGACCTGAGCATCGTCGTGCAGCCGGGCCGGGTGACGGGCTTCCTGGGCCCCAACGGCGCGGGGAAATCCACGACGATGCGCCTGATCATGGGGCTGAACCATCCGACGTCGGGCACGATCCTGGTCAACCACCGCCGCCTGGGCGAATCGCCCGCGCCGCTGTGCGAGATCGGCGCCGTGCTGGACGCCCGCGCGATGCAGCCCAATCGGACGGCGCGCCAGCACATGCAGATCCTCGCCGTGACGCACGGCATCCCGGCGGCCAGGGTGGATGAGCTGCTCGCCGTCACCGGCCTGGCGGAGGTCGCTCACATGCGCATCGGCTCGTACTCGCTCGGCATGAGCCAGCGGCTGGCGATCGCGACGGCGCTGCTCGGCGATCCGCAGGTGCTGATCTTCGACGAGCCGATCAACGGCCTCGACCCCGAGGGCGTCGCCTGGGTGCGCGCGCTGCTGCGCCAGCAGGCCGGCGCAGGCAAGACGGTGCTCGTGTCGAGCCACCTGATGAGCGAGATGGAGCACACCGCCGACCAGCTGCTGATCGTCGGGCGCGGGCGGCTGCTGGCCGACATCGGCATGGCCGACTTCATCGCCGGGGCGTCGGGTGTGGCCTGCCGCCTCACATCGCCGGACGCGCCGGCCATCGTGGCCGCGTTCGCCGGCCCCGGCGTGCAGGCGGTGCCGCTTCACCCCGACACCATCGAGCTGCGCGGCGTGGACGTCAAGCAGGTCGCCGAGCGGGCCGCGCGCAGCGGGTGGATCATCTACCAGCTCGCCCCCGTCGAGGTGAGCCTGGAGGACGCCTACCTGCAGCTCACGGCGGGTGCGGTGGATTACGTGTCCGGCGGGACGACGGTGTCCGCGGGCTACGCGGCCAACGGCCCCGCCTGGCGTCCGTCCGCCCCCGCACAGACCTACCAGGCCCCGCCTGCCTGGCAACAGCCCGACACGTACGCGCCCCCGCCGCCGCCACCGGACGGATCGAACCCGACAGGAGGTCCCCGATGACCACCGCACCCTGGCACACGGACCCCACGGGGTTCTCGGACGCCGCGGCGCCCGCGCAGACGCTGTTCGACGCCTCCGCAGTGTCCCGGCCCTGGCGGCTGAGCTTCGGTGGGCTGCTGGTCGCGGAGTGGCGCAAGCTGGCCACGATGACGTCCACCTGGGTGCTGCTCGGCCTGGGCGTCGTGCTCGGCCTGTTCACGACCGGCGCCGGTGCGAGCACGCTCACCGCGATGAACCAGACGTTCTCGGGCCCCGCTGCGCCCATGACGCCGCCGATCGGGCGCGTGTCGATGGCGCTGGTGGGCGGGCCCATCTATCCCGGCCTGATGATGGCGCTGCTCGGCGTGCTCGCGATCACCAACGAGTACAGCTCGGGCATGATCCGGGCCACGCTGGCGGCGGCGCCGTCGCGCTGGCCGGCGCTGGCGGCGAAGGCGGTCATCGTCACGGGCTTCTCGTTCGTGAGCACGGTGGTGGCCGAGTTCATCGGCGCGCTGATCGCCTGGGGCACGCTCGGCAACGGGGTCCGGTTCGACCTGTTCACGCCGGACGGGTTGCAGGTGTGGTTCGGCAGCAGCCTGGACGTCACGCTGCTCGCGTTGATGGGGCTGTCGGTCGGCGTGCTCGTGCGCGGCACCGCCGGCGCCGTGGTGACGCAGCTGCTCGGCCTGATGCTCGCGCTGCCCGTGCTCATCTTGATGATCGCCGGGCTGGCCGCCTCGTCGGGCCAGGACGTGAGCAACGGCATGCTCACGCTCGTCATGCACTGCCCGACCGTGGCCGCGGTCTTCGTCTATCTCGGCCCGATCGTCGGGCGCGACACGCTGGCCTCGGTCAGCGAGCTGCCCTCGGCGACCTCGGCCGTGCTCACGATGCTCGCCTGGACGGCCGTGCTGCTCGCCGGGGCGTTCGCCGTGTTCCGGCGCCGCGACGTCTGAGGGACGGACGCCGCGCCCGGCCGGATGGGCGGTGTGCCAGACTGGCGGGCATGTTCATCGGCGCCGGCACCGTCATCAATGTGGGTACGGTCGTGCTCGGCAGCGCGCTCGGGGTCGCCCTCGGCGGCCGGCTGCCGCAGCGTACCCGAGAGCTGGTGACGCAGACGCTGGGCCTGTTCACGCTGGTGCTCGGCGCCTACGCGGTCGTGGACGGCCTCTCGCCCGCGCTGAGCGCCGAGGTGGGCCCGAACGCGGGCCTGCTGATCGTGCTCGGCGCGCTGCTGCTCGGGGGCATCCTGGGCGCGGGCGTGCGTCTGGAGGATCGCCTCGATGCCCTCGCCTCCCGGGCGGGGCGGCGTCTGACCCGCGCCGGGGGCTCCGCCGGGCGGTTCGCCGAGGGGGCCGTGACCGCGACGCTCGTCTTCTGCGTCGGCCCGCTGGCGATCCTGGGGTCGCTGTCCGACGGCCTGGGCCAGGGCGCCCGGCTGCTGGTCGTCAAGGCGGTGATGGACGGGTTCGCCGCCATCGCCTTCTCCGCGAGCTTCGGCATCGGCGTGGCCGCGTCGGTCGTGCCGCTGGCGCTCTACCAGGGCGCCTGGACGCTGGTGGGCTGGGGCGTCGGCTCGTTCCTGTCCACCGGCCAGGTGGACGCGCTCGGCGCGGCCGGCGGCGTCATCCTGCTCGGCCTGGGCGTGCGTCTGATGGGCGCGCAGCGCATCCGCGTGGGCGACCTGCTGCCGGCGCTCGTGTTTGCCCCGCTGCTGGCCTGGATCGTGGCGGTGCTGCGCTGAGTCGTATGGGGCTGATCCCTACGAGGTGGGGGAGGCCGCGGTCGGGGGCGCCGTGAAGGGCGTGGCCACCGTCTGCCACTGGCAGCTGGAGGTGTCGGTCTGGCTGGGCGACAGCGTGACGTTGCTGCATACCGGTGCCGTCCCCGCGGCGGCATCGGTCACCGACGTGACCACCGTCGAGTTGGTCGAGCTCAGGTTGGTCAGCTCGTACGTGAAATACACCGTTGCCCCGGACGCGACGGGCATTCCGGACGGGAGCGGCGTCTGTCGGGCCGCATCGGCGTAGGCGAGCGTCGTGACGCTGAAGTCGGCCTGAGGTGGCGTGCAGGCACCCGTCGGGACGGCGATCGTCCGGGAATACTGCGAGGGCTGCAGCTGGTTGGTCAGCCCGCCCGACTGCGTCTGTACGCGCAAGTTGCCCGCCGGCATCGTCCCGTCCGCGTTGAGGAACGACGACAGCTGCGTCTGCGAGAGCGTGATCTGGGCGGTCGGGCCGGTGAAACCGCTCATGCTGCCCAGATAGGTCTCGGCCTTGGTGGTGGCCGTCCAGTACACGTCGATGGTCAGCGGCGCCGTCGGGACGCTGCTGGTCGGTGCGACCAGCCCCAGCTGCAGCACGCAGCTGCTGCCCTGCCAGCCCAGCGAATCCGAGGTGGGGTACCAGGTGTCGATGAACTGCTTGTTGCCGGTCACGGTGAGCATCGAGTTTTGCTGGTTGCCGGTCTCTTCGGAGGTGGTGTTCGAGTTGCTGAACGTGTTGGGGCCCATCGTGTTGCGCGTGGCCGTGGTGAGGTTCGCGTCGTGCAACCAGATGGCCGAGGCGGTGAAGCCGTCGAAGTAGTTGTCTTGGATGTAGATGCCGTTGGCCGTGGTCGAGTCGTTGTTGTAGGCGACGCTGACCGCGTGCGGCTCGTTGAGGGAGGTGTTGTTGATGAACGTGTTGTGCTGGATGTAGTTGTTCGAGCTGTTCTGGACGTGGTACAGCAGGATCAACGCACAGTAGTCGTTGCCGGCGTTCGTACAAGCCCCGGAGTTGGTGATCGTGTTGTTGTGGAAGTTCATGTTGGCGATCGACACATGGGTGTTCAAGGCCATCGACAGCACGACGGCGTCCGTGTCGGTGCCCTTCTTGAGGTTGGTGAAGGTGCAGTTGGTGATCTCCAAGCCGTTGACGTTGGAGTTGTCGTAGAAGTCGATGGCGATGTTCACGCAGCCGGAGCTGTCGCTCGAACCGCACGACGTGTTGGTCGAACTGGCGGTGGAGGTGAACGTGATGTTGGTGATGGTGACATCCTGGGTCTGGGCGCTCTGGGTCGGTCCCGGGTGGAAGCACACCGCCGCCGAGTTGCAGTTCTCATCGCCGGAGTTGTAGAGGTTGCCGACGGTGTAGTTGGAGAAGATGATGTGCTGGGCGCCGTTTTGGATCACCAGGAACTGTTGGATCCAGTAGCCGGTCATCGGGAGCGTCTGCCCGCCGCTGACCGTGACGTACTGCGACGTGTTGGATATCACGATCGACGACATGCCGTTCATGATGTTGAGCGTGTTCAGCAGATGCACGCCGGTGTCGTAGCTCGTGCCCGCGTAGTTGATGTAGAAGCTGGTCCGGTCACCGCCGGGTGTGACGAATGTCAGGGCCTGCTTCAGGTCCACGGTCATCGGGGCGGTGATCGTGTAGTAGGAGCCCGCGTTCCCCGACAGCGGGTTGATGGCGGCGGTGGTCATGTAGTGGGAGTTCGAGCCGTCGACGGTGATCGTGCAGCCGGCGGGGTTGCTCGCGCAGGTCGCGGCGAAGTCGGTCGCCAGCGTCACGGTCATGATGTTCGAGGGGGTTGAGTTCGCGTTGGCGGCCGTCATCGCAGCCCCCAGCGAGCACTGGTTGTTCGAGGACGTGGAGGGGTCGTACGAGTCGTCGCCGGGTGTGCAGGATCCGTCGGCGTAGCCGAAGGTGTTGTTGTTGACGTAGTACGTGTTGGCATCCCCGGCGGCGGCCGCTGTGCCAGCGCTGACGAGCGTCGTGGCTGCAAGCAGGACCACCGCCATGAAAACGGCTGCTGTCGCAGGGCGGGCTTTCATAGAGTGGCTCCTTGATCGACACCCCGCGCCCCGGAAGGAGGGGGTGTTGCTTCGTAGCGGCGAGTCACTCATCGCGCGCTTGTGCGCGACTTTAGCCCAAGGCGCCAAACGCGCCTCAGCGTCCCGGCGTCCAGACGGTGTGCGGCGAGCGGTCGTCCAGGCCGAGCCCGATGCGCAGGTATTCGGCGGCGAACTGGCCCTGCATCAGCAGACTGATGTAGCGGTCGACGGGGTCGGCGGTGGGGTCGAGGCATTGGATGCGGACGTGGCGCAGCCCGCGCTGGGTCGCCATGTCCACCAGCATCGCCAGGTCGGTTTCGGACGTGCGCCCCGGCGTCTGGTCCTCCATCGTCACGAGCACCGGGCGCAGGCCGTGGTCCGGGTCGTCGAACATGTCGGGCACCGCGGCCTGGCGCAGCACGGGGATGAGCTCGTCGGCGGGGGCGGCGAAGCCGGCCCGTCCGGACGCATGCCGCAGCGCCTCGGTGACGCGTCGGGCGGCCCGAGCGGCGAGCACCGATCCGCCCCACAGGACGGGCACGGCCTCGGCCAGCGCGACCGCCACGTCCTTGGCCGGATTGGTGGACAGGTCGCGGTGCGGGCTGCACGTCTCGGCCACCAGGTCGGCGGCGCGGGCGACGGCCTCGGTCACCACGCGCGGGCCGAGGCCCACGGCGTGCAGCACCTGCAGCAGCATGACGGCCGCTGCCAGCGGGTCGCCGGTGCGCACGGGCAGCCGGACGGTGCTGGACGAGGCGGACGCGGCGGCGATGGGCGAGTCGTCCGGGGCGGCCACGAGCAGGCAGCATCCACGGCGCACGGCCTCGACGACGGTGCTGAGCAGCTCGCCGGATCCGCCGCTGCCCTGCGCGACGACCAGGTCGAGCGGGCCGGCCCAGCCGGGCAGCCCGGCGAACCCCCAGGCCAGCATCGGGGCGGGGCAGGTCGTCTCGATGACGGCGCGCAGCAGCCGCGACTCGGCGCCGGCCACGACGACACCGCGCGGGGCGGGCCAGGCGGGCGTGGGCAGGCCGGAGCCGGCCTCAATGCGGATGCGGGCGCCGGCGGCCGCGAGCTCGCGCAGCCCGGCGTCGGCGCGGATCAGCGATGCGGCGTCGTCCAGCCGCGCATCGTCGAACTCCGGCGCGCGCATGCTAGGGGCGTTCCGGCTTGCGGGCTTCGTCCACCAGCATCACGGGTACGCCGCCGGTGACGGTGTAGGCGAGCCCGCACGAGCCGGTCGTGCAGACCAGCTGGCCGGCGTCGTAGTCGATCGCGAGCGTGCCGTGGCAGGCCGGGCACACCAGGATGTCCAGCAGGCCCTGCGGCATGGCGTCGAGATGGCTCATGCGTCCTCCTTGTTCGTCAGGCGCGCGACGAGCGCGTCGATCTGGGCCAGCGTGTCGTCCGGGCCCGTGACGGCGAGCACGGGGACGCCCAGCAGCACCACCGGGTAGTCGTTGCCGCCCTCGTCGAGCCGGTCGCCGAGGAACAGCATGTCCTCCAGCGGAATCTCGGTGAACTCCGAGAGGCGCTGCAGGCCGAAGGCCTTGTCGACGCCCATTTCGGTGATGTCGAGCGAGGTGGATCCGCCCGCGCGCACCGACAGCTCGGGCACATCGGCGGCCACGGCCGCGCGCAGCGTGAGCCGCTTGACGCCGGTCGGGTCCCAGGCGCGCTTGTCGTCCGGAAGCGCCTGCTGGCCCAGCGCCGAGAACGTGATCTGCGAGCCGCGGTCTTCGATGCGTTCCCCGCGGACGCGGCCGTCCGGCTCCCACAGGCCGAGCGCGCGGGCGTGCGCCTCCAGCGAGGCGATCACGCGGGCCTTGAGCGCGGCGTCCAGCGCGTGCGCGTAGATCTCGCGCCACTGGGTGCCGTCGTGGCGCAGGTACTGCGTGCCGCAGGTGGGCATCAGGTGCAGGTTGGCCAGGTCGATGCCGTCGGGCAGCTTGCTCAGCACCTGGTCGCGGAACTGCGGCGGGGCACCGCCGGAGATGATGCACACCGGGCGCACGGCCAACAGCCGGGCCAGCGCCTGGGCCATGGCGGGGCTGATGGACGATTTGGACGCGGCCAGCGTGTCGTCGAGGTCGAACGCGATCAGGCGAGGTTGGGTCACACCTCAAGCCTAGCTTGACGTCTGGGCAGGTGGCGTGGCGCGCCGCCCCAGACAGCGCCGATCCACACGCTAGCCTGAACAGCGTGGTGGAGTCGAGGACGTGTCAGCGGTCGGGGTGCACACGGATGGCCGTGGCCGGACTGGTGTTTGACTACAGCAGCGCGAGTGTGCAGGTCGGGCCGCTGAAACAGCAGCGCGACCCCGGCGTGCCCGAGTTGTGCCTGGAGCATGCCGCGCGTTTCACCGCGCCGCACGGCTGGTCGGTGACGCGCCTGGTGGCCGTGGAGCCCGGCGCCACGCCCCGGCGCATGAGTCTCGATCAGCTGGCGGACGAGATCCGCATGATCGGCCTGCGCGGTGAGCAGCCGCTGCGCGTGAGCGAGGTTTTCGAGTCCGAGCCCGACCCCGACACGGTCGTCGAGTTGGCCCGGCGGGGGCATCTGCGCGTGCTGATGGACGCCGCGCGGGCGAGTTAGCAGGTGGCGCGGCAGACCCGCCGGTCACCAGTCTTCGTCCAGCTCCGGGTCGATGTCGCGGATGCTGCGGTTGGTCAGCATGGACAGCTGTTCGACCAGCGTGCGGTGCACGAGCATGGCCAGTTCCACGCGGTCGATGGCGCGGCGTTCGATGGGGCGGCGGAACAGGGCGATGCGGGCCGGGTGATCGGCGTCCTTATCGATGGCGGCGGCCAGCGGGACGGCATCGTGCGAGACGAACTCCTGCCACATGGCCGCGCGGCTCGGCACGGTCTCGATGCCGATGTCGACGCCCAGCAGCGCCTCGGGGCACGTGCGGCCGATGTGCTCGATCGAGTCCTGCACGCACTGCTGAAACAGCTCCTCAGGGCTGGGTTGGTCGGGCACGGGCGCGGCCTGCCGCGTCAGCGGGTTGACCGTCGACAGCGGGCCGCGCACGCCGCGGCCGTGGCGGTCCCGGTTCCCGGACATCGTCCGTCCCCCGGCTCAGCTGGCCCGGCGGCGCAGCTTGCGGCGCTCGCGCTCGGACGTGCCGCCCCAGATGCCGAAGCGCTCGTCGTGCGTGATTGCATATTCCAGGCAGGGTTCGCGGACCTCGCAGTGGGCGCAGACGCCCTTGGCCTCGCGGGTCGAGCCGCCCTTGTCGGGGAAGAAGGCCTCCGGGTCAGTCTGTGCGCACAGCGCACGATCCTGCCAGCCCAGCACGCCTTGGTCGATCTCTTCGACCAACGCCAGCAGTGGGTTCATCTGGTGCTCCTCACAGTTCCATGAAGCTCTCGCGATTGGGGGGTGCGCCGCGCAACATGGTCGGCCCGAGCTATGACGCACAGCAGCGACGCGTGCGCCACGCTGTGAGTCGTGGCCACGGACGTCCGGGGCGGACTCCATTTGTGAAATTACACATCTGTCATTCGGTCCATGTCAAGTGGGGGCGGTCAGAGGATGTGCCATTGTGCGCCTCGCACGCCGAAAACCGCCGCAGACGCGCCGGATGATGTCTCACCAGGTGGGACAAATCCTGTGAATTCGCTGCTAGCCGAGCTCGGCGCCGAACGTCGCCGCGGCCCGGTTGGCGAGGTCCTTGACCTCCTGCGAGCGCTCCAGAGGCAGGACGAGCGTGGCGGTCGGCGTGCGCACGACGGCCAGGCCGTGTACGCCCAGCACGGCCACGACGGTGCCGTCCTGCGCGTTCAGCACCGCGTTGCCGGACGCGTCGGCCAGCAGCACGTCGCCCTGGACGGCGTTGCCGGCGGCGTCCTTCGGCAGCGCCGCGGCCAGCGTCGCGTAGCTGCCGACGTCCTCCCACCGGATCGGCAGCCCGACGGCCCGCACGTGCGCATCGCCGGCGCCGTGCGAGACGGGCTCCATGACGCCGTAGTCGATCGAGGTCTTGGCCAGCGTGGGGTAGATCTGCCCCAGCCGCTCGGGGTGCCGGGCCAGCTCGTCCACCTGCCGGAAGGTCACCGGCAGCAGCTGCTCGACCTGACGCAGGAATGTCGCGGCTTGCCAGACGAACATCCCGGAGTTCCACCAGTACCGTCCGCTGGCCAGGTAGGCCCGGGCCGTGGCCAGGTCGGGCTTCTCGTGGAACGCCCGCACGACCGCGGCGTCCGGGAAGCCGGGCAGCGCCTCGCCGCGTTCCAGGTAGCCGTAGCCGGTGTGTGGCGAGGTCGGCTCGACGCCGAACGTGACCAGCGCCTCCGGATCGGTCTCCACCAGGGTGAACGCCTCGTCCAGCCGGGCCGCGAACACGTCGTCCGGCTCGATCAGCTGGTCGGCGGTCAGCACGGCCATCGCGGCGTCCGGGTCGCGCAGGGCGAGCACGGCGGCGGGCCAGGCGGCCGCGTTGAGCGAGTCGCGGCCCTCGGGCTCGCCCAGCAGGTTCTCGGGGGCCAGATCGGGCAGCTGCGCCCGGACGACATCGGCGTACGGCGCGCCCGTGCACACCAGCAGCCGGGACGGATCGACGACGCGCGCCGCCCGTTCGAACGCCAGCTGCAGCAGTGACCGTCCGTCGAACAGGGGGAGCAGTTGCTTGGGCTGGCCCTGGTGCGACAGCGGCCACAGCCGCTTGCCCGCTCCGCCCGCCATGATGACCGCGTACCTCATGGGGACACTGTAGCCAAGACCATGGACATCGCGGGCTGGGCGGCGCGCCGACGACCGGGGGCGGGGACGGGTTCCGCGGCCGGGCCGGGGCGGTTCGCTAGGCTGTGTCGCGTGAGTGGTGCGGACAAGCGGCAGGCCGACCTCGACTGGTTGTACGGCGGCAACGCGCCGAGCGTGCATCCGGTTGTACCCGTGGACGAGCATGCCAGGGCCGAGCGGGCGGTCGCCCGGGCGCAGGCCGAGGCGGCGCGGCAGGCTCAGATCGAGGCGGCGCGGCAGGCTCAGATCGAGGCGGCGCGGCAGGCCGCACGGGCGCACACCCCCGAGGCGACCACTCCGTCCGCGCGCCCCCAGGCGACGCCGGGTCGTCGCGAGGAGCCCGCCCCGCGCGTGCGTCCGCATCCGGCCGCAACCGCGGCGGACAAAGGTTCACCGGCCTCGTCGTCCGGGGCTGTGCCGGTGCGCCGCGCCGTGCGGCGCCACCCGTTCCGCTGGGCGCTGCTGGTCATCTTCTTGTTGATCATCGCCTGGATCGCCTACCTGGTCTACGTGCCGGTCGTCGTGTGGCGCGGCGTCACCACGGTGGACGCGACACCGACCGCGGGCGTCCCCAACCTGCCGGGCGACCAGCCGGGCACGGTGATCCTGATCGTGGGCAGCGACTCGCGCGACGCGCTGACACCCGCCGAGGCCGCCCAGCTGGGCGGGCCCGACGACGGGGGCCGCACCGACACGATGATGCTGCTGGTGATTCCGAAGACCGGGCCGGACGTGCTGGTCAGCCTGCCGCGCGACTCGTACGTGCCGATCCCGGGCCACGGCAGCAACAAGCTGAACGCCGCGTACGCGTTCGGCGGGCCGGGGCTGCTCGTGGCCACCGTCGAGCAGGACACGGGCGTCCACATCGACGACTACGTTGAGATGAACATGGGCGGCTTCGCCGATCTGGTCGACGCGGTCGACGGCGTGCAGGTGTGCCTGTCGGCGCCGATTCAAGACGTCGATTCGCAGCTCAACCTGCCCGCCGGATGCCAGACGCTCGATGGCGCACAGGCGCTGGGCTATGCGCGCATGCGCAAGGCCGACCCGCTCGGCGACCTGGGACGCGTGCAGCGCCAGCGCGAACTGATCGGCAAGATCGCCGACAAGGCCGCCACGCCCAAGAGTGTGCTCGACCCGATGCGCTACTGGGAGCTGGGGCACGCCGTGGGCGCCACCTTGACCCGCGACCCCGGCATGAGCGCGTACACGGCGCTCCAGATGGGCCTGGCCATGCAGAAACTCGGCACCGGCAAGGGCCTGTCGCTCACCGTGCCCGTCGCCAGCTCCAACGCATACACCTCCGCAGGCTCGTCCGTGCTCTGGGACGACGCCAAAGCCGCCGAGATGTTCTCAGCCATTGCCACCGGCAACACCACCGGCCTGGAGAAGTTCGCGTAGCCACGACGCAGGCTGTGTTGCAGCCGCCCTTGCCTACCGGTAGTAGGCGGCGGGCGTCTGCGCCTTGCCTGCGCCGCATCTACCTGTGGTGTTGGGAGGTGCGTGCCACGACGCAGGCTGCGTTGCAGCCGCCCTTGCCTACCTGAAGTAGGCGGCGGGCGTCTGGCGTCTTGCCTGCGCCGCGTCTACCTGTGGTGTTGCAGGCGAGGGCTTCGCTGTCGGGACGGGTTGCAGCCAGCCTTGCCCCCGGAAGAGGCGATCAGGTGATCAGGCGATCAGGGTGACGGTGACGCCGGGATGCGGGGCGCGGGCCAGTCTGCCGTCGCACGTGACCAGCGGTGCGCCCATGCCGAAGGCCAATGCGAGGTAGAAACCGTCCGAAATTCGCACCGAGCCCCGCGTCCGCCACGCCTGTGGCATGAGGTCGCGTTCAGCATGAAGCCTGACAGGCACTACGTCCCAGAAGTCGATTGCCGTGGTTGCGGACGCATGTGAGAGAGTCCCCGCGCGCTCCAAGCGAGCCATCGTCGACAACACCTCCACATCGATCAATTCCGGAGCATGCGTCTCGCACTCAGCAATCGCCTGGCGCACGTCGTTGCCCAAACCGCGGGCATCGACCAACGCCTCGATTGCGGCGCTGGCATCCAAAACGATTCGCCTCATGCGGCCTGCGCCGCCTGCCCGAGGATGCCTTCCATGAGATAGTCCTCGTTCTCATCCCGGATCTGGTTGATGAGCTCGGCGGCGTCGATCCCGAGTCCGGCGCCGCCTCTGGTGGGCAGAGCCTTGTCCAGGGCGGCCACCCACTCGTGCATCGTCATCTGGTCGAGGTCCCGTTCGAGAACGCCTGTCGCGTACGCCGACATGGTCATGTGCGCCGCATGGGCGCGTTCGGCGAGCTTGGCGTGCAGTTCGTCGGGGAAGTTTCTGATTTGGAGCGTGGCCATGCCGCGACTCTAGCATGCACGCAGCATGCAGCTTCGCCGTGCGGGCATGGATCATCGCTGTCGCGTCGCTTGTTCGGTGGCGTGCGGCGCGGCGACCCGCCGTCCCGGGCTCAGCCCAGGTGCTTGAGCAGGCGCTCGACGTGGCCGGTGGCGCGGACGTTGTACTCGGCCTGCTCGACCGTCGCGGTGCCGTCGACGGCGACGTCCACGAGGAACGTCGAACGGATGATGCCTTCGACCTGCTTGCCGTACAGCGTCTTGGTGCCCCAGGCGCCGTAGGCGTCAATAACCTGGCGCTGCGGATCGGACAGCAGCGTGATGGCCAGGTCGTTCTTGGCGGTGAACGCGGCGAGCGTGTCCACCGGGTCGGGCGAGATGCCGACGATGCGGATTCCGCGCGCCGTGAACTCGGCCAGGTGCGTGGTGAAGTCGACCGCCTCGACGGTGCACGCGGGCGTCAGCGCCGCGGGATAGAAGTAGACGATGACGCGTCCGGGCCCGAAGCTGCTCAGGCTCACCGGCGTGTCGTGCTGATCGGGAAGGGTGAATGCAGGGGCCGTCTCGCCCGGAGTCAACGAAACCATGCCCTCACCCTAACGCACGCCGGGCGATGCCCAGCCGGGGACCGGGCGGGCGCGGATTTCGTCCGCGCGGGGATATAGGCTTGGTGGCAAAGCATCCGCGTTGGATGCCGGGTATCCAGCACGGATACCGACCGACTGGGAGGACGGGTGGCCGTGGTCCGCACACCAGAACAGATCCACGCCGACATTGCGCAGGCCCGTCACGGCCTGGCGTCGGGGGTCGAGGGGCTGGTGGCGCAGGCGCATCCGGCCGCCCTCCAGCGCGAGCTGGCCAGCCAGGCTCGCGCGAAGGCGCAGGAGATGCTCCAGTCGGTCACGAGCCAGTTGGTGGACGACGCCGGTGTGCGATGGAACCGCGTCGGAACGATCGCGCTGTCGGCGGTCGGCATCGTGGTGGTGTGGAAGACCTTGCGGGGGCTGGTTCGCCTCGCGCG
>Ga0209738_10000129_pt1 | contig 17488 bp, 16 predicted proteins | sample TergutNc150P5_FD_187289 | JGI IMG/M metagenome (GOLD analysis project Ga0209738, IMG submission 187289) | Nasutitermes corniger P5 segment gut microbial community from laboratory colony in Florida, USA - Nc150 P5 (SPAdes) (version 2) | ecosystem: Host-associated > Arthropoda: Insects >...
TCTGGATGTGATGGCCGGTTGCCCCTTGCTCGAGCACCCTGCCAAAATGGTCAGAAGAACCAGCACAAAGAGGATGTTGGCTCGTTGGGCGCATCTTGGCGTGGTCATGAATCCACCTGGTATGGTTATGTGTCTGTCGATGATCTCAATCCAGTTTCTGTTTGTTTTGCTATCGGGTGTCGATTAGGATTATGACACCGCGTATGGTCGCAATGACGCTGCATTCGCGAAAATGCCTGAACTCCAACTGGTAGTCTGTTTATGGTGTACTTCAGCGGAACGCATGGAATGGCTAGCCTATCCAGTACACGCTGCTGATGACATCATTCCAGCTGATGAGGTTGCCGAATATCGACTGGGTTCGAGCGATATTGGCCAGGTCGGGTGCGTACGCGTACGGTGGCAAGTATCCGCGATAGCCGTCGCCGTTGGCATCGGAATAGAAAACCTGAGTGTGGTTAACCATGTTGTTCATCGATGACATGGCGTCGTTGAAGCCCTTTTCCTTTAGGTTGGGGTAGTCTCCAGAGACTCCTCTAGCTGCGGTCAACGTGCTACCGCTATAGTTGGCGTCCGAGTACATGCAGAGCGCTGCGTTGCAGACGGGGGCAGCGCTGGCCTTGGGTGCACCGCCTGCCAGGAGGCCAAAAACGCCGAGAGTCATGAGCACTATAAACGTGATGAGGGTCACGACGACCACCATTGTTTTCCGAAGACCTGTTCTCACAGACATTGCATTTCCTTTCAGGTTCGGGCACACATGCCCTACTATTGGGGGGGAACCGGATACTGTGGGTGAAGCTCACTTCTGTTGTGTTGTTGCCGTGTCTTGAGTTGCTCTTCACTGGGCGCTTACGGGTAGCCTACATCTCAAGCAAGTGTTCGATAAACAATCAGCCGGTATTTCGCTGCTCGACAGCTACGTGCCCGGAGCCTGAGATTCCCCCGGGAGCCGCTGCGGGCCTGGCTAAGCTGGGGCGCTGACTCAAGGAGGCGTCATGGATGAGCGGCATATGGACGGCTATCGTCCGCCAGCGGATCGGGGACATTCCGAGTCGGCGCGTGCCAGCGTGGCCGAGCCCGGCTGGCGGGACAAAGATGCCGCTGCTGGCGCCGATATGGCCGATGACGGGCCGTACACGGCCCCTGAGGGGCCGATTGTCCCGGCATCCGCGGCGACCGTGTACCGGCTCAAGGCCGCGCTGGCCGCGGTGAGCGCGCTGCTGGTGGTGGCGGTGGCGTTGCTGGGCGTGTCCCGCACGGTGCGCGCGGCCCCGGTTGCGGCGCCGTCCACCGTGACGGTCGTGGAGGCCACGCAGACGCAGTGGGCCGTGGCGACCCAGACGGTGGACGCGGGCGGTGTCATGGCGATGGGCTCGTTCCTGGCCGATCCGGCGGTCGGGGCGATGCTGCTGCCCGCGGGCCAGCAGGTCGAGGCGAGCACCACGGGCGACGGCCAGGACACGTTCACGCTCGCGTCGGGCGTCGTCGTCATGCTGGGTGCGCAGAAGGACGCGGGCACGTCGCCCGCAGACATGTCGGCGGCGGCGCAGCGCTGGGCGAAGGGCAATCAGGTGACGCTGGCCGCCGGGAACCCGGATCCGACGCCCGACGGCCTCGGCTATGCGAACTGGTGCACGGCGGGCACCTCCGACGCGCACCCGGGCCTGGCGGGGCGGGGCTGCTTCTTCCCGACCCTGTCCGGGATGGCGGTGGCCTGGGTCTGGTCACCCCCGGACGCCGATGCGGCGGCGGTGGCCGCGATGCTGGGCCATTTCGTCCCGGTGGGGTGAGGGCGCCCACGGTCGTGGCTACGCTGGATACGTAGTCAAGGAGGCGGCATGACCGACGGATTCCGCGCATCCGATGCGGGACAGGCCCGCCGGGCCTCGAACGCCGCGCAGCAGCCTGCCGAGCCGGGCTGGCGGGACGTGTCGCGGGCGGCGGTGGCCGTGTCGGCGTCTGTGCCCGTACCCGCCGAGCCGGGTTGGCGCGCGGCCGAACTGGCCCTGACCCCGTCCACCCCGGACGAGCAGGAGCAGGTGCTGCCGCTGGCGTACGGCGCCGGGGTGGCGCCCCAGATGCCGCCCGGCCCGCTGTTGGCCCCGGACGGATCGTCCGAACTCTTCCACGATGATGTACTGACAAGCGCGGACGACCCTGCGATGCCCGACCAGGCCGGGACGAACCGTCGGCTCATGACCGGTCTGGTCGCGGTGAGTGCGCTGCTGGTGCTCGCGGTGGTGGCGCTGATCTTCACGACCGTGGCCCGTCCGGCCCGGGCCCCGGCGACCGTCACGGTGACGCAGACCGCGCAGGTCGCGGTGTCGTACCCCGAGCTGGCCACTTCCGACAACGCGGGCCTGGCGGGCAACGCGCTGGGCAGCACCCGTTTCGGCACCGTGCTGCTGCCGGCCGACCAGGCGGCCAGCGCGAACATCATGAACGGCGACACCCAGATCGTCGCCATGCTCAGCTCGGGCACCAACGTGATGGTGGGCACGCTGGCCGGCATGTTGGGCTCGGGGGAGCTGCCCGACCTGGCGCAGGGCTGGGCGGCCAACAATGGGGTGGTGCTGGACGAAGCCAGCGGCGCGATGCGGACGTCGGCGCTGGGCTACCAGGGGTGGTGTGCGACGTCCAACGAGGCGGCGGCCACGGCGGCCCCCACGCCCGTCGTGACGGGCGGTCAGGTGACCTACACCACCACGCTCATGTCCGGCCGTGGCTGCTTCTACACGACGCCGGGCGGCGGCAGCTTCATCTGGGTGTGGACGCCCATCGGCTCCCCCGACGCCTCCGCGCAGGCGCTGCTGGACGCCTACGTCCCCGGAAACTGATCGCACTCTGTGAGGTCTCACGCGGGTTGAGCCCTGCGATGCGGACGTGGCTACGCTGGATGTGGAGGCGTCATGACTGGCACGCATTCGGACGGGTTCCGCCCGCCGCAGGGATGGGCTGGCGGTGGCGCGCCCGAGCCGGAGGTTCCCGAGCAGGCGGCACGCCGTCAGGCGCTCCCGGCGGACGATCCGGACGATGCCACCGTCCCGTTGTCACCGGACGGGGAGCCGGGATGGCGCCAGGCCGCTGTGGCGGCCGCGGATTCGGCGGCCACGACGGGTGATCCGTCGCGCTCCCAGACCTCCGACGCCGCAGCTGATGCCGCCACGGCGACCGCCCCGCGCGGGCGGCGGGCGCGCAAGGCCGCAGCGCAGCCGGCGTCGCAGGCCCCGCTGAACGTGACGTCCGCACAGCCGTCCGACGGTGCCACGCTGATCAGCCACGACGAGGACGACGGCGTGGCCGATGCGACCATGCACCACCTGGCGCGGACGGCGCACCAGCTGACGCTGACGCTGATCGTGGTGGGGTCGGTGGCGGTGCTGGCGATCCTGGCGCTGGTGCTGAGCCGCACGGTGGACCAGTTCAAGCCGGCGCCGACGTTGGTGACGCAGACGGCGACCGTGCACGTGACGGCGACCGCCACGCCGGTGACGCTGGCGACCGACGGCGGGTTCGCCGCCAACGCCGTGTCGGATGTCCGCTTCGGCACCGTGGTGCTGCCGGCCAGCCAGACGATCGTGTCGTCCAGGTGGGGCCCCGAACAGGCCGACACGCAGTTGCAGTCGGGCACCGAGATCCTGATCGGCCTGCTGGGTTCGGCGACGCCCACCCCGGGTGCTGTGACCGTGGCGCCGAGCACTGCGCCGGCGCAGGCCCCGGCCACGCCCACGACGACGGTGAACACGTACCCGTACGGCATCCCGACGCCGGCGAGCACGCTGTCGGCGGCCGCACGCAGGTGGATCACCACGCAGGACGGCGCCACGATCGACCGCGGCGGTTCGGGCATGCGCACGATGACGTCGGGCTACACCGCCTGGTGCGCGCGCTCGTCGTCACAGCCCGACCGCACGGGCGAGGGCTGCTTCTACCCGACCCAGGGCGGCATCAGCTTCATCTGGGTCTGGACGCCGCCCGCCGTCACCGACGATATCCGCGCCACACTGCTGAACAGCTACGTGCCGGGGTTCTGAGCTATGCACTATAGCTATATGGCATAGACATATCGCCCTTCGCGCGGGACAAACGCGCGCCCAGCACTCGGATTTTGGCCATTCTTGGCCGTTTTCGGGCATCTGGGATCCCGTATGTCCCGCGCGGGGTCGGTCACCCCAGCCCAGATGAGTGCAGGTGGCAGGGAATGGTGCCCTGACGACCATTCCCGGCCACCGGAGCGCCCGTGTAGCTGGAATCAGCCCTGCGGCGCCGCGTTCGCGTCCTGCGAGCGCGCCTTGATGCGGATCTTCGCGCGGTCGCGCGCGTCGAGGGTCACCTTGCGCACGCGGACATCGTCCGGGGTCACCTCCAGGCACTCGTCGGGCGCGCAGAATTCGAGGCTCTGCTCCAGCGACATGCGCCGCGGCGGGATCAGCCGCTCCAGCTCGTCGCCGGTGGACGACCGCACGTTGGTGAGGTGCTTCTCCTTGGTGGGGTTGACGTCCATGTCGTCGGGCCGCGAGTTCTCGCCGACGACCATGCCCTCGTACGTGACCTCGCCAGGGGCGACGAACAGCGTGCCGCGCTCCTGCAGGTTGAACAGCGCGTAGCTCGACACGGTGCCCTGGCGGTCGGCGACGAGCGACCCGGTGCCGCGGGCGCGCAGCTCGCCGACCCACGGGGTGTGCCCCTCGAAGACGTGGTTCATGATGCCGGTGCCGCGGGTCTGGGTGAGGAACTCCGTGCGGAAGCCGATAAGCCCGCGGCTAGGGGCGACGTACTCAAGCCGCACCCAGCCGGTGCCGTGGTTGACCATGTGCTCCATGACGGCCTTGCGGATGCCGAGCATCTCGGTGACCGGGCCGAGGTAGGTTTCGGGGACGTCGATGGTGAGCCGTTCGGTGGGTTCGCAGACCTTGCCGTCGATGATCTGGGTGAGCACCTCGGGCTTGCCGACGGTGAGCTCGAAGCCCTCCCGGCGCATCATCTCGACGAGCACGGCCAGCTGCAGCTCGCCGCGTCCCTGCACCTCCCAGGCGTCCGGACGATCCGTCGGCAGCACGCGGATCGACACATTGCCGATGAGCTCCGTGTCGAGGCGGTTCTTGACCAGGCGGGCGGTGAGCAGCTTGCCGCAGCGCCCGGCCAGCGGCGACGTGTTGATGCCGATGGTCATCGAGATGCTGGGCTCGTCCACGTGGATGAGTGGCAGCGGGCTGGGGTCATCGGGGTCGGCGAGCGTCTCGCCGATGGTGATCTCGGGGATGCCGGCGACGGCGATGATGTCGCCCGGGCCGGCCTCCTCGACGGGCACGCGCTCCAGGGCCTTGGTCATGAGCAGCTCGGACAGCTTGACGTTCGAGACGCTGCCGTCGCGCCGGCACCAGGCGACGGTCTGGCCGCGGGTGATGGTGCCCTCGACGATGCGGCACAGCGCGAGGCGTCCGAGGTAGGGGGACGAGTCGAGGTTGGTGACGCGGGCCTGCAGCGGGGCGCCCTCGTGGTACGCCGGCGCCGGGATCGTCTGCTCGATGCACTCGAACAGCGGCTGCAGGGTGGTCGAGTCGGGCATGCCGCCGTCTTCGGGACGGTTCAGGCTGGCGCGGCCGGCCTTGGCGCAGGCGTAGACGATGGGGAAGTCGAGCACGCCGGCTTCGTCCGACTCGTCCTCGATGAGGTCGATGAACAGCGCGTAGGTCTCGTCGATGACCTCGGCGATGCGGGCGTCGGGCCGGTCGACCTTGTTGATCACGACGATGATCGGCAGCTTCTTGGCCAGTGCCTTCCTCAGCACGAAACGGGTCTGTGGCAGCGGGCCTTCGGACGCATCGACGAGCAGCAGCACGCCGTCCACCATCTCCAGGCCGCGCTCGACCTCGCCGCCGAAGTCGGCGTGCCCGGGCGTGTCGATGATGTTGATCAGCAGCTCGCGCCCGTCGGCGTTGGTGTGCAGCACGGCCGTGTTCTTGGCCAGGATCGTGATGCCCTTCTCGCGCTCCAGATCCATGGAGTCCATGACGCGCACGGCGATGTCCGAGCCCTCGCGGAAGGCGCCCGACTGCCACAGCATCGCATCGACCAGCGTGGTCTTGCCGTGGTCGACGTGGGCCACGATGGCCAGGTTGCGCAGGTCGTCGCGGTTGCGCAGCGCCTCGTCCTCCAAGACGAGCGGTGTGGACGGTGTGGGCAAAACAGACTCCGATCAGGAGGCGGGCGGCGGATCCGTCCGGACGAAAATGAGGCCAACAAGCCAGTTTACCGCGCTTGTCCTAATGGTGTCGCACCCAGGGGTGGCTGCGGCTTCCCGCAACAACTGGAGGGAGGCGCAACTGCGTTGCGGTCGCCTACGTGTGGGTGACGACGGTGGTGCCGATGGGGGCGTTGTCGTAGATCCACTTCGCGTCGGCGTTCTTCATGTTGACGCAGCCGTGCGACACCTGGGTGCCCCACTGGTTGGCGTTGAGCCACCACGCGGCGTGCAGCGCGTACGAGCCGGTGAAGTACGACACCCACTGCACGTTCGGCACCGGCGGGGCGGGCGTGCCGTCGTCGTTCTTGGGGTACATGGTCTGGTTCGCGTACTTCAGATAGATGTGGAAGACGCCCTGGATGGTGGGCCGCGTGGGCCTGCCGATGGACACGGTCACCGGCCCGTACACGACCTGATTGCCCTTGTAGACGGTCACTTTGTAGGTCGTCAGGTTGACGTCGATCCACAGCTCGTCGGGCCCGGGCTGGTAGGGGATGCCCGGCATCGAGATGACGGTCTTGTTGGTGTAGGTGGCCTTGGTGACGTCGTAGGTGAACGTGCCGGAGTAGGCGGTCGCCGACTGCACGGCCTTGACGATGTCGGACGCCAGCGGGGCGACGTTGTTGACCGTGCGGCCGTCCACGGCGGTGGTCGGCGTCGAGACGATCTTGCCGCTGGCATCGACATTGTGGACGCCGTTGGTCACGCCGACCTTGACCGAGTCGGCAACGGACTGCACCCAGGCGGTCACCTTGGTCGCATCGACCGACACGGTGGGCGTGCCGTCGTCGTCGGTCGCGACGGTGATCCAGGACGCGATGTCGGCGGGCTTGGGGCTGTGGTTGGTCTTTCCGTCGCTGAGGGTGATGGACGTGGCGACCATGGCGTTGGCCTTGTCGGCGACCGATTGCGCGGCCGCCTGCGTGACGGTGGCGGGCAGATCGACCACGCCGAGGTCGATGTCAGCCGACTTGAGCGTGGTGGCCATCTGCGCGGCCGAGCTGGCCAGCATGTCCGCATCGATGCCCTTGCCGGATTCGTCCGCCGTCGCCGTGAACGTGGTGCCGTCGAGCTTGACGGTGGCGTTGACCGGCGGGGTGCCGTACTTGTCGGTGAGCGAGGACGCGTAGGCGCTCAGCGCATCGGCGCTGTGCGTGTAGACGGGCTCGACGGTGGCGTGCCCGAACAGCGCGCCGACGCGGTGCGTCCACGACGAGTTGGGCGCCAGCACCTGCTGCAGCGTGCCGTCCACATTGACGGTGTAGCCCAGGTCGGCCAGCGTGGCTTGCTGCTTCTCGCCCGCCACGGTGATGCTCAGGGTGGCCGCGTTGGCGGCGTTGGTCACCGACTGGCGCAGCTGCACCTCCGATTGTCCGGATACGTCGGTGTCGCCCAGCATCGTGTTGGGCAGCGCGCGGTGCGCGAAGTAGAGGCTGTATCCCAGCGTGACGGCGGCCGCGACCGCGACGAGACCGCAGATGCAGCCAACGGCGACTTTACGGCTTGTTGTCCAGCGGACCATGATTCCTCTTGCAGCAGTGATGGATGGATGGGGTACGTCAGGGCAATCTTACTCGATATGGGATCACGGGGGGTGGCACGAGGGGGGTGGGTCGGCCTGGGCCGGGTACGCTGAATCCGTCCCGAACCCAGGGAAAGGACCTCATCATGACCGGAATCGTCATCGTCGGCGCCCAGTGGGGCGACGAGGGTAAGGGCAAGGCCACCGACTGGCTCGGCGAGCGCGTCGACTGGTGCGTGCGCTATTCGGGCGGCAACAATGCCGGGCACACGGTGGTGGTGGGCGACGACACGTTCACGCTGCACCTGCTGCCGAGCGGCATCTTGAACCCGGGCTGCCGGTGCGTGATCGGCAACGGCGTGGTGGTCGATCTGGGCGTGCTGTACGAGGAGCTGGACGCGCTGGCCGCGCGCGGCGTGGACGTGCAGCATCCGCTGATCAGCGCGGCGGCGCACATCATCACCCCGTATCACCAGACGATCGACAAGGTGACCGAGCGGTTCCTGGGCAAGCGGCGCATCGGCACGACCGGGCGCGGCATCGGCCCGGCGTACTCCGACAAGGTCAATCGCATCGGCGTGCGCGTGCAGGATCTTCTGGACGCCGATCTGCTGGCCGCGAAGGTGGAGGCGTCGCTGGAGAACAAGAACCAGCTGCTCGTGAAGGTGTACAACCGGCGCCCCATCGAGCCCGCGCCGATCATCGCGGAGCTGCTGGGGTACGCCGAGCGCGTGCGTCCGTACGTGGTGGACGTGGCCCAGGTGCTGAATGCGGCGCTGGACGCGGGCGATGTCGTGCTGTTCGAGGGCGCGCAGGCGCACCATCTGGACGTCGACCACGGGACGTACCCGTATGTGACCTCGTCCAACCCGACGGCGGGCGGGGCGTGCACGGGCGCGGGCGTCGGGCCGACGCGCATCGACCGCGTGGTCGGCATCGCGAAGGCGTACACGACGCGCGTGGGCGAGGGGCCGTTCCCGACGGAGCTTGCGGACGAGGACGGACAGTGGCTGCGCGCGACCGGCGGCGAGTTCGGCGCCACGACGGGACGGCCCCGGCGCTGCGGCTGGTTCGATGCGCTGGTGGTGCGCCAGGCGTGCGTGGTCAACGGGTTCACCGACATCTTCTTGACCAAGCTGGACGTGCTGACCGGGCGCGCGCAGATCCCGGTGTGCGTGGGCTACGACCTTCCGGACGGACGCCGGGTGGCCGACTGGCCGCTGACCGAGACGGATGTCGAGGCCGCCGTGCCCGTCTACGAGCTGCTGCCCGGCTGGACCGATGACATCACGGGCGCCCGCACGTTCGAGGGGCTGCCGCCCGCGTGCCAGGCGTACGTCCTGCGGCTGGAACAGCTGTGCGGCGTGCGCATCAGCGGCATCGGCGTCGGCGCGGGCCGCGACCAGACCATCATCCGCACGCCCTTGCTGTGAGGATCAGGACGGCTGGGTGTCCCAGCACGTCGAGTCGTACGACTCGACAGAGGTGGGCGCCGTGCATGACGGGATCGTCGCGCCAGAGATGTCGCGCACCGTGCGGCCGCCGAGCGGCTGCTGGAGGGTCACCGTCGCCGAGTTGAGGCGAGCCATGGCGGGGCAGGCGCCTGGCGTGGGCCACGTGAGCGTGGCCTGGACCCTCACCTGCTGGTCGTCCTGCGAGGCGATGGACGCCGTGAGGGTGTCGCACACGCCGTCAGTGACGTACAGCGTCACGGTGGCGCCGTCGCCGCTGACGCTGTAGCCCGAGGGCACGACCGATGTTGCGTGTGAACCGCTGCATCCCGTCACCGCGGCAACGCCGACGAGGACCAGGCCGGCGAGGGCCGCGCGGGCTCTGTGGTGTTCCACCTTGTCAGAGTAGCAGTCTGTGGGTCAGTTGACAATGCTGGAGTATGTGGTACCCTTAGCTCGGCTAATGGGTGCCGGGGTCGACTGGTCTGCGTGGATGGCCGGTGCTGAGCATCCATCTGACCTCCCAGTAATAACAAGCGAACAGGCGAGCTACACGAAGTCGTCTGGAAGCGAGGCGACCATGGACTACAACCTTGTCTGCGCAAACGGGCGCTGGTTCGGCGACGAGGGCGCATTCAAGGCGGTGGCTGTCCATCAGTACACCTACGTGTTCGCGGTGGGCTCACAGGGCTCCTGCTATCTGAGGATGTATCAGGTGGCTCCAACCAAGACCAACTGGGTCACGGCATCCATCAACAGGTAGGCCAAGAGATTGCGACGGGGGCATGTGTGGATGCTTCTTTCCGTGCGTGCCCCCGCTGCAGGGGTGGATGCGTTGCGTGTTCCGCACCTGGTGAGGTCGGCTGGGCGGCGAGTTGTAGCCGCGCTGTGGTCAGTTGAAGTCCTGGTAAGTGTCCTTGCGGGCTTCTTGTACGGCTTGGCTTCGCTTGAGAGATTCGCCAGATATCAGAGTGGATTGGATCTTGCCGTATTTGGGCAAGCTGTCCAGGCGTACTCCCGGTTTCAGATACCTTATGTTCTCATCAAGGCTCAGGCTCCGTTCAACATTCTGGGTGATCATTTCTCTCCCGTGATCGCGTTGATTGCGCCTTTGTATCGAGTCTTTCCGCATATTCAGGTGTTGCTGATTGTGCAGGCTGTGCTTCTGGCGTGGGCTGTGTGGTTGGTGGGGCGGCTTGCGCGTCGCAGACTTGGTGCGAGATGGGCAGGGCGCGTGGAGGTCTGCTTCGCTGTTTCGTGGGGCATAGTTGCTTTGGCGGCCTACGATTTTCATGAGGTGGCGTTCGCCGTACCCTTCACGATCCTGGCAATCACTGCTGCGTTGGATGACCGCTGGGCGGCCCTGGCTGTTTGGTGTGCTCTGTTGTGCCTAACCAAGGAAGATTGCACATTTATTATCGGTGGCATCGCCCTGTTGTTGCTTGCTAGACGTCGTATATTTCCGGCGATCGCCGTCGGGGTCTCCAGTGTTGCGGCCTTTCTTCTGCTGATTAAACTTGTTATTCCCTATTTTAGCTTTTCGCACAAGTATACGTATTTCGCAGCGGTAGCAGGCGGTGGCCCGGCCGGTATGCTGGCCAATGTCGCTGGGATGATGCGCCAGCCGACGGCGTGGTTGCTGATCGTCTTACTGGTCGTCGCACTGGGGATGGGTATTCGCTCACCCGTGGCTTTAGTCTTGCTGCCCACACTCGTCTCTCGGTTGGTGTCCAACAATGCTGTGTACTGGCAGGTGAATTTCCAGTATCAGGCGACGCTGCTTGCCATCTGTGCGGTAGCTGCGATCGATGCCTGGGCGCAGGTCATGAAGCGCCCACGGCGAGGCGCGGGCGTGCTGGGCATAGCCCATTTGGCCATTCAGACATTGGTCAGCGTCACAGTGGTCCAGCTTGCGTTCGGCTGGGGAAGCTTGCTTGGTCTGACGCCTGTGTCCGGTCAGGCTCGGAACCTAGAGCGAGCAGTGGCGAGTGTGCCACCCGGTGTGAGTATCGTTTCGGATGCCTTTGCTGCGCCTCATCTGGTGGACGTTGATACCGTCTACATAGCCACTCCGACGTGGACAGACTCTGTGGGGGTACCGCTGTCCGCCAATTGGGTGCTTCTCGATGAGGATAGTCCCGCGGATAGGAACCGCGTCACACCGTGGGTCAAGGCTGAGGAAGCCACCTTGCAGCGGCATGGCTTCTCGTGTTTCGTCCGATACGGCACCGTTGTGGTGCTGAGGCGCGAGACTCGTCCCGGGAGCGTCCTGGAGTGGTCGAGACCATGGGTGGAGCAGCGTGCCTGTTAACGGCCTTGCGATAGCCAGATGTCGTGGCTCGTGAACAATTGGGTGGGCGTGCTTGTTGTTGGTTTGTTGCGCGCGGTGGCACCCCACAGCACGTGAGCGAGTATGAGGCTGGGTGCCGCGGGCTGTTTCGTTGCAGTGGTGGGCCTGGCCGCGACGGCAGCGGGATAGAGTTCCACCGACTCCTCGACGGAGGTCGCCACCGCTGTCCAGGTGGAGGATGCCGGTTCGAACTCCACGGGCGGCACCGTCCGCTCGTTCCCGCCCGCCCGATGCCGACCAGTGGATCAACCGGGTCAGCGGCGGATGTAGCTCAGCACGCGCAACAGCTGGGTGTACAGGAACACCATGGTGACGACCAGGCCGTAGGCGGCGATCCACGACTGCTTCTCGGGGGCGCCGATGGCGATGCCGTGCTCGATGAACGTGAAGTCGTCCAGCAGTGAATACAGCGCCAGGCCGATGCCGACCAGCGCGGCGACCCACGCCCACAGGCTCACCGGGCCGGTCGGGCCGGGGAACAGGCCGAGGTTGATGCCGAAGAAGTACAGCACCAGGTTGAGCAGCGCCATGCCCGCGAACGCGATCAGGCCGATGCGCACGAACTTGCTCATGCGCGGGGTCGAGCGGAAGCCGCCGAAGCGGAACGCGACGAACACGACCCCGGCGGTGACGAACGTCGCCAGCACCGCCTGCACGACGATGCCGGGGTACACGACCTCGAAGATCTGCGAGATGCCGCCGATGAACACGCCCTCGATGATCGAGTACGCCACGCACAGGCCCGGGGCGGCGGCGTGGCGTCCGGCCACGAGGAACGGGAAGATGATCGACACCAGTCCGCAGATCACGGCGGCCGGGTAGAGCAGCGACGCCGGGATGAACATGTACGCCAGCGCGGCCGAGATCACGAGCAGGCCGAGCATGATGCCGGCCTTGTTGACGACGCTGTCGTACGTCATCGTCTCCGGCCGCGCGGTCGTGGGCTGGCCGTACCCGGTCGGCGTGTACGTCGTCTGCGGGCCGTACCCGTACTGGCCGTACCCGTTGGCCCCTGGTGCGGGGTTCTGGTAGTTCGGATAGCCGTACCCCGACGGCGTGAACGTGCCGGGTCGCGACAAGATGGGATTCGCCATCGTCTGCTCCTGTCTGGCTGCCAACTTCTCGGTTCAGTGTAACGACGCGGTCGGACAAAGGCTTCCAGGCACGGAGGGGTTCACAGCCACCGCGTGGGCGGCTGACTGATCACCGTAGGCCCATTATCGTGGCGACGATCCCGATCACAATGATCACGGCGAACACGAACAGGCAGCCGAACGCCGCCGCCACGCCGCCCTTCTGTGGCTGTCCCGGATGCGCGGGCTGTGCCGGGGCAGCGGGCCGTCCGGCAGCCTGCGCCGTCCACGGAGTCTGGGGCGACGCCGTGGCCGGAGGGTTCCCCAGCAGGTTGAGCATCGGGGGGGCGGACGGCGCGGGTTGCTGCGGCGCGATGCCGTACCCGACCGGGCGTGCGGGCTGGGCCTGAGCCTGAGCCTGGGGCGGCCGGGGTGCCGGTGGCCGCTGTGGCGCGGGAGCCCGGGTCGGTTGTGGCGCGGGAGCCCGGGTCGGCTGTGTCTTCGCGGCGGGGGCCTGTGTCGGACGTGTTGCGGGCGTCGCCTCGGCGTGCGGCCAGTCGGTGATGCTGTCGGTCATGGCCCAGGTTTGTGCCCCATCATCGGGGCCGAAGGGAGCCATGCTGATCGGTTCGTCCGTGTAGGTGAAAGGGTCACCATGACCGAAACTGTCAGCGCTCATGCATCAAGACTAGATTGCCGATTCCGGCTCTTCGACGATTTTGGTGGGGTCGACGGGCGCCATGATGCGCTCCATCTGGTCCAACATGGCCTTGGCTTGGGGCGAGAGTGGCTGCTCCTGTTCGGGCGTGTCGGGGATGGTCGCGGGGTCGGGTTCATCCGATGCGGTGTGCGGCTCGATCGGCGTGTCGTCGGGCTGCGGCGCGCTGGCGTCCTGCGGCGGCATCTCGTCCATCCGAACGGCGTCCATCGAGGCAGCGTCGACGGTGGCAGGTTCAAGCGGAGGCACCGGCGCATCGGGCGCGGGTACCTCCTCGGGCGGCCCTGCTGCGGGGCGCTTGGAGAACTGCAGCCGGGGGAACTTCATGAACCTCAGTGTAGGTCGTGTCCGCCCTTGCAGTCGCCCCGCCGTGGACAGGCCGGCGGGGGCCCGCCCCGACAGGAATGGGACAAAAGCCCAGCCAGATTCGGTTTCGGGCCCGTTTCGGGACGTTGTGGCGCATCTGGCCCCTCGGTTGTCCCATTCCGGGACAGCTGCCCGCCGAGGCCTCCGCTTCGGCTGTGACCGTACCGTCACCTAGACTCAGCATGTGACTACCCCCACTGTGACCATTTCCAATGTGCTGGCCAGCCGGTACGCGAGCGTGCCCATGCAGATCTGCTGGTCGGCCGAAACCAAGATCGCGGCCGAGCGCCGCCTGTGGATCGCCGTGATGCGCGCGCAGGCCGCCCTCGGCGTCAGCTTCGGCGACGACGACCCCATGAAGGTCATCGCCGCTTATCAGAAGCACATCAGTGACATCGACCTGGAGTCCATCCGGGCGCGCGAGCGGGTCACCCGTCACGACGTCAAGGCCCGGCTGGAGGAGTTCGATGCCCTGGCCGGCTACCAGCACGCCCACAAGGGCATGACCAGCCGCGACCTCACCGAGAACATCGAGCAGGCCCAGCAGCTGGCCTCGCTGCGCATCATCCACGGCAAGTGCGTGGCCACGCTGGCACGGCTGAGCGAGTTGGCCGTGCGCTACGCCGACCTGCCGATCGCCGGACGCACCCACAACGTCGCCGCGCAGGTGACCACGCTAGGCAAGCGCTTTGCGACGATCGCGGACGAGCTGCTGATCGCCCTGTTCCGGCTGGAGGCGCTGATGACGCGGTATCCGCTGCGCGGCGCGAAGGGTCCGGTCGGCACCGCCCAGGACATGCTCGACCTGTTGGACGGCGATCCGGACAAGCTCGCCGACCTGGAGCACCGCGTGGCCGCCGAGGTCAAGCGGTCGTTCCCCGTCCCGGACGGCTGGGCGCCCGGCACCGCCGTCCATGTGCTCGCCTCGACGGGCCAGGTGTACCCGCGCAGCCTCGACTACGACGTCGTCACCTGCCTGGCGCAGCTGGCCGCGCCGCTGTCCAACCTGGCCACGTCGATCCGGCTGATGGCCGGCAACGAGCAGGTCACCGAGGGCTTCCGTGCGGGCCAGGTCGGGTCGAGCGCGATGCCGCACAAGATGAACACGCGCTCGTGCGAGCGGATCAACGGCCTGTCGGTGGTGATCAGGGGCTGCGTGTCGATGATCGGCGAGCTGGCCGGTGACCAGTGGAACGAGGGCGATGTCTCGTGCTCGGTCGTGCGCCGCGTGGCGCTGCCGGACGCGTTCTTCGCGATGGACGGCCTGCTGGAGACCACGCTGACGGTGCTGGACGGCTTCGGCGCGTTCCCGGCCGTCATCGAGGCCGAGCTGCGCCGCTACCTGCCGTTCCTGGCCACGACCAAGGTGCTGATGGCGGCCGTCCGTGCGGGCGTCGGGCGCGAGACCGCGCACGAGATCATCAGGGAGCGCGCCGTCGCGGCCGCGCTGGCCATGCGCGAGACCGGCGCCCCCCTCACGCTGCTGGACGATCTCGCCGCCGATAAGCGTCTGCGCTTGTCGCGGGCCGAGTTGGACGCCGCGCTGGCCGATCCGCTCGCCCTGACCGGCGCCGCGCAGACCCAGATCGCCATGGTGGTCAACCGCGCCAACGAGGTGATCATGCTGTATCCCCAAGCCGCCCGCTACGCCCCGGGCGACATTCTCTAGCCACAACGCTGGGTGCGTTGCGATCGCTGGATGTCCGATCCGGCGGCGCGCGCTTGCGCCTTCCCGGCCTGGCTAGCGGCGCCCGCCCTGGTCGCCGTGGGAGGCCCAGGCCTGGGTGATGGACACGATGCAGATGCCGGCCCAGACGATCAGCACGTAGGCCAGGCCGAACTGGGCGGCGATCGCGGTCAGCGGGATGGACACGCCCAGGATGATCGACGTCATGGTGACCTGGCGGACCAGCGGCGACGCGCCCGGCTTGGCCGGCGGCTCCGCGGCGGTGCGGATGGCGGGCACCGGGACAGCCCCGACGGGGGCGAACTGCACCCGTCCGTACTTGTCGCGCACCGGATCGCCCTTGCGGTCGCGGATCACCTGCACGCCGGCCGGCACGGCCTGGGTTGGGACGAGCCGCTCGTTGATCTTTTCCAGGAACGCGTCGACGACCTCGTCGGAGTACTGCGGCCCCAGCTCCGCGAACGCGGCCAGCGTCGCCTTGGCGTCGTCCTTCGGGACGACCGCGGGATGTGGGGTTGACTCGGGCACGCTCATGGGGCTCAGTGTAGCCGCATGCGCGTCCGGTGATTCACGTCTGAAGTGCGCGGCCGACGTCGTGCTCAGAGGGGCGGCATCGGCTTCCAGGACGGATCGCGGCGCAGCTCGCCCGCGTCCCGCAGCCCCTTGACCAGCTGGCCCAGGCCGCGCAGCGTGTGCTCGACGGCGATCAGCCGGACGACCTCCTTGGCGAAGGTCAGCGCCGTGCCGATGCCGAAGCCGATCGGATGCAGCTTGTGGTACTGCCTGAAGTAGCGCCACACGTATCCGCGGTTGTGCATGATGCGGTACTTGACAAGCGCGGACGAGTCGTTGAGATGGCGGAAGACGAGCTTGATCTGCTTCTGGCGGCGCTTCTTCTGGATGACGAACTCGTCCACGTACGCCACCGGCGTGTACTGGCTGGCCAGCCAGGCGTACACGGCGTCGTCCCAGCTGATGAAGAACCGCGGGTCGGGCAGGCCGATCTTGCGCACGATGTCGGCGTGGATCAGCATGCCCTCGAACGTGCCGGAGTTGGTGAGCGCGTAGCCCTGCGTGTTGAACGTGCCGATCGAGTACGGCAGCGGCACCGCCAGGAAGCCGTTCCACTTGGCCTGCCAGTAGAACGGCGTGCCGTCCACGTCGTAGCGGCGGCCGTGGATGCACTTGAAGCGCTGCATCCAGGGGGCGAAGCGGTCGAGCGCCTCGGGCAGCACCTCGACGTCGTCGTCCATGACCCACATCCACGCCGCGCCGGCCTGCATGGCCAGGTCGACGCCCTGGCTGAAGCCGCCGGAGCCGCCGGTGTTGGTCGGCGAGTGGTGCACGATCAGCTGATCGGGCGCGAACAGGCGCGGGGCGGTCTTGAGGACGTCCGCGGTGTTGTCGGTGGATGCGTTGTCCACCACGATCACGCGCCACGGCGCGCGGTGCAGGCGGGCGATCGATTCCAGCAGCTCGGCCAGCAGCTCGGCGCGGTTGTAGGTGACCACCACGATCGCCAGCCTGTCGATGTCGTCCGTCACACAGCCGAGTCTACGCGGCGCACCACGCCCCGCCGAGCCGACCGGCGCGCGATGGGGACATACGCGCCCCGATCTGGCCAGAATCGACCCCAAAGGGTCCGTTTCGGCGGTGTGGACGCGGGCATGTCCCGGGCGGGCGCCGTGGGGCGGTTGCCCGCCCGGATAGTCTGTGGATGCGTCCAGAGTTTATCGTCGCGCACGGTTGACCGGTTGCGAGTGAGCGCTCACTCACTTATGCTGTACGGATGCCCAGGGCGCGCAGGATGTTTGCGGACGAACGACGCGCGGCGATCGTCGCCGCAGCGCGCACCATCGTCGCACACCAGGGCGCCACGTTCACGACGCGCGAGGTGGCCGAGGCGGCCGGCATCGCCGAGGGCACGCTGTTCCGCGTGTTTCGTACCAAAGACGACCTGATGGCGGCGGTCGCATCCGACCTGCTCAACCTGCGCCCCATGTGCGACCACCTGGCCGAACTCGCGAAGAGCGACCAGCCGCTGGAGCAGCGCGTCCAGGCCATCCTGGCG
>Ga0209738_10000130_pt1 | contig 17312 bp, 18 predicted proteins | sample TergutNc150P5_FD_187289 | JGI IMG/M metagenome (GOLD analysis project Ga0209738, IMG submission 187289) | Nasutitermes corniger P5 segment gut microbial community from laboratory colony in Florida, USA - Nc150 P5 (SPAdes) (version 2) | ecosystem: Host-associated > Arthropoda: Insects >...
AACGTCCGTCTGTGGATACAATCTGTGCGGTGTCTGTGGAAACAATCAGTGCACCGTCTTTCTGTAGATACAAGGAGCACACCGTCCGTCTGTGGATAGGCACCACAGCCCGTACATTTGCAAAGAAAATACTGCCTTTTCGATGAGCGCAAGTTGGCGAATGCCTGCTGCAAGCAGGGCGCGTGCGCGCCATCGGCACGCCGCGCCAGGTGCTGACCGGGGCGCTGCTGTCCGAAGTATTCGACGCGCCGGTGTACGCCGATCTGGATGCCGAGCCGCCCGTCGTCACCTTGAAGTAAGACCCAAGCCGCTCCAATCCAGCTTGTTTTCAAGCCATATCGCGTGTTACGCTGGTCGCTGAAAATGACTGGCAAACAGGCATGATTTCAAGGGCATTGATGTTGACGTGCGCGGGCAGCGTCGCCATCCAATATGCCGTTTCGGCGATGTCGTCGGCGGTAACGGCCTCGGTGCCTTGGTAAACCCCGGCGGCGCGGTTATCGTCGCCCTTGAAGCGCACGTTGGAAAACTCGGTTCCTCCGCACAGACCGGGTTCGATGTTGGATACACGCACGCGGGTGCCGGTCAGGTCGGCGCGCAAATTCAGCGAAAACTGGCGCACGAAAGCCTTGGTCGCGCCGTACACGTTGCCCCCTGGGTATGGATAAGTACCGGCAATGGAGCCGATGTTGATCACGTGGCCCCGGTTGCGCTGAACCATGCCAGGCAGCAAGGCACGGGTCATGTGCACCAAACCGGTGCAATTGGTGCCGATCATGCGGTCCCAATCGGCCAAATTGGCTTGATGCGCCGGCTCCAGGCCCAGCGCCAAACCGGCGTTATTAACCAGTACATCGACCGCGCGCCAACCATCGGGCAGCGCCGCCGGCAATGCGGCCACGGCAGCGGCATCCCGCACATCGAGCACGTACGGCAACAGCGCGTCGCCCAGTTCGGCCTTGAGCGCGGCCAGGCGATCAGCGCGGCGACCTGCCGCAATGACGCGATGCTCCTCCCGCACGAAACGCCGCGCAATCGCAGCGCCAAAACCAGCGGTAGCCCCCGTAACGAAAACGATCATGGGTTTTCTCCAAGTTGTATGTAGACAGGGCATGATTTTCCGCAATCGCCGCCGCGGCGCGGCGCGCCTGGGCACCCCTGTCCAGTACGGCCATTCCTTCTGTTGCGCGTGCTCACCTGTCCCCGTTACCGTTCGCACGGTGCGATCGCACCCGCTTGCGAAGAGTCCTATCGCGCGGCAAGCACGCGCCTGTGAGCAGCGCACTTGCACACGTCTGTGCCCCGCATCAGCCCAAAGCCTTCACCACCGCATCCCCCATCTCCCGCGTGCCGACGCGGGCGGTACCCGGACTGTAAATATCCGGGGTGCGCAGCCCTTGCGCCAAGACTCGTTTAACGGCAGTTTCAATACGGTCCGCAGCTTCTTTTTGACCAAAGGAAAAGCGCAGCATCATAGCGGCCGACAAAATAGTGGCCAGCGGGTTGGCAATACCCTGCCCTGCAATGTCCGGGGCACTGCCATGGCTGGGTTCGTAAAGACCTTGCTTTTTATCATTGAGGCTGGCCGACGGCAACATGCCGATGGAACCGGTCAGCATGGAGGCTTCATCCGACAGAATATCGCCGAACATATTACCGGTAACCACGACATCAAGATTCTTGGGCGCCTTTACCAATTGCATGGCGGCATTATCGACATACATGTGGTCAAGTTGTACATCGGGGTAATCCCGGTGCGTTTCGGTAACAACGTCGCGCCAAAATTGCGAAGTTTCCAGCACGTTGGCTTTGTCGACGCTGGTAACTTTTTTGCCGCGCGCGCGCGCGGCGTCGAAGGCGACGCGGGCGATGCGTTCGATTTCCGGGCGTGTATAACGCATCGTGTCAAAAGCTTCAGGCGCGCCGGCAAAGACGCCGTCGGGCGCAGTGCGTCGCCCGCGCGGCTGGCCGAAGTAAATGTCGCCGGTCAATTCGCGAATAATGAGCACGTCAAGCCCCGCCACCAGTTCAGGTTTGAGGCTGGACGCATGCGTAAGCTGTTCGTAGCAGATGGCCGGACGGAAGTTGGCAAACAGCCCCAGCGCCTTGCGCAGGCCAAGAATGGCTTGCTCGGGCCGCAGTGCACGCTCCAGGTTGTCATAGCGAAAGTCGCCTACCGCGCCGAACAGCACGGCGTCGGCTGCTTGCGCCAATTTGAGCGTGGATTCGGGCAGCGGATGCCCGTGCGCCGCGTAGGCCGCGCCGCCCACCGGCGCCTGTTCCAGCGTCAATGGCAAACCGAGTGCCTTGAGTACCTTGATGGCTTCGGCGATGATTTCGGGACCGATGCCGTCGCCGGGAAGAACTGCGATTTTCATGGAATAAGTTCAGAAGTTGCCAAAGAAACTGGATATATCGAAGTAAATATCTTTTTCCTTCCCCTCTTTGGTTCTGATATGAAGGATATCATACGATTTTTCATTTTTGTGAATCATGGTTTGTGATGTTATTTTATAACCCGGATACTGGTTTGACAACCAAGCAGATTCGGCCGGAATGCCTTCGCTTTCGGTTTTTTCTTGTATCACGACGGCTTTCTCAATTGAAGAACCGTCCTGCAAATTTTCAAGCGCTGCCTCGTGATTTTGTTTCTGCACGCTGACAACGGGCGCCGGCTGCGCACAACCGGCAAGGATAGCCAGCAGGCCCAGACAAATCAGCAGCCGTGGCATCATACTGGAAGGCTTATTGTGTCGCATGGTATACCTTTATGAGATTGTTTTAGACCGTCGCCAACGTATGCGCCAGCCACGGCTTGGCGGTCAGGCGCTGGTTCTCGTAAGCGGTAATTTCGTCCTTGTGCTGCAAGGTCAGGCCGATGTCGTCCAGCCCGCCCAGCAGACAATGTTTGCGGAAGGGTTGCACTTCGAACGCGATGGGGTCGCCGCCATTGGGTTTGACGATGAGCTGGCGCGGCAGGTCGATGGTGAGTTTGTAGCCGGGGAAGACCGCCACTTCGTCGAACAAACGGCCGACCACGGTTTCGGGCAGCACGATGGGCAGCACGCCGTTCTTGAAGCAGTTGTTGAAGAAGATGTCGGCAAAGCTCGGCGCGATCAGCGCGCGAAAGCCGTATTGCTGCAAAGCCCAGGGCGCGTGCTCGCGGCTGGAGCCGCAGCCGAAGTTGCGGCGCGCCAGCAAAATCGACGCGCCTTGGTAGCGCGGCTGGTTGAGCACGAAATCAGGATTGGGTTTGCGCCGCGTGGGGTCTTGCCCCGGTTCGCCCTTGTCCAGATAACGCCATTCGTCGAACAGATTGGGGCCGAAGCCCGTTTTCTTGATCGACTTGAGAAACTGCTTGGGGATGATCGCGTCGGTATCGACGTTGGCGCGATCCATCGGGGCGACAAGGCCCTCGTGGACGGTGAATTTTTCCATGGCAATCAGACCTTTTGGGTTATTTATCAGCCGCTCTTTCGATGGCGTTGCCTGTGGCATCGCCCGCTTGTTTGACATCTTGCCCGGCGCCGCGGACAGTGTTGCCGCCGGAGAGCAGCGCGGACGAGGCCAGCATCAGGGCAATCATGGCAAATGAAGGCAGTCGTTTCATGGCGTGTTCTCCTTCTCAGAGAAAAACATCAGACGAAGCGCCGCACGTCCACAAAGTGGCCGTGCACGGCGGCGGCGGCGGCCATTGCGGGGCTGACCAAGTGCGTGCGCCCGCCCGCGCCCTGGCGGCCCTCGAAATTGCGGTTGCTGGTGGACGCGCAACGCTCGCCCGGCTCCAGCCGGTCGGCGTTCATCGCCAGACACATGGAGCAACCCGGCTCGCGCCACTCGAAACCGGCGGCGGTAAAAATCTTGTGCAGCCCTTCGGCCTCGGCCTGCGCCTTGACCTGGCCCGATCCGGGCACGACCAGCGCCAGCCTGACGTTGGGCGCAACTTTACGGCCCAGGTGCTTGACGACGGCGGCAGCCGCGCGCAAATCCTCGATCCGGCTGTTGGTGCACGAGCCGATGAACATCTTGTCGATGGTGATGTCGGTCACGGCCTTGTTGGGCTCCAGCCCCATGTAGACCAGCGCGCGCTCGATCGCGTCGCGCTTGACCGGGTCTTTCTCCTTGTCCGGGTCGGGCACGCGGCCATCAATGCCCAGCACCATTTCGGGCGACGTGCCCCAGGTCACTTGCGGCGTAATGCGAGCGGCGTCGAGCGTAACCGTGGCGTCGAAATGCGCGCCGGGGTCGGAGCGCAGCGTCTTCCAGTACGCCGCAGCGTGGTCCCATTCCGGACCGCCGATGAAAACGCCGCTGGCCGGGTCGGTGCCCGGCGCAAGCAAACGGCCTTTGAGGTAGTCGATGGTCTTGTCGTCCACCGCCACCATGCCCGCGCGCGCGCCCGCCTCAATGGCCATGTTGCACAGCGTCATGCGGCCTTCCATGCTGAGCGCGCGGATGGCATCGCCCGCGAATTCAATTGCGCAGCCGGTGCCGCCGGCGGTGCCGATCTTGCCGATGACCGCCAGCGCAATGTCCTTGGCCGTCACGCCCTTGGGCAAAGCGCCATCGACCCGCACCAACATGTTGCGGCTCTTTTTCTGCAACAGCGTCTGCGTGGCCAGCACATGCTCGACCTCGCTGGTGCCGATGCCGTGCGCCAGCGCGCCGAACGCGCCGTGCGTGGACGTGTGCGAATCGCCGCAGACCACCGTCATGCCCGGCAGCGTCGCGCCGTTTTCCGGCCCGATCACGTGCACGATGCCCTGGCGTTTGGAGAGGAACGGAAAATACGCCGCCGCGCCGAACGCGGCAATGTTCTTGTCCAGCGTCGTCACCTGCTCCTTGCTGATCGGGTCGGCGATGCCGTCATAGCCGCGCTCCCAGCCGGACGTGGGCGTGTTGTGGTCAGCGGTTGCCACCACCGAACTGACGCGCCAGACCTTGCGGCCCGCCTCGCGCAGCCCCTCGAAGGCTTGCGGGCTGGTCACTTCATGCACCAGATGCCGGTCGATGTAAAGAAGGGCGGTGCCGTCCTCCTCGGTGCGGACGACGTGCTCGTCCCAAATCTTGTCGTAGAGCGTGCGTGCGGTCATGGCGGAATGCGATTGAAGAACACCGATTCTAGGTCTAGGGAATAACCGATCGGTGTTCAATCAACACGGCGCCGGCCGCGCCCGGTTTTTACGGCTGACGACGGCGCCTATGCTTGCCGGCCCGCCGCGCGCCCAGGCCCGCCATGCCCAGCGCCAGCAATGCCAGCGTCAGATCGCCCAGCGCGGGAATAGGCGCGGGCGTGGTCGGAGAAGGCGTTTGGGGCGCCGGCCCTGCCTGCGTAACTTGCCAGTCAAAGTCGAATGTGCCCGATGTGTTTTCCGATTCGTTACCGATGAACCACGGCGAGCCGACCAGCATCGTGAATGGGGCTGACGACTGGCCCGGCTGGAGTGTGATGCCGTCCGTCCATTCGCTGCCGCAATTGGTTGTATCGCAGAGGGTGCCGGCGATGTAAGGCGCAATCGTGCCGCTGTCGCTGTAGCCCGTGAAAGAGACGGTGACGGGATAGGCCAGATCGTTGACGAACGTGGCGACGTGGCTGTAGTAGCAATCCGGCTCTATATCGGCTATGCTGTTTTCCGCATGCGGGTTGGATGCAAGCACCGTGTCGGCGGCGGGGAACGTCCCGCACGCATTGTCAAAGTCGTCGTACCGCCAGACTTGGTCATAGACGCGGCCTACGCTGTAATTAAGCGTTCCGACTGCGTTGGTGACCGCACTTGCCGCGGCGGGGAGGTTGACCTCGAAAGTAGCGGTAAAGGATTGGCCCGGCTGCACCGTTACGTCGGCCGGAATGGTGTAACCGTCCTCCAGGACCAAGCTTGCCGTCAGGGTAACGCTGTTGTTGGTGGTGCTATTCAGGATGAAGCGCAGCGGATAGGCCGTGTTGTTGTTGACGACGTAGGTCACGTCCCCGCACGTTCCCGGCGCAAAATTACCCAACTGGATGTTGTAAGCCTGGCTGGAGCCGTAGTTATCGCCCGACACGGTTGTACTGCCGGTGATCGGGGTGCAGGATTGGGCATGAGCGCCGTTGGCCAGGCACAGCATGACCGCCGCGAACAGCAGCGCCAGCCAGAAACGGAGCGCGCCGGTAGCGGCACAAGGTGTTGTAAGTCCAATGGTTTTCATGATTCGATTCTACTGAAGTGATGACGCACTGCGTTACAGGTAACAAATTATATCCGAATTGACGTTATGCTGGCTGGTTTGTAAGACGGTGCAACAACGGCATCTGAAAGTAACAAAGCGATTGCCGCAACGCAGCCTGACACGCCTTTGCTGGCGGGCCTGAACCCGGAGCAGCTTGCCGCCGTTACGCTGCCGCCCGAACACGCGCTGATTCTGGCCGGCGCCGGGTCGAGCCAAACGCGGGCGTTGACGACGCACACTGCGTGGCTGCTGTAAACAGGGCAGGCCGCGCCGGTGGCCTTTTGCGCGGTAAAGCCCGTGCTCGATTTTTAGGGCTGACGGTGCTGTCGTCTGATCCGCCACGTACCAAAGCCTGCCATGCCCAGCGCCAACAGCGCCAACGCCAGATCGCTCAGCGAGGGGACAGGTGTGGGGGCGGACGTGGGCGTTTGGGTCAATGCCCCTGCCAGCGGCGTGACGCGCCACTCAAATGCAAGTGTGCCTACTGTATTTTGCGATTCGTTGCCGATGAACCACGGTGAACCGACTACCATCGTAAAAGGGTCTGACGACTGGCCAGGCTGGAGGGTGATGCTGTCTGTCCATTCGTTACCGCAGTTGGTCAAGTCGCTATCGCAGAGGGTGCCGCTGATGTAAGGCGCGATCGTCCCGCTGTCGCTATAGCCGACGTAAGAGACAGTGATCGGATAAGAGAGATCGTTGACGAACGTGGCAACCTGGCTGGGATACACGCAGCCGGGGGTTATTCCAGTAAGGGATTGCAGGGATCCTACGTCGTCGTATATCAGCGGTTTTGATGCGAGCACGGTACTGGAAGCAGGAAGTGGAGCGCATATTCCATCGAAGTCGTCGTCTCGCCAGACTTGGTCATAGACGCGGCCTACGCTGTAATTAAGCGTTCCGACTGCGTTGGTGATCGCACTTGCCGTAGCGGGGAGGCTGACCTCGAAAGTAACGGTAAAGGATTGGCCTGGCTGCACCGTTATGTCGGCCGGAATGGTGTAACCGTCCGCCAAGACCAAGCTTGCCGTCAAGGTAATGTCGGAGGTGGTGCTATTTAGCATGAAGCGCAGCGGATAGGCCGTGTTGTTGTTGATGACGTAGGTCACGTCCCCGCACGTTCCCGGCGCAAAATCACCCAGCTGGATGTGATAAGCCTGGCTGGAGCCGTAGTTATCGCCCGACACGGTTGTACTGCCGGTAATCGGCGTGCAGGATTGGGCATGAGCGCCGTTGGCCAGGCACAGCATGACCGCCGCGAACAGCAGCGCCAACCAGAAACGGAACGTGCCGGAAGCGGCAACGGCACGAAACATTATGATATGCATAAAAAATTTCATAGCCGAACTCAACATAAGTATCCAAATTCATCCCATCGGTTGGAGAAATTCTATCCAAACAAAATTTATTTTTGTAAAATAATGTTTCTATGATTTGGAAGTAACGATGCGATGGCTGCATCGCGTTCTGACATGTCTAAGCCCAGAACGACTTGCCTGCGTTACGTTGCCGCCCCAACATGTGCGGGGCTTGGCCTAACTGCTCTGGTGCGCAATGTCGAATTTGTATGCGCACGGCATTGCTGCGTTCGTGGACACGCTGCGCCGTACCGCCCCCATCAGATGCGGCACCACGCCATGCCGTTGACCACAAAAAAAGAACCGCGCGCAACAGCGCAGCGACGATCAAAATCGGGTTGTGTATGCGGTCAACAAGCGTCGTCCGTGCACAAGGCATGCGTGTTGGCAGACCGGCTTGATGACTGGTTTGAGTGCACGCGCCAGGCGCACGGCAAGGTCCCCAAAATACCGCCTAAAATCCCTCGACATGATGACAATGACGACGACCGCTTTCCGTGCCCTGCTGGTAACCACGCTGATAGGCGCTGCTGGCGTCGTGCAGGCGCAAGCGCAAAGTAGCGCGCCTGTTCCCGCTCCCGCCGCATCGCAACCCGCGCCCGCGCCTGCGGCAACGGCGTCCGACGCCGCCGAGCAAAGCCTACTCAACCGCAAGACGCAAAAGATCGAGCACATTGAGTTCGAGGATGCAGGTAACCGTGTGGAGGAATTGCGCGTGGGCGGCCAAACCCAGCGCATCACCGTGCAGCCCAAGGACGGCGCGCCCGCCTACGAAGTGCAGCCGGCCAACCCGAACACCCAGACGCCGGACGCCGGTATCGGCCAAACCGGACCGCGCGTGTGGCGCGTGCACAAGTTCTGAGCGTCGCAGCCTATTTCTTTCTCACACGACTAGTTAGTTGATGGCTGTCTACACTGAGGTCAGCGAAGAGCAGGCCCGTGCCTTATTTAGCGCCCTGAATCTGGGCCAGTTGCTGACGCTGCGCGGCATTGAGGGCGGCATTGAGAACACCAATTACTTCGTCACCACCGATCGCGGCGAATGGGTGCTTACGCTGTTTGAGCGCCTGACGCACGCGCAACTGCCCTACTATCTGCATTTGATGAAGCATCTCGCGTGCCACGGTATTCCGGTACCTGAGCCGCAAGCAAAACCCGAGAAGATGAAGCGCGGTCCGGGCGAAGACGAATTGCTGCATACCCTAGCGGACAAGCCCGCCGCCGTGGTCAACCGCCTACGCGGCCAAAGCCAACTCGCCCCCATTACCGACCACTGTGCCGCCGTCGGCGCAATGCTGGCGCGCGCGCATCTGGCCGCGCGCGATTACGACCGCCATCAACCCAATCTGCGCGGATTGGCCTGGTGGAACGAAACCGCACCCGTCGTGCTGCCGTACCTGGACGCTGCGCAAGCCGCACTGCTGGCCGAAGAATTGGCGTATCAAAACCACGTCGCCGCCTTGCCCGCCTACGCCGCCTTGCCGCGCAGCGCGGTGCACGCCGACCTGTTCCGCGACAATGTGCTATTCGAGGATGAGAAACTGACCGGCTTCTTCGACTACTACTTCGCCGGCGATGACACCTGGCTGTTCGATCTGGCCGTGGTCCTCAACGACTGGTCCATTGATTTGTCCACGGGGCAGGCCGACACGGCGCGCACGCACGCCCTGCTCGCTGCCTACCAGAGCATCCGTCCGCTGCAAGACGCAGAGCGACGCCTACTGCCCGCCATGCTGCGCGCCGGGGCATTGCGGTTCTGGCTCTCCCGTTTATGGGACTGGCATCTGCCGCGTGCGGCCAGCTTGCTCAAACCTCACGATCCGGCGCACTTTGAGCGCGTGCTGCGCGCCCGAGTGCAGGCCACGCGCGCTGCGGCGCCGGAGTTGATCGCCGCCGCATCATGAAGCTCAACGTCCTCCCCGCCAACGCAGGCGCGCAATGGGTGCGGTTGGGCATCCGCACGTTCTGGCGCCAATCGCTGGCGCTAGGCTCGCTGTTCATCCTGTTGTTCCTGGTCGCTCTCGTGCTCTTTACGTTCGTGCCCATCGTCGGGATCGTCGTCTTGCTGGCCCTCAAGCCCACGCTCACCGTGGGCATGATGGCCGCCACGCGCGAGGCCGAAGGTGGCAAGGCACCTCGCCCCATCCTCCTGTTCACCGCCTTACGGCAAGGCACAGCACGCATCCGCGCCATGATCGCGCTGGGCCTGTTGTACGCCGCCGCCATTATGGTCGTGAAAGGCATCTTCTTTTTTATCGGCAATGAACCGCTCAAGACGATCAGTGACATCGGAAGTAACAACTCCCATCTGAGCCTTGCACAAATCAGCGCCCAACTGGATGTGCCGTTGCGCGATCCGCGCCTGATCACCGCCACGTTGACGGCCATCGCGCTCTGCACTCTGACCGATTTGGTCTTCTGGTACGCGCCCGCGCTGACGCATTGGTATAACGTGCCGGTGATGAAAAGCCTGTTCTTCAGCACCGTGGCGGTGCTCAGGAATATGCGCGCCTTTCTGCTTTATGGCCTGTCGTGGCTGTGCATCCTCATGGGGGCGAGCATGGCGTTGAATTTGCTGCCCATGGTGGCGGGCAGTGTCGGCGTTGCCGTCAGTCTCGCCCTTCAATTTCCCTTGACGCTCATCATCGTGGCAATGTTCACCACCTCGCAGTGGTTCACCTTCCGCGACAGCTTCGTGCCTGACGCGCCGCCGCCGGATGCCCCGCCGGCGATGCAGTAACACTACGACGGCATCAGAACTGCCACTCCTTGCGCCGCCGACCGCCCCAGATCATCAGCGCAAGGATCGCCACGATGGCGATAACGAACCAGACGAACGACCAATTGGCGATAGAGCCGCCCAAAAAGGTCCAATCGACGACCGTGCAGTCGCCGCCGCCGCGAAAGATCATGGGGAGCGCATCTTGCAGCGGAAATGATCCGATCATGCTGTAGATATCGCGCCCGCAAGTGGCAAAGACGGGCGGGTGCCATTGCAGCCAGCTTTGCCGCGCAGCCGTAAACCCGCCGCCGACCGCCAGCACGATAGCCAGCAGACCCCAAACAGAACGCCACCCGCGCCTGCGACAGCAGGCGGCGATAAGACAGAACACCCCGACGGCTATGAGCGCGTCACGCTGCACGATGCACATCGGACAAGGTTCCAGCCCCACTACGTTTTGCAAATACAGCACGCCGAAAGCCAGCATGCCGAAACAGATCACCGCGATCAGCAAAAACAAGGAACGGGGGTATGCGAACAAGGTGCGAAACACGGCAGTACCTCAAATGGGAGCGGAAGAAATGAGCGGCATCATGCCACGCGCGGGGATGTGTCGATATTGCCCACAACCGGGCAAGTTCCATTGCACCGGAGCGGACAGGCACGGCATCATCGAAGGGTCGGCGCAGATCAATGCGCACCCCCTGCCGCCGTTCCGGCATCGCTAACGTGGGCGGGACGTTTGGTCAACCACACCAGCACGATCAGCCCCAGGAACAACATGGCCGAGCCATAGAAAATCTCCTGCGTGGAGATCATGTACGCCTGTTGCGTAACCAGATTGTTGATGAACCCCAGCGCCTGGGTGTGGTTCAAGCCAAGGCTGTGCTGCAACCAGTCAAGCGTTTGGACCACTTGCGGGTTACCCAGTTGCACGGATTCGACCAGTTGCGCGTGGTGCATGTCACTGCGATCCTCCCACATGGTCGAACTGATGGAGGTGCCGATGGCGCCCGATACGATGCGCGTGAAATTCGACAACCCCGACGCCGCCGGGATACGATCGGGCGTCATGCCCGCCAGCGTGATGCTGACCAACGGGACGAAGAAAAACGCCATCGCCACGCCTTGCACGATGGTGGGCACCATCAACACACTGAAGCTGGTGTCGGTGGTGAAGTTCGAGCGCATCCACAACACCAGCCAGAACACCACGAAGGCAATGCTGGCGTAGATGCGCGGATCGACACGATTGAGGGTTAGCCCCACCACCGGCATCAGTATGACGGCCAAAATGCCCACCGGCGCCATAAGCATGCCAGCATCGGTAGCAGGGTACCCCATGTACTGTTGCAACCACAGCGGCAAGATCACCACGTTAGCGAAAAACACGCCGTACCCCACCGACATGGCCAGCGTGCCCGACCAGAAGTTGCGGCGCATAAACAACCTGAGGTCCACCACCGGGTGCGCGTCCGTCAGCTCCCAAACCAGAAACACCGCGCAACCTATGGCCGCCACCACGCCCAACGTGACGATCAGGGGTGAGGAAAACCAGTCGAGTTCTTTGCCTTTGTCGAGCATCAGCTGCAAGGAACCGACCCATAACACCAGCAGCGCCAACCCGACCCCGTCGATAGGTACGTGGCGCGTTGCCGACTCGCGTTTGCGATAGATGCTCCAGATCGCCACGGCGGCCAGGATACCCACCGGCACGTTAATGAAAAAGATCCACGACCAGGCGATGTTGTCGGTAATCCAACCGCCCAGCAACGGCCCGGCAATGGGTGCGATCAGTGTGGTCATGGACCACATGGCCATGGCCAGGCCGGATTTGCTGCGCGGGTAACTGGCCAGCAACAAGGTCTGCGACAGTGGAATCATCGGCCCGGCAACGAAGCCTTGCAGCACGCGAAAAGCGATCAGCATCCCCATGTTGGGCGACATGCCGCACAGCCATGAACTGAGCACAAACAGCAACACGCTGCCCAAAAACAGGCGCACTTGCCCAATGCGCAGCGTCAGCCAGCCGGTCAGCGGCACCGAGATGGCGTTGGCAACAGCGAAACTGGTGATGACCCAAGTGCCCTGTATCGGGCTGACGCCCAAGTCGCCCGAAATGGCGGGCAACGACACGTTGGCGATGGACGTGTCGAGCACGTTCATGAAGGTGGCCGCCGACAGCGCCAGCGTGCCGAACACGCGCGCGCTGCCTACCAGCGGTTGGTGAGCCAAGGCGGGCGCGTTGCCGCTCATAACGATTCCTTCTGACCTTACCGAACCGCGCGGCCCAGATTGCTGTCGATGATCCGGCGCGCCAGCGCATCGGCGCCCTGGTCGGCCTGCTCATAAACCTCCGTGGTGGCAATCGGTTGAACCGGCGGCGCGCTCACCAGCTCAGGGCCGCTCTGATCCCTCACGTCCACCTCCGCTTCCATCGACAGGCCCACGCGCAGCGGGTGCTTCTTGAGCTGATCGGGATCGATACTGATGCGCACCGGCACGCGCTGCACCACCTTGATCCAGTTGCCGGTAGCGTTTTGCGCGGGCAACAGCGCCGAAGCAGCGCCGGTAGCGATGCCCAGGCCAACCACATGCCCGTGATACACCACCTTGCCGCCATACACGTCAGCGGTCAGCGAAACCGATTGACCGACGCGGATGTCACGCAACTGGTTCTCCTTGAAATTGGCGTCCACCCAGACCTGATCGAGCGGCACCACCGACATCAGCGGCGTACCGGGCGCTACACGCTGACCCAGTTGTACCGTGCGCTTGCTCACATAACCGGAGACCGGCGCCGGCATGGTGGTGCGGTGCGCGTCCAGCCACGCCTGCTTGAGCTTGGCGACGGCAGCCTTGACATTGGGGTGCTCCTCGACCGAAGTACCACTGGTCAACGCCTGGTTGCTGGTCAGTTGCTCCCGCGCGTTGGTAACGGCGGCCTGCGCTGCAATCAACGCACTGCGTGTGGAGGTAACCTGATCGCGTGCATGCGACAACTCTTCGCCGGATACGCCGCCGCTGCTTATCAATTGCTGGCGGCGTTTCAAATCCTGTTGGGCGGTTTCGAGTTGCGTCTTGGCCCGATCCACGTCCGCCTCACGCAGTTTGACCTGCGCAGACAGCACGTCGTTGTTGACGTAGAGCGTACGCACCTGCCGCACCGTCTGCCCCAGCGCCGCCTCGGCCTGCGCCAGTGCCACGCTGGTATCCGCCGGGTCAAACGTAATCAGCGGCTGCCCAGCCTGCACGCGATCGGTTTCGTCGGCATAGATGGCGGTGACTGTGCCGCCCACCTGCGGAGTGATCTGGATGACGTTACCCTGCACGTAAGCGTTATCGGTATCCTCGTAATGGCTGAGCACGATCCACTCGTAACCGGCCCAAGCCAGGCCCGCGATCACCACCACGGCAGCGACGGCGAGCAAGCCGCGCTTGCGCTGCAAACTCATGCTGCGGGAAGTGTTGATCTCCTCCACCGTAACAGTGCTGTTGGACGCAACAGCGCCGGAAGCCGAATGAGATGCCGAAGCGGAATTGCCAGCTTGCGGTTGTTGGGGTTGGTTCATAGCTTAAATAAGGTTCAGGTGATCGGTTTTGATTTATGGATTACGTCGGCAATGCATCATCAGGTCAATCCGGGGCTGTGCCGCTGTCCGGGGCCGTGCCGCTGCTGGGCTGACGGTTTTGCGCATTGCTTTCCGCCACGACCTTGTGCTCTTCTTTGAGCACCAACTCCGGCTCGGGCTGCCAGCCCCCGCCCAAATCCTGTGCCAAGCTCGCTTGCGCCACCAATGCCTGCGCCTGCAAGTCCACCACCTGGCGGCGCTGTGCCAGCACCGCGCTTTCGGCAAACAACACGTCCAAATAGGTGCCCAGACCGACGCGATAGCGATTCTGCGCAATGGCATACGCGCCTTCGGCGGCGGTCAGCGCCTGCGCTTGCTGCTTGCGCTGCGTCGCCAGACTCTTCATGGCTTGTGCCTGATCGGCCACATCGCGCATGGCGTCGATCACGGTAGCGTTGTAACTTTCGATGGCCGCGTCCAAATCAGCGTTCTGGCCGCGTAAATTGGCGCGTAACTTACCCGCCTCGAAGATCGGCAGTGTAATCGCCGGCCCGACGTTCCACTCCAGACCGCCGCTCTTGAGCCAATTGCCCAAACCCAGCGACTGCAAGCCGATGGCGCCCACTAAATTGATGTTGGGATAGAACGACGCCTTGGCCACCTGTACCTGCCCCTTGGCCGCTTCCACGCGCCAACGCGCTGCCACGATGTCCGCACGCCGTCCCAGCCAATCGGCGGTCAGTTGCGTGGGCAGCAGCAGCGTGCTGAAGTTCGCCAAATGCGGCGCGGCAATGCCCTCCGGCAAACGCGGCTGCCCCAACAGTGCCGCCAAGGCATTGCGCGCTGCGTCGGCCTGCTGTTCAAGCGCGGTGATCTGAGCGTGCGAATCGGCGCGGTTGGTCTCGTTTTGCCGCACTTCCATTTGCGTATCCAACCCGGCCTGCACGCGGTCGTGAACCAGCTTCAGCATCTGCTGGCGCTGCGCCAGCGTGCGCTCGGCCACCACGCGCAGATCCTCCACGCGCGCCCACTGCACATAGGCGCGCACCACATTGGCCGCCAGCAGCACACGTGCCGCGTCCTGCTCGGCCAGAGCAGCGCGCGCTTGCCCCACGGCGGCCGCAATGGCGCCTGCGTTCTTGCCGAAGAAATCCAACGCCCACGTTCCATTGGCCTGCAACGTGCCAAAGTTGAACTGTGATCCACCATAGGGCGGCGGATAGATGTAGTTCTTCTGGAACTGCATGCGCTGCACATCCAGCTCGCCGGTCACTTGCGGCCAGTCGTCGGCACGGGTCATGGCCACCGCGCTCTGCGCCTTGGCTAAACGCGCCGCTGCCACGTGCAAGTTCGGGTTATCGGTCAGCGCCTGATCGACCAACCGATCGAGTTGCGCGTCGCCAAACGCCTTCCACCAATCAGCGGCGGGCGCCAGCGCTTGCGTGTCACTCGCCGGCTCTGGCGTATCGGCCAAGCCCAGCGCGTTCGCATCGCGCAACTGCGCATGACCATGAATGTCCTGTGTATCGGCGCACGCTGTCAACAGCGCAGCGCAAGCCACCACCGCCGCTGCACAAGTCAGCCGCAACACCGGACGCCCTCTCTGCCCCTCAGGGGTTGGCATGGGAAATTTTTTTGTCATGTCAGAGAACTTCCATTTTTGAGACTCAAACGCTCGGCATCCTCGGCCAATCGCATCAGCAGATGTTGCAACTGCTGCCACTCATCGGGGCTGAAACGGGTCAGTGCGCGGTTGTAAACCTGGCTGAGTACTCTAGGTACATGTGCGGCAGCGGCCTGGCCCGCAGGCGTAAGCTCGATTTGCACCACACGGCGATCAACTGCGCAGGGCACGCGGCGGCATAGCCCTTTTTTCTCGATGCGATCCAACAAGCGCGTCATTGCCCCGGTATCCGTCATGCAAACGCGCGCCAGCCCCACCACTGTATTGGCCTCGCCCTGATACACCTTGTGCAGCAGCACCCATTGCGGCGCAGTGGGGCCACCCAGATCGGTCTCCTCATTGACCAGTTGCGCCAACGCCACCTCGGCCCGGCGCAGCAGCGGCAGCAAGCCCGGCTGATCCCGCAACAGCGCGGGTTGGTAATATGACCGCGACGCGCGCCCCGCAGTCCCTTCCGTTGCGGAAGTGCGGCGGCGCGTCGAAGAAGCGGCGGCGGCATTGATGGCGGCACGAATCATGGCGGGCAGTCGGGTCCGCGAGCGAAACGCGGAAGAAGACGAAAGAAGCGAATAAAAGTTAGTATTTTATTTGCCTATGCAATCACTGCATGGGCAACTTTTGCATAGACACATAAATTTTAGGGTCTTTCTTTGACAGGGCCGTCAGTGAACACGCAAAACGCCGGCGTGCTTCCTACAATTGCCTCAGCGGGCTTGATTGCGGCCCGTTTTCGTGCCACTGACCATGCAGATATTCGACTACGACCAGGTATTGTTGTTGCCGCGCAAGTGCCGCGTGCAAAGCCGCGCCGAGTGTGACGCGGGCACCGACTTCGGCGGGCGGCGCCTGCGCCTGCCCGTGGTCCCCGCCAACATGAAAACCGTGGTGAACGAACCGCTGTGTGCCTGGCTGGCGCAACACGGCTACTTTTACATCATGCACCGCTTCGACTTGGACAACGCGGCGTTCGTGCGCAGAATGAAGGCGCGCGGGCTGTACGCCTCCATCTCGCTGGGGATCAAGCCCGCCGATTACGCCGTGGTCGAGCAACTGGCCGCCGAAAACCTGTCCCCCGAATACGTCACCATCGACATCGCGCACGGCCACGCCGACACGGTGCGCGATCTCATTGAATTCATCAAGAACAAACTTCCGCAAACTTTCGTCATCGCGGGCAACGTCGCCACGCCCGAGGCGGTGATCGACCTGGAAAACTGGGGTGCGGACGCCACCAAAATCGGCGTGGGGCCAGGCAAGGTTTGCATCACACGCTTGAAAACGGGCTTTGGCACCGGCGGCTGGCAGCTCTCGGCGCTCAAATGGTGCGCGCGCGTGGCAACCAAACCCATCATCGCTGACGGCGGTATCCGCCACCACGGCGACATCGCCAAGTCGATCCGCTTCGGCGCCACGCTAGTCATGATCGGCTCGCTGTTCGCGGGCCACGAGCAATCGCCCGGCCAGACGGTGGAAATGGATGGACAGCGCTTCAAGGAGTACTACGGCTCGGCCAGCGACTTCAACAAGGGCGAGTACCGCCACGTGGAAGGCAAACGCATCCTTGAATCCATCAAGGGCGACATCTCGGACACATTGATCGAAATGGAGCAGGACCTGCAAAGCGCCATCAGCTACGCCGGCGGCAACAAGCTCATGGACATCCGCAAGGTCAACTACGTCATCCTCGGCGGCGATAACGCGCGAGAAGATTTGGTGATGTAAAAAAACCTACCCGTTCAAGTTCCACCGCCGATCATGACTTTTCCGCA
>Ga0209738_10000131_pt1 | contig 17271 bp, 23 predicted proteins | sample TergutNc150P5_FD_187289 | JGI IMG/M metagenome (GOLD analysis project Ga0209738, IMG submission 187289) | Nasutitermes corniger P5 segment gut microbial community from laboratory colony in Florida, USA - Nc150 P5 (SPAdes) (version 2) | ecosystem: Host-associated > Arthropoda: Insects >...
TGGCGGCAGCCAAGCGCCCAATGACCACGGCACGATCCATCACGGTATCGTCCAGCAAAGTCAATCCGTTGCCGCTTTGGCCGCTCGGCACACTCAGACTGCCCGGCATACTGGGAGCAGTGGTTTTGTCGGCCAACGCTGCGTTGCACGCAGCCCGCCAGGCATGCTGCGCCGCATCTATCCACGCCCGGGACTTTTGCCGGAAGGCGATCTCGGCATCCATTGCCGCATAGGCCTCGCGACCGGATTTTTTCGCCCCTGGCGCTTGCAACGTATCCGCAAGTTTGCCCGGCAAGGCATCGAGCAACTTCGCAACGTCGTCGGCAAACCGCTGTCGTGCCTGACGCGCAAGAGAAGCTCCAGCAGAAAGAAATGCAGCGGTTACCATCAACCCAGTTTCTATTAGTGGGGACGTTTAATTATCAAAGTATCGCACGCCACGTTTTTTGGCCGTCCCTCCGGCAACATTCGAGCGCCACAGCAAGGGGGTGCATGCCAGGCTTTAACCGAGCAGCGCACACCCGCATCGCATACTTAGTCAGCAACTTACACCACGGCTCCGGCGTTTGGATCGTCAGGGTTGTGTTTTTGACTCATTTTGGCCAGATCCTCGCGTTTGACGCGCAGCCACATAGCGATGGCAGCAGCGACGAATACCGACGAGTAAATACCAAAGCAAATACCAATAGTCAGCGCCAACGCGAAATAGTGTAGCGTCTGTCCTCCGAACAGCAACATCGACAACACCATCGCCTGTGTGCAAGCGTGGGTAATGATAGTACGGCTGATGGTGGCAGTAATGGCGTGGTCGATGATCTCATGGGTGTCCATCTTGCGAAAGCGCCGGAATGCCTCGCGAATCCGGTCGAAGATAACCACCGATTCGTTGACCGAGTAGCCCAGCACCGCCAATATCGCCGCCAGCACTGACAGTGAAAACTCCCACTGGAAGAAAGCGAAAAAGCCTAGGATGATGACCACATCGTGCAGGTTGGCGATGATGCCGGCAATGGCGAACTTCCACTCGAAACGCAGCGATAGGTAGATCACAATGCCCAACACGACGCAGCCGAGCGCCTTGAGACCATTCCAGAACAGCTCTTGCCCAACTTGCGGACCGACAAATTCGGTACGGCGCAGTTGTACCTGCGCCGGATCCGGTTGCGCGGCTTTGAGCGCCCCCAGCACCTGATCGGTTTGCTGCGCCGAGGTCTGGCCTTTTTGCAGCGGCAGTCGGATCAGCACATCACGCGCGGTGCCGAAGTTCTGCACCTGCCCGTCGGCATAGCCGAGTTTGGCAAGCGTACCGCGCACCGCGCCCAGATCAGCAGCCTGCGTGTAGGCCACCTCCATCACCGTGCCGCCGGTGAATTCCACCGACAAGTGCAGCCCCTTCGTAACCAAAAAGAACACCGCCAACGCAAAGGTGACGAAGGAGACGATGTTGAGCGGCAGCGCATACCGCATGAACGGGATGTCGCGCCGGATCTTGAAGAATTCCATTTAATTCGCTCTTTCTTCTATGGTGCGTCAGATCCGATGGCCTTCGCTGGTCAGTTGCACGCCCGAGGGCCTCCAAACGGTGCCGATCGCCACTGCCTTGAGCTTGTGCCGCCGCCCGTACCAAAGGTTAACCAAACCGCGCGAGAAGAACACCGCCGAGAACATCGATGTCAAGATGCCCAGGCAGTGCACCACCGCAAAGCCGCGCACCGGTCCGGAGCCGAACGCCAACAACGACAGCCCCGCGATAAGCGAGGTGACGTTGGAGTCCAGAATGGTCGCCCACGCACGGTCATACCCGGAATGGATGGCCGCCTGCGGCGATGCGCCGCTGCGCAATTCCTCGCGCACGCGCTCGTTGATCAGCACGTTGGAGTCGATCGCCATACCCAACGCCAGCGCCATCGCGGCCATGCCCGGCAGCGTCAGCGTCGCTTGCAGCATCGACAGCGCCGCCACCAGCAGCAACAGGTTGAACGCCAGCGCCAAACTGGAAAACGCGCCAAACAACACGTAGTAGATACACATGAAGACGCAGATCACCACGAAGCCCCACACCACGCTGTGGAAACCGCGCGCGATGTTGTCCGCGCCTAGGCTTGGGCCGATGGTGCGCTCCTCGACGATATCCATCGGCGCAGCCAGCGACCCGGCACGCAGCAACAGCGCCAGCGTATTGGCCTCTTCAACCCCCATGGAGCCGGAAATCTGAAAACGCGTACCCAGTTCACCCCGGATATTGGCCACCGAGATCGCCTGGCCCTTACCCTTTTCGAACAGGATGATGGCCATGCCCTTGCCGAGGTTCTCGCGGCTCACGTCACGCATGATGCGACCGCCCTTGGCGTCCATGGTCAGATTGACGCTGGGCAAGTTGGTTTGCTGATCGAACCCCGGCTGCGCATCGGTCAGGTTCTCACCGGTAACCAATACCTGCTTCTTGACAATCACCTGCCCGACCGCGCCGCCAGGACCTGCGGTGGTCGGAAATTTTTCGTCGCCAAACGGCACCGGGCCTTTACCGACCGCGGCAGCCTGCGCTTCGGAACTTTCATCGACCAGCCGCATTTCCAGCGTCGCGGTACGGCCCAAAATTTCCTTGGCCTTGGTGGGGTCCTGCACACCGGGCAGTTCCACCACCACGCGATCCGCGCCTTGCTGTTGAATCACCGGTTCGGCCACGCCCAGTTCGTTGACGCGGTTGTGCAACGTGGTGATGTTTTGTTTGATAGCCTGCTCCTGTACCCGGCGCAACGCTTCGGGCTTGTAGGTGGCATCGAGTTCCAACGCATCGCCCGTGCCGGTCTGCGTCAGTTGCAAATCCTGCATCTGGTCGCCCAGCACGCGCTGCGCCGCCGCCAACGTGGCCGCGTCGCCCACGCGGATACGGATGGTTTGCCCGTCGCGCTCAATGCCATGATGGCGCACGTCCTTCTCGCGCAACGCGGTGCGGATGTCGCTCACCAGGCCATCGAGCCGCCGGGTGACGGCACTGGCCATGTCCACCTGCAACGTGAAATGCACGCCGCCGCGCAAATCCAGTCCCAAATACATCGGCTTGGCATTGATCTTGGCCAGCCATGTCGGCGAGCGCGGCACCAGGTTGAGTGCAACGATGTAGCTGGGGTCGTTCGTATCAGGGTTGAGCGCGTGCTCAATGGCATCACGCGCCTTGATCTGCGCATCCGTGCCGTCAAAACGCGCGCGCACCGAGTCGCCTTCCAGCGTCAATTGCACCGGCGGCACGCCCGCGGCCTTAAGCGCATCTTCCACCGTACGTTCGGTGGCCGTATCGACCTTGACCGTTACCTTGGCCGCCGACACTTGCACCGCCGGCGCTTCACCGAAAAAGTTGGGCAGGGTGTACGTCACCGCCAGCACAAAGGCCACGATGATGATTAGGTATTTCCACAACGGGTAGCGGTTCATGGTGTACAGAAAAAAACAACCACAAGGAAATTCTTGCGCGCGCTGCGCGCACAAGAGCGCGCGCCTTTTTTACTTTATCGTGCCCTTGGGCATCACTTGCACCACTGCGCTGCGCTGTATCTGCACCTCCACGCCGCTGGCGATTTGCAGGGTGATACTGTTCTCCGACAACTCCATCACCTTACCCAACAAGCCGCCCGCAGTCGCCACCTCGTCACCTTTAGCCAGCGCTGCGAGCATGGCGTTGTGCTCTTTCTGCTTCTTCATCTGGGGGCGGATCATGAGAAAAAACAGCACCACGAAAACGAGCACTATCGGCGCCATACTCATAAGCCTAGACGAAAAACTATCGTCTGCGGCATGAGTGGCAACGGTCTGGGCGTGAGCGTCGGAAATCAAAAACACCGGCAAAGCTCCTGTGTATAGAGAAAAGTTGTTTATTTTAAAGCCCTCCGGCCGTACCAACCGCCGCACCAAAGCAACACCCCGCGCTCAACGCCCCGGCAATCTGCCGCCCAGAGGGCAAAGCACTATAGAATCATCATGGTTTGCCGCGAGGGTGTGCGCAAGCACCTGCGGCATTTCATGTCTCATTTATCCGCATCCTTAGGAGATACACGCTATGCAACGCAAGACCCTCGTCGCCCTTACCGCCCTGTTGGTCGGAGCGTGCGCCCTGCCTGCCTTCGCCCAGAGCACGCCCGCACAGACCAACCTCGACACCAACGCCGGGCACAAAGAAACGCGCAACGCCCGCGCCTCACAACTGACCGACGTGACGCCCGAACAGGCCCGCGCCAACGAGTTGCGCCGCTGCGACAACCTGCCGCCGTTCTACAAGGACGACTGCGTGGCGCGCGTCAATGGCCAAGGCAACAACCAGGTGCAAGGCAGTGTGGAAGGAGGCGGCCTGTTCGTGGAGACCACCACCGCCGTCCCAGCCAGCCAATTGAAAACTATGGAGTCAGACCCTAGCCAGACACAGGTACAAGGGCTGCCGCAGCAACACACTGAAGAGTCCACTGCCGCCAAGCACAAGAAGGTCCACCACAAGCACAAAAAGGCGGTCAAAAAAGAAGCCGCGCCGGCAGCAGCAGCAGAAGAACAACCTCAACAATAAAACGCCGATGCCGGTCTGAGTGACGGATCGGCGCCCCGTTATCATCGCGGCCCTCGCAGCAATGCGCGGGCCGTTTTTGTTGCCCGGGCGCTGTCGCATCTGTTTGTATCGACACTTCTAACCGCATGTCCGCCGCCGGGTTGAACATCGCCCAACTGCAAGCCGTGCATTACACGCATGGCCCCTGCCTAGTGCTGGCGGGCGCGGGATCGGGCAAAACGCGCGTCATCACGCACAAGATTGCGCGCCTGCTGGACACCGGCACCGCGCCGGAAGCCATCGCCGCCATCACCTTCACCAACAAGGCCGCCCTGGAAATGCGCGAGCGCGCCCGCGAACTGGCGGGCAAGCGCGCCGCTGCCGTGCAGATTTCGACCTTTCATGCGCTGGGGGTGCGCATCCTGCGCGAAGACGGCGCGGCACTGGGGCTAAAAACGCGCTTCAGCATTCTCGACACCGATGAAACGCTCGCGCTCATCAAAGATTGCGCGGGTACTACCGACGCCAACCTGGCACGTCAGTGGCAATGGACCATCAGCGGCTGGAAAAGCGCCGGCCTGACGCCCGATGCCGCGCTGGCCGGCGCGCAGTCCGAAGGGGAACGGCAGGCCGCATTGGTCATGGCGCGCTACGCCGAACGCTTAGCCGCCTATCAAAGCGTGGACTTTGACGACCTGATCGCTCTGCCTGTCCGACTGCTACAAAAAGAAGAGCTTATCGTCCAGAAATGGCGCGACAAACTCGCTCACGTGCTGATTGACGAATACCAGGATACCAACGCCACGCAATACCTGTTGCTCAAGCTCCTGACCGGGCCGCAAGGCGTATTCACCGCCGTGGGTGACGACGACCAAAGCATCTACGGCTGGCGCGGCGCGACGCTGGACAATCTGCGTCAGTTACCACAGGACTACCCGCGCCTGAAGGTCATCAAGCTGGAGCAAAACTACCGCTCCACCAACGCCATTCTGCGGGCAGCCAATCAATTGATTGCGCCCAACCCCAAGCTCTACCCCAAGCGCTTGTTTTCCGAGTTAGGCGAAGGCGAGCCGGTGCGCATCACACCCTGCGATCACGAGGCTCACGAGGCCGAACGCGCCGTGGTGCGCCTGCAAATGCTGCATGCGGCGGGACAACGCTGGTGCGATTGCGCCATCCTGTACCGCGCCAACCACCAGGCAAAAGTCTTTGAACAAGCGCTGCGGCACGCGCAAATTCCTTACAAGGTCTCCGGCGGTCAAAGCTTTTTTGACCGTGCCGAAATCAAGGATTTGTGCGCCTGGCTGCGCCTCATCGTCAACGAGGACGACGACCCGGCTTTTCTGCGTGCCATCGTTACCCCAAAACGCGGCATCGGCCACCAGACCCTCGCACAGCTAGCCGACTTCGCCGCACACGGTCATATGTCGCTGTTCGAGGCGCTGTCCGCGCACAGCCTGGAAGCCGCGTTGAGCGCGCGCGCTGCTGCCGGTCTGCGCGAATTCGGCCATACCGTCAACGATCTGCAATACCGCGCCGGACACACCATCGGCGAAGCCGCGGCGCGTGCCTTACTGATCGACTGGCTCACCGCCATCGGCTACGAGCGTCACCTGCTCGATCACGCCGACACCCCCGCGCAAGGCGCAGCGCGCTGGGCCAACGTGCTCGACTTCTGCGATTGGATGGCGCGCCGCTGCGGTGGCGCCGTCGAGGCTGGCATCCGCACGCCCGAAACCAACCTGCTCGACGTGGCGCAAACCGTGTCGCTGATTTCAACGCTGGGCGAACGCGAAGCCAACGCCGACGTGATCACGCTCTCCACCCTGCACGCCGCCAAGGGGCTGGAGTGGCCACACGTCATCCTGGCGGGCGTGGTGGAGGGCCTGCTGCCGTTCAAGGCCGATGTGGACGCACCCGAAACCGCCGCGCATATTGAGGAAGAGCGCCGTCTGATGTACGTCGGCATCACCCGTGCGCGACAAACCCTGACCGTCAGTTGGACGCGGCGGCGCAAGCGCGCACGTGACATCGTCGCCTGCCGTCCAAGCCGCTTCATCGCCGAAATGCGCCTGGACGAAACCCAGCCGCGCACCGATCCGCGCGCCCAACTGCGCGCCTTGCGCGCCGAATTCGCCCGTCGCGCAGGGGTGACCGAAACGCCGCCCGATCATTGAGTGAGGAACATGAGCGGACGCCCTGCTTATGAACCCCACTCTTGGTACTGCACTGCACAACTTTCTGAAACAATCCGACCCATGCAACCTTGTTCTCGCTTGCGTTTTCTGGTTACGCTGCTGCTGCTGGCCGCGATTGGCCTGCTGCCCGTCTTCGCCTCCGCAGCTACGCCGCCCGCACCCAACGCATCGGCTCCGGCCAGTGTCGCGCACGAGTCCACCGCCCATCCTTCCACGCCGTCATGCCCGGCGGACGACGCTTTGCGCGCGTCCGATCTTTATGGTCAATGGTCGGTCGAACTACCGGCACTGGGCATACGCGGTCACCTAACGCTCAAACAGCACCCGGAATTCACCGACAGCTTGCGTGGACTGTTCGACTACGGCAACGTGCATTCCATTGCCTCCGGCGACATCGAAGCGGGCGACTTCAATCTGGACGAATCGCGCGACGGCAAGTCCTATTACGCTTTCTGGACTGGACACATACAGCCGGGCACCTGCGGCCGCGAGATTCGCGGCCAGTGGGAACGTGCCCCCTTGGACAACGCCCCCACCGCCACCAGCGACGGCACAGCTGCCCCAAGCCAGAGCAGCAGCCCCTTCATCCTGCGCCGCATCGGCCCGTGAGGAGTAAGGACTGGGTACGACGGAACGCGCCGTCCTCTGCCGTTTCCCCCATGCTATCAAAGCCTTGAGCCAACAAAAAACCCGGCGACCTTGCGGTTGCCGGGTTCTCCAGATGTTTGGTTGCGCGAGAAGGATTTGAACCTCCGACCTTTGGGTTATGAGCCCAACGAGCTACCAGACTGCTCCATCGCGCGTTCGAGTCATATATTGTAACAGATTTGCAAAATTTGGTCCGTGCCCCGGACTCTGCCGGGGCTGCGGCTTACGCTGCCTTGGGTTGCTCCGCTTTGCCTGCCTCGGCATCGGGCCGATCGACCAGTTCGACCAAAGCCAACGGGGCGTTGTCACCAACGCGGAAACCCATTTTCAAAATACGGGTATAGCCGCCGGGACGCGTCTTGAAGCGCGGCCCAAGGTCGTTGAAGAGCTTGGTAACGCTGGCGTCGTCGCGCAAACGCGCGAAAGCCAGACGGCGGTTGGCCACGCTGTCGGTCTTGGCACGGGTAATCAGGGGTTCGATGACACGACGCAGCTCCTTGGCCTTGGGCACGGTGGTCTTGATGACTTCGTGCGCGATCAGGGAGTTCATCATGTTGCGCAGCATCGCCAAGCGATGGGCGCTGGTACGGTTGAGTTTGCGTAGTCCGAGTCCGTGACGCATGGTGGAAGTTCCTTTCTATTACAGGGAGTTTTAAAGGGGACCGCCGTATCAGGTACGGCCCCGGGGAAAGCGGCCCACAGGCCACCAATCACTACATCACCCGCCGCATTACTGCTGCGGCAGTTCCAGCCCAGCAGGCGGCCAGCTTTCGAGTTTCATACCCAACGTCAGGCCGCGCGAAGCCAGCACTTCCTTGATCTCGTTGAGCGACTTGCGGCCCAGATTCGGCGTCTTGAGCAACTCGTTTTCGGTGCGCTGGATCAGGTCACCGATGTAGAAAATGTTCTCGGCCTTGAGGCAGTTGGCCGAGCGCACAGTCAATTCCAACTCGTCGACCGGGCGCAGCAAAATCGGGTCAAACTGATCACTGCCGACCATGGCGCGCGTTTGGGCCTGCGATTCGACATCCAACCCTTCCAACCGCTCGAACACGGTCAGTTGCTCGACCAGAATGTGCGCCGAAGCACGCACTGCGTCTTCAACACTGATAACGCCGTTGGTCTCGATTTCCATGACCAATTTGTCCAGGTCGGTGCGCTGTTCCACGCGGGCGTTTTCCACCGCATAGCTCACGCGCCGCACCGGCGAGAAGGACGCATCGAGCACGATGTGACCGATCATCTTGTTGGGTTCTTCGCCGAAGCGCCGCACGGTACCCGGCACGTAGCCGCGCCCCTGCTCGACTTTGAACTGCATATCGAGCTTGCCGCCCTGCGACAAATTGGCGATGACGTGCTCAGGGTTGATGATCTCAACATCATGCGGAATCTGAATGTCGCTGGCCCGCACCGTCCCTTCGCCTTCCTTGCGCAGCGCCAGCGTGACCTCTTCGCGGCCGTGCAGCTTGAACACCACACCCTTGAGGTTGAGCAGGATGTTGACCACGTCTTCCTGCACGCCGTCGATACTGGCATATTCATGCACCACGCCGGCGATGGTGGCCTCGGTGGGGGCATAGCCCACCATCGACGACAGCAGTACGCGCCGCAGCGCGTTGCCCAGCGTATGGCCGTAACCGCGCTCGAACGGTTCGAGCGTGACCTTGGCTTTGTGGGGACCCAGCGGTTCGATGTTGATCGACTTGGGTTTCAGCAATTGGGTTTGCATCGTCTTGGCTTCCTCTCAATACCCCCGGCTCGTTACACCGGTAAGGCTGGGGCCCTACGCAGCACCCTGCGACAGGGGAACAAAAAAACAAGCGGCAACGGAACCCATGCAACGCATACACGGCCCCGCTACCGTAGCCGGGGTTAACGCGAATACAACTCGACGATGAGCGATTCGTTGATATCGGCGCCGAACTCGTCGCGGTCGGGTGTCTTTTTGAAGGTACCCTCAGCCTTGTCGGCATTGACCTCGACCCAGCCCGGAAAACCGATCTGCGCGGCCAGTTGCAGCGCTTCCTGCACCCGCACCTGCTTTTTGGACTGCTCGCGCACGGACACCACGTCACCGGACTTGATCTGGAATGACGGGATATTGACCTGCTTGCCGTTGACCAGAATCGCCTTGTGGCTCACCAATTGACGTGCTTCAGCGCGCGTGGAGCCAAAGCCCAAGCGATACACCACGTTGTCCAGCCGCGATTCGAGCAGCGACAGCAGGTTTGCACCGGTATTGCCGCGGCGGCGTTCAGCTTCGGCAAAGTAGCGCCGGAACTGCTTTTCCAGCACGCCGTACATGCGCTTGACCTTTTGCTTCTCGCGCAACTGCAGGCCGTAATCGGACGTACGTTGACCGGATGTGCGGCCATGCTGGCCGGGTTTGGATTCGAACTTGGCCTTGTCGCTGATTGAACGCCGCGCGCTCTTCAAAAACAGGTCAGTGCCTTCACGGCGGGAAAGTTTGGCCTTGGGGCCAAGATAGCGTGCCACTTCAAGTTTTCCTTTATCTCAGATCTGCCGCAAACCACGTTCGGCTTGCGGGAGCCAGCGACAGATGGAGCCGCCGGCAGTGGGCTTGGTTGAAAAAACGAAACAGATCAGATGCGACGGCGTTTTTGCGGACGGCAGCCGTTGTGCGGCACCGGGGTCACATCCGAAATCGAAGCGATGCGAATCCCCAGCGCGGCCAGCGCGCGCACCGACGATTCACGTCCCGGACCGGGGCCTTTGATTTCCACGTCCAGGTTCTTGATGCCTTGATCCATCGCCGCACGGCCGGCCGACTCGGAAGCCACCTGAGCCGCGAACGGGGTGGACTTGCGCGAGCCTTTGAAGCCCTGGCCGCCCGACGACGCCCACGACAGCGCGTTGCCTTGCCGGTCGCTGATGGTGATGATGGTGTTGTTGAACGACGCATGCACGTGTGCGATGCCGTCGGAGATGTTCTTGCGAACCTTTTTGCGTACGCGCTGAGCGGCGTTGTTGCTGGCGGGTGCCTTGGCCATATTGGATTTCCTTGCGGTTTACTTCTTCAGCGACTGGGCGGCGCGGCGCGGCCCTTTGCGAGTACGCGCGTTGGTACGCGTGCGTTGGCCGCGCAGCGGCAGGCCGCGGCGATGGCGCAGACCGCGGTAGCAGCCGATATCCATCAGACGCTTGATGTTCATCGTCGTCTCGCGGCGCAGATCGCCCTCGACCGTGTACTTGTTGACCTGGTCACGGATTTTTTCCTGCTCGGCGTCGGTCAAGTCCTTGACCTTCTTGGAGTAGGCGATGCCGCAGGCATCACAGATTTTTTGTGCGCGGGCGCGGCCAATGCCGTAGATGGCGGTCAGGCCAATTTCGGCGTGCTGGTGCGGCGGAATGTTGATACCGGCAATACGGGCCATTGAGTTCGTCCTCTACGGGAATAAATGCGACCAGGCCAATCAGCCCTGACGCTGCTTGTGACGGGGGTCGGTGCAAATCACTCGCACCACACCTTTGCGGCGGATGATCTTGCAGTTGCGGCAAATCTTTTTCACCGATGCAGAAACTTTCATGACACTCTCCTGAAATCCAGTCTGTTTATGCTTTGCAATCACTGCCGGCCATCATCCGGCCAGCGTGGTTTTGAAATTGGCTTTTTTGAGCAGCGACTCATATTGCTGACTCATCATGTAATTCTGGACCTGGGATATGAAATCCATCGTCACCACGACCAGAATCATCAGCGACGTGCCGCCGAAATAAAACGGCACGTTCCACTTGAGCATCAATACTTCGGGCAGCAAACACACCAAGGTAACGTAGATCGACCCCGCCAATGTCAAGCGCATCAGAATCTTGTCGATGTACCGAGCCGTTTGCTCACCCGGACGGATACCCGGCACCAGCGCGCCGCTCTTCTTCAGGTTATCCGCCGTTTCGCGGCTGTTGAACACCAGTCCGGTGTAGAAAAAGCAGAAGAAAATAATAGCCGCAGCGTAGAGCAACATGTAGAGCGGCTGCCCCATGGTGAGCGCGGCGGCAAGATCCTTGAGCCAGCGCGTGAACGCGTTGGTGGCATTGCCTGCGCTAATGAACCCTACGATGGTGGCGGGCAACAGAATGATCGACGAAGCGAAGATCGGCGGGATCACGCCCGACATATTGAGCTTGAGCGGCAGGTGCGACGATTGCCCGCCATACACCTTGTTACCGACCTGCTTGCGTGCGTAGTTAACCAATATCCGGCGCTGCCCGCGTTCCATGAGGACCACAAAATACGTCACCAGGCATACGATGGCGATGATGATCAACGCCGCGATGGGCCCCATCGCACCCGTACTGATAAGCTCCAACATGCCGCCGACGGCACGCGGCAGCCCCGCAGCAATACCGGCGAAGATGATGAGCGAAATGCCGTTACCCAAGCCGCGCTCGGTAATCTGCTCGCCCAACCACATCAGGAACAAGGTACCCGCCGTCAGACTAACCACCGCTGTCACGACGAAACCCAATCCCGGACTGATGACTACCTCCGGCGGCAACTTGACTGCGATGAACAGCGACTGGATCAGCGCCAACGCTACCGTAAAGTAGCGCGTGTATTGGGTGATCTTGCGGCGGCCCGCCTCGCCTTCTTTCTTGAGTTGCTCGAAAGAACGCACCACGTAGGTCAGTACCTGAATGATGATCGAGGCGGAGATGTAGGGCATAACCCCAAGCGCGAATACCGTAAAGCGCGACAGCGCACCTCCCGAGAACATGTTGAACATGCCCAGGATGCCGCCCTGCTGCTGCTCGAACAGGTGCTTGAATTGTTCAGGATTGATGCCGGGCACGGGAATGTGCGCACCGATCCGGTAGACAAGCAGCGCACCCAGCAAAAACAGCAAGCGCCGACGCAGATCGCCGTACTTACCGGTTTTGGCGATTTGATTCGCGTTCGTGGCCATCGTCGAGGAGATTTTTCCGTGTAAACGCTTTAGGCCAGCGCACCGCCCGCAGCCTCAATGGCCGCCTTGGCACCGGCGGTTGCGCCGATACCCGTCAGCTTCACGGCACGGGTCAGCGCGCCGCTTTTGATGACCTTGACCGTCTTGACCAGTTGTCCGGCCAGCCCGGCCTGCTTGAGCGCGAGCAGATCGACTTCGGCCAGTGTCAGGCGTTCCAGATCGGACAGCGTGATTTCCGCGGTAAGACGCAGCGCCGCCGACTTGAAGCCGCGCTTGGGCAAACGGCGTTGCATAGGCATTTGACCGCCTTCAAAGCCGACCTTGTGGTAACCGCCCGCACGCGATTTCTGGCCTTTGTGGCCGCGTCCGGCGGTTTTGCCCAGACCCGAACCGATGCCGCGTCCCACGCGGCGGCGCACACGCTTGGCGCCCTCGGCGGGCTTGATGGTGTTGAGTTCCATGTCGCCGATTCCTTTAGAGTACCTTGACCAGGTAATCAACCTTGTTGATCATTCCGCGCACCGCCGGCGTATCTTCCAGCTCGCGCACGCTACCCAGCTTGCCCAGGCCCAAGCCGCGCACCGTCGCCCGGTGCGATGCCTGACAGCCAATAGTGCTGCGCACCAATTGCACCTTCAGGGTTTTTTTATCGTTTGCCATTTTGCCAGCGCTCCTCAGGCGAACAGTTCTTCAACCGACTTGCCGCGTTTGGCGGCAACTTCGGCGGGCGTGGTGCAGTTGGCCAGCGCGTCGAACGTGGCGCGCACCATGTTGTAGGGGTTGCTCGAACCGTGGCTCTTGGCCACGATGTCGGTGATGCCCACCACCTCGAACACCGCGCGCATCGGGCCGCCCGCGATGATGCCCGTCCCCTTGGGAGCGGGTGCCATCATGACCGTGGCCGCGCCGTGGTGGCCGGTAACGTTGTGGTGAATCGTGCCTTCTTTGAGCGACACGCGGGTCATGTTGCGGCGGGCTTCTTCCATTGCCTTTTGCACGGCAGCAGGCACTTCCTTGGACTTGCCTTTGCCCATGCCCACGCGCCCGTCGCCGTCGCCCACCACGGTGAGCGCGGCAAACCCCAGAATGCGGCCGCCCTTGACCACTTTGGTCACGCGGTTGACCGCGATCATTTTCTCGCGCAGACCGTCTTCCGGACCGTCGCCTTGCGTTTTCGCCTGAAACTTGGCCATGTTGCTTAACTTTCCGTGATGTCGGTCAGAACTGGAGACCGGCTTCGCGCGCGGCCTCCGCCAGCGCCTTCACGCGGCCGTGATAGGCAAACCCAGCGCGATCGAACGCCACTTTTTCAACGCCGGCGGCCTTGGCGCGCTCGGCGATACGTTTGCCCACATCCTGCGCAGCAGCGGCATTGCCGCCTTTACCGTGACTGCCCAGCGCTTTGCGGGCCTCGGCCTCCACCGTGGAGGCGCTGGCCAGCACGCGTGCGCCGTCGCCGGAAATGACATTGGCATAGATATGCGCATTGGTGCGGTGCACCGCCAGACGCGCCACGCCTTGTGTGGCGATGTGGATACGCGTTTGACGCGCACGGCGCAGACGCTGTTCTTTTTTATTGAGCATGGTTGGCCGCCTTTACTTCTTCTTGGTTTCCTTGATGACGACTTTTTCGTCGGCGTAACGGATGCCCTTGCCCTTATAGGGTTCAGGAGGCCGTACGGCGCGAATTTCAGCCGCGATCTGACCGATGCGCTGACGGTCGGCGCCCTTGAGCACGATTTCCGTCGGCGCGGGGGTCGCCACCGTGACGCCCGCGGGCATCTGAATATCGACCGGGTGCGAATACCCCACCGACAGGTTGAGCTTGTCGCCCTGTGCCTGCGCGCGGAAACCCACGCCAACCAGCGTGAGCTTGCGCTCGAAACCGTGGCTGACGCCCACCACCATGTTGTTGACCAGTTGCCGCACCGTGCCGCTGAGCGCATTGGCTTCGCGCGAATCATCGACGGGCGAAACACTGAGCTTGCCGCCTTCGGCCTCGACCTTGACGCGCGGGTTGGCGGCGATCTTCAGTTCGCCGCCCTTGCCCTTAACGGCAATCTGGTCTGGTTTGATTTGCACATCGACGCCCTGGGGCACTGCGATGACTGCTTTGGCGATACGTGACATACCGTGTCTTCTCCTATCAGGCCACGTAGCACAACACTTCGCCGCCGACGCCGCTGGCGCGCGCCTTGCGGTCGGTCATCACGCCCTTGGGTGTGGTGACGATGGCTACGCCCAGGCCGTTCATGACCTGCGGCAGGGCATCGCGCCCTTTGTAGACGCGCAGCCCCGGACGCGAGACGCGTTCGATGCGCTCGATCACGGGCCGGCCCGCGTAGTATTTGAGGGCAATTTCCAGCTCCGGCGCGCTGGCCTCGCCTTTGACCTCGAAACCATCAATGTAGCCCTCGTCCTTCAACACTTGGACGATGGCCACCTTGACTTTGGATGACGGCACGGATACCGTCTGCTTGGCCACCATCTGCGCGTTGCGGATGCGGGTCAGCAGATCGGCAATGGGATCACTCATGCTCATGACGTTTTGCTCCTTGCCGCTTACCAGCTCGCCTTGGTGACGCCGGGGATGTTGCCCTCGAACGCCAACTCGCGGATCTTGGCGCGCCCCAAACCAAATTGGCGGAACGTGCCGCGCGGACGGCCTGTCAGCTCGCAGCGGTTGCGCTGGCGCACCGGGTTGGCGTTACGCGGAATCTTTTGCAGCGCCAGGCGCGCGGCGGCGCGCTCCTCGTCGCTCTTCTTGGCATCGCCCGCCACGGCCTTGAGTTCGCCGTATTTCTTGGCGTACTGGGCCGCCAGCTTCGCGCGCTTGAGTTCGCGTTCGATCAAAGCAGTTTTTGCCACAACGTCACCTTTAATTTTTGAACGGGAAACGGAACGCCGCCAGGAGCGCCTTGCACTCCTCGTCGGTCTTGGCCGTCGTCGTAATGGAAACATTCAGGCCGCGCAGCGCGTCAACCTTGTCGTATTCGATTTCGGGGAAGATGATTTGCTCCTTCACGCCGATGTTGTAGTTGCCCCGGCCGTCAAACGCGCGCCCCGACACGCCGCGGAAATCGCGTACACGCGGCAGCGCAATGCTGATGAAACGGTCCAGAAACTCATACATGCGCACGCCCCGCAGCGTGACCATGCAGCCGATGGCCTGCCCTTCGCGGATCTTGAAGCCCGCAATGGCCTTGCGCGCATGGGTAACCACGGGCTTTTGCCCGCCAATCTTGGTCAGATCGGCCACCGCGCCGTCCATCACCTTGCGGTCGGCCACTGCCTCGCCCACGCCCATGTTGAGCGTGATTTTGGTCAGGCGCGGCGCCTGCATGGGCGACTTGTACCCGAACTTTTTGATCAGATCGGGCGCCACTTTTTCGCGGTAAAACTGTTGCAGTCGTGCTGTCGTCATGTCCCAGGTCCTCACGCCGCCTTAATCTCTTCGCTGTTGGACTTGAAGACCCGCACGCGGGTACCGTCCTGCAACGTCTTGACGCCGACGCGGTCGGCCTTGCCGGTGGCTTTGTTGAAAATAGCCACGTTGGATTGATGGATCGGCAATGCCTTTTCCACAATACCGCCCGTCACCCCTTTCATGGGGTTGGGCTTGGCGTGTTTCTTGGCCAAGTTGATACCCTCGACCACCAGATGTTCGGCATCCACGCGCTGCGCTACAGCGCCGCGCTTGCCTTTGTCCTTGCCGGTGATGACGATCACCTCGTCGCCCTTGCGAATTTTGTTCATGACACTGACCCTTTACAGCACTTCCGGCGCCAGCGACACGATCTTCATGAATCGCTCGGTACGCAGCTCGCGCGTGACCGGGCCGAAGATGCGGGTGCCGATAGGCTCCAGCTTGTTGTTGAGCAGCACGGCGGCATTGCCGTCGAAGCGCACGAGCGAGCCATCGCCGCGGCGAATGCCTTTGGCCGTGCGTACCACGACGGCGCTGTAGACCTCGCCCTTTTTGACGCGGCCACGCGGCGCGGCTTCTTTCACGCTCACCTTGATGACGTCGCCGACGCTGGCGTAGCGACGCTTGGAACCGCCCAGCACCTTGATGCACAGGACGGACTTGGCGCCAGTATTGTCGGCAACCTCTAGTCGAGATTCAGTCTGGATCATGTCGATGTTTCCCAACTTGCCCCGGCGCTGCGCCTGCGGCGCAGACATCAAAGCCAGGTCAGTCTTGGGCCCGTCGTCACCGGCAAACACTTGCCGCTAACGTCTTGGGGCAGAAAAGTTCCCGCACCTCGGATCCTAAGCGTCAACACCCAGGACCAAGAGCGAAGTTCTCGATTATGCCACAACAAAAAAGCAAGTCAAGCCGCCCCTGCCCTCATGAAGATGATCATGCGCATTCCTCATCAAGAAGCGCTGTTGCCGGCGGCGCAACTGATAAGTTTGTCGAAGAACGTGGGTCATAGTGGTAATGGCGCAACACAAGGCCGTTCCGCCCGCTTCCTGCCCCCGGGTCAAAGCGTTGAGGAGCAGCGCGTCACCGCCGTAACCGGCCGCGCGCACGCGTTGCTCGCCCATGCCCCGACAGCGACCGAGGAACGCTTGCCACTCAACCGCTGTTGCCTCACGCAGCAGCTTTGTCATTACCCAGCCTGTCACCACCAAACGGCCCCGCTTGCACGCGGCGGGTAAAGCGCTCGCGCAAATCGGACACCGGCTTCTCGAAGCTGTGAAACACCGCCGCCGACACAGCCAGCACCAGTACCAGCCAAACCGGAACCACCCACCAGACGATGTCACGCATATCCCAACCCAGCCAGCGCACGGCATGCACCAATACCATCAGCAGCGGGTAGTGGCACAGGTAAATGGAGTATGCATAGTCACCAACGTGCGCCGATAGCCAACGCGCCACGACCGCTTTCGGCGCACGCGCCGAAAGCCAAGGCAGGATCAACACCACCGCCAACGCGGGCGCGGAAATCAGCGCCAAATC
>Ga0209738_10000132_pt1 | contig 17047 bp, 9 predicted proteins | sample TergutNc150P5_FD_187289 | JGI IMG/M metagenome (GOLD analysis project Ga0209738, IMG submission 187289) | Nasutitermes corniger P5 segment gut microbial community from laboratory colony in Florida, USA - Nc150 P5 (SPAdes) (version 2) | ecosystem: Host-associated > Arthropoda: Insects > Digestive...
ATCGTGCCGGTCGAAGACATGCCATACATGGCCGATGGCCGGCCAGCGGACGTGGTATTGAACCCGCTGGGCGTGCCCTCACGGATGAACGTCGGGCAGATTCTCGAGGTGCATCTGGGCTGGGCCGCGAAGGGTCTGGGCTGGCGCATTGCAGAGATGCTGCAGCAGCACGCGAAGGTGGCCGATCTGCGCGCGTTCCTCACGAAGATCTACAACGAGTCAGGCAAGGCCGAAGATATCGCCGGCCTGAACAACGACGAGATCATCGAGCTGGCCAGGAACCTGCGTGAAGGCGTGCCGTTCGCCACACCCGTGTTCGATGGCGCCACCGAGGAAGAAACCTCGAAGATGCTTGACCTTGCGTTCCCGGAAGATGTGGCCAGACAGCTGGGCATGACGAAGTCCAGGAACCAGGTGCGCCTGTACGACGGGCGCACGGGCGAAGCGTTCGAGCGTCCGGTCACGGTGGGCTACATGCACTACCTGAAACTGCACCACCTGGTTGACGACAAGATGCACGCGCGCTCCACCGGCCCGTACTCGCTGGTCACGCAGCAGCCGCTGGGCGGCAAGGCGCAGTTTGGCGGCCAGCGTTTCGGTGAAATGGAAGTGTGGGCGCTCGAAGCCTATGGCGCATCCTATGTGTTGCAGGAAATGCTGACCGTGAAGTCCGATGACGTCACGGGCCGCACCAAGGTGTATGAAAACCTGGTCAAGGGCGATCACGTGATCGACGCAGGGATGCCCGAGTCGTTCAATGTGCTGGTCAAGGAAATCCGGTCGCTGGTGCTCGATATCGACCTGGCGCGCGATTAACCCGATAACCGGATACTGTACCTGTACCTGTACTGGAGAGAGAAACAATGAAAGCTCTGCTCGATCTGTTCAAGCAAGCCCAGCCGGAAGAAGCCTTTGACGCGATCAAGATCAGTCTGGCTTCGCCGGAAAAAATCCGTTCCTGGTCGTTTGGCGAAGTCAAGAAGCCGGAAACCATCAATTACCGCACGTTCAAGCCCGAACGCGATGGTCTTTTCTGCGCGAAGATTTTCGGGCCGGTGAAAGACTACGAATGTCTGTGCGGCAAATACAAGCGCCTGAAGCACCGTGGCGTGATCTGCGAGAAGTGCGGCGTGGAAGTCACGCTGGCGAAGGTGCGTCGCGAGCGCATGGGCCATATCGAACTGGCCTCGCCGGTGTCGCATATCTGGTTCCTGAAGTCGCTGCCGTCGCGCCTGGGCATGGTGCTCGACATGACGCTGCGCGATATCGAACGCGTGCTGTATTTTGAAGCCTATGTCGTGATCGAACCGGGCATGACACCGCTCAAAGCGCGGCAGATCATGACCGAGGACGATTACTACAACAAGGTCTCGGAATATGGTGATGAATTCCGCGCCGAGATGGGCGCAGAAGGTATCCGCGAACTGCTGCGCGCGATCAATATCGACGAGCAGGTTGAACAGTTGCGCGCCGATCTGAAGAGCACCACCTCCGAGGTGAAGATCAAGAAATTCGCCAAGCGGCTCAAGGTGCTGGAAGCCTTCCAGCGCTCGGGCATCAAGCCGGAATGGATGATTCTTGAAGTGCTGCCGGTGCTGCCCCCAGAGCTGCGTCCGCTGGTGCCGCTCGATGGCGGGCGTTTTGCCACGTCCGACCTGAACGATCTGTATCGTCGCGTGATTAACCGCAACAACCGCTTAAAGCGCCTGCTTGAACTGAAAGCGCCCGAGATCATCGTGCGCAATGAAAAGCGCATGTTGCAGGAAGCGGTGGATTCGCTGCTCGACAATGGCCGTCGCGGCAAGGCGATGACGGGCGCGAACAAGCGCGCGCTCAAATCGCTGGCCGACATGATCAAAGGCAAGGGCGGGCGTTTCCGTCAGAACCTGCTGGGCAAGCGCGTGGATTATTCAGGCCGCTCGGTGATTACCGTTGGCCCGACGCTGAAGCTGCACCAGTGCGGTTTGCCCAAACTGATGGCGCTGGAACTGTTCAAGCCGTTTATCTTCAACAAGCTTGAAACGATGGGGATCGCCAACACGATCAAGGCGGCGAAGAAGGAAGTCGAAAACCAGACGCCTGTGGTGTGGGACATTCTCGCCGAGGTGATCCGTGAGCACCCCGTGATGCTCAACCGCGCGCCGACGCTGCACCGCCTGGGCATTCAGGCGTTCGAGCCGGTGCTCATCGAAGGCAAGGCGCTGCAACTGCACCCGCTCGTGTGCGCGGCGTTCAACGCTGACTTCGACGGTGACCAGATGGCCGTGCACGTGCCATTGTCGCTGGAAGCGCAGATGGAAGCGCGCACGCTGATGCTCGCCTCCAACAACATCCTGTTCCCCGCGAATGGCGATCCGTCGATCGTGCCGTCGCAGGATATCGTGCTGGGCCTTTACTATGCCACGCGCGAAGCGGTGAACGCGAAGGGCGAGGGCATGGCGTTTACCGGCGTGTCCGAAGCCATTCGCGCTTACGAGAACAAGGAAGTTGAACTGGCCACGCGCGTGAAGGTGCGCATTACCGAATGGCTGCGCAACGATGACAAGTCCGAAGGCGCGCCGGAATTCGTCAGGAAAGTCACGCTGTATCCGACCACGGTGGGCCGCGCGATCCTCTCCGAGATCCTGCCGAAGGGGCTGCCGTTCTCGGTGCTGAACAAGCCGCTGAAGAAAAAGGAAATCTCGCGCCTGATCAACCTCGCGTTCCGCCGCTGCGGTCTGCGCGAGACGGTGATTTTCGCCGACAAACTGATGCAGTCGGGTTTCCGTCTGGCCACGCGCGCGGGCATTTCGATCTGTGTGGACGACATGCTCGTGCCGCCGCAGAAGGAACAGATCGTGGGCGACGCGGCGAAGAAGGTCAAGGAATACGATCGTCAGTACATGTCCGGCCTCGTGACCGCTCAGGAGCGTTACAACAACGTGGTGGACATCTGGTCGGCCACGTCCGAAGCGGTGGGCAAGGCGATGATGGAACAGCTTTCGACCGAACCCGTTGTCGATCATAACGGCAAGAAGATGCAGCAGGAATCGTTCAACTCGATTTACATGATGGCCGACTCGGGCGCGCGCGGCTCCGCCGTGCAGATTCGCCAGCTTGCCGGTATGCGTGGCCTGATGGCCAAGCCGGATGGCTCGATCATCGAAACGCCGATTACCGCGAACTTCCGCGAAGGCCTGAACGTGTTGCAGTACTTCATCTCGACGCACGGCGCGCGTAAAGGTCTGGCCGATACCGCGCTGAAGACGGCGAACTCGGGTTACCTGACGCGGCGTCTGGTGGATGTGACGCAGGATCTGGTGGTGGTCGAAGACGATTGCGGCACCTCGAACGGCGTGGCGATGAAGGCGCTGGTCGAAGGCGGTGAAGTGGTCGAAGCGCTGCGTGACCGGATTCTGGGCCGCGTCGCGGCCTCGGATGTGGTCGATCCCGAATCGCAGGAAACCGTGTATGAAGCGGGCACGCTGCTCGATGAAACGGTGGTTGAGGATATCGAAAGCCGCGGCATCGACGAAGTGCGCGTGCGCACGCCGCTGACCTGCGAAACGCGCTACGGCCTGTGCGCCGCATGCTATGGCCGTGACCTCGGTCGCGGCTCTCGCGTGAATGTGGGCGAAGCGGTTGGCGTGATTGCCGCGCAGTCCATCGGCGAACCGGGCACGCAGCTGACGATGCGCACGTTCCACATCGGCGGCGCGGCATCGCGCGCGGCGGTGGCCTCATCGGTCGAAGCGAAGTCCAACGGCATCGTGCGCTTCACGGACACGATGCGTTACGTGACCAACGCGAAGGGCGAGGCGATCGTGATCTCGCGTTCAGGCGAAGTCATGATTACCGACGACGCGGGCCGCGAGCGCGAGCGTCACAAGGTGCCGTATGGCGCAACGCTGCTGCATGTGGATGGCGCGCAGGTCAAGGCGGGCGCGCAACTGGCGACGTGGGATCCGATGACGCGCCCGATCATCACTGAGCACAGCGGTACGGTGAAGTTCGAGAACGTCGAGGACGGCGTGACGGTGGCCAAGCAGATCGACGATGTGACGGGCCTGTCCACGCTCGTGGTGATCGATGCGAAACGCCGCGGCACGCAGGCCGCGAGGAGCGTGCGCCCGCAGGTGAAGCTGCTCGACGAAAACGGCGAGGAAGTCAGGATTCCTGGCACCGAGCATGCTGTGCAGATCGGCTTCCAGGTCGGCGCGCTGATTACGGTGAAGGATGGCCAGCAGGTGCAGGTGGGCGAGGTGCTCGCGCGGATTCCGACCGAATCGCAGAAAACGCGTGACATTACCGGTGGTCTGCCGCGCGTGGCCGAGCTGTTTGAAGCGCGCTCTCCCAAGGATGCGGGGATTCTCGCAGAGGTGACGGGCACGGTATCCTTCGGCAAGGACACGAAGGGCAAGCAGCGTCTGGTGATTACCGACCTTGAAGGCAACCAGCACGAATTCCTGATTGCCAAGGAAAAGCAGGTGCTGGTGCACGACGGCCAGATCGTCAACAAGGGCGAAATGATCGTGGACGGCCCGGCAGACCCGCACGATATCCTGCGCCTGCAGGGCATCGAGGCGCTGGCGCGCTACATCGTGGACGAAGTGCAGGACGTGTATCGCCTGCAGGGTGTGAAGATCAACGACAAGCACATCGAAGTGATCGTGCGCCAGATGTTGCGGCGCGTGCAGATTGCTGACAGTGGCGATACGCGCTTCATTCCGGGCGAGCAGGTTGAGCGCTCCGACATGCTTGACGAGAACGACCGGATGGCCGCCGAAGACAAGCTGCCCGCGACGTATGAAAATGTGCTGCTGGGTATCACGAAGGCGTCGCTGTCCACCGACTCGTTCATCTCGGCGGCATCGTTCCAGGAAACCACGCGCGTGCTGACCGAGGCGGCGATCATGGGCAAGCGGGACGATCTGCGCGGGTTGAAGGAAAACGTGATCGTGGGTCGCCTGATTCCGGCGGGCACGGGCCTGGCGTACCACAAGGCGCGCCGCGCCAGGGAATCTGCTGACCGCGAACGCTTTGATGAAATCGCGGCGCGGGAAGTCAAGGACGATGTATTCGATTTCGGACCAGCGCCGACGGCGGACACGGAAACCGCTGACGAACCGCTGGCCAGTACCGGATTGCATCACTCTGGCGAGTAAGCGCAGGGCGGCCAGCCAGTGCATGGCTGGCCGCCTTGTCCACCAGCCACAAAAAGGCCGCCAGATTTTTCCAGGCGGCCTTTTATTCGAGGAATCACATCATGTGGACTGTAGGAATTGGTTTTTTGCTGAATCTGCTGGTGTCCATCGCCTTTTTTGGTGGGCTGATGACGTACCAGCAATATCACCCGATGGCCGAGTTCATGGGGGTATCGTACAAGGTCTGCGCCGCGCTGTTCTTCACGGCCTTTCTGTGTGAGTGGGGCTTTGCGCTGGGCGGGTACGTTGCGCTGATCGGCAAGCGCTACAAACTGGGCGCGGTGCTGGTCACGCTGGGCTCGTTGCTGTACGTTCCGTTTATTGTCGGGCTGGTGGCGATCATTGGCGCCATCCGGCTGGCGGTGCGCGCGAAGCGGGGCTCTCCATCTGCATGACGGGCTGATACGGATAACAGTATCTACCCGCAGGGTTATTTAATCAGAAAATACTCACGGTAGTATTTCAGCTCGTCGATGGATTCCTGGATATCGGCCAGCGCCGTGTGCATCGCGCGTTTCTGGAAGCCCTTGTAAATCGCGGGCTGCCAGCGTTTGCACAGTTCCTTCAATGTGCTCACGTCAAGATTGCGGTAGTGGAAGAAACGCTCCAGCTCAGGCATCCAGCGCGCCATGAAGCGGCGATCCTGGCAGATCGAATTGCCGCACATCGGCGATTTTCCCGGCGGCACATATTCGCCCAGAAATGACAGAATCTGCGCGGCGGCATCCGCTTCGCTGATCGTGGACGCGCGCACGCGCTCGATCAACCCCGAGCGGCCATGCGTGTTGCGGTTCCATTCGTCCATGCGCGCGAGCGTGTCCTCGCCTTGATGGATTGCCAGCACCGGCCCCTCGACCCAGCGATCAAGCGTGGAATTCGTGACCACGATCGCAATTTCGATGATGTGGTCGTTATCGGGATCAAGGCCCGTCATTTCCATATCGAGCCAGATCAGGTTCATGTCACTGCGCACAGGCAGCGGTGTCGCGGGGGATGCGGGAAGGGGAATGCCAGGCGCGGCAAGGTCAGTCATGGGGCAGCTCGGTTCAGGGGTGATGTGATGTGAGGGGAAAGTACCTTTATAATTTTCGCATAGATACTTTATCTGGATTGCCCGCATGTCATCCTTGTCATCCCTGTCTTCCTCTTCTGCGTCGTTGTGTTTCAGCCTGCTGTTCGCCGCAGCGGTCGTGGCGATGGTTATCACGAAATTCTGGCTCGCCGCGCGCCAGATGCGCTGCGTGGCCGCGCACCGCAATGCCGTGCCCGCGCAGTTCGCGTCAACCATCACGTTATCCGCGCATCAGCACGCCGCCAGTTACACCATTGCGCGCACGCGGTTTGCAACGGTCGAAGTCATTGTCAGCACGGTTGTGCTGATCGCGCTGACGCTGCTGGGCGGCGTGCAGGCGTTGCATCACGGCATCGGCGGCGCGCTCGGCCAGGGGTATCTCGCGCAGATCGCGCTTGTCGTCGCGGTGCTGGCCATCAGCGGCATCATCGAATTGCCGCTCGATTACTATCAGCAGTTCGTGCTCGAACAACGCTTTGGTTTTAACCGGATGAGCCGGGGCACGTTTTTTGTTGATCGCCTCAAGGGCGTGGTGATTGGCGCGGTGCTGGGCATTCCGCTGCTGTTTATCGTGCTGTGGCTGATGCATCGCGCAGGGCCGTTGTGGTGGCTGTGGGCGTGGTGCGTGTGGGTTGTGTTCCAGCTGCTCGTGCTGGTGCTGTATCCCGCCTTTATCGCGCCGCTGTTCAACAAGTTCGAGCCACTGAATGACGATGCATTGCGCACGCGCATCGAGGGCTTGATGCAGCGCTGCGGCTTCGCGGCCAGGGGCCTGTTTGTAATGGACGGCAGCCGCCGTTCCGCGCATGGCAATGCGTATTTCACGGGTTTCGGCGCGGCCAGGCGCATCGTGTTTTTCGATACGCTGCTCGCGCGGCTTTCCGGTGAGGAAATCGAAGCCGTGCTTGCGCATGAACTGGGGCACTTCAAGCGGCGCCATATCGTGCAGCGCATGATCGTGACATTCGCGATCAGTCTTGCGCTGCTGGCATTGCTGGGCTGGCTGGCGCAATGCCCGTGGTTTTACGAGGGCCTGGGCGTGCGGCCCGCGCCGGGTGGCGGCAACGAGGGGCTGGCGCTCGTGCTGTTCTTTCTTGCTGTGCCCGTGTTCCTGTTTTTCGTCACGCCGGTGAGCAGCCTGTTCTCGCGCCGTCACGAATTCGAGGCTGACGCGTTCGCGGCCACGCAGGTCAACGCGCAGTATCTGGTTGATGCGCTGGTGAAACTGTATGAAGACAACGCTTCAACGCTGACGCCCGACCCGGTTTATTCCGCGTTCTATGCCTCGCACCCGAACGCAGCGCAGCGCATCGACCATCTGTTGCGGCACGCATGAGCTCGCGCGCGCCTTGCACATCAGGCCTCGTGATTGCCGCGCATGGCCGGCATTATCTTGTTGCGCCCGATGCGGGCGGCGCGTTGCTGCAATGCTTTCCGCGCGGCAAGAAAAGCGAAATTGCGGTGGGCGATCATGTGCAGTACGAACGCACCTCCGCAGACCAGGGCGTGATTGTTTCGATTAACGAGAGGCGCAACCTGCTGTATCGCTCCGATCAGTATCGGTCAAAACTGTTCGCTGCAAATCTCGACCAGCTTTTGATCGTGCTCGCCACCGAGCCATGGTTCAGCGAGGACCTGTTAGGCCGCGCGCTCGTAGCCGCCGGGGCGAATGCCCTGAAACCATTGATCGTGCTGAACAAGATCGATGTACAGGGCGCATTGCAACAGGCGCGCGCCAGGCTCCAGGCGTATCGCGCGCTGGGGTATCCGGTCATCGAAATTTCAGCCAGCACGCAACCCGAAGCTGCGCGCGAGGCGCTTGCGCCCTACCTGCACCGCCACGCAACACTGTTGCTGGGCCAGTCCGGCATGGGCAAGTCCACGCTCGTGAACCTGCTGGTGCCCAACGCCGAAATCACCACGCGCGAAATTTCCACGGCACTGAACAGTGGCCGTCATACGACCACGTTCACGCGGCTTTATCATTTGCCCGCGCCGCTGGAAGGCGCATTGATCGACTCGCCAGGCTTTCAGGAATTCGGCCTTTATCATCTGAGCGAAGGCCAGCTCGAACGCGCGTTTCCCGAGTTCCAGCCCCTGCTGGCGCATTGCCGCTTTTATAACTGCCATCATCTGCACGAGCCAGGCTGCGCGATCCTGCAAGCGGTTGAAGAAGGAACGATTGCGCGCGAGCGGCACAGGCTTTATGCGCAGCTGGTGCATGAGATCAATCAGGCGGTGAGGTAGGATGCATCCATGATCGCCTGGCTGGAACGCGATACGCCTTTTCCGCCCGTCGAGCAGGCGCTCGATGCTTCCAGTGATGCGTGCGGCTTGCTGGCGGCCAGCGCAGGGCTGAGCGCGGAGCGCCTGATCTGCGCTTACCGGCGGGGCATCTTTCCCTGGTATGCCGAAGGTCAGCCTGTGTTGTGGTGGAGCCCCGACCCGCGGATGGTGTTGTGCACGCGCGAGTTTCGCGTGTCATCGTCGCTGCGCAAAACGCTCAGGCGGGCGCTGCGTGATGATGCATGGGAAATTCGCGTCGATCATGATTTTGAAGCCATGATGCATCAGTGCGCCACAGCGCCGCGTCAGGGGCAGCCTGGCACATGGATCACGGCGGAGGTGATTCACGCATATTGCGCATTGCATCGCGCCGGCCTGGCGCACAGCGTTGAGGCCTGGCATGACGGGCAGTGTGCTGGCGGGCTGTATGGTGTATCGATGGGAAGGATGTTTTTCGGAGAGTCCATGTGCGCCCATGTGGCCGATGCTTCGAAAATCGCATTGGCAGCGCTGGTCGCTTATCTGCGGCAGCATCGGATAACGATGATCGACTGCCAGCAGCGCACGGCGCATCTGGCCTCGCTCGGCGCGCGTGAAATCACGCGCGAGGCTTTTGTGCGGCACGTGCGCGAAAGCGTCGATCAGCCGTCCGTGTCATGGCATTTCGACAAGACGGCCCTGAATATTTTCTGCTGATCTGCTGATCTGGTGATCTGGTGATGAACTCTGGCATGGCGCATCCTGAAGCATTGCAGTTTTACACCACGGCGCCCTATCCGTGCGGCTATCTGGCGGAGCGCACCGCGCGCTCGCAGATTGTCGCGCCAGCCCAGGAGATGGATAGCGATGTGTATACCGCGCTTGTTCGCGCAGGCTTTCGTCGCTCCGGTCTTTTTATTTACCGGCCCTGGTGTGACAGCTGCCGCGCGTGCGTGCCCCTGCGCATTCCCGTTGCGCATTTCATGCCGGATCGTGCGCAGCGGCGCGCAGGGAAACATCATGCATCGCTGCTCGCAACGGTGTTTCCGCTGCACTACGACGGCGAACATTACGCGCTGTACCGGCGCTATCAGGCCGCGCGTCATGCCGGCGCGGGCATGGATGACGATGATCGCAGCCGCTATGAACAGTTTCTGCTGAAAAGCCAGGTGAGTTCGCGGCTCGTTGAATTCCGCGAACCGGCTGTGCAGGGCCGGGGCGCGTTGCGCATGGTCAGCATCATCGACATATTGCGCGATGGCCTGTCGGCGGTATACACCTTCTTCGAGCCGGACATGCCCCGGGCAAGTTATGGCATATATGGCGTGCTCTGGCAGATCGAACAGGCCCGCCTGCTGCAGCTGCGCTATGTGTATCCCGGTTACTGGATCCAGGAAAGCCGGAAGATGGCCTACAAGGCGCGCTTTCGCCCCATCGAAGCGCTGTCCGGCGGGCAGTGGACGAGGATTGAAAAACGATACCGCAGGGAGTGATTCTGGCGCCCTGATGAAAATATCCTGATTCTCTGTCACCGTTGCGCATAAAATAAGACGCAGGGAGCACAAATATTCTTCCCGGACATGAATGATGAATGACGTCTGTCCGTCCGGGCGCTTTCTCGCCAGCACGACACCCCTTTGATTTTTGCGGAGCAAAGATGAACAAGGATTGGTATCGCATCGGTATTGACGTCGGTTCAACAACAGTCAAGGTGGTTCTGCTGGATGCGCAGGGAGCGCTGCTGTTCCAGTCATATACCCGCCATTTTTCCGAAGTACGCAGCACCGCGCAGCGCGCCATCGAGAAGCTTGCGGCAGACGGCGCGCTTGGCGATGACGCCCGCGTTTCCGTGGTGCTGACGGGTTCGGGCGGCGTAGGCATCGCTGAAATACTGGGCTATCCGTTTGTGCAGGAAGTGATCGCGTGCACCCGCGCCATCGAGGTGCGCGCGCCGCAAACAGATGTGGCCATCGAGCTGGGCGGCGAGGATGCCAAGATCACCTTCTTCACGAATGGCGTCGATCAGCGGATGAATGGCTCCTGCGCAGGCGGCACCGGCGCGTTCATCGACCAGATGGCCACATTGCTGAAAACCGATGCGCCCGGCCTGAACGAGCTGGCCCGCCATGCCACGCACAGCTATCCGATTGCCGCGCGCTGCGGCGTGTTTGCGAAGACGGACGTGCAGCCCTTGCTCAATGAAGGCGTGGCACGCGAGGATATTGCGCGCTCGGTGTTCCAGGCCGTTGTGCAGCAGACCATCACCGGGCTGTCCTGCGGGCGCAGGATTACCGGCAATGTCGCGTTCCTGGGCGGGCCGCTGAATTTCCTGCCCGAACTCAGGAACCGTTTCATCGAAACGCTCGCCGTGCGGCCAGAAAACCAGGTGCCGGTTCAAAACAGCGAACTGTTCGTGGCCATTGGCGCGGCCCTGCATGGCGAGCAGAAAAATGCGCATCCGTTTGCGCAGGTGCAGGCCGCGTTTGGCAAACTGGCGACACTGACCGTGATGGCAACCCGCGCGCTGCGTCCGTTTTTTGTCGATGATGCAGAGCGCCAGGCATTCCATGCGCGGCACGAAAAAGCGCAGGTTCGGCGCGGATGTCTCGAGGACTATCGCGGCCCGGTGTTCCTGGGCATTGATGGCGGCTCCACCACGACCAAGGCCGTGCTGCTCGGGCAAAACCTCGAACTGCTTTATACCTGGTACAGCAGCAACGAAGGCAATCCCATTGGCGTCACCGGCCATATTCTCGAAGATATTTATGCGCGCCTGCCTGACGGTGTGAATATCGTTGCATCTTCCGTAACGGGTTATGGCGAAGTGCTGATCCGCGAGGCCTTCAGGCTCGATCATTCAGAGGTGGAGACCATCGCGCATTACAAGGCCGCGAAACATTTTCTGCCGGAGGTCGATTTCATCCTGGATATCGGCGGGCAGGACATGAAATGCCTGCGCATCCGCGATGGCGTGATCGACAGCATTCTGCTGAACGAAGCCTGCTCGGCAGGCTGCGGCTCGTTTATCGAAACCTTCGCGCAGTCAGTGCAGATGCCCATCGCGGAATTTGCACAGGAGGCGCTGGTCTCACAGGCGCCCGCTGATCTTGGCTCGCGCTGCACGGTGTTCATGAATTCCAGCGTCAAGCAGGCGCAGAAGGAAGGGGCGTCGGTGGCGGATATTTCCGCCGGACTGTCTTACGCCGTCATCAAGAATGCGCTGATCAAGGTCATCAAGATCAAAAGCCCTGACGATCTGGGCCAGCATATCGTTGTGCAGGGCGGCACGTTCTATAACGATTCCGTTTTGCGCGCCTTCGAGCTGGTTTCCGGGCGCGAAGCTGTGCGTCCCGATATCGCCGGATTGATGGGCGCGTTCGGCGCGGCGCTGATCGCCAAAGAGCGCTGGCAAGGCCAGGACGTCAGCGCAATGCTGCCCGTTGAGCAGGTGCGCTGTTTCGAGGTCAGGCATTCGCAGGCGCGCTGCCGCCAGTGCGCGAACACCTGTGCGATGACGGTCAACCGTTTTCCTGACGGGCGCAAACTCATTTCTGGCAACCGCTGCGAGCGCGGGCTGGGCAAGCCCAAAAACGCAAATGGGCTGCCCAACCTTTATGAATACAAATACGAGCGCGTGTTTGACTACGAGCCGCTGAAGGATGCGCCGCGTGGCGTGATCGGCGTGCCGCGCGCGCTGAATGTGTTCGAGAATTATCCGCTGTGGTTTACCTTTCTCACCGGGCTGGGTTTCGATGTGCGGCTGTCTTCACCCTCTTCCCGGGAGATACTGGAGCAGGGAACGGATACCTTGCCTTCAGACACCGTGTGCTACCCGGCCAAGCTGGTGCACGGGCACATCATCGATCTGGTCAACCAGGGCGTCAAACGTATTTTCTATCCGTGTGTGCCTTTCGAGCAGAAGGAATTTGCCGACAGCCGCAACAGCTATAACTGCCCGATTGTGACTTCATATCCTGAGCTGATCCGCAACAATGTCGATTATCTGAAGGAAAACGGCGTCACGCTGATCCAGCCTTTTCTGTCATTGCAGGACGAAAAGAAACTGGCGCGGCAGCTCGCGCGCGCCTTTCCCGATATTGCCGCCGCTGAGGTTCGCCGCGCCCTTGGGCTGGCATGGGCAGAACAGATGCGAACGAAAGCCGATATTGCACAAAAGGGCAGGGAAGCGCTGGCGTATATCAAACAGACGGGCCAGCACGGCATCGTTCTGGCCGGGCGGCCTTATTACGTGGACCCTGGCATTCATCATGGCATCCCCGAACTCATCACTTCGCTGGGCATGGCCGTGTTTACCGAAGATTCGGTTGCGCATCTGGGCCGGCTCGATGCGCCGCTGCGGGTGGTGGATCAATGGACCTATCACGCGCGCCTTTACCGCGCCGCATCGCTGGTGGCGCATGAACCTGCGCTGGATGTGATTCATCTGAACTCGTTTGGCTGCGGGCTGGATTCCGTGGCCGCCGATCAGGTGCAGGAAATTCTGACCCGCAGCAACCGGATCTATACCAATATCAAGATCGACGAGGGCAGCAACCTGGGCGCGGTGCGCATCCGCGTGCGGTCGCTGAAGGCTGCGCTTGCTGAACGGGGAAGTCGCCCGCTCGCGCAGCCGGTACATTTTCATCCTCGTGCAACGCCAGCCAGCGCCGCGCCGACTTTCACCCGCGAGATGCGCGACGTTTCAACCATTCTCGTGCCACAGATGTCGCCGATACATTTCCAGTTTCTGGAACCCGCGTTCAAGGCATGCGGCTACCGGGTGAAAGTGCTGGAAGAAGTTTCCGCGCAAACCATCGACCTGGGGCTGCGGTTCGTGAACAACGATGCGTGCTATCCGTCCATCATCGTGGTGGGGCAGATCGTCGAAGCGCTGAAGTCTGGCCAGTATGATCCCGCCACCACGGCGACGATCATCATGCAGACAGCGGGCAGTTGCCGCGCAACCAACTATATTGGTTTTATCCGAAAGGCGCTTCAGGACGCCGGGTTTGCGCAGGTGCCCGTGATTTCGTTCAACGTGGTGGGCATGGAAAAGCATGAGGGGTTCAAACTTGGTCTGCCGTTGCTCAATCGCCTGATGATGGCCGCTGTGTATGGCGATCTGCTTATCCAGGTATTGCTGCGCACGCGGCCCTATGAACAGCAGCCAGGGGCCGCTGATGCGCTGTGCAGTCAATGGGCCGAGCGCTGCAAGGAAGCGGTGTTCAGGGGCAATCTGCGCTATTTCGGACGGCTGGTGCACGAGATCGTGCAGGACTTCGACGCATTGCCGTTGAACAATGTGCGCAAGCCACGCATCGGGCTGGTGGGAGAGATTTTCGTCAAGTTCAGCCCGGGCGCGAACAATGACATTGTGCGCATCATCGAGCAGGAAGGCGGCGAAGCCGTGATGCCAGGGTTCATGGATTTTCTGCTGTACTGCGCCTATGACTACGACTTCAACCACCGCGTGATGATGCGCAGTGGTCTGGCGGCGCTGATCGGCAATGCCGCGATCAAGGCGATGGACTTCTATCGCCGCGACATGCGTCGCGCGCTGGCCGCCAGCCAGCGCTTCACCGCGCCGCCGGGGATCGATGCGCTGGCCCATGGCGCAGCGCCGTTCCTGTCTCGCGGCAACCAGTCCGGCGAGGGCTGGTTCCTGACCGGCGAGATGGTGGAACTCATCGAACAGGGCGTGCCCAATATTGTCTGCATGCAGCCTTTTGCGTGCATGCCCAACCATATCAGCGGCAAGGGCGTGTTCAAGGCGCTCAAGGAACGTTACCCGAACGCCAACATCACCGCCATTGATTACGACTCGGGCGCCTCAGAGGTCAACCAGCTCAACCGCATCAAATTGATGCTGTCGGTGGCGTTCAAGAACATGTCTGCGGATGCCGCGCACGAAGAGGAGGAATCGCTTCCTGTGCTAACCTGATGGGGAAACGTTTTTAATCCCGATGCTGAATTCTCTTTATCCGTTTGCACGCAATCTGCTTTTTCGTGGTGATCCCGAAAACGCTCACCATTTAACGCTATCCCTGTTGCATGCTGCGGGCCGCCTGAGGCTGGCTGGCCTGCTTGCGCCCCGTCTGCCTGATTCACCGCGCACGGTGATGGGGCTTACATTCCGTAATCCGGTCGGGCTGGCCGCGGGGCTGGACAAGAATGGTGCCTGCATCGACGGCCTGGCCGCTCTGGGTTTTGGTTTTATCGAAGTGGGCACGGTTACGCCGCGCGCGCAGCCTGGCAATCCGCGTCCACGGTTGTTCCGTCTGCCGCAGGCCCATGCGATCATCAACCGCATGGGGTTCAACAATGAAGGGGTCGAGCAGTTCGTGAAGAATGTGCAGGCCGCGCGTTATCAGGGCGTGCTTGGGCTGAACATCGGCAAGAACGCCACGACGCCGATCGAACATGCTGTCGATGATTATCTGTATTGTCTCGATCATGTGTATCCGTTCGCCGGTTATGTTGCGATCAATATCTCGTCGCCCAACACAAAGAATCTGCGCCAGTTGCAGGGTGCGAGCGCGCTGGACGCATTGCTCGCGGCGCTGAAGGATCGGCAGCAGCAGCTTGCTGATCAATACGGCAGACAGGTGCCGCTCGCACTGAAAATTGCGCCTGATCTTGACGATGAGCAGATCAGAACGATTGCGGATACGGTATTGCGCCATCGCATCGAAGGCGTGATTGCGACGAATACCACGCTGTCGCGCGATGCGGTGCAGGGGCTGCCCCATGCGGAAGAAGCGGGCGGGTTGTCCGGCAGACCGGTGTTTGACGCATCCACCGAAGTGATCCGCAAGTTGCACGCTGAACTGGGCGACGCCGTGCCAATCATTGGCGTGGGCGGTATTTTTTCTGGCGACGATGCGCGCGCGAAGATTGCAGCAGGCGCTTCGCTGGTGCAGCTTTATACGGGGTTTGTTTATCGTGGCCCTGCGCTGATCGGGGAATGCGTGAGGGCGCTGGCGAAATGACGACCCAGCCACCTGGCCGAGGGTGCGGCGCACGGGTGGCTTGATAAAATCGGGCGCACAACTCCTGCCATTCATCGCGTTTTCCTTCCTGCGCCATGTCCCGTTCGCTTGAAATCCTGGCTGAAGTATTCGGCTATCCCGCCTTCCGCGGGCAACAGCGCGATATCGTCGAGCACGTCGCGGCAGGCGGTGATGCGCTGGTGCTGATGCCCACGGGCGGCGGAAAATCGCTGTGTTACCAGATTCCGGCGCTGATGCGTCACGAAGCAGGCCGCGGCGCAGGCATCGTGGTCTCGCCACTGATCGCGCTGATGCAGGACCAGGTCGCTGCGCTGACCGAAGTGGGCGTGCGCGCCGCCTATCTGAACTCCACGCTTTCCATGGATGAAGCCGCCGCCATCGAACGCGCGCTGCGCAACGACGAAATCGACCTGCTTTACGTCGCGCCCGAGCGGCTGATGACGCCACGGTTTCTCGATCTGCTGGAACGCTCTTCCATCGGGCTTTTCGCCATCGACGAAGCCCATTGCGTATCGCAATGGGGGCATGACTTCCGCCCGGAATATATCCAGCTGTCGGTGTTGCCGGAACGGTTCCCGAAAGTGCCGCGTATCGCGCTGACCGCCACGGCTGACGCGATCACGCGCGACGAAATCGTGCAGCGCCTGGCGCTGGCCGATGCGCGCGTGTTTGTGTCGAGCTTCGATCGTCCCAACATTCACTATCGCATCGTCGAAAAGGATAACGCACGCCAGCAGCTGCTCGACTTCATCCAGGCCGAACACCGGCATGACGATGGCACAACGGATGCGGGCGTGGTGTATTGCCTGTCGCGGCGCAAGGTCGAGGAAACGGCGCAATGGCTGGCGCGGCAGGGCATTCGCGCCTTGCCCTACCACGCAGGCATGGCCTTCGAGGAGCGCCAGCGGAACCAGGAAATTTTCCAGCGCGAAGAAGGCGTGGTGATCTGCGCGACGATCGCGTTTGGCATGGGCATCGACAAACCGGATGTGCGCTTCGTCGCGCATCTGGATTTGCCCAAAAGCGTGGAAGGCTACTATCAGGAAACGGGCCGCGCAGGCCGCGACGGATTGCCTGCAAATGCGTGGATGGCGTATGGCCTGGGCGACGTGGTGCAGCAGCGCCGGATGATCGACGACTCAGAGGCCGACGAAACCTTCAAGCGCGTGCAGACCGCCAAGCTCGACGCGCTGCTTGGGCTGTGCGAAACTGCGTCGTGCCGCCGCGTGCGGCTGCTGGCGTATTTTGGTGAACACAGCCAGCCATGCGGCAACTGCGATACCTGCGTGAGTCCCCCGCAAACCTGGGACGCAACGCGCGAAGCGCAAATGGCGCTGTCATGTGTTTTCCGTGTGCAGCGCGCCAGCGGCTTCGGGTTTGGCGCAGGGCATCTGATCGAGATCCTGCGCGGCCTGCGCACGGAAAAAATCTTGCAGCATGGCCACGAAGCCCTGAGCACGTTTGGTATTGGGGCAGCATTGTCCGAGGCCGAATGGCGCGCGATTTTCCGGCAGCTG
>Ga0209738_10000133_pt1 | contig 16920 bp, 12 predicted proteins | sample TergutNc150P5_FD_187289 | JGI IMG/M metagenome (GOLD analysis project Ga0209738, IMG submission 187289) | Nasutitermes corniger P5 segment gut microbial community from laboratory colony in Florida, USA - Nc150 P5 (SPAdes) (version 2) | ecosystem: Host-associated > Arthropoda: Insects >...
AGCCTTGCCGCCGCTGGGCGCTACGCCGCCACCGCCCGCAGCCCTGCCGCCACCTGCGGCCTTGCCAGCACCGCCAGCTGCACGGCCCGTGCCAGCAGCACGGCCAGCGCCAGCGGCCCTGCCGTCGCCAGCCGCTCTGCCGCCGCCATGATAATACCCCCCGCGGGCATCACGGCCATGATAATCACCATCGTGGGGGTGATGGTCGTCGTAACCGTGGTGGTGGTGGTCGTAATCATCGTGGTCATGGTGATGGTGATGGTGATGGTGGTCGTAATAGCCGTAGCCCGCATAGCCATCATCGCCGTAATACGATGGATCGTCAGGCCCCACCACACAACCTGCCAGCGCCAGCGCGGCGCCCAATATCACAACCAGACGGGTCATGGACATGATGGTATTTCTCCTTGATTCCTTGATGTTGATGACTCTCGTATCGCGCATCGCCTGCGCGTATCTTACGATACAGATACAGCGATCGCTATACAATACTCCGCTTTTATTCTCTTCCTGGGCATGATTTCATCCATGCATGACCGTTCACCGCCCGCCGCGCCAAACCGCGCCTTTCTTTGCGGGCCGCTGCTCAAGAGCGTGTCGCGCTCGTTTTACCTGACATTGCGCGTATTGCCCGCCCGTATGCGCACGCCCGTGGGCCTTGCGTATCTGCTTGCGCGCGCGGCCGATACCATCGCGGATACGCCATTGATCGCACCCCCGCAGCGGCTTGCGCTGCTGCTGTCATTGCGCAGCCAGGTCAACGGGCAGCAGGATGACGCAGCGCTGGCGCGCCTCGCCAGCGAAGTCGCAAAACAGCAAACACAGTCCGACGAGAAAACGCTGCTCGAATCGCTGGGCCCCGCCCTCACGATGCTCGCGCAACTGGGTGAACCGGATCGCGCCGCCGTGCGCAACATCGTGACCACGCTGACCGAAGGCATGGAGTTTGACCTGCGCACGTTTCCCGACGAGCGCTCCGGGGAAATCATCGCGCTGCGTGACATGCCGCAGCTTGACCACTATATTTATCTGGTGGCTGGCTGCGTGGGTGAATTCTGGACGACGATGAGCCGCGCGCACCAGCCTGGCCTGTTTGCAGGCCATGAGGACTTCCGCCTCGCCGTGCTGCGTGGCGTGCGTTTTGGCAAGGCGTTGCAGATGACGAACGTGCTGCGTGACTGCGGCAAGGACCTGCGCATTGGCCGATGCTATCTGCCGCAAACCCTGCTGGCTGAACGCGGCCTGAGGCCTGGGGAGTTACTGCGGCCCGATGCGTCTGAGCGCGCGCGCGCGCTGCTGTGCGATCTGCTGCGCGTTGCGCTTGATCATTTCCGCGCGGCGATCGACTACACACTGGCGCTGCCGCGCACTGCCGTGCGCCTGCGGCTGGCATGCCTGTGGCCCATACTGATCGGCCTGCACACCCTGCTTCTGCTCGCGGGAAACGATGCATGGCTGGATCCTGAGAAGGCCTCGCGCATCCCGCGCAGCCAGGTGTACCGCATACTTGCTGGCTCAGCATTGCAGGTCTCCTGCAACACATCGCTGCGCGCGCGCGCAAACCGGTTGATCGCGCAGATCGAACGTCAGCTCGACAGCGTCTGATACAGCCGCATCACATCCTCAACCCGGCACAGCGCCGTGCCTTCAACCAGCAATGTGGCCGAAGCGGCGGCCAGCGCATAATGGAACGCGCTGCCAAAACTCTCGTTGCGGTTCAATGCCCAGATCATCGCGGCAACAAAGCTGTCACCCGCGCCGATCGCGCTGGACACAGGCACGGGCAAGGCCTGCGCGCGCAAGGCTTGCTCGCGCGTGACCACCAGCGCGCCCTGCTCGCCCAGGGTCAGCGCAACGATTTGCGCCAGGCCATCATCCACAATCTGCTGTGCTGCGGCGCGCCACGCGGTTTCGTCGGGCAGTGGCCGCCCCACCAGTTCGCTGAGTTCCCGCAGGCTGGGCTTGACGAGAAACACCTGCTCGTGCAGCGCCTGGGCCAGCGCCTTGCCGGAGGTATCGAGCGCCACGCGCACGCCATGCCGCCGCGCGGCACGCACCAGATGCGCATGGGCATCCACCGGCAGGCCAGGCGGCAGGCTTCCACTCAACACAAGATAACGCGGCGGCACATCAGCGCCCAGCAATGCATCGAGCTGGCGCTGCATCAGCGCCCATTCCTGCGCGCTGACCACCGGCCCAGGCAATACGAACCGGTACTCCTTGCCCGTTGAAGTTTCCCGCACGGAAAAATTCTCGCGGGTTTCGTCAGCCACGGGCACGCTGATGCACTCAACCTGTTCCGCATCGAGCAGCTGCGCCAGTTCCTGCCCGACCACGCCGCCGGAAAAATAAAGCGCGGTGCAATCACTTCTGTCGCCCAGGCGGCGGATCACACGCGCGACATTCAGGCCGCCTCCGCCCGGGTCACGCCGGGCAGTTGCGCAGCGCAATTTGTGCGTATCGATAATGCGGTTCACCGTCATCGCAACATCGACGGAAGGATTCAGTGTTACGGTCAGAAATTCCGGCATTGCATCCCCCTGGATGTTCGACTACGTTGGCTGGTTCAATCGCTTTTTCTGTCTTTCCTGTCTTTCCTGTCTTTCCTGCCTGCCTTCCTGCTCAGCATCTTCCAAAGCCCCACCAGCGCCAGCGGCACCACCGCCGCGCCCACGCCCACCAGCACGATCACGTTCAGATAATGACGGATAAACCCGATATTACCGAAGAAATAGCCCAGCAATGTGAGCAGCAACACCCACAGCAGCGCGCCCGCGACATTGAACAGCTGGAAACGCGCAGCATCCATGCCCGACACGCCGCCCACGAAGGGCGCGAACGTGCGCACCACCGGAATGAAGCGCGCAAGCACGATCGTCTTGCCGCCATGACGCAGATAGAAGTCATGCGTGCGCTGCAATGCCGCGCGGTCGAGCAGGCGCTCGAACACGGGCAGGCGCGTGCTGAATATTTTCGGCCCGATGGCGCGGCCAATCAGATAATTCACGGTGTTGCCCGAGATGGCCGCCACCAGCAGCAGCGCGATCAGCACCCCCAGGTTCATTTCATGCGTGGCGGCAAACGCGCCGCCCACGAAAATCAGCGAGTCGCCCGGCAGGAAGGGCAGGATCACCAGACCTGTTTCGCAGAACACGATCAGAAACAGCACGACGTACACCCACGCACCGTATTGCTGGATAAACGTGCCCAGAAACTGGTCGATGTGCAGCACAAGGCTGAAGAATTGCAGCAGTGTGTCCAAGGCGATCCCTTGCTGGTTGGAAAATAAATACTGTTACTGCGACTGCGTGGCCACCAGCCGCGCCGGCGCCAGCACACCCTCGGCCAGCCGCGCCACGCCCAGCAGTTCCCCCGTCGGATTATAGACGCGCGCCTTCCCGCCAGTCACATCCAACGGCGGCAGCGCTGCCATCGGCAAGCGCTGCCCGTGCATGAAACGCGCCGCCAGATCGTGATCGAGCTGCACCACGGGCAATGTGCACAGCAGCGCATCCACAGGCAGCAACAGGGCCTCGCGCGCCGGTTCCTCCATCTGCGTTAACGCATCGAGCGTGGCGGCCTGCGCCAGCGTCAACGCGCCCACGGCGCAGCGCCTGAGCGCAACCAGATGCGCGCCGCAACCCAGCGCCTCGCCGATATCCTCGGCCAGTGTGCGCACATAGGTACCCTTGCTGCATGTCACGCGAAACGTCACATCGGGCCACGCGCACGCCAGCAGCTCCAGCTGGCGTATCGTGACCCGGCGGCTTGCGCGCTCGAGGGTTTGCCCGGCGCGCGCATATTCATACAGCGGTTTGCCATCGCGCTTGAGCGCCGAATACATCGGCGGCACCTGATCGATATCGCCATGAAATTTCTGGAATATGGCGCGCACCGCTGCCTCGTCACAACAGACTTCGCGCGTGGCGATAACCTCGCCTTCGGCGTCTCCCGTCGTGGTGCGAATGCCCACGCGCATCGTGGCTTCATAGGTTTTGTCGGCCTCGAACAGGTCCTGCGAAAATTTTGTCGCCTCGCCGAAACACAGCGGCAGCAGGCCGCTTGCCAGCGGATCGAGCGTGCCGGTATGTCCGGCCTTGTTTGCGCGGTAAAGCCGCCGTGCGCGCATCAGCGCATCGTTGCTGGATAGCCCCACGGGTTTGTCCAGCAGCAATACGCCGTTGATGGAGCGATATGGGATGCGCGCGCGCGGGTTAATCGTCAAGGGCGGATTGCTGATCGTCTTCGTCCCTGGAGCGCGTCGCATTCGCTTCATCGATCAGGCGCGACATTTCCACGGCCCGCTCGATCGTTTCGTCGTAAAGGAAATGCAGGGTGGGTACGGTGTGAATATGCAGACGCCGGAACAGCAGGTTATGCAGATGCCCCGCCGCGTGATTGAGCGCCTGCTGCGTTTGCTGCGCGTCGCCGGTCAGCGTCGTGAAATAGACTTTCGCGTGCGCGTAGTCCGGCGTCAGTTCAACGCTCTGGATGGTCACCAGCCCAATGCGCGGATCCTTGACCTCGCGCATCACGAGCTCGGACAGATCGCGCTGTATCTGGTCAGCAATCTGTACGTTGCGGTTCGGGGAAGTGCGTTTTTTCGTCATACCCGCATCACAACGTACGGGCGACTTCCGTCACCTCGAACACTTCCAGCTGGTCGCCCACCTGGATGTCGTCGAAGTTTTTGACCGACAGGCCGCACTCGAAGCCCTGACGGACTTCCTTCGCATCGTCCTTGAAGCGCTTGAGCGAGTCGAGCTCGCCGGTGTGAATCACCACGTGGTCGCGCAGCACGCGCACCGACGATGTGCGCTTGACCACGCCTTCGGTGACCATGCAGCCCGCCACCGCGCCCACCTTCGGCACCCTGAACACCTGGCGCACCTCGACCATGCCCGTTACCGCTTCGCGTTTTTCCGGCGCCAGCATGCCGGACATCGCGGCCTTCACCTCGTCCACGGCATCGTAGATGATGTTGTAGTAGCGAATGTCCACGCCGTTGGCCTCGGCGAGCTTGCGCGCCAGCGCATCAGCGCGCGTATTGAAACCGATGATGACGGCCTTGGACGCCGTGGCCAGGTTCACATCGCTTTCGCTGATGCCGCCCACTGCGCCATGCACGATCTGCACACGCACTTCGTCGGTGGACAGTTTGGTCAGCGCCTGCACGAGCGCTTCCTGCGAGCCCTGCACGTCGGCCTTCACGATCAGTGGCAAGGTGCGCACTTCGCCCTCGCCCATCTGTTCGAGCATGGTTTCGAGCTTCGCGGCCTGCTGTTTGGCGAGCTTCACATCGCGGAACTTGCCCTGGCGGAACAGCGCGATTTCGCGCGCCTTGCGCTCATCGGGCAGCACGATGATTTCTTCGCCCGCCGCGGGCACTTCGGAGAGGCCCTGAATTTCAACTGGAATCGACGGGCCCGCTTCCTTCGCCGAGCGGCCACTTTCGTCCAGCATCGCGCGCACACGGCCATAGGCGCTGCCCGCGAGCACCACGTCACTGCGCCGGAGCGTGCCGGACTGCACCAGCACCGTAGCCACAGGCCCCTTGCCCTTGTCCAGCTTCGCTTCGATCACCAGCCCCTTGGCGGGCGCATCGATGGGCGCTTTCAGTTCCAGCACCTCGGCCTGCAACAGCACGTTTTCGAGCAGATCGTCGATGCCCTGGCCGGTTTTCGCCGACACGGGAATGAACGGCGCATCGCCACCATATTCTTCCGGCACCACGCCTTCGGTCACAAGCTCCTGCTTCACGCGCTCGGGATTGGCCTCCGGCTTGTCGATCTTGTTGATCGCCACGACCAGCGGCGCATTGCCCGCCTTCGCATGCGCAATCGCTTCCTTCGTCTGCGGCATCACGCCATCGTCCGCGGCGACAACCAGAATCACGATATCCGTAGCCTGCGCGCCACGCGCGCGCATCGCGGTAAAGGCTTCATGGCCTGGCGTATCGAGGAACGTAATCACGCCACGCTGCGTTTTCACGTGATACGCGCCAATATGCTGCGTGATGCCGCCCGCTTCGCCCGCCACCACTTTTGAGCGGCGGATGTAGTCCAGCAATGAGGTCTTGCCATGATCGACGTGCCCCATTACCGTGACCACGGGTGGACGCGGCAGCGCTTCGGCATTGGTCGCCGCAACAGCCTGGCCTTCGATCAGCAGCGCCTCAGGGTCGTCCAGTTTCGCGGCCAGTGCATGATGCCCCAGCTCTTCGACGACGATCATCGCCGTTTCCTGATCGAGCATCTGGTTGATCGTGACCATCTGGCCGAGCTTCATCATCACCTTGATGACTTCGGAGGCCTTGATGGACATCTTGTGCGCGAGGTCGGCCACGGTGATCGTTTCCGGCACATGCACATCACGCACGATGGGTTCAGTTGGCGCCTGGAACGTCGAGGTGGGTTCCTGGCGCTGCTGCTTGTTGCGATTCTTGCCACCCGCACGCCAGGTGCGGTCAACCCCGCCGTTGGCATCGCCGCGCGTTTTCAGGCCACCGCCACGGCGTTTTGCCGCTTCATCCTGCCAGCCACCCTTGCCTGCGCCCGCTGCGGGCTTGCTGGCATGGCCGCGCTCGCCTGACGTTGAAGCCAGCACGGTGGTAACCACGGTTTTCTTCGCGCCAGCGCGGGGCGCGGCTTTCTCACCCTCGGCGCGCGTGGGTTTGTGCAAGGTGCCTTTCGTTTCGCCCGCTTTGGCTGGGTCCGCGGCTTTCATCGTCTTGCGCGGCGTGTTCATCATCTCGCGGATGGCGCGCGCTTCGGCTTCTGCCGCAGCGCGGCGGCGGCTGATTTCCTGCTGCTCGGCGCGCGTTTTTTCCGCTGTTTCGTGAGCCGACGGTTGTGCGGCTTTCGCGACGGCCTTTTTCGGCGCTTCTTTTGGCGCCTGCGCGTGCGGAGCGGCTTTTTCGGTTTTCCCTGCTTTTTCCGCTTTTTCGGCCTTCCCAGCCTTGCTGGCTTTCTCAACCTTTTCGGCTTTCCCAGCCTTCTCGGCCTTGTCGGCCTTGTCAGCTTTTTCAACCTTTTCAGCGGGCCCAGCCTCTTCCGTCTTCACGGATTTTTCGGCTTTTTCATCGCCCAGATCATGCGGCTGCGCCGGCTCGACCTTTTCCGTCGCCGTTTTTTTCGCCACAACCTTTTTCGTGCGCTGGCGTTCCACTTCCGCCGCCTCTTCACGCGCGCGGCGCTCAGCTTCTTCGCGCTCCCGCTCCTTGCGTTCCTGTTCCTGCGCCTGGCGCTCCAGCTGTTCGGCCTTCAGACGCGCAGCTTCCTCGCGCTGCTGCAATCCAGCATCGTCCGCAGGCGGTTGCGTGGCCGCCTGCACAGGCGGTTGTGGTTGACTGGCAGCCGCACTGGATACCTCTGGCTGCGCGGGGCCAGCCGGTTCCTCGCGGCGCACGAACGTGCGTTTCTTGCGCACTTCAACCTGAATGGTGCGAGCCTTGCCCGTTGCATCAGACTGACGGATTTCCGAGGTCTGCTTGCGTGTAAACGTGATCTTGTGCTTTGCGCCATCGCCCGCGCCGTGCGATTTGCGCAAATGCTCCAGCAGACGCGCCTTGTCGGCATCCGACAGGACATCGTCCACGCCCGCTTTCTGCACGCCCGCAGCCTGCAGCTGTTCGAGCAGTGCGGGGGCGGACATTTTCAGTTCCGTGGCAAATTGGGCTACGTTGTTACTCGCCATTCATTCCTCTTGTGCAGGATCCATGTCCTGCGGTTGACATCAGTCAGTTCGCGCAGCCTCTGGCCGGCCTGACCAGATGGCCTGCTGAATTACCTCTTACCCTTCCTGCGAAAACCAGTGCTCACGCGCCTTCATGATCAACGCGCTGGCAGCGGCCTCAGGCATTGCAGTCATTTCCACCAGCTCGTCGCTGGCCAGCTCAGCGAGTTCATCGCGTGTGTGAACACCGTGCTGCGCGAGCTTTGCCAGCAACTCCGGGCTTACGCCTTCGAGCCCCTTCAGATCATCGGCCACCTGGCCAAGCTGTTCCTCAGTGGCAATGGCCTGCGTGAGCAGCGCATCACGCGCGCGATTGCGCAGCTCATGCACGGTGTCTTCGTCAAGCGCTTCGATTTCAAGCATCTCATCGAATGGCACGTAGGCAATTTCTTCCAGGCTCGCAAAACCTTCGTCAATCAGGATATCAGCGACTTCCTCATCCGCATCCAGCCGCGTCATGAACAGCTCGCGCAACGCTGTGCGTTCCTCGCTCTGCTTCTGCTCGGACTCGTCAGGCGTCATGATATTGATCTGCCAGCCAGTCAGCTCGCTGGCCAGGCGCACGTTCTGGCCGTTGCGGCCAATGGCCATGGCCAGCTCGGCTTCGTCAGCCGCCACATCCATCGCATGACGCTCTTCATCCACCATGATCGACTTCACGACGGCGGGCGCCAGCGCGCCAATCACGAACTGCGCAGGGTCTTCCGACCACGGCACGATATCGATATTCTCGCCGCACAGCTCGTTGCGCACGGCCTGCACGCGAGAGCCGCGAATACCCACGCAGGTGCCGATCGGGTCGATGCGCTTGTCATAGGCCACCACGCCGATTTTCGCGCGCACGCCCGGGTCGCGCGCGGCGGCCTTGATCTCGAGCAGGCCCTGTTCAATTTCGGGCACTTCCATCTCGAAGAGCTTGACCAGAAATTCAGGCGCGATCCGCGAGAGTTCAATCTGCGGGCCGCGTGCGGTGCGATCGATTTTCGAGATCCATGCGCGCACGCGGTCGCCCACGCGCAGGTTCTCGCGCGGGATCAGCTGGTCACGGCGCAGCAACGCTTCCACGCGCCCGGATTCGACGATGAAATTGCCCTTGTCCATTCGCTTGACCGAACCAGTCATGATGGTTTCGCCGCGATCAAGGAAATCGTTCAGAATCTGTTCGCGCTCGGCGTCGCGCACCTTCTGCAGAATCACCTGCTTGGCGGTCTGCGCGGCAATGCGGCCAAACTCTACCGACGGCACGGGTTCTTCGATGTAATCGTCGATCTGTATGTCGGGGTTCTGCTCGCGCGCCTCGAACAGCAGAATCTCGCGGTCCGGCTCCTGCAAGCCCGCTTCGTCCGGCACCACGCGCCAGCGGCGAAACGTTTCGTGCCCGCCCGTTTCACGGTCGATGCTCACGCGAACCTCTGCGTTCTCGGCAAAACGTTTTCTGGAGGCCAGCGCCAGCGCATCTTCAAGGGCGGAGAACACCACGTCCTTGTCCACATTCTTTTCGCGCGCCAGCGCATCCACCAGCATCAACACTTCGCGGCTCATTGTTTGCGACTCCTGAAGTCAATTTTCGGAACAAGGCGTGCCCGGTCAATTTCCGCGAGCGTGAAATCCAGCATCACGGCGCCTTCGTTGCGTTCAAATTCCAGACGGACTGTTTCGCCCTCGGGCGCATGCACGATGCCCCGATACGTTTTGCGTCCATCCAGTGGCTTCTTTAGCGTAACGACCGCTTCGCTGCCCGCGAAACGTTCAAAATCCGCCAGTTTTTTCAGCGGCCGGTCAAGCCCCGGAGAGGACACTTCCAGCCGCTCATAATCAATATTCCCAACCGTCAGCACATGCTGCAACTGCCGCGTGACTTTCTCGCAATCCTCGATTGCGATGCCCGCCGGGCAGTCGATAAACACGCTCAGCAGGCCACGGCCCGCGCGCGTGATATCCACCAGCTCGTAGCCTAGCCCCACGACCGTGGTTTCGATCAGTTCCGCCAGTTGCACCATGCGAGTTACCTGCTTACCTGCTTTTCCGGCAAAGCGCCAGACCAAAAAAAAATGGGCGAAACGCCCATCCTTCCTGCCGCACCTGCGCTTTCGGTGAGAAATGAAAAAAGAAAGCAGCCTGCACGGCAACTTTTACAGTCTGCGATTATAACCTTTCTGACGGGTTTGTGCAATCACACCGCTTACTGGCTAAACAACCGGCGCGCCACGGGCGAACCCACGGGCAGGCCGGCTTCCCGCAGTTTTGCATAAAGCGCCATCAGCTGGTCATCGACTTCCTGCAGCGCCTCGTCGGGCAGCGGGCGACGATGCTCATCCACCACCTGCCCGCCAATGCGCGTGGCCAGCGAGCGGGCGTAATCGCACATCATCCTGAAGGGCAGCATGGTTTCGTCGGCCACGGGCACATCAAGAACCAGCGTAATCATCTGGCCGCCCTTGTAGGTGAGATCGTCACGCAGAAAATTGGTATCGCCGAATTGCAGCATGAACAGCGGATTCTGCCGGCCATCGAGCTTCACGAAGCGCGTGCCATCGCGCGACAGCAGCAGCCCGTCCCTGGAGGCAACGGCCTGCACATAATTCGCCGACCATGGCGCGCCATCGGACATCACGTTGACCAGCAGCTGCGCATCGCACTGCGCGGCGAAGTTATCCAGCTCGCGCGCCTTCGCAACGGTTTCCACCATATCCGGGAATTCGGGCACGGCATCCAGCGCGTCGGCGAACTGCTGCACGCCCGAGACAAACTCGGAGAACGCCAGCTCATTCAACGCGCCACCGCGGTTCGCCAGCTGCACGGCAACACGCAGCGCGCCATACCGCACGCTGGCCTCGTTTTGCAATAGCGCCCAGTGTTCGCTGTTCTCCGGCTGACCTTCGATATACACCGGCTTGTTGCCCGCGCGGCGCAATTTCTGCGCCAGCGCAAACACCCGCTCGCTGGCGACGGGGCCGGCCATGCGCAAAGGCACAACACAGTCGATGCGCGGATCGATCACCGCAGACGCAGCAGGCGCGGTGGCCGTCACGACAGCGCGCGCGCTGTCATGCGCCTCATGCTCCACGCTGGCGGCGCGGTCATCGTCGGCATCATTGATGCCGGCATTCGCATCAGCATTGGCATTCACGTTATCGCTGGCATGAGCACGAGCGTAATCGTCATCCGCTGCCTGCGCGGCAGGTTTATTTGCGGATGCGGGTATTCCGCCCAATGCCGGTTCAATGCGCCCATCCGGCGCTGCGTCGCTGGAAAACACCGGCTCGCGGCGCGCAGGTTCAATGAACGGCGCGGATTGCAGCGCATCCTCCGCAGGCGTTTCCATATCTTCCGGCACGGGCTGCGGCATCCGGCGGCGCACCTTCGCGCCCTGCCATGCGTTATAAACCACCACGCCCGCCACCACCACAGCGCCCGAGCCCATCAGGCCGAGTGTCAACTCATCCATGCGTACACTCCATTCATCACCTTCTTTTTGCGGGTAACGTTATTGTGAAAATCCCGCCGCAGTTTGCATATCCACCGCGACGATGCGTGAGACGCCCTGCTCCTGCATCGTCACGCCAATCAGTTGCTGCGCCATTTCCATCACAATCCTGTTGTGCGAAATAAACAGGAACTGCGTTTTGTCCGACAGCGCGCGCACCAGGTTCGTGAAGCGCTCGGTGTTGGCGTCATCGAGCGGCGCGTCCACTTCGTCGAGCAGGCAGAATGGCGCAGGATTGAGCTGGAACAACGCGAATACCAGCGCCGTTGCCGTGAGCGCCTTTTCGCCACCCGACAGCAGATGAATCGTCGAATTCTTCTTGCCCGGCGGCTGCGCCATCACCTGCACGCCCGCATCCAGGATTTCATCGCCCGTCATCACCAGCCTCGCCTGCCCGCCGCCAAACAGCCGCGGGAACAGTTCGCCGAAGTGCTGGTTCACCTTGTCGAAGGTTTCCTGAAGCAGCGCGCGCGTTTCCTGGTCGATCCGGCGGATCGCATCTTCCAGCGTGTTGATCGCCTCCGTCAGATCGGCGGATTGCGCATCGAGAAACTGCTTGCGCTGCGTCGCGCTGGCCAGTTCGTCGAGCGCCGCCATGTTCACCGGCCCAAGCGCCGTGATGGCATTGTTGATGCGCGTGATTTCGCCCTGCAGGTACGCCGGCTTCAGATCGTCCGTCAGTTGCAGCTGCAATGCCGCTTCATCCACATTCGCAGCCTTCAGCTGTTCGATGAACTGCTCGCCATTGAGCCGCGCGGCCTGCTCCTTGAGCTGCAACCCGGTGATGCGTTCGCGCAAGGGCTGCAACGCGCGCTCCGCGGTCAGCCGCGCTTCGTCGGCCCCACGCAGTTTTGCGCCCAGATCATCGAGCTCCATGCGTGCGGCGCGCAGCGCTTCCTCTTTCTGCGCGCGCAGATGCAGCGCGTCCTGCAAGCCCGTGTGCGAGGTTTGTTCATCGATGGTTTCGAGTTCCGCGCGCGCGTTTTCCAGCGACACCTCCAGCTGTTCGCTCTGTTCATGCGCTGTCTGGATATTGCGCCGCAACTCTTCGATACGGCTGGCCATGTTGCGCGCGGCAAACTGCGCGTCTGTTGCGGCGCGCTGCTGGTCCTGTGCCTGCGTGCGCGCGGCGCTTAACGCCTGGTCCAGCGTCTCGAACGCAAGCTGGCCCTCTTCAAAATGCGTTTGCAACGCCGCCAGTTCCGCATCGCGCTGCTCGAACTGTTCGACTGACTGCTCGCGCATCGCGCGCTGCTCTTCCATCTGCGCGGCGATTTCTTCAAGCTCGTCGCGGATCTGCGCGCTGCGCGCGGTATAACGCTCATGCATCTGCGTGAACTTCAGCACATCCATCTGCAACAGATGCACGCGCTGCGTGATGCGCTCGGCCTGCGAGCGCAATGCCGCCAGTTTTTCGGCGGCCTGCGTATACGCAGCCTCCGCCCTCACCACCGCCGCGCGCGATTCTTCGGCCAGCAGCGCCTGCGCGCGCGACTGGCGCGTGAGGTTTTCGATTTCCTGCTGCCGCGCAAGCAGGCCATCCTGCGCGGAATCCGCCGCATAAAGCTGCACGCCCACGCGCGTGACCAGATGCCCATCCTTCACCACGAACGCACCACCCGCAGGCAACTGCGCGCGCTGCGCGATGGCCTGCGACAGATCCTGCGCAACGAAAATTGCGCCGAGCCACTCAGCCAATACTGCGCGCAGGCCGGCATCGTCGATTCGCACCAGCGACAGCAACGACGTCAGCCCCGCAGGCGTCGCAGCAGGTTGCGCGGCGGCAGGCGGCGCATAGAATGCCAGTTTCGCGGGCGGCGCGTCATGGGCAAACGCCTTCACCCAGTCCAGATTCGAGATTTCCAGCGCGGCCAGCCGCTCGCGCAGCGCCGCTTCCAGCGCCGTTTCCCAGCCCGGCTCGACATGCAGCTTTTTCCACAGCCGCGGCAGGGTATTCAGTTCATAACGCTCCAGCCACGGCTCCACCTTGCCTTCGGTCTGCACGCTGTGCTGCAACTGCTGCAATGCCGCCAGGCGCGCTTCGAGCTGATGCAGCTGTGTGTTTTCAGCCTGCTCCTTCTCGCGCGCGCTGCGCCGCGTTTCATCTGCCTGCGGCAAGGTTTGCTGCGCATCGGCAAGCTGCGCCTGCACTTCGCGCAATGCGTCCTCCTGCTCGGCGAGCTGGCGCTGCGCATCTTCAAGCTGCATTTCATCGGGCGCATCCAGCCCGCCCTCTTCGGCCTTGAGCCGCTCGTGCCGCTGCCTGAGCTGTTCGAGCAGCTGGTCAGCGTTGCGCTGCTGCGTTGCTTCGAGTTGCAGCGCCTGCTCGGCGCGCACGATGGCCGCGCGTTCGTCATTGAGCTTTTGCTGCGCCTCGCGCCAGCGTGTTTCAAGCGCGGGCAGCGCATCCTGCTTCGCAGCGGCATCTTCCTGGGCCAGGCGCGCCTTTTCCTCGGCCATGGCCAGCTGCTGCGCGGCATCGCGCTCGTCATCCTGCGATTTCTGCGCCTGCGCCTGCCATTGTTCGCGCTGCGCGGTGAGCGCCGCAATCTGTGCCTGCACGCGGTTACGCGATTCGACGATAAACTGGATCTGCGCCTCGATGCGGCTGACCTCAGCGTTCGCTTCATACAGCGCGCCCTGCGCGGCCTGCATCGCGTCGCTCGCCGTATAGTTCGCCGCGCGCAACGTTTCGAGTTGCGCTTCGACTTCCCGCAGCTGCGCCATCTGCGCTTCAAGGTCAAGCTGCGCCTGTTCAAACGCGCGCTGCCAGCGCTCGCGTTCATGCGCGGCTTCATTGCGGCGCAACAGCCACAGCAGATGCTGTTTCTGCTCGCCATCGGTTTGCAGTTCGCGGAATTTCGTTGCCACCACGGCCTGCGCGTCGAGTTTTTGCAGATGGGTGGCCAGCTCGCTGACGATATCTTCCACGCGCGTGAGGTTCTCTCGCGTATCGTGCAGGCGGTTTTCCGTTTCGCGGCGGCGTTCCTTGTATTTCGATACGCCCGCCGCCTCTTCCAGAAACACGCGCAATTCTTCGGGCCGGGCCTCGATCAGGCGCGTAATCATGCCCTGCCCGATGATCGCGTAGGCGCGCGGCCCCAGACCCGTGCCCAGGAAAATATCCTGAATGTCGCGCCGACGCGCAGGCAGATTGTTGATGTAATAGCTCGATGTGCCATCGCGCGTGAGCACGCGCTTCATCGCAATTTCCGCATACTGCCCCCACTGCCCGGCAGCGCGGCCATCCGTATTGTCGAACACCAGTTCGACGCTCGCGCGGCTGCCCGGCTTGCGCGTGGTGGAGCCGTTGAAAATCACATCCTGCATGGACTCGCCCCGCAACTCGGAGGCGCGCGATTCGCCCAGCACCCAGCGCACTGCGTCGATGATGTTGGACTTGCCGCAGCCATTCGGCCCGACCACGCCCACAATCTGGCCTGGCACCTGGAAATGCGTGGGATCGACAAAGGACTTGAAGCCTGCGAGCTTGATCGAGGTCAGACGCACAACAGTATCGTTATTTGAAGAGAGTTAAGAAATGAAAACAAAAACAAAAACAGGAACAGAAAGGTAAAGTCAGGGGCAATCATACCATCCGCCGCCAGCGCCCCTGAGCTACGCGCGCGCGACGCAATGCTAGAATGCGCCGCACATACCGTTTTCGCGCGGTTTTCCTGCGTTTGCGGGGTTTTCCTGCATTTCATTCCCATTGCACCTGTCATGTCCGACGCCAACACCAGCACCAGCACCCTTTCCGCACTCACCGCCCTTTGCCCGCTCGATGGCCGCTATGCGGCGAAAACCGAAGCCCTGCGCGCCTGGCTTTCCGAAGCTGCGTTCATGCGCCAGCGCGTGAGCGTCGAGATTCACTGGCTGATGGCATTGTCCTGCGCCGGATTGCCCGAAGTGCCGCGTTTTTCGCCCGCCGCCGAGCAGTTCCTGCTGCAACTGGCCGAGCGTTTCACGCCGGAAGATGCTGCGCGCATCAAGGAAATCGAGCGCGTGACGAACCATGATGTGAAGGCCGTGGAATACTGGCTGAAGGAATCGGTCAAAGGCCAGCCGGAGCTGGAGCGCGCGAGTGAATTCATTCATTTCGCCTGCACGTCCGAGGATATCAACAACACATCGCACGGCATGATGCTCGCGGGCGCGCGCAGCCAGGTCATGCTGCCCGCGTTGCGTGCGGTGCATCAGCGTCTGGTGGCGCTGGCGCATGCGCATGCCGCGCAGCCGATGCTCTCGCGCACGCATGGCCAGCCTGCCAGCCCCACCACGCTGGGCAAGGAGATGGCCAATGTCGCGGCGCGTCTGTCGCGCGCGATCACGCGCATCGAGCAGGTCAAGCTGCTGGGCAAGATGAACGGCGCGGTGGGCAATTTCAACGCGCATCTGTCGGCCTGGCCGGATTTCGACTGGGAAGCGTTTGCGAAGGATGTGGTTGAAAACCGCCTGAAGCTGGTGTTCAACCCTTACACCATCCAGATCGAGCCGCACGATTACATGGCCGAACTGTTCGATGCGTTTGCGCGCGCGAACACCATTTTGCTGGATCTGAACCGCGATGTGTGGGGTTATATCTCGCAGGGTTATTTCAGACAGAAAACGAAAGCGGGCGAAATTGGTTCGTCAACGATGCCGCACAAGGTCAACCCGATCGACTTCGAGAACTCGGAGGGCAATCTTGGGCTGGCCAATGCGCTGCTGCGGCATCTGGCCGACAAGCTGCCGGTGTCGCGCTGGCAGCGTGACCTGACCGATTCCACGGTGCTGCGCAACATTGGCGTGGCATTTGGCTATACGCTGCTGGCCTATGATGCATTGCTGCGCGGGCTGGACAAGCTCGAAGTCAATGCGCAGCGCCTCGATGACGATCTCGACCACACCTGGGAAGTGCTTGCGGAGCCGGTGCAGACGGTGATGCGCCGTTATGGTCTGGCGAATCCTTACGAGCAGTTAAAGGAACTCACGCGCGGCAAGGGCATTACGCGCGAAGCGCTGCACGCGTTCATCAGCACACTGGCGATTCCCGACGACGCGAAGGCGCGGCTGCTGGCGATGACGCCGGCTTCTTATACGGGCAAGGCGCAGGAGTTGGCCAGGCGGGTGGGATAGGCAGATACGCTATTGGCTCGTTTTCAGGGACAAGGCCAGTTGCTGGACTGACGAGAACGTATTACTATGCATGCACCCTGTAACACATCTGGAGGCTGTTATGAGTGAGGTAACGTTTACCATCCGCCTCGACGAGACCCTGAAAGATAACTTTACGACTGCCGCAAAAGCCAGCGACCGCACTGGTGCGCAGCTTCTGCGTGACTTCATGCGTGATTTTGTCCAGCGTCGGCAAAAAGCCGTCGAATACGACGAGTGGTTTCGCCGTGAGGTGCAGGCGGGTATCGAAGAGGCGAACGCGGGGGACTTGATACCGGACGAGGTAGTAAGGGCAAAGGCTGCTGCTCGCCGTACCGCGACCCTTCGCAAAATCAAAAAGTCGGGCAAGTAATGCGGGTACTGACCTTGCCCCTGAAAAAAGTATCCCTGACTGAGTGTGCGAAGCTTGTTCAGTAAGGAGGAAGAAACGATGGGAAATCCAGGGGCGCAGTACACGCTGGAATTCAAGATGGAAGCGGTGCGCATGGTGCGCAACGGGCAAAGCCAGTCGGCAGTGGCGAAGATTCTGGGCCTCAGCGCGC
>Ga0209738_10000134_pt1 | contig 16908 bp, 19 predicted proteins | sample TergutNc150P5_FD_187289 | JGI IMG/M metagenome (GOLD analysis project Ga0209738, IMG submission 187289) | Nasutitermes corniger P5 segment gut microbial community from laboratory colony in Florida, USA - Nc150 P5 (SPAdes) (version 2) | ecosystem: Host-associated > Arthropoda: Insects >...
CTGGTCAGCCCCATCACCGCTCGGAACGCGCTCAATGGCCTGGTCGACCAGGGGCTGGTGCGCCGCGTCCGCGGCAAGGGGACGTTCGTGATCCACAGCCCCTTCTCGACGCCGCCGTCCGGACGCACCAACGCCGCCATCGCAGCCGTGCTGCCCACGATGGCCACGCGCGTCGAACAGAGCTATCTGGTGCTGCTGGAACAGCACTGCCGCGAAGCCAACCTGACCTTGACGATCCACTGCTCGCACGAATCCCCGCAGCTGGAGGCCACCATCATCGACGCGGCGATCGCCGACGGCGCACAGGGGATCATCCTGTTTCCGATCGTCTCGGAGCTGGACAGTCCGATCTTCGACGCGCTGGCACGGCGTCGGTTCCCGCTCGTCTTCATCGACCGGCATCCGACCGACGTGGCTGCCTCATGGGTGTCGTCCGACAACGAGGGCGGCGCCGCCGCGGCCGCGCAGTACCTGTTCAACGTGGCCGGTCCGGACGTCGCCATGGCACACTTCCCGCTGTACAACAGCGCCGTCATCGCGCGCGACCACGGCTTCCGCCAGGCGTTCGCCGATCGCGGTTATGCGTTTCGTGCCTGCAACGACTGCCTGATCGACGATTCTGACCTCGTCGACCGCACCAACCGCGAACGGGTGGAGCGCATCGCCCCCGTGATCAGCGCGCACCTGGACCGCTTTCCCGGTGTCAACGGGTTCCTGGCGACCAACGCCGAGATCGCCCAGATCGCGTTCTACGTCTGCCGCACCCACGAGCAACCGCTGCACCTGATCGGCTTCGACAACGCCTATCTGCCCGGCGTGCCCTACATGGCGCAGGACTTCGAGCAGGTCATCACGCGGGCGGTGGACATCCTGATCAGCCAGATCGGGGGCGACGACACGCTGCGGCACGAGACCATCCCCGTGCGGTTCGTCGCCAACCAACCCGCGTCCGATCCATCGTGGATCAGCGGGGTCGTCATGGGCGCCGGGTTGTGATCCGGCTCACGGGACGCGGTTGGTCCACTCGGGTGCGGCGAACTTCGTCCGCACCAGCTCGCGGGCCGCTGCCAGCTCGTCCGGCGTGTAGTCGGAGTCGACGCACCGGAACTGGCTGCGGAAGTAGTCGACGAATGCCTGCATGATCTGTTCGCGCGGCAGATCGGTCTGCGTGCGCATCGGATCGACGCGCTTGTTGGCGCTGGTGGTGCCCTTGTCCGACAGCTTCTCGCGGCCGATGCGCAGCACCTGCACCATGGCGTCGGCGTCGATGTCGCAGCTCATCGTGGCGTGGTGCAGCACCGTGCCGTCGGCGAACCGGCGCTGGGCCGCGCCCCCAATCTTGCCGGCGTCGGTGGCGATGTCGTTGAGCGGCACGTGCCGGGCCTGCACGCCGACGCTGGCGAGCGCCCCGAGCACCCACTCGTCCAGGAAGGCGTACGACTGCTCGTACGTCAGCCCCTCCACCAGCGATCCTGGAACGACAAGCGAATACGTGACGCAGGCGCCCGGCTGCATGAACATGGCGCCCCCGCCGGTGATGCGCCGCACCACCGTCATGCGATGCGCGGCCAGCCCCTCGGGGTCCACCTCGTTGCGCACCGACTGGAACGAGCCGATCACGACCACGCCGGCGTCCCAGTCCCACAGGCGAAACGTCGGGTTGCGCAGCCCCTTGCCGACCTCGCCGGCGATGACCTCGTCCAGGGCCACGTGCATCGCCGGATGCATCGTGCGGGCCCCGATGACGTCGAACGTCAGATCCTCCCAGCCGATCGCTCCGCCGAGCGCCCGGCGCACGGCCACGCCGACCGCGTCCACATCGAACCCGATCAGGCGCGTGCGCGGGTCCAGGCGCGCCGCAACGGCCGCGGCGATCTGCTCGGCGCTGGACGAGGCGGGCAGGCCGATCAGCGCCGCGTCGATGTCCTCCAGGGCCGAGTCGGGCTCCAGGAAGAAGTCGCCGAACACGCGCGCCGCGGTGATCCGTCCATCCTGTGTCTCGACGTCCGCGCGCACCAGCTTGCCGCCGCGCACCTTGTACTCACCGTGCATCAGTCACCCTCCACTCGCGCACAGACGCTACACCGTGGCATGGTAGCTGGCCCCGCCGGGGGGCGCGGCCTCCAGCCAGCTCAGCAGGCCGGTCAGCGACTGCGGCGTCATCGACAGGTCGCGGCGCTCCTGGTCGTCCTCTTCCACGCAGATCACCAGGTGGTCGTCGAACAACACCAGCGCCTCCAGGTCATCCGCGTTGCGCCGCTGCGTGATGCGGATCGCCTCGCGCGGCAGCTGCACCGACGGCCGGGGCACCAACGAAAAAGCCCGGAACCACTGGAAGACATCCTTGTGGTACCGGGCCATGCCCATAGTCCAGCTGGTGGGCTGGTTGTCCTTCCAGACGCGCATACCACAGTCGAAAACGCCGCCGTTGCTCGACAGCAGACGGCGGCGGACAAACAGACTGGCGCAGGCGAGCACGACCAGGACAGCGATCACGATGACGAACCACTCGACGTCCCCCAGCCAACCCATGCGCAGAATCTACCCGACCACTCCTAACCAACCCAAGCCGGGGCCCGAAAACCTGAGTACAGCCTGTGAAACCCAGGATATGCCTATGAATGCGTCAACTCGGCGTACTTCTCGCCCGCGCGGACCTGCGCCACCAGCATGTTGTAGTGGTACTGCTCCTGGTCGTCCAGGTCGCCGGCCTCCACCTGCGGCTTCAGCTTGGCCAGCTCCTGACGGGCGTCGTCCAACGAGAAGTCCTGCGCGCGCTGGGCGGCATCGGAGAGCAGCGAGACATGGTTCTGGAACACGGAGATGAAGCCGCCCTCGACCGCGATCACCTCACGGTGGCCGTCGGGCGTCACCACCTCGGCACCGCACGGCACGAGCACCGCCATGAGCGGCTCATGCCCGGCGAGGATCCCGATATCACCCTCGGTCGTGCGCACGACGACCGAGATGGCGTCGCCCTCCCAGACGGAGCCCTCGGGCGCCACCACGTCCACCTGCAACGGATCGGCCATGTCGATCAGCCCTTCTTCAGCTCGTCCCACTTCTTGTACACGTCGTCCATGCTGCCGACGTTGAAGAAGGCCTGCTCGGGGATCTGATCCACCTCGCCGTCGCAGATCATGCGGAAGCCCTCGATGGTGTCGGCGATCGGCACCGTCGAGCCGGCCACGCCGGTGAACTTCTCGGCCGTGTACGTGTTCTGGCTCAGGAACTGCTGGATGCGACGCGCCCGGTTGACGGTGATCTTGTCCTCTTCGGACAGTTCGTCGATGCCCAGGATGGCGATGATGTCTTGCAGCTCCTTGTTGCGCTGCAGGATCTGCTTGACGCGCGTGGCGATCGTGTAGTGCTGCTCGCCGACGTACTCCGGGGCCAGGATCCGGCTGGTGGACGTCAGCGGGTCGACGGCCGGGTACAGGCCGCGCGAGGCAATGTCGCGGGACAGCTCGGTCGTCGCGTCCAGGTGCGCGAACGTCGTCGCCGGGGCGGGGTCGGTGTAGTCGTCGGCGGGCACATAGATGGCCTGCATCGACGTGATCGAGTGGCCACGCGTCGAGGTGATGCGCTCCTGCAGCTGGCCCATCTCGTCGGCCAGGTTGGGCTGGTAGCCCACGGCGGACGGCATGCGGCCCAGCAGCGTCGAGACCTCCGAGCCCGCCTGCGTGAAACGGAAGATGTTGTCGATGAACAACAGCACGTCCTGGTTCTCGACGTCACGGAAGTACTCGGCCATCGTCAGCGCCGACAGCGCGACGCGGAGCCTCGTGCCCGGCGGTTCGTCCATCTGGCCGAACACCAGCGCCGTGTCCTTCAACACGCCCGACTCGGACATCTCGTGGATCAGGTCGTTGCCCTCGCGGGTGCGCTCGCCGACGCCGGCGAACACGGACGTGCCGCCGAAGTTGTGGGCGATGCGGTAGATCATCTCTTGGATCAGCACCGTCTTGCCCACGCCGGCGCCGCCGAACAGGCCGATCTTGCCGCCCTGCACGTACGGCGTCAACAGGTCGAGCACCTTGATGCCGGTCTGCAGCATCGTGGTCTCGGGCTGCAGCGCGTCGAACGCCGGCGGGTCGCGGTGGATCGGCCAGCGCTCCGACACGGTGAACTGCGACGCGTCCTCGTTCAGGCAGTCGCCGACGACGTTCCAGACGCGGCCCTTGGTCACCGGGCCGACCGGCACCGAGATGGGCGCGCCCGTGTCGGTCACCTTGGCGCCACGGCGCAGGCCGTCGGTGGGCTTCAGCGAGATGCAGCGCACGGTGTCGGCGCCCACCTGCAGCTCCACCTCCAGCGTGATGGTGGCCGGGTTGCCGTCCATGCCGGTCAGCTCGACGCTCAACGCGTGGTGGATCTCGGGGATCTGGTTGGCGGGGAACTCCACGTCCACCACCGAGCCGATCACGCGCGTGACTCGTCCGAACATCTCGGCCGTCGCCGCAGCCGGCTCGGTCTTCGGGGCGGCCTTCGGTGTCGTCTTGGGTGCGGTCTTCGGTGCCGTCTTGGGTGCGGTCTTCGGCGCCGTCTTGCGTGCGGACGCCGCCTTCGGTGCGGCCGGTGTCGTGTCCGCGGATGTCTTCTGTGGCATTGCTCGCAGCTCCTCGTCAGTTGCCGGACAGCGCGCCCGCGCCGCCGACGATCTCGTTGATTTCCTGGGTGATCTCGGCCTGGCGGGCCTGGTTGGCATCGCGCGTCAGCTCATCGATCAGCTGTTTGGCGTTGTCAGTTGCTGAATGCATGGCCTGTTGCCGGGCGGCCAGCTCCGAGGCCGCCGACTCCGCCAGCGCGAAGTGGATCCGGTTGATGATGTACAGGGGCAGCAGCTCGTCCAACACGCGCTCGGGGCTCGGCTCGTACTCGTACTGGTCGTGCGGCCCGGACTCCTCGCCCTGGACAACCGCCAGCGGCAGCAGCCGGACGATCTGGGTCTGCTGGCTCACCAGCGACTTGAACCGCGTGTAGACGACGTGCAGCTCATCCACGCCACCTTGGCCGTCCTCGCGCAGGAACTGCTCGATCAGGCACTGCCCGATGCGCTTGGCATCGGCATACGCCGGGCGCTCCGAGAACCCCGTCCACGATTGCGCCAGCGCGCGTCCGCGGAAGCTGAAGTAGTCGGCTGCCTTGGCGCCGCTGACGTACAGATCGACCTGACGGCCCTCCGACTCCAGCTTGCGCATCAGGCCCTCGCCCACGCGCAGCACGTTGGCGTTGTACGCGCCGGCCAGGCCGCGGTCGGCGCTGATCACGAGGACGCCGGCCCGTGTCGGGTTCGGGCGTTCGGTGGTCAGCGGGTGGTTCTCGTCGCTGTGCGTCGCGACCGCGGAGACGGCGGCCACCAGCTCGTCGTTGTAGCGCACCATCGCACGGGCCCGCGTCTGGGCCCGCGTGACGCGCGACGCCGCAATCAACTCCATCGCCTTGGTGATCTTCATCGTGGCGGCGACGGAGTTGCGGCGCGAGCGGAGCTCCCGCAACGTGGCTGGCATCCGACTACCGCCTTCCCTTGACGATGGCGGCCTGCTCGATGTCCTTGTTCTCGACCGTGGCGGCACCCACATCGGTGACCAGCGGCTTGCCGTCCGACGTGTAGAACGTCTTCTTGAAGTCGTCGAGCGCGCCGATCAGCGTCTTCTCGGTGTCGTCCTCGAACTTGCCGGTCTTCTCGATCGTGTCGAGCACTTCGGTATGGGCCTTGAGGTACGTGTTCAGCTCCTGCGCGAACCGCAGGATGTCGGGCACGGGCACCTCGTCCAGACGCCCGGTCGTGCCCGCCCAGATCGCGACGACCTGTTCGGCCATCGGCACCGGCTGGGCGATCGGCTGACGCAGCAGCTCGGTCAGGCGCGAGCCGCGCTCCAACTGACGGCGGCTGGTCTCGTCCAGATCCGAAGCGAACATCGCAAAGGCCTGCATGTCGCGGTACTGCGCCAGCGAGATCTTCAGCGTGCCCGCAACCTTCTTCATGGCCTTGGTCTGCGCGGCGCCGCCGACACGGGACACCGACAGGCCGACGTCCACGGCGGGGCGCTGGTTGGCGTTGAACAGGTCGGACTGCAAGAAGATCTGGCCGTCGGTGATCGAGATCACGTTGGTCGGGATGAACGCCGAGATGTCGTTGGCCTTCGTCTCGATGATCGGCAGGCCCGTCATCGAGCCGCCGCCCAGGTCGTCCGACAGCTTCGCGCAGCGCTCCAGCAGGCGCGAGTGCAGGTAGAACACGTCGCCGGGGTACGCCTCGCGGCCCGGCGGACGGCGCAGCAGCAGCGACATAGCTCGGTAGGCCTCGGCCTGCTTGGTCAGGTCATCGAAGATGATCAGCACGTGCTTGCCCTCGTACATCCAATGCTGGCCGATCGCCGAACCGGCGTACGGGGCGATGTACTTGTAGCCGGCCGGATCGGAGGCCGGGGCGTTGACGATGACCGTGTACGGCATCGCGCCCGCGCGCTCCAGGTTCTCGCGCACCTCGGCGACCGTCGTGTTCTTCTGGCCCACGGCGACGTAGATGCAGCGCACCTGGCGCTTCGGATCGCCCGACTTCCAGTTCTCCAGCTGGTTGATGATCGTGTCGGTCGCGATGGCCGTCTTGCCGGTCTTGCGGTCGCCGATGATCAGCTGGCGCTGCCCGCGCCCGATCGGGGTCATCGAGTCGATGGCCTTCAGGCCGGTCATCAGCGGCTCGTTGACCTCCTGGCGGTTCATGACGGACGGCGCCTGCAGCTCCAGGGCGCGGCGCTCGGACACGTCCGTTATCGGCCCGAGGCCATCCACCGGGTTGCCCATCGCATCCACGACGCGGCCGAGGTAGCCGTCGCCCACCGGGACGGACAGGATCTCGCCCGTGCCGATGACCGTCGAACCCTCGTCGATGCCGTCAGAATCGCCGAGCACCACGACGCCGATCTCGCGCTCGTCCAGGTTCAAAGCGATGCCGATCGTGCCGTTGTCGAAGCGCAGCAGCTCGTTGGCCATGGCGCTGGGCAGGCCCTCGACGCGCGCGATGCCGTCGCCGGACGAGATGACCGTGCCGACCTCATGCCGGTCGGAGGAACTGGGGGTGAAGTTGTGGACGAAGCTGTCCAGCGCGTCGCGGATCTCGTCAGCGCTGATCGCTACTGTCATGACATCCTCTTTCTGTGTCGTACGGGTTGCGGGTTGTCTGTGGTCACCGGGCCAGTGCGGCTCTGGCCCGCTCCAGTTGGGCGGCTGCGGAGCCGTCGATGATGTCGTCGCCGATTTCGACGCGGACACCGCCGAGCACCGCCGGGTCGATGCGCACCTCGATGTCCACGGGACGCCCGTAGATGCGCTCCAGCTCGCCGGCCAGCCGGGCCAGCTGAACCGGCGTCGGCTCGATGGCGAATGTCGTGCGCGCCCGCAGGTGGCCGCGAAGATCCGCAGCCTCATCGAGCCAGCGATCCAGCGCGCGGTCCAGGCCGCCCGCAGCCTCGGACTCGATCGCGTAGTGGGCCAGCCGCATCGTCAGCGGGTGCATGGTCGCACCGACCAGCGTGTCGAGCAGCTTCTCGCGCACGTCCACCGGATAGACGATGCTGCCGAACGCCAGGTCGAGCTCCGAGTCGGTGCCCACGATGCTGGCCAGCTCGGCGAGCTCGGCGCGCACGCGATCGATGGCCCCCTCAGCCTCGGCCTGACGCCAGGTCACCCGCACCGCCATGGTGTGCAGCGCCTCGATCAGGTCCTGGGGCCCCTCCCATTCCAGCGCGGCGGTCTGCTGCAGCATCGCCAGCGTCGCCGGGGCGACCTTGGCGGCGAACAGCTGATCCACCAGACCCTGCGTGTCGGTGGACGCCGCGGTGCGCTCGGTCAGCGCCCGTCCGAGCGTGGACGAGGCGTCGATGATGTCGGCGGCGCTCCACAGCTGGTCGGGTGTGGCGCCATCCGGGGCCACCGCATCGGCCTGGGTACACAGGCGCTGGAACAGATCGGTACTCATCAGCTGGCTGCTCCCGTGTGGGCCGGCTGGGCCGCCAGCTCATCGAGGAACCGGTCCACCGTCTGGCGCGCCTTGGCATCGTCGGCGAGCGACTCCCCCACGATCCGTCCGGCCAGCGTGGTGGCCAGGCCACCGACCTCCTGGCGCAGCTGGTCGGAGGCGGCCGCACGCTCGGCGGCGATCTGCGCCCGCGCGGCGTCCAGGCGCCGGGCCGACTCCTGCGCCGTCTGCTCGCGCATCTGCGCGACGACGGTGGCCGCGTTCGCCTTCGCTTCCTCGCGCACCCGGGCGGCGTCCGCATTGGCCGCGTCCAGCTGCGCCTGGTACTGCTTGCGCAGCGCCGCGGCGTCCGCTTCGGCCTGCTGCGCCCGCATCAGACCGCCCTCAATCTGCGAGGCGCGATCCTGGTACATCTTCTCGAACATGGGCGAGACGAACTTGGCGAAGACGAACCACAGCACCACGATGGCGATGACGCCCGCCACCACTTCCTCGAAATGCTGCGGCGCTAGCGGCCCCAGATCGATCTCTAGTGGAAGCCACCACATGGCGATCACTTGATGAGGGCGAGCACGAAGCCGAGGATGGCCAGCGCCTCGACGATGGCGAAGCCGAAGATGGCCGTGTTCATCATCGCGCCGCGAGCCTCAGGCTGGCGGGCCGTGCCATTGATGACCGCGGCGAAGATCATGGCGACACCGATGCCGGGGCCGATCGCCGCCAGGCCGTAGCCGATGACGTTGAGCGATCCGGAGAGCTCCATGAGCGTCATGCGATTTTCCTTTCAGCTGCGCTTGCCCGGGCGGGCAAGCAGGTTGTTGTGTGTCCGCTCAGTGCCCCTCGCCCTGCGACGAGGCGATGTACTGCGCGGTGAGTACGGTGAAAACGTAGGCCTGAAGACAGCCAATGAACAGCTCCAGGGCGAAGATGAACACGCTCAGGAGCAAGGACAGCACACCCGAGATGTTGTAGAGGATCTTGTCGGACTCGATCAGCAGGTACGTGCCGCCGCCGATGAAGACGAGCAGCGACATGTGGCCGGCGAACATGTTGGCGAAGAGTCGCACGGACAGCGTGAGGGGCCGCACGATGAACGTCGAGAGGATCTCCAGCGGGATGATGATCGGGTACAGCCACTTCGGGACGCCGTCCGGCACCGTCGCGATGCGGAAGTAGCTGACGCCGTGCGCCGCGATGCCCGCACCGACGAAGGCGACGTAGACGACGATGACCAGGCCATACACGTAACCGATGTTGGAGAACGTGGGGAACATGAAGTAGAAGAACTCGCCGAACAGGTTATTGACGAGGATGAGGAAGAACAGGGCCAGCAGCAGCGGCGTCCACCTCTGATAGCCGGGGCCGATGATGTCACGGCTGACGCCGTTGCGGATGAAATCGTAGAAGTATTCGAACCACCACTGGCGTTTGCTGGGTTTGACCGACAAGCGCCGCGACGCCCACAGCCACACGACGAGCACGAGCACAACCGAAACGATCAGCTGGACCATCGGCTTGGTCAGCCAGCTGACGCCCCACAGCCCCTCGAACTGGAAGTCCTGCAGGCCCGGAGGCGTGTAGTCCATCGGAATCATTCCACCCACGTGTCCACCTTCACTCCGCGTCCGACCGGCGTTGCCCGCCCACGTATCGCTTGTAGACCAAGAACAGAACCAGGCCCAGCCCGAACAGAACACCCGTCGGCAGCAGGAAACTGGTGTGCAAGAAGTGGTCGCCCACCCAGCCGAGGCTGCCGTACAGCAGCACGCCGGCGATCAGCTCCGAGAAGGTCTGCCAAGCGTTGTCGGCATCGCTGCCCGCCTCCATGCGGGGCGGACGCAGATTGACCAGGCTCATGCGTGCACCTCACTTCCAGCGTCCGACGGGGACGGCGCGTTCTGCGGCACCACGGTGGGCGTGCGGTCGCGCAGGGCATTCCAGCTGAGCCCGACGAGGTAGCCGATGGTCGGTAGCACGACACACAAGGCCAGCTCGCGCGCGTCTACCGTGCCTTTGCTCCACATCAAAACCAACCATAGCATCGCGGCGAGGAGGCCCAGACGCACCACGTATCCGATGAGAACCAGGCCGAGTCCGATGACGTCCGCACGCCGCAGCGCCACCATCTCGATGGGCAGCCCGACCAGGTAGTGAATGGCAACCACGGCCAGCGCCAGCAAGGCGCACACCGCGCCCTGGACACCCGCGGCCACGATGCACCAGATCCCCGTCGGCACGGCGAACACCAGCGCTGCTAGCAGCGCACGACGTGCGCCTTGCAGGGGGCTGAAACCCGATGCGACGGGACGCTGGGGCGTGGCGCAGTCGCTGGTGCGGGTCAGTGCGAAGTGAGTACTCAACGGCGACATCCTTGGCCAGGGTTGACCGGGCCACCTTATCACGGCGCCGCCGGGGTGAACCTGTCAGCCCCGGGGCGTGGGCACCTCAGCGAGGCGACCGTGCGGCGCGGGCACGCACCTGGATGTGCACCGGCGATCCGATGAAGCCGAAGTCCTCGCGCAGACGCCGCTCGATGAAGCGCACGTACGGCGGGTCGAGTTCGCCGGTCGTGAACAGGATGAAGGTCGGAGGCCCGGCCTGCGCCTGCGTCCCGAACAGGATGCGCGACTGCTTGCCGCCGCGCAGCGGATGCGGGTGCGCCGCGGTGACCCGGCCCAGGAACGCGTTCAGCTGTCCGGTGGGCACGCGCGTCGACCAGCCCTTCAGGGCCTGGACGATCGCGCCGCCGATGCGGTCGACCCCGCGACCGGTCAATGCGGAGATGTTGACGGTCGGCGCCCAGCTCCACGCCGACAGGTCGCGCTCGATCTCGCGGTCCAGATATCGGCGGCGCTCGTCGTCGGTGAGATCCCACTTGTTGTAGGCGAGCACGAGCCCACGCCCGGCCTCCTCCACCGCGGCCAGGATGCGCAGATCCTGGTCGCTGACCGGCTCGCTGGCATCGATCACCATGACGCAGATGTCGGCGCGGTCGATCGCGGCCTGCGTGCGCAGGTAGGCGTAGTACTCCGAGCCGCTCGACTGGTTGACCTTGCGCCGGATGCCCGCGGTGTCGATGAACTGGTACGTCCGCCCGCCGACGTTGACGAGCTCATCGATCGGGTCGACCGTGGTGCCGGCGATGGGCGACACCACGGCGCGCTCGCTGCGGGCCAGCTTGTTCAGCAGGGACGACTTGCCGACGTTGGGCTTGCCCACGACGGCGATGCGCGGCGGCGTATCGGCATCCGGCGCCGGGGCCGCCTCCAGCGGCGGCAGCGCCTCCAGCAGGGCGTCCAGCATGTCGCCAGTGCCGCGCCCATGCAGCGCCGAGACGGGCCAGGGCTGGCCCAGTCCGAGGTTCCACATCGAGGCCGCCTCGGCCTCGCCCGCCTGGTTGTCCACCTTGTTGGCCGCCAGCACGACGGGCTTGCGCGAGCGGCGCAGCACCTGGACGACCGCCAGATCCTCGTCCGTGGTGCCCACCGTGGCGTCCACCACGAAGATCACCGCATCGGCCAGCTGGATCGCGATCTCGGCCTGCTCGGCGATGCGCGCGGCGAGCCCCGTGGCCTGGCCGGCCCAGCCCCCCGTGTCGACCAGCACGAACTCGCGCCCCGACCACTCGGCGTCGTAGCTGACGCGGTCGCGCGTGACGCCCGGCGTGTCCTGCACGACGGCCTCGCGCCGGCCCAGGATGCGGTTGACCAGCGTCGATTTGCCGACATTCGGACGTCCCACGACAGCCACCACCGGCCGCACGACGGCCACGGGCCCGGCTTCATCCTCGTTCGAGGCGTCCATCTCACTCACGGGCATAAGGCTAGCCGATCGGGCCGCATCGGCCCTGGTCGTGCCTGCTCAGGCCAGCGCACGCTCCCAGCGTCCGGGCTGCTGCGCGGCCGCCGCGAACCCCATCGTCGTCAGGTACGTCTGCTGCGCCGCGACCGGGTTGTCGAGCCAGACCTTGCTCACCCCGGCCTGGCGCAGCGGCCCGGACGGCGAGAACACGAACTCGCCCGGCGCGTAGTCGCGGAACCGCGGGATGACGTAGTCCGCCAGCAGTTCGGTCTCCCCATGGCCGTCCGGACGGAAGGCCGTCAGGCCCATGGCCTCGTCGTCGTGGAACAGCACGGCCGCCTGGGCGCCGTCGCTGGTCAGCTTGTCCTTCAACCCCGGATGGAACGTGGCCAGATCGTCGCCGTGGCGGGCCAGGAACCAGCCGACCAGCTCGCTGGTGGCCGGCTCGACCGCGAACGTGAACGCCTTGCTCTCGCGCTGGCTCTTGGCCATGCGCGCGATGAACACGATGTTGATGATCACCAGGGCCGCGTTCATCGCGACCTGCGGCCACACGGACAGGCACGCGTTGTAGACGACCAGCAACAGCGAAGCGATGCTGTTGATGATGCGGAACCGCAGGTACTTCGTCTGCAGCACCGAGACCACCAGCAGTGCCGAGGCGATCCAACCGAAGATGAACAGCACCGTCTGTGCCGTGGTCATGTCCATGTTTCCTCCCGAATAAGTCAGCTGTGCGACACAGCGAAATCGATGTGCGGCATGTCGATACCACGGTAATGCTTCACGAACCGTCGCCGGGCCGTCATGCCGCAACGGATCGCCACATTCATCGAAGCAAGGTTCGTATCACGCACGATCGCGTGAACGGCCGGTGCGTCCAACACCGCGAACGCGTGGTCGCGGCAGGCCCGCGCCGCCTCGGTCGCGAACCCGCGGTGCCACTGCGCCGCCAGCAGGTGATAGCCGACCTCCAGCACGCGGTCGCCCTCGACGTCCTGCCAGGTCAGGCCGCACTCGCCGACGAACTCGCCCGTCTTTGCCAGCGTCAACGCCCACAAGCCGTGGCCGACCGTCGCGTAGAGCTCGCGCTGGCGATCGAGCCAACCCTGCACCTCCGCGTCGCTGAACGGGCCCTCGTAGGCGACCATGACCGCCGGGTCCTGCAGCATGGCGGACAGCGCGGGCAGGTCGTCTGGCACCAGCTCGCGGAAGACGAGCCGCGACGTCGGTGACGGGACGCTCACCGGACCGTCCCGGCTGGCAGCTGCTCGTCGGGGACCAGGCCGAGGATGAGCGAAACCACGGCCTTGAGACTGCGCCGGGACGAATCGATCAGCGTCACCCCGGGCGCAGGGGTGATGAACTCCGAGACGGTCGAGTCGTCCCGGTCGCGGCGCACAACCTGGTCGGTGACCTGCGCGTGATCGACCTTGCCACCCAGTTCGAGCTCGCGGCGGCGGATGCGCACCTCCGGGTCGGCGACCAGCAGCACGCGCACGCAGGCCTGGGGATAGACCTTGGTGGTGATGTCGCGGCCCTCGACGACGATGCGCCCGGACCGGACGATCAGGTCGCGCATCTGCGCGGTCAGCGCGTCACGCACCCGCTGGTTGGTGGCGACCTTCGAGACCTGCGCCGACAGCCCCGGCTCGCGGATGGCGGCCGTCACATCGATGCCGTCGATGCCCACGGTCGGCTCGTCGGGATCCAGGCCCACCTCGACCGGCCGGTCGCACGCGGCCGCGGCCACCACGTCCGGATCATCGATCACGCCTTGCCGCAACGCCCAGGCGGCGACGGCCCGGTACATGGCGCCGGTGTCGAGGTAGCTCATGCCCAGACGCCGCGCCACCTCGCGCGCCGTGCTGGACTTGCCGACCCCGCTGGGCCCGTCGATCGCGATCACGAATGGCTGGGCAGAATCTGTCACGCCGCCACAATACCGTGGCCGCCTCACACCGCCCAGTCCACGCGCATGCGGCGCGCCCGGGCTACACGCGCAGCGACCACCGCCGCGCCACGAGCGCCTCGCCCAGCGCCTCGGCCCGGTCGGGCTCGATCTGAATGGCCAGGTAGCCAACCTCACGCACCTGGTCGTGCTCGATCGACAGATCCTCGATGTTGACCCCACAGGCCTCGATGTCGGCGAACAACCGCGCCAGCGCACCCGGGGCATCCGGAATCTCGACGACGATCGCGACCAGCTCGGCGGCGGTGCGCCCGTGCTTGCCGGGCAGCGCCTGTGTGCCGGCCCGGCCGCGTCCGACCAGGTCGGCCACCGCCCCGGGGCACTCCAGCCGCTCCACCAGCGCATCCAGGTCGGCCTGCACCGCGCGCAGTTGCACGAGCACCTCGTCCCGGTTGCCGTCGATGATCTGCTGCCACAGCGCGGGGTCGGACGCCGCGATGCGCGTCACGTCGCGCACGCCCTGGCCCGCCAGGCGAAGCTGGTCGGCGGGGGCGCCCACCAGCCGCGCCGCGGTCAGCGAGCTCATCAGCTGCGGCAGGTGCGAGACGCGGGCCACCGCGGCGTCGTGTTCGGCGGCGTCCAGCTCGACCAGCTGGGCATGACAGGTCGCAATCAGCGCACGCACCCGGTCGAGCACCCAGGCCGGGTTGTCCGGACGCGGCGCCAGCACCCAGGTGCGGTCGACGAACAGCTCGGGGATCGCGGTGAGCGGCCCCACGTGCTGCGACCCGGCCATCGGGTGCGAGCCGACGTAGCGGATCGCCTCGGTCGTGCCGGCCACCACGGCGTGCTGCACCGAGGCCTTGACGGAGGCCACGTCGGTGACGGCCGCGCGCGGATACCGCGCCAGCGCATCCAGGACGGCCTGCGCCGCGCTGGCCGGCGGCGTCGCGACCACGACCAGGCGGACATCGTCCGGCGCGGGCTCATCCACCGTGCCGGCACCGCGCGAGGCGGCGACCATGGCGTGGGCACGGTCGATGTCGTGCAGATGCACCTGCACCCCGGCCTGTTCCAGCGCGCGCCCGATCGAGGCGCCCACCAGCCCGGCGCCCACGACCAGCACCGGCGAGATCTCGCAGCTGCTCATGCACCGCTCCCCGGCAGCATCAGGTTGCGCGGCATCGGGCCGGTGTAGTCGGGGCCGTACGCCCCTTCGGCGGGACGGCGCCGACGCAGCGGCGCAACCACCCCCGGGGCCAGGCGGCGGGCCACCACGAGGAAGCCCGTGTGGCCGCCGGATCCGTGCGCCGGACGGATGGCCAGGCCCTCGGCATGCCAGTCACGCACGGTCACCTCACGGGCCTGCGGCTCGGTGAAGCCGCCGTGGGCCCGCAGCTGGTCCATCACGCGTCCCAGTTGCGTCGTCGTGGTCACATAGACCGTCAGCACACCGCCCGGGACGAGCTGGCCCGCCACGGCGTCCACGCACTCCCAGGGCGCGAGCATGTCGAGCACGACGCGGTCGACCGGGTCGTCGGCGATGTCCGTGGCCAGGTCGCCGACCACGACCGTCCACTGCTGCGGCAGCGCCCCCAGGAACTCATGCACGTTCTTGCGGGCCTGGTCGGCGAATTCGGGACGGCGCTCGTAGCTGGTCAGGTGACCGTCCGGGCCGATCGCGCGCAGCAGCGCCAGGCTCAGCGCCCCGGAGCCGACGCCTGCCTCCAGCACGCGGGCACCGGGAAAGATGTCGCCCCACATGAGGATCTGACCCGCGTCCTTGGGATACACGACCGCGGCCTGTCGGGGCATCGACACCATGTACTCGTTCAGCAGCGGGCGCATCACCAGGAACTGCGCGCCCCCGACGCTGGTGGCCACGCAGCCGTCCGGCTGGCCGATCAGGTCGTCGTGCGCCACGGCGCCCTTGGTCGTGTGGAACCCCGCACCGGGCGTCAAGACGATGGAATGCCGACTGCCCTTGGCGTCCGTCAGCCCCACGCGCTCCCCCGCCTCCAGCGGCCCGGTGCGCGGGCGCCCGTCCGCCCGCATAATCGGCGCAGGCTCAGCTCGATTCATCGCAATGCCGCCTCTTCCTTCTCGCGTGCCTGGACCTCGTCGCGCAGCCGCCGCAGCGCATCGGGCGTCATGCCCTCCAGCGAATCCACCCGCACCATGCCCGGCGCATCGGGGATCGGACGCTGGCCCGGCACCGCGACCACCACAGCGCCCGCCGCAAGCCCGGCCTGCGTGCCCGAGAGGGTGTCCTCGACGACGACGCAGTCGGCAGGATCGACGCCCAGCTGCCGCGCCGCCAACAGGTAGCCGTCGGGCGCCGGCTTGCCAACGCTGACCGAGCTTCCGCTGATCAGCACCCGCAGCGGGTGGTGCGGGAAGCGCGACAGCGCCTGGCGCAGCATCGGCTCGGGGCTGGCCGAGACGAGCGCGCACGGCACGTCCTCCTGGGCCAACGCATGCAGCAATTCGACCGCGCCCGGCAGGAACGGCAGGTCTTCGGAGGCGATGCGGCGGGCGACCATGCCCGAAAGCTCCGCGTAGAAGGAATCCGGGTCGAGCCCGGTCATGTCGGCCCCGTGGCGGGCCATCTGGCCCATCAGCGTGTCCACCGAGTACTCACGCGAGGTGCCGCACAGGCGTCGGGCATCGTCGAGGGTCCACGGCACGCCGTAGCGACCCAGGATCTCGATCTCGCTGCTCATCCAGATGGGTTCGGTGTCGACCAGGGTGCCGTCGAAGTCGAACAGCACGGCGAAGGGACGATCGGTGCGGGGTGTGGAAGTCATTGCCATAACGACCTCCATTGTGCCAGGTCAGTCCCGGCAAGCGGTGGCCCTGTCGTGGACCACTCCGCGTGGGCGATGGCAGGTTCGAACTGCCGGCCTCTTCGGTGTGAACGAAGCGCGCTACCACTGCGCCAATCGCCCTCAGGGTGATGCAACCGCTCTGCGGTGCCGTGCCCATCGGCGGTTTATCGTAGCAGATCGTGCGCATGCCCACGAAGTCGCGATCGGCAAGATCGCGCTGACTTGGGGGTTGACAGTCGAGTTTGTGTCGCCGCCGAAGCTCCGCTATGGTTGACGTCGCGTCGGAGCGCCGACGCATGCGGACGTGGCTCAGCTGGTAGAGCATCACCTTGCCAAGGTGAGGGTCGCGGGTTCAAATCCCGTCGTCCGCTCGGAGAGCGTCTCTC
>Ga0209738_10000135_pt1 | contig 16844 bp, 13 predicted proteins | sample TergutNc150P5_FD_187289 | JGI IMG/M metagenome (GOLD analysis project Ga0209738, IMG submission 187289) | Nasutitermes corniger P5 segment gut microbial community from laboratory colony in Florida, USA - Nc150 P5 (SPAdes) (version 2) | ecosystem: Host-associated > Arthropoda: Insects >...
TCACGTTTTTGCCCGTCAGGATGCGCAGCGAGTCAGCCTCGGTCTCCTCGGTGTAATGCATTACCGGAAACCGGATGCGCGCATCAGCGCCCTGCGCGCAGTGGCTCGTGTCGGCGATATAAGCACCACGGTCGGCGTCAGCCGGCGTGGCGGAACAGGAATACGCGGGGGTCGATAATGTGCTGAGCATAAGCGCAATCAGATACAACAGGCAGAAACGGAAAGTCTTCATGATACCCATGCCGGATGCGGGGCGAGGAATCAAGCCTTGCTGACCTGGGTCATCGTCCGTTGCCGAACCGCTTCATACAGGCAAACGCCACTGGCCACTGATACATTCAGACTCTCCACGCTGCCCATCATCGGAATGCGCATCACCTCGTCGCAGGTCTCGCGCGTCAACCGGCGCATCCCTTCGCCTTCCGCGCCCATCACCAGCGCCACGGGGCCATCGAGCTTCGTTTCGTAAAGGCTCGCGCTCGCCTCGTCGGCGGTGCCGATCACCCAGACGCCCGCGTCCTTGAGCTCGCGCAATGCGCGCGCCAGATTCGTCACGGTGATATACGGCACGGTGTCCGCCGCGCCGCTGGCCACTTTCGCCGCCGTGGCGTTCAGGCCGACTGCGCGATCGCGCGGCGCGATGATCGCGTGTGCGCCCGCCGCATCGGCCACGCGCAGGCATGCGCCAAGATTGTGCGGGTCTGTCACGCCATCGAGCACCAGCAACAACGCCGCGCCTTGGATGCCATCGAGCAGCTCCGCGAGATTCTGCGCAAGCGGCAAATCCGTTGCGCGCGCCACCACGCCCTGATGCCGCTCGGTATGCGCGAGGCCCCACAGCCGCGTTTCGTCAGCCGCGATCAGCCGCGCGCCCGCTTCCTTCGCCACGCGCAGGAACTCCGTCATGCGGCGATCACGGCGCAGCGCATCGTAATAAATCTCTTCGATGGTGGACGCATCGTGCCGCAGGCGCGCGGTCACGGCATGAAAACCATACAGTACTTTCAGACGGGACATGCAAACAACCTCTGGTAATCTCGATCAAACATCATCAAACAGCGAATATCAAACATCAAACCCTGGCGTATCAACGCTTGCCACCCTTGCGCGACGATCCGTTTCTTGCCGCCCGGGTTTTAGACGCGCCTCGCGCGACTTTCACCGAGGCACTTTTTGGCGCGGCTTTCTTTTTGCGGCGCGTTCCCTCGGCCACTTTTCCGGGGGTGAGAGAACGGGTTTCGCCAATCAGGCGGAAATCGATCTTGCGCGCATCCAGATCGACGCGGCCCACCTGCACCTGCACGCGGTCCGCAAGACGATATCGCATGCCGGTGCGCTCTCCACGCAACTCGTTCCTGATTTCGTCATACTGGAAATAATCGCTGCCCAGCTCCGTGACATGCACCAGGCCTTCAACAAACAGCGTATCGAGCCGCACGAAAATCCCGAACGCAGTCACGCCGCTGACCGTGCCGCTGTATTCCTCGCCGAGCCTGTCGCGCATGAAATAACACTTGAGCCAGGCCATCACGTCGCGCGAGGCTTCGTCCGCGCGGCGCTCGTTCGCCGAGCAGTGCAGGCCCAGCGCTTCCCAGATGGCCGCCTTGCCCGCACGGTCCGGTTTGCCTTTTTTCTGTTCGTCGGCCTGCTGCGCTGCGCGCGCGCGTGACGATGTGGCCGTATTCAGCACCACGCCCTGCGGCACTTGCGGCTGATATTTCCCATGCTGCAGGATCGCATGGATCACGCGGTGCGTGAGCAGATCAGGATAGCGGCGAATCGGGCTGGTGAAATGCGCATACGCTTCATAAGCCAGACCGAAATGCCCAATGTTCTCGGGGCTGTAAACCGCCTGCTGCATCGAGCGCAGCAGCATGGGCTGGATCATCTGCTCATCGGGCCGACCGCGAATCTGCATCATCAGCACAGCATAATCGCTGGCCTGCGGCGCATCGCCGCCACCCAGGGCCAGCCCCAGGCCGCGCAGGAACGTGCGCAGGTTGTCCAGCCGATCGGCAGTTGGCCCGGCATGAACGCGATACAGGCCGGGATGCCTGTTGCGCGTCATGAAGTCCGCCGCGCATACGTTCGCAGACAACATGCATTCCTCGATCAGCCTGTGCGCATCGTTGCGCGTGCGCGGCAGAATCTGCTCGATCTTGCCCTGGTCATTGCAGACGATATACGTTTCAGTCGTCTCGAAATCAATGGCGCCGCGTTTTTGCCGCGCGGCGAACAACGTGCGATATACACCATGCAGATTTTGCAGATGGGGCAACAATGCCGCGAATTTCTTCGCCTCCGGGCCTTTCGTATTGGCAAGCACGGCGGCCACGTCGGTGTAGGTCAGCCGCGCCGCTGAATGCATCACGCCAGGATAAAACTGGTACGCATGAATTTCACCGTGCGCATCGATCATCATGTCGCACACCAGCACACAACGATCGACCTCAGGGTTCAGCGAACACAGCCCGTTCGACAACTTCTCCGGCAGCATCGGAATCACGCGGCGCGGGAAATACACCGACGTGCTGCGCTCGATGGCATCCGTATCCAGTGCGTTGCCTGGCCGCACGTAATGCGATACGTCGGCGATGGCCACGAGCAGGCGAAAGCCTGCACTGCGGCCCACTTTCGCAGGCTCGCAATACACGGCGTCGTCAAAATCGCGCGCGTCCTCGCCGTCGATCGTCACCAGCGGCACATCGCGCAGATCCACGCGCCCGCGGATATCCGCAGGCCGCACTGCATCAGGCAGTTTCGCGGCCTCAGCCAGTGCGTTGGCGCTGAATTCATACGGCACGCCATATTTGCGCACCGCGATTTCGATCTCCATGCCCGGGTCATCAATATCGCCGAGCACTTCCACCACGCGCCCAAGGGGCTGCGAATAGCGGCTCGGGAAGTCCGTAAGCTCGACCACCACCACCTGGTCCACCTTCGCGTTTTTCGCATTCTGCGTGACCAGGATATCGTGGCCAATGCGCTTGTCTTCCGGCGCGACGATCAATGCGCCATTTTCGCTGAGCAGGCGCCCGATCACGCGCCGGTTTGCGCGCTCCGTGACTTCGACAATATGCGCTTCGCCGCGTCCGTTACGATCGTAGCCCGTGATGTTTGCCAGCACGCGATCGTTATGCATGACCTTCTGCATTTCAGCCTGCGGCAAAAACAGATCGTCCTGGCCGTCGTCGCGCAGCAGGAAACCGTAGCCATCCCGGTGGCCCTGCACACGGCCAGCCACGAAATTCGACGGATGCGCGAGCTGGTAATGCCCATGCGCATCGAGCTGAATCTGGCCATCGCGCTCCATCGCGGCGAGCCGCCGTGAAAAACCTTCGCGCTCCTGGCGCTTGACTGAAAGGGCTGCGGCAATATCGTTCGCGGTACAGGATGTTTCGCTGGTGCGCAGCGCGCCGAGAATTTCCTCACGGCTGGGAATTGGATAGGGATATTGGCTCAAGGGTTTGCTGATGATGTGGTCCTGCTGTTTGGCTGTTTGGCTGTTTGGCTTACGGTCTTTGTTTTACGGGTGACGGGCATTCTAACACCCGGCGTGCGTAAAAAACTTGACAGATGATCTGTGGCAGCTATAATTGCGGCCTTCGCGCAAAAAACAGCAATGCAATGCGCGCAGTGCCCAGGTGGCGGAATTGGTAGACGCACCAGGTTCAGGTCCTGGCGGTGGCAACACTGTGGAGGTTCGAGTCCTCTCCTGGGCACCACTTTTATAGCGCACAAATGCGCACAATTCAGGCACAAAAAGCTGACTCCCAATGAGGGTAGAATGTGGGTTCTGGCCTTGTGCCGTTTGATCGATTGCTCCCATGTCACTGGCAGAACCCCATCCACAAAACGACTTTATCAATGCCGCACGCAAGGAACGCAAACGCGTTGAGGTTTACCTGGTCAACGGCATCCGTCTGGTCGGCTATATCGAATCGTTCGACCAGTATCTGGTGATGCTGCGCACATCCGCGGGTTTGCAGGGCATTTACAAGCGCGCAATTTCCACCGTCCAGCACGACACCGGCGCGCGCTCGGGCAAGGCGCGGCAGAACCGCGCCGAGCATCGGGAGCAGCGCGAGCCGCACGCGCAGCAGCAAAGGCGCGGGCCTTACAGCCACGGCGCGCGCGAGTTCAGGGAACAAAAGGATCAAAGGGAACCCAGGTCGCCACAGGATGCGATGAACCCCGAGCAGCCCGGCGCAGCCGCACAGCCGCAGCATTCGTCGTATCCACACGACCTGCAGGATCCCTCGCAGCACGAACCTTATGTGTCATCCGCAGCGTCCGCGTTCCCGGGCGCGGCGCAGGAACGCTCGCCCTCCAGCCGCCCCGTGATCATCACGCGGCGGCGGCGGGTGTGGAGCCACGGCAACATCAAGGATAACGGGTCAGACGAACACTGACCCAGGCGGGCCAGGCGGCTAGACCGCCGCCTCGTCTTCCTCGCCCGTGCGGATGCGGATCGTGCGCTCCACGGGCGACACAAAAATCTTGCCATCGCCAATCTTGCCCGTGCGCGCCGCGCCGATAATGGCGTCGATCACCTGGTCAGCCTGCTCGCTGGCCACCACGACTTCCACCTTCACCTTCGGCAAAAAATCCACCACATATTCCGCGCCACGATACAGCTCCGTGTGCCCCTTCTGGCGTCCGAAGCCCTTGACCTCCGTCACGGTCAGGCCCGTCAGGCCAACGTCGGCAAGCGCCTCACGCACTTCGTCAAGTTTGAAGGGTTTGATGATGGCGGTAATGCGTTTCATGGTTGTCCTCGTTGTTGTCTGGCTGGGAATGGCTTGAATGGCCGGAAACCTGCATTATAGGCAATGGCCGCCACCGTTATGCGGGAATGCGCCGCACATCGTTGCGCCAGACCGTTGCCTGCGCATCGCTGGGCGCGCGCCAGTCGCCGCGCGGCGACAATGAACCGCCCGATCCCACCTTCGGCGCATTCGGCACGCAGGTGCGCTTGAACTGGCTGTCGCGGAAAAAGCGATCCACGAAAATCGTCAGTGCGCGCTTGATCGCCGCCAGATCGTATGCGTGATGCGCAACGCCAGGCGGCCAGGCGCCCGCCTGGTCATCGCCCCATGCCATCAGCGCGAGAAACGCCACTTTCGTGGGCGTGAAGCCAAAGCGCAGCGTGTAATACAGGTTGAAGTCCTGCAATTCGTAAGGCCCGATCACGTCTTCGGTTTTCTGCCGGGGCGCGTTATCGTTATCGTCTTCATCATTACCCTCGCCCGGAACCAGTTCAGGGCTGATATCGGTGTCCAGCACCGCAGTGAGCACATCTGCGCCATCCGGGCCAATCTGGCCGGTTTCCGCCACCCAGCGCACCAGGTGCGCGATCAGTGTTTTGGGCACGCTCGCGTTCACGCTGTAATGCGACATATGATCGCCCACGCCATACGTGCACCAGCCAAGCGCCAGCTCCGAGAGATCGCCCGTGCCAATCACGATGGCCCGATGAAAATTCGCCAGCCGGAAAAGATGACTCGTGCGCTCGCCTGCCTGCACGTTTTCAAAGGTCACGTCGTAATCCTTTTTCCCTGCCGCATACGGATGGCCCAGATCCTTGAGCATTTGCGCGCAGCTCGGGCGAATATCGATTTCCTGCGCCGTGCAGCCGATCAATTGCATGAGCTGGCGCGCCTGGTTCAGGGTGCGGCGGCTGGTGGCAAAGCCTGGCATCGTATAGGCGAGAATGTTCGCGCGCGGCAGGCCCAGCCGGTCCATCGCCCGGGCGCAGACGAGCAGCGCATGCGTGGAATCCAGCCCGCCGGACACGCCGATCACCACCCGCTCGATGCCCGTGGCCGACAGCCGCTGCGCCAGCGCCTGCACCTGGATGTTATAGACCTCATGGCAGCGTTCATCGCGCCGCGTCACCTCTGCGGGCACATAGGGAAAGCGTTCCACGCGGCGTTCAAGGGGCAGGCGCTGCTGTTGCGGCGGCTGCACGCCGCAGCGGATCACGCGGAATTTTTCGGTCTCGCGCGCATGGTGGCGCATCGAATCGCTGAAGGTGGTCTGGCACATGCGCTCGTGCATCAGGCGCTGCACATCCACATCCGCGAACACCAGCTGCGATGTGCCGGAAAAACGTTCTGACTGCGCCAGCAGTTCGCCGTTTTCGTAGATCATCGCCTGGCCGTCCCACGCCAGATCGGTGGATGATTCACCGTTGCCCGCAGGCGTATAAAGATATGCAGCCAGGCACCGCGCCGACTGCTGGCTCACCAGCTGATGACGATACGCCGCCTTGCCCACCACCACCGGGGACGCTGACAGATTCACCAGCACCGACGCGCCCGCGAGCGCCGCGAATGACGACGGCGGAATGGGCGTCCATAGGTCCTCGCAAATCTCCACATGAAAACGCAGGCCGCGAACAGCTGGCAGATCGAACAGCAGGGCTGCGCCAAACGGCGCGTCCTGCCCGGCCAGCTGCACATGGTCCAGCGTGGCCACCTCTGCGGCGCTGAACTGGCGCGTTTCGTAAAACTCGCCATAACAGGGCAGATAACTTTTTGGCGCCACGCCCAGCAGCTGCCCCTGCGCGACCACCGCTGCGCAGTTGAACAACACCTGTTGCGCACGCACGGGCAAGCCCACGATCATCACCAGCGGCAACGCTGCGGACTCGCGCAGGATGTCGGCCAGCGCGCGCTCGCACGCATCGAGCAGTGCCTGCTGGTGAAACAGGTCATCGCAGGTATACGCGGACAAACCCAGCTCAGGGAAGCTCACCAGCACCGCGCCCTGCTGCGCAGCCTGCCGCGCCAGCGCAAGCGTCTGCTGCGCATTGAACGCCGGATCCGCCACGCGGCACTGCGGCACGCCCGCCGCCACGCGTGCAAAACCGTGCGAATAAAGATTCAGGAAAGGGCCGTTCACTGCGCCGCCAGAAGATGATTCAAGTGCCGCAAGTATGCAGCATAGGGCGGAGTGTTGACAAGTTCAGAAAACAGGACACTGGCAGACAATCTCAATATGAGATAGCATATCGCTATGCGAGTCATTTCGGACATTCCCTTGCGCCAGTTTTGCGAAAGGCACCCAGAAGCCAGAGAATCGATCCAGGCCTGGCGTGCGATCGTGCTCAAGACAACATTTCCAGACTTTGCAAGCTTCAAAAAAGCATTCAATGCAATTGACAAGGTTGGCAATTACTACGTCTTCGATATTGGAGGAAACAAGTACCGCCTGATTGCGGCCATTCACTTTGACACGCAAAAGCTGTTTGTGCGGGAAGTCTTCACTCACAGGGAGTACGACAAATGGAAACCATGACCTTTTCTGCTGCGGACATCCGTAACCTGACCGCGCACTTCAATGCCATCTCGACAAAGGTGCCCGTTCATGCGATTACCGATGAAGCGCAATACGTCAGGGCAGTACACACGCTGAACGCATTGCTCGATGCCGGGGCCGCTGACGAGTCGCATGCGCTGGCCCCGCTTGCTGATGTTCTGGGAGACCTCATCAGTAACTACGAACAACAGCAGCATCATTTGCCCGGCAGCACACCTCAAGCCGTGTTGCGCGAGCTTATGGCGCAGCACGGCCTGAAACAGAATGCACTGCCGGAGATTGGCAGTCAGGGCGTTGTCTCAGAAATCCTCAACGGCAAGCGCGAACTCAATGCGAGGCAGATTGCCAGCATTGCTCAACGCTTCGGAGTCAGTCCCGCCGCCTTCTTCCCGTGATCGTAAGCCTTAGTTTCGTTCACCGCATCGCCCCCATGCCGTTACCCGCATCCGCGCCCACCAGCGCGCGCATGGCCGATGCGCCGATCGACGCGCCTACTGACGCGCCGAATTTCCGCGCCAGGCGATCGCTCAGGCCCTGTTTGACGGTGTAGTCCACGATATGGGGCGCCTTGATGATGTCGCGCGCCACATAACCCGTATCGCCCAGGCCATCGGCCAGGCCCAATGTGATGCTCTGCTGGCCCGTCCAGAAAAGCCCGGAGAAAATATCCGGCGTTTCATGCAGCCGCTTGCCGCGCCCGGCGCGCACCGCGTCGATGAACTGCTGGTGAATCTGGTCGAGCATCTGCTGCGCATGCGCGTCCATTTGCGGCGTATCGGGCGAGAACGGATCATAAAACCCCTTGTTCGCGCCCGACGTGCGCAACCGGCGCTCGACGCCCAGCTTGTTCATCAGGCCAGTGAAACCAAAACCGTTCATCAGCACGCCGATCGACCCAACGACGCTGGCTTTATCCACATAGATTTTATCGGCGGCAGCGGCCACGTAATATCCACCAGACGCGCACATGTCGCCCACCACCACATACAGCGGAATCGACGGATACTTCGCGCGCAGCCGCCGGATTTCGCCATTGATGATGCCCGCCTGCACCGGGCTGCCGCCAGGGCTGTCGATATGCAGGATCACGCCAGCGGTGTCCTTGTCGCTGAAGGCCTGGTCCAGCGCATCGTTGATATCGTCCGCATTTGCGGGCATGCCCGCCGCAATCTCGCCATCGAGCGACACCAGCGCCGTATGCCGCCCACCCGAACCCGTTTTATGCCCGCCAGACAGGACGAACAGCCCCAGCACGCACAGCAGCGCCACGGCAAGAAAGGCAAAGCGAAAGAAAATCTTCCACTGGCGCGCCGCGCGCTGCTCGTGAATGGCCGCCAGCGCGATGCGTTCCAGCGCGGCGCGGGCGCTGGTCTCAGAAACAGAAGTATCAGAAGTATCAGACGTGTCAGGCATGTCAGGCATGGATAATTAAATTCAGGTAAAACTAAAACTACCGCGTTAAAGCGTGCAGCATACCGCAGGCGCGCCCAGTTCATCAACAAAGCGACGGCATTCAGCAGGCAGCGGCGCTTCCAGCTGCAACGCCTCGCCACTGAGCGGATGCACGAACGCCAGACGATGCGCGTGCAGGAACATGCGCCGCAGGCCAGGCCGTGCGCCGGCGCGGGCCAGCGCCTTGTTCAGCGCGAAGTCGCCATATTTTTCGTCGCCCACGATCGGCAGGCCCAGATGGGCCAGGTGCACGCGAATCTGGTGCGTGCGGCCCGTTTTCAGTTCCGCCTCAAGCAACGCATACTCCGCCCAGCGATCCACCAGGCTGAAAACGGTGTGCGAGGGCAACCCGTCGGGCTGTACACGCACGCGCCGCTCGCCCTCAGGCATCAGATATTTGTGCAGCGGCGCGCGCACCGCGCGGCGTCGCCCCCAGTCGGGCAGCCAGTGGCCATGGACGCAGGCGTAATAACGCTTGTCGATGCGGTTCTCGCGGATCTGCGCATGCAGCGCCACCAGCGCGCTGCGCTTTTTCGCCAGCATCAGCACGCCGGACGTTTCGCGGTCCAGCCGGTGCACAAGCTCCAGAAAGCGCGCCTGGGGCCGCGCGCGGCGCAGCTGCTCGATCACGCCAAACGCCACGCCGCTGCCGCCGTGCACCGCCACGCCCGCGGGCTTGTCGATCACCAGCAGCGCATCGTCCTCGAACAGAACAGGGAAATGCGCGGCGGGCGCAGGCGGCGCGCCGCGGGCCTCACCCTCCTTCTTCGCCATGCGCAGCGGCGGCACGCGCACCTGGTCACCCAGGGCAAGCCGGTACTGCGCATCCACGCGGCCCTTGTTCACGCGCACTTCGCCGCTGCGCAAGATCCGGTACACATGGCTTCTGGGCACGCCCTTGCACACGCAGAGCAGGAAATTGTCGATACGCTGGCCCGCGGCGCTATCGTCGATATCGATCAGCGCCACCTGGCCCGCATTCATGGGCGCCGCTGAAACCCGTTTCTGCAAAGTTTTACCCAATTTTTACCCAATTCTTCCATTCTGACGATATAATCGGCCTGCGCACTGCGGCAGTCACGCAGGCCGACCTTCCGGGAAATGCCGCAAGGTGGCCTGATTGCGCTGCATGAACCGCGCAAGGCGGCAACTGTAAAACGCTATTTTACTTGCGCCCAGGGCTGGCTGCTCGCCCCGTATGAACAATGAGCAGAAGTTGCACGCACGGATTTCGCGCAACGCAAGGGCCGCGCCCACAGGCGCGCCCGGCGCACAACGGAATCTGACGGTAACGGAACACTGGTATAAAGAATTTATCCTGCGGGCCGATGCATACATCGCGCATCGACCCACAGGAAGTGAAGATACGGCCCACCCATGATCTGTGCGGCATGCATCGTATACAGTTGCATTGCTGCGTCATGGGATAAACGGGTTGCCTCAAGGGCAATTTTCCCCGCCATGGTTCCCGCCCCCGCGTGCTGTTTTGAAAACAGTAAAGCGCGGCTTGCGAAAAGTCGCACGGGAGTATTTCATGAAACGCATGCTGTTCAATGCAACGCAGCAGGAAGAATTGCGCGTTGCCATCGTCGATGGCCAGAAGCTGATCGACATCGACATCGAAACCGCCGGGCGCGAACAGCGCAAGGGCAATATCTACAAGGGCGTCGTCACGCGCATCGAGCCATCGCTGGAAGCGTGCTTCGTGAACTATGGCGAAGAGCGCCATGGCTTTCTACCCTTCAAGGAAGTTGCGCGACAGTATTTCCGCGACGATGTGGAGGCGCGCAGCGCGCGCATCCAGGATGCGCTCAGGGAAGGCCAGGAGCTGATCGTCCAGGTGGAAAAGGAAGAGCGCGGCAACAAGGGCGCGGCGCTGACCACGTTTATCTCGCTGGCGGGCCGCTATCTGGTGCTGATGCCCAACAATCCGCGCGGAGGCGGCGTATCGCGCCGCATCGAGGGCGATGAGCGCCAGGAGCTGCGCGAAACCATGGCGCAGCTGCAAATGCCCGATGGCATGAGCATCATCGCGCGCACCGCAGGCATTGGCCGTGGCGCCGAAGAGCTGCAATGGGACCTGAACTACCTGCTGCAACTGTGGAGCGCCATCGAGTCCGCCTCACAGAAGGGCGAGACGGGCCAGCCCATGCTGATCTACAAGGAATCGAGCCTGGTGATCCGCGCGATCCGCGATTATTTCCAGCCCGATATTGGCGAAATCCTGATCGACACCTCCGATATTCATGCCCAGGCCATGTCCTTCATGAGCCTGGTGATGCCCACCAACATTGGCAAGGTCAAGCGTTATCAGGACGATGCGCCGCTGTTCTCGCGCTTCCAGATCGAGCATCAGATCGAAACCGCATATTCGCGCATGGTGCCGCTGCCCTCGGGCGGCTCGATCGTGATCGACCACACCGAAGCGCTCGTGTCCGTGGATGTGAACTCGGCGCGCGCCACGCGCGGCGCGGATATCGAAGAAACCGCCGCGCGCACGAATCTCGAAGCCGCAGATGAAGTGGCGCGCCAGTTGCGCCTGCGCGATCTGGGCGGGCTGATCGTGATCGACTTTATCGATATGGAATCCGCGCGCAACCAGCGCGAAGTCGAACAGCGCCTGAAAGACGCCCTGCGCTACGACCGCGCGCGCGTGCAGATGGGCAAGATCTCGCGCTTCGGGTTGATGGAACTCTCGCGCCAGCGGCTGCGCCCGGCGCTCTCCGAGGGCAGCCATGTGACCTGCCCGCGCTGCAATGGCACGGGGCATATCCGCGATACGGAATCCTCCGCGCTTCAGGCCCTGCGTATCATCCAGGAAGAAGCCATGAAGGAAAACACGGCGGCCATCCATTGCCAGGTGCCCGTCGATGTTGCCGCGTTCCTGCTCAACGAAAAGCGCTCCGAGATCAACAAGATCGAAGCGCGTTTCAAGGTGGGCGTATTGCTGATTCCGAACAAGTATCTGGAAACGCCGCATTACAAGCTCGAACGCCTGCGCCATGATGACACGCGCCTGGATGAACCCGTCGCCTCCTGGAAGATGGCCCAGGAAGCCGCCACCGAGATGGAATCCGAAACCAGCTACAGCAAGCGCGACGTGGAAGTCAAACCCCGGCAGGAAGCCGCAGTGAAAGGCATCACGCCAGAAAAACCCGCGCCCGTGGCGCAGCAGCCCGCTGCGGCGACGGCAGTGGCCGGCGCGGCAGCGTCTGGCGGCGGCTTCTTTGGCTGGCTCAAGAAACTGTTCTCCGGCGAAACGGCGGATGCAGCGCCCGCCGCTGCGAGCCAGAAGCCCGGCAGGAACGCGCGCGCGCCCCGTGGTGAACGCGGCAGCAGCAATGCCGGCAACCGCAACCGTAACCGGCGCGGCAATCGTGAGAACCGCGATGCCGAGCGCAGCGACGCCGCCAGCGGCAATGCCCGCCAGGGCCAGTCGCCGCGCCAGGAACGCGAGGCTCGTGAACCCCGTGAATCCCGTGAATCGCGCAATGACCGGGGGAACCGCACACGCGAACCGCGTGAATCCCGTGAATCCCGTGAGCCGCGTGAATCGCGTGAACGCAACCCGCGCAGCCAGCCCGAATCCCAGGAAGGCGAAGCCCCGCGCAGCGAACGGCGCGAGCGCAATCCGCGCCGCCGCCAGCCCGCAGAAAATGTCGAAGCCACGGCGGATCTGCGTGAAGCCGCGCCCGCAACCGAAACCACCGCGTTGACGATCGTGCCCGACGCAGCGGCAAGCAGCGCTGAAAACGCCACCCCGCGCGAGGGCGATGAACGCCGTCGCCGCCGTGGTCGCCGTGGCAACGGTCGCCGTGAGCGCGACGCTGAAGGCGCGGCAACGCCCGCAGCGCAAGCGCAGCCAGAAGCGCAGCCGGAAAATATCGACGCGTCCCCGGTGGGTTATGCGGTGCAGGCCACGGAGGCCCTGTCCAGCGCCGTAGCGCAGGAAACCCCGGATGCGCCGCCGCTGGCCCCGGCGCGACCGGTCGAAGTTGAAGCCAAAGCCGAAGCCGAAGAAGCGCCCGCAGCTGAAGTCGCGCCTGGGCAGACGCAGGCCGAAAGCGCGTCGAACGTTCCGTTTGTCGCCGAGGAAGCAGAGAAAGCTGAAGAAGCTGAAGAAGCTGAGGAAACCGCGCCAGTTGCAGAGAACATTCCAGCGCCAGCGCCTGTTCCTGCGGCTGTTTCTGTTCCTGTTTCTGCGCCTGCACCCGTGCAGCCGGCCCAGTCCCTGTCGCCCGAAGCATTGCAACCGATGCTCGAAACGGCGGGCCTGGTGTGGGTTGGCACTGACGCGAGCAAGTTGCAGGCCGCGCAAGCCGCCGCCGCGCAGCAGGCGAAGCCCGCGCGCGCGCCGCGCGAACGCAAGCCGCTGCCGCCCGTGGACAACACGCCGATGCAGCAGGTTGAAACGAAATAAGCCTGTTATGCGGGACGCGCTTTCCCGGCCACTGGAAGAGTTGCGCGTCTCCGTCACAGACCATTGCAATTTCCGCTGCGCCTATTGCATGCCCCGCGCGGCGTTTGGCAGCGGGCATGCGTTTTTGCCGCACACCGCGCTGTTGACGTTCGAGGAAATCGGGCGGCTTGCCCGGCAATTTGTTGCGCTGGGCGTGCGCAAGATCCGGCTCACGGGCGGCGAGCCCCTGCTGCGCAGAAACATCGCGCAGCTGGTCCAGCGGCTGGCCGCATTGCGCATGCCCGACGGGCAACCGCCCGATCTTGCGTTGACCACCAATGGCTCCCTGCTGGCGCATCACGCGCAGGCGCTGAAGGACGCGGGGCTGGCGCGCGTGAATATCAGCCTCGATGCGCTTGATGATGCGCTGTTCCGCCAGATCACCGATGCCCCCTTCACCGTGCGTGATGTGCTTGATGGCATTTCCGCCGCGCAGGCTGCGGGGCTGGGGCCGCTGAAGGTCAACACGGTGATCCGGCGCGGCATCAACGACAGCGAGATTCTGCCGCTGGCGCGCCATTTCCGCCATTCGGGCATCACGCTGCGCTTTATCGAATTCATGGACGTGGGCGCATCGAATGGCTGGGATATCCGCGCCGTGCTGCCATCCGCGCAGGTCATTGCGCGCATTGGCGAGCATTACCCGCTGCTGCCCGCGCCCAGGCCCACGGATAGGCATGCCCTGGCCGAAACCGCGCAGCGCTGGCGCTATGCGGATGGCGCAGGGGAAGTGGGCGTGATCTCCAGCGTCACACAGCCGTTCTGCGCGCAGTGCACGCGCGCGCGGCTATCCACCGAAGGCAAGCTTTACACCTGCCTGTTCGCCTCGCAGGGCCATGATCTGCGCGCACTGCTGCGCCAGGGCGCGGATGATGACGCGCTGGCCGCCGCCCTCGCGCATATCTGGCCCCTGCGCGATGACCGTTATTCGCAGCTGCGCGGTGTCGCTCCGCTCACAGGCCAGGCCGATGCGGGGCGTCGCATCGAAATGTCCTATATCGGCGGATAAGCGCACGCTTGCGCCGCTCTCTTCTCTCTTCTTATGTCCATGCGTATTCCTGCCACATCGATCACCGGGCTGGCGCTCGCAGGCGGGCGCGCCACGCGCATGGGCGGCGTCGATAAAGGGTTGCAGACGCTGCATGGCAGGCCGCTCATCGCGCATGTGCTGGCCCGCCTTGCGCCACAAACCGGCGGGTTAATCATCAGCGCGAACCGCCATCTCGACGAATACGCCGCGCTGGGCGCGCCGTGGCAGGCCCGCGTGGTGGCCGACGCCGCAGCCCTGCCCCGCTTTAGCGGCCCGCTGGCCGGGCTGCTCGCCGGCATGCGCTGCGCGCAAACCGAATGGCTGCTGATGGCGCCGTGCGATTCGCCCTGCCTGCCCGTGGATCTGGCCCGAACCCTTGCGGCGGCAATCTGCGCGCAGCGCGCGGATATCGCCACGGTGTGCACCGTCGATGCGGCCCATCACACAACGCTGCACCCGGTGTTCGCGTTGCTGCGCACGGCGCTGGCTGATGATCTGGCGGCACGCCTGGCCGCAGGAGAGTTCAAGGTGCAGACGTGGTACGCGCGCCACAATACCGTGAAAGTGCCTTTTCCCGATGAGCGCGCGTTTTACAATATCAACTCACTGCCTGAACTCACTGCCTTGTCCTCGCTCCCTTCTCCCCTGACGACGCCCGAGCAGCCCTCAGGCCAGCCGCCGCCCGACGGGCAGGCATTGCGCGTTGATGTTGCGCGCGACCTGGCGATCCAGCAGGCCAGGCAGCGCGCCCCGCGCATCGGCGCGGAAGATGTGCCGCTGGGCGATGCGCTCGATCGCGTGCTGGCGCAGCCCGTGATCTCTCCCCTCAATATTCCCGCTCATGACTATTCGGCCATGGATGGTTATGCATTCTGCGGCGAGCTGCTTGCTGCTGCGGGAAGTGGAAGTCCCTCCCTGCGGCTGCCCATCGCTGGCCAGTCGCTTGCGGGGCATCCCTTCGATGCAGATGTGCCGCGCGGCGCCTGTGTGCGCATCATGACAGGCGCGCCGCTGCCCGCCGGTTGCGATACGGTGATTGCGCAGGAGTTCGTTGAGCGGGTTGCCGCGCCTTCCCTTGTCATTGTATTTCCCGCCAGCGCCGTCACACGCGGCGCGAATTGCCGACGTGCGGGGGAATATCTCGCCGCGAGCCAGCTTGCCTTGCCCGCCGGGCGCCGTTTGCGCGCGTGCGACGTGGGCCTGGCGGCATCGCTGGGCATGGCGCGTGTGAGCGTCAAACGCCGCCTGCGCATTGCGCTTTTTTCGACGGGCGACGAACTGCGCGCGCCGGGCCAGGCGCTGGGCAACGCGGGCATTCCCGACAGCAACCGCTTCATGCTGCACGCCATGCTGCACCGGCTGAATGTTGAGGTGCACGACCTTGGCATCGTGCGTGACGACCCTGCCGCGCTCGAAGCTGCATTGCGCGGCGCGATACCGCATGCGGACGCGGTCATCGCCTCTGGCGGCGCGTCGGCAGGTGACACGGACTTCATCTGCACGTTATTGCAAACGCTGGGCGAGGTGACATTCCGCGGGCTGGCAATGCGCCCTGGCCGTCCGTTCGCCTTCGGCCAGATCAGCGCTGAGTCGCCCAGCCAGAATGGCGTACCATCCAGCCAGGCCCATGCGGCGCTGTTCTTTGGTTTGCCGGGCAATCCTGTTGCGGCGCTGGTGGCGTTCTGGCAGATTGTGCGCCCTGCGCTGCTCGCGCTGATGGGCGCAGCGCAAAAGCCCACGCCCTTGATCGCCGCGACCTGCGATGCGCCGCTGCGCAAGCGCGCGGGGCGCACTGAATTTCTGTGCGGCGTTGCGGCGCGTGGCGCATCGGGCCTGTGGCATGTCACGCCCACCGCGCAGCAGGGTTCGGGCTCGTTCGTCACGGTCAGCCAGGCCAACTGTTTTATCGTGCTGGCTCATGAACGGGGCCAGGTCAGTGCAGGTGACCCTGTGGATATTGCGCTGTTCGACGAGCTGTTTTAACTTCTACTTCTACTTCTACTTCTACTTCTTTCTGCTTCTGCTTTTCCTTTTTTACTTCTGGATTTTTATCATCATGTCACAGCAAATCAAAAAACAGATTACCTATGTCGCTCCGGCGCAAACCGCCAAGGCGCTGATTCTCGTGTATGTGCCGCTGACCGCGCTCCTTATCCTGCTCGATGCGCTGGTGGCATACATGCAGAACGAGCGGCTCGACCCGCATGAGATCTTTGCGGAAGTGCTGATCCGGCTGGTGGCCGCGTGCGCGGTGCTGTATCTGGCCTGCCATATCTATAACTGGATGGCTGAGCGTTTTGGCGGCATCGAAATTCATCTGGACGACGTGCCTGAAGACAAGGATAAGGACAAGGACGAATGACGCCGCAGCCCGCCACGCCCTGGCTGCGCGCGGCCACGCCCGCCGATGTGCCCGCGCTCATCGCGCTGATGCGCGAGCTCGCGGAGTTCGAGCGCCTCACGCACCTGTTCGCCGCCACCGAGGCGCTGGTGCACGATGCGCTGTTTGGCCCGCGCGCGAACGCTGAGGCGCTGGTTGCGCAGGCGGGCGATGCGCTCGTGGGCTATGCGCTTTATTTC
>Ga0209738_10000136_pt1 | contig 16841 bp, 14 predicted proteins | sample TergutNc150P5_FD_187289 | JGI IMG/M metagenome (GOLD analysis project Ga0209738, IMG submission 187289) | Nasutitermes corniger P5 segment gut microbial community from laboratory colony in Florida, USA - Nc150 P5 (SPAdes) (version 2) | ecosystem: Host-associated > Arthropoda: Insects >...
GCGCCCAACTCGGCACAGCCATGAACAGCGTGGTCAGCAAGCCGCCGACGATCACCGCTGCCAGCGTCCCGCCCAGCAGCGGCCACAGCATGCGGTACGGCGTCTTGTACGTGCCGGGCAGGTAGATCGTGTTGAACAGCGCGTACATCAGCGCGACCACGCCGAAGAAGGCCATGTTCGGGTTCATCCCAGCACCGTTGTTGACCGACCAGATCAGGTGGTGGCCGATGGCACACGGGATGCCCACCACCAGCGTCGCTAGCTCGAACAAGACCACGGTGCAGGTGCGCGCGGTCACGATGCCCGACTTGGGCACCGGCAGCGACACCGCGAAAGCGAGATCCTGATTCATCTTGTCGAACTGGGTGATGTACAGCGGCACCATGAACAGCCAGCTGAACGCGATGAAGAACGGCCACGCCGGAATGATCAACACCAGCACCGGGAAGAGCAGCCATAGATACAGCCAGACCGGCACATTCAGCCGGAACTCCTTGTAGATGAGGTTCCCAAGCATCACTCGTCCGCCTCTCCGGCGTTACTCGCCTCTTCGCTCGTGCGTTCCCCGCGTCCGGCAGGCCCGCGCCGTTCGTGGTACACCATGACCTGTTCGATGTCCGGACGGCTGATCTCCAGCCCCTCGGCGAGCGCGCGGTCGGCCGCGCCCAGCAGCCCGGTGAAGCCCAGATCGGTCGCCTTATACCCGATCAGCGCCCGCTCCAGGTCGGGGCTGAGCTGGTCTTTGCGCCCGGCCACGAGCAGGTACGACGCCAGGAATGTCTCGGAGTCGGCGCTGGCGACCAGCCGCCCGCCGCGGATGTACGTGATGAAGTCGGCGCACTTGTCCAGGTCGGAGGTGATCTGCGTCGAGAACAGGATGCTGCGCCCGCCCTCCTCGATGACCTCGCGGAAGACGTCCAGCAGGTCGTCGCGCGAGACCGGATCGAGCCCGGACGTCGGCTCGTCCAGGATCAGCAGCTTGGCGTCGTGCGACAGCGCCAAGGCCAGGCCGTACTTGACCTTCATGCCCTGCGACAGCTGCTCCACCTTCTTGTGCTCGTCCAGCTCGAACAGGTCGAGATAGCGTCGGTACGCGGCGTCGTCCCAGGTTTCATAGAAGCGCCTGAACACGTCCGTGATGCGCGACAGCCGCATCTGCGGGTAGTACGTCACCCCGCCCAGGGCCAGCCCGATGAACGGCTTCAGCTCCAGCTGATGGCTGCGGTAGTCCTTGCCGAGCACGCTGACCTCGCCGGCGTCGGGGCGCACCAGGTCGAGCATCGTCTTGATCGTCGTCGTCTTGCCGGCGCCGTTGCGCCCGATGAATCCCATGATGTACCCGGCTTCGAGCGTGAAGCTGATGTCGTGCAGCTCGAATCCGGGGTACCGCTTGGTGAGCCCGTTCACGCTGAGTACGTCCACGGCCCGCCTCCTTCGATTGTGTATACCGTACATACACACTATGACACGAACGGCGGCGCGTCAACCGCTCCACGAACCTGTGAGTCTGCCTAGAGTATGACGCAGCGTCAACCATGGGGAACCACTGAGCAGCGGACATGAAAATTGCTTGTCATCGCATAGATTCTGCCCTTGCGTGCCGGGCCTCTGCGCCACCAGACACCCCGCCAAACGGGCCTGTGGGGCCCCAACGCACCTCAACCGGCAAAACATCGATTTTGTTCGTAGGGCATACTAGTAACAGCAAAGACGAGAGATGCGGAGAGCATCCGGGCTGCACAGCCAGGACGCAATCCCATCAGCGCTCGTCGGATGCGACCAGGACCAGCGTCTCCGGGTCAGGTCTGGGGGGTCCCGTCCCGGATCGACGCTCCCACGGTGGCCGTCGCCTCATGGAGGCGGCGGCCACCACTCCTGGTTTCTGTCAGTCACCGCTGTGTCGCGGTGAACTAGCGATGTCCTGTGAGGCCCCTCAAGTGCCAGACACTACCACCGCGGCACCAAGAAGGATCCCGTTCCGCATTTTTGCTCTCGGAATAATCAGATCTGGCTCGACATCTCCGCTAGCCACCCCATAAACGACGACAGGCCCGGGCGCCTGTGCGCACCGGGCCTGCCCGTCGTTGTCACAATCAGCTCTGCTTGGAGCGGCGTCCACCGCCGCGGCGGGCCGGCTTGCGCTCGCCGCCATCGGCCGGAGCCTGCGAATCGATCGGCTCCTCGTGGCGGACGTACCCGCGCCCGCCGCAGGCCTCGCACTGTTCGGTGAAGGCCTCGGCCAGGCCCGTCCCGATCTTCTTGCGCGTCAGCTGCACCAGCCCCAGGCTGGTGACCTCGCTCACCTGATGCCGCGTGCGATCGCGTCCCAGGCATTCGACCAACCGGCGCAGCAGCAGCTCGCGGTTGCTCGGCAGCACCATGTCGATGAAGTCGACCACCACGATGCCGCCCAGGTCGCGCAGCCGCAGCTGACGGACGATCTCCTCGGCCGCCTCCAGGTTGTTGCGCGTCACCGTCTCTTCCAGGTTGCCCCCGGACCCGGTGAACTTGCCCGTGTTGACGTCGATGACCGTCATGGCCTCGGTGCGGTCGATGACCAGCGAGCCACCCGACGGCAGGAAGACCTTGCGTTCCAGCGCCTTGGCGATCTGCTCGTCGATGCGGTACTGCGAGAACGGGTCGCCCTTGTCCTCGCTGTCCCAGCGCACCAGCCGGTCGGCCAGGTGCGGCGCGACGTGCTGCACATAGGCCTGCACGGTGTCGAACGCGTCCTCGGCCCCGCCGTTGCCGGCGATGACCAGCTGGGCGAAGTCTTCGGTGAACAGGTCGCGGACGATGCGCAGCATCAGATCCGGCTCGCTGTACAGCAGCTGCGGGGCGTTGCCCTGCGCCACCTTCTTGTTGATGACCTCCCACTGCGCGCGCAGCCGGTCGACGTCGCGCACCAGCTCCTCCTGGCTGGCGCCCTCGGCGGCCGTGCGCACGATGACGGACGCGTTGTCGCCCACCACGTCGCCCAGCACCTTCTTGAGACGCACGCGCTCGGTGTCGGGCAGCTTGCGGCTGATGCCGGACAGTTGGCCGTCCGGGGAGTAGATCACGTAGCGGCCGGGCAGGCTGACATGGCCCGTCAGCCGGGCGCCCTTGGCGCCGACCGGATCCTTGCTGACCTGCACGAGCACCGCCTGGCCGGGGCTGAAGACGTCCTCGACCTTGTGGTTGGTGCCCGACGAGCCGAAGCTATCCCAATCGACCTCGCCGGAATACAGCACGGCGTTGCGGCCGCGGCCGATGTCGATGAACGCGGCCTCCATGCCGGGCAGCACGTTCTGCACCTTGCCCAGATAGATGCTGCCGATCAGGCTCGCGGCCGAGGCGCGGTCGACGTAATGCTCGACCAGCACGCCGTCCTCCAGCACGGCGATCTGCGAGTACTCGTCGCGCTGCCGGATGACCATCACGCGGGTCACCGACTCGCGCCGGGCCAGGAACTCGGCCTCGGTCAGGATCGGCGCGCGCCGTCCCTGGGCGCGGCTCTCCTTGCGGCGCTGCCGCTTGGCCTCCAGGCGTGTGGAGCCCTCGATGCCGCTGACCTCGTCGCTTCCGGACGACGCACGCCCGCGCGGCTCGCGCACGCGCACCACGACGTCGCTCGGGTCGTCATCGGCGCCGGACGCGTCCTCGCCACGGCGGCGGCGACGACGGCGGCGACGGTGGGACGCGTCGCGGTCGTCCTCATCAGTCTCATCGTGTTCCTCGGACGGCTCATCCTCGTCCGCCTCGACGCTCTCGCGTTCGCCCTGTTCGCCCTTGCGGCGACGGCGTCCACCGCGACGGCGGCGCCGACGCGTCGAGCCGGACTCCCCGGCCTCGTCCTCGCTCGGCTCCTCGTCGGTCGGCTCGGCCTGCGATGCCTGCTCATCGACCGTCTCGTCCTTCGCCTGTGCGCCCGTGCGGCGATTGCGGCGCCCGCGTCCCGGACGTGCCTCACCCTCGGGGCTCGGCGTCTCTGCGATGGCCTCGGCCAGCTGCGACAGCACCTGCTCGCGGGCGATCTCGCCGTGTTCATCCAGCGGCACCTCGCCGCCGATCAGCGCGCTGGCAGCCTGCGCGTCGACCGCGCCGCGGGCCCGGCGCGAACGCACCGGCTTGACGGCTTCAATCGCGGCCGCCAACGGATCCTCGACGGGGGCGGCGGGCGTCTCGTCGACGGGCGCGGACTTCGTGCGGGTGGAACGGCGCGTGCGGGTCGTCCGCTGCTCGGCCGGGGCCTCCTGCTCGGGTGCAGGCTCGGCAACGGGCAGCGTGGGTTCGGCCTGCTCGACCACCGTCGGTTCGGCCGCGGGCGTCGCCGCCTTGCCACGGCTGCGGACTCGCTTCACGGGAGCGGGCGGCACATCGGCGGGCTCGGCTGCGGCAGCCGCACGGGAACGGCTCCGTGTCGTGCGGGTCGTCGCCGCCTTGCCGGACGATCGGGTGGCGCGTCCGCCCTGCGGCGGCTGCGCCAGCGCCGCGCCCGCCTCGGCCGCCGATCCGGCGTCGGAGAAGATGGGCATGGCTACCGGAGGGCCGGCCGGACGCGTCGCCGACCGCCGTCCGGCGGGCGGACGCGGCAGATCGTCATTGTTTGCAGATGTACTGATGTCATCGAGCATGTGTGCTCCTCACCGCGCAATGCGGGATAGTGGCCGCAGCCGTGCTGCGGCGAAAAGCTGATCGGTCGTGCGCAGCCGCTCCCCCGCGGTCAAGGCAGATGACCCGTCGCGGTGTGAAGCGATGCAACGCGAGCCCGGGAGCCGAAGCGCCCGTTCCTACCTGCAATTATGCCACACCCGGGGAATGACAGTGTTCCGCACAGTGGGACGGCGCGGCGCACGCATGCATCGATCGCAACCGATGCATGGAAAATGACCCCGGCTGACAAGCCACAACATTAACGTTGCGTCAATGTCGGATCGTCCTCGCCCGGCGGGAGCATGAGCACAGCTCCGGCACAGACAAGTGCAGTGGACGCCCCCTTCTCGCCGTCCAACCGCCCCTGTGCCCACCGGGTGAACCGGGGATCATCGCAGGCCAGCCCGGCATCCACCTGCACCAGCGCGGCCAGCACATCGTCGGGGCGCACGGACGGCGTGGCGTGCGCCAGCAGCACGCGCAGCCCGGCACCGTCCGGTTCCAGACCGGCCAGCGACGCCCGCACGTCGAGCACGCGCTCGCCGCGTCCGGACGCCCGGCGCACGATGATCTCGTCGGCGCCGTGCAGCAACTGCTCGCACGCAGCGGCCAGGCGGGCGGCGTCCACCGCCCCCAGATCGACGCGCCACAGCGACGCGGTCACCAGATCGGCCAGCTTCTCCCCCGCGGTCTCGCGCACGCACGTCACCGGCAGCCCGGCGGGCAGCGCCGCGGTCAACAGGTCGCGCACCGCGTCCGGCTCACGGCGTTCGGCCAGCCCCAGCACCGCGTACTCGGCATATGATGCCGCACCCGTCGGTGCCGGATTTGCGTACGACAAGCGCGGATGCGGCGAAAATCCGGACGAGTAGGCCACCGGAATGTCGGCGCGGCGCAGCGCACGCTCCAGCGCGCGGGCGATGTCGCGGTGCGACGCGAAGCGCATCACCGCGGCCTTGGCGTAGCGCAGGCGCAGGCGCTGCACGGGATCGGGGCGCCGCAACGGCTGTTGCCTATCCATGGCGCGCCTCCAGCCCGAGCAGGTCGGCGAGCTCGTTGTCCACGCCGAAGGCGGGACACACGCCGCAGTCGTTGCAGCCGGCCCAGCGGCAGTCGGGCACGGGCGTCTCGCGCAGGCCGTCCTGGTAGTCGTTCCAGAGCCAGTCGCGGTCGAGGCCGACGTCCAGATGCTCCCACGGCAGGCGCTCGGATTCCGGGCGTTCGCGCGTGGTGAACCAGGCCAGGCTGACGCCCTGCGGCTCCAACACGTCGCGGCAGGCGTCCAGCCAGCGGTCGAGGTCGAAGTGTTCGCGCCAGCCGTCGAAGCGTCCGCCCGCGCGCCACACGGCCTCCACGACCCCGCCCACGCGGCGGTCGCCCCGGGCCAGCAGGCCCTCGATCTGCCCCGGACGGGGGTCGGACGAGCGCACGCCGATGGCCCGTCCGCACGCGCGGTCGTCGCGGATGGCCGCCCGCAGCGCGTGGACGCGTTCGTCCACGACCTCGGGGGAAGCCTGCGCAACCCACTGGAACGACGTGTCCGGCTTGGGCACGAACCCGCCGATGCTGATCGTGCAGCCGACGTCGCGCCGGCCGCTGATGCGCCGCCCGGCCTCGATGACCCGGTGCGCCAGCGCGGCGATCGCGACGACGTCCGCCTGCGTTTCGGTCGGCAGCCCGCACATGAAATACAGCTTGACCGAGCGCCAGCCCGCCTCGAACGCGGCGGTGACGGTGGCCATCAGGTCTTCCTCGGACACGTTCTTGTTGATCACCGCGCGCAGCCGGACGGTGCCGCCCTCGGGGGCGAACGTGAGCCCGGTGCGCCGTCCGTTGCGGGCGATCTCGGTAGCCAGGTCGAGATTGAAGGCATCCACGCGCGTGCTGGGCAGGCTCAGCGAGACGGACGTGCCCTCGTACCGGTCGGCCAAGTCGGTGGCGATGCGCCCGATCTGCGAATGATCGGCGCTGGACAGGCTCAGCAGCCCGACCTCGTCGTACCCCGTCGCGGCCAGGCCTGCCGTGGTCATCGCCTCGATCGTCTGCGCCGACCGCTCGCGCACCGGCCGCGTGATGAAGCCCGCCTGGCAGAACCGGCAGCCGCGCACGCAGCCGCGGAAGATCTCGGCCGAATACCGCTCGTGCACCGTCTCGGCCACCGGCACGATGGGGCGGACGGGGTAGCACCACGAATCCAGGTCGGTGAGCACGTGGCGCGTGACGGTCGTCGGCACGCCGGGTCGGTTGGGACGGACGTCCGCGACCGCCCCGTCCTCGCCGTAGCTGACGTCGTAGAACCGCGGCACGTAGAACATGCCCGTGGACGCCAGCCGCTCCAGGATGCCGTCGCGCCCGCCGGGCCGCCCCTGCTCGTGCCAGTCGCGCACCAGCGCGGATAGGCGCAGCACGGCCTCTTCGCCATCGCCCAGCACCACCACGTCCAGGAAGTCGGCCACCGGTTCGGGGTTGACCATGCAGTGCCCGCCGCCCACGACCAACGGGTCGGCATCGGTGCGATCGGCCGCGTGCAGCGGCACGCCGGCCAGGTCGAGCATCTCCAGCAGGTTGGTGTAGCCCATCTCGGTCGACAACGAGATGCCCCACACGTCGAACGCGCGCACCGGCCGGTGCGTCTCCAGGCTGAACTGCGGGATGCCCGCCTCGCGCATCAGCGCGGCCAGATCGGGCCAGACGGCGTACGACCGCTCGGCGAGCACCCAGTCCTGCTCGTTCAGCACCTCGTACAGGATCGCCAGGCCCTGGTTGGGCTGGCCCACCTCGTACGCGTCCGGATAGCTCAGCACCCAGCGGACCGCGACGTCGTCCCACTCCTTGACGACGGCGTTGACCTCGCCGCCGACGTACTGCACGGGCTTGGTGGCCCGGGCCAGCAGCGGCTCCAGGCGCGGGAACAGCGATTGGGGTGCACTCATGACGGTCCCCATGCTACCTGGGCAGCCTGCGGACGGCATCACGATTCGCTGACTAGCACATTCACGGTTTTGGAGGGTTTGGAATCACGGTTTTGAAGGGTTCTGAGTCACGGTTTTGAAGGGTTCACAGTCACAGTCACAGGCCAGGACGACGGCGCGGGCCAGGACGACGGCGGTGCGTTCCACACCGGGGGCGGCAGCAGGGCCCGTCCCGGGGCCGCCTCGCGGACCGGACGCCGACGCCGGCGCACGACCTCGATCAGCGCGACGGCGACGGTGATGATGCCGGCCTGCAGCAGCGCCGCCCCGATGGAACTCGTGCCGTCCACCCGGTCGAACACGGCACCCAGGCCCCCGGTGAACGGCACGATCAGCAGGCTGGCCATGTTGTTGACCAGGTGCAGCGCGAACGACCCCTCCAGGCCGCCGGTGCGCCAGCACGTCCAGCACGAGGCCAGCCCGAAGTAGAAGTAGACGCTGTTGAGCCACGGATCCTGGGCGTTGTGCGCCAGCATGAACAGCCCCGACGACACGACCGCGCCCAGCGCCAGGCCGATGCGCCGGTTGGGCACCAGGCAGGCCACACTGCGGTTGATCAGGCCGCGGAAGGCGTACTCCTCCCCCGCGCACTGCAGCGGGGTCGTGAGAATGATGCCGGCCAGCAGCACCCAGGTGTCGCTGCGTACGCTCACGACCAGCGCGCCAGAGTGCCACGCCAGCAGGTAGCTGCCCCCGATGATCACCACCCACACGGGCAGGATCACCACGGCGCACAGCCTGAACCAGCCCCACCGGAACCGTCCGGTCACGCTGGACAGATAGCCGCGGGGCTGCAGGAAGAAGTACCCTGCCAGCCCCATCGCGATGAGAACCCACGACGCCAGGCCCAGGTTGTTGCCGATGAAGCCGCCCGGCCCGCTGATGGTCGCGGTCATCTGCGACGCCCGCCCGTGCGCATCGATCGCCATGCCCACCATAGCGAACACCACGTTGGCGAGAAGTCCGGCCGCGACCGCGCACAGCACCGCGAACACACCGCGGGACGGACGCCACCGCGGCCCCCGCGCGAAGCGGGGGTACGTCTGTTCGTCCACCGGCAGCCCCGACAGCATGGGGATGGGCTGTGTCATGGCCTCAGACCTGCGGGAACCAGAGCGCGACCTCGCGCGCGGCCGATTCCGGTGAATCGGAGGCGTGCACCAGGTTCTCCCGTTTCGACGTGGCCAGATCGCCCCGGATGGTCCCGGCAAGGGCCGTAGCCGCATCGGTCGCGCCGTTCATCGTGCGCACGGCGTCGATGGCCCGCTCGCCCGCCAGCACCATCGCCACCAACGGGCCCGAGGTGATGTACGCCTCCAGGCCCGGGTAGTAGTCGCGTCCCACATGTTCGGCGTAGTGGCGCGCCGCGAACGCCGCGTCGATCTGCCGCAGCTCCAGCGCCACCACCTGCAGCCCCCGGGCCTCGTACCGTGCCACGATCTGGCCCACCAGGGCGCGGCGCACCGCGTCCGGCTTGATCAGCACCAGCGTCCGTTCCATCTGACTCATGAGGCAAGCCTAAGCGACGCCTCTGACACCCGGGCGGGTGGATCACGGTCTCAGGAGCGCCCGCACCTCACCGGCCAGGTACACCGACCCGAGGACGAGCACGCCGGCCGCCTCGCCCGATCGCCCGGCGATGCGGACGGCCACGTCCACGGCATCGGTGGACGTCGGCGCGGTCTCGACCCGGTCGGCGCCGAAGACGTCGACGGCCATCTCGGCCAGATCCTCCACCGGCAGCGCGCGCGGATTGTCGGACACCTGCGTGACCACCAGCGTGTTGACGGCGGGCTCCAGCAGCTCCAGCACGCCCTGCGCGTCCTTGTCGGCCATCATCGCCAGCACGGCGACCAGCGGCTCGAAGCCGAAGGCCTCCTGCGCACCGGCGAGCGTCGCCCGGACGCCGTGCGGGTTGTGCGCTGTGTCGATCACGACGGGCGGATCGGCGCGCACGAGCTCCAGGCGAGCCGGGGCCACCACCTGGTCGAAGCCGGCCTGGATCAGCTCGGCGGTCAGCGGATGGCCGGTCAGCGCCTCGACGGCGGCGACGGCCAGCGCGGCGTTGTGCGCCATGTGCTCCCCGTGCAGCGGCAGGAAAAGATCGCCGATCGGGCCCTCGCTAGCCTGGATGCGCAGCAGCTGGCCACCCGCACCGGGCTGGCGGTCGAGCAGCGCGAAGTCCACGCCTTCGGCGAGCAACTGCGCGCCCACGTCCAGGCAGCGCTGGACGATGACCTCGCCGGCGTCGGGATGCTGCACCGCCGAGACGGCGATGGCCCCGGGCTTGATGATGCCCGCCTTCTCGTGCGCGATCTGCCCGACGGTGTCGCCCAGGTACGCCATGTGGTCGAGATCCACCGGCGTCAGCACGGCCACCTGCGCATCGGCGACCGACGTGGCGTCCCACGTGCCGCCCATGCCGACCTCCATGACCATCGCGTCCACCGGGGCGTCCGCGAACGCGGCGTACGCCATGCCCGTCATCACCTCGAAGAACGTCATGGCGACGCCATCCAGACGCTGTGCGTCGACCAGCTCGACCAGCCCGCGGATCTCGTCCCACGTCTGATCGAACCGCTCGGGGGTGATCGGGTCGCCGTCGATGCTGATGCGCTCGGTGATGTCGACCAGGTGCGGGCTGGCGAACCGCCCGGTGCGCAGGCCGACCGCGCGCAGCAACGCATCGATCATGATGGCGGTGCTGCCCTTGCCGTTTGTGCCCGTTATCTGCACAACGGGGGCTGTATTCTGTGGATCGGCCATCAGGTCGCACAGGGCCTTGATGCGCGTCAGCGAGGGGGCGACGCGGTGTTCGGGCCAGCGGTGGATCAGATCGGCGACAATCTGGGCATGGGTGTCGGTAGGCATGATCCCTCCACACTAGTCGCGCCCTGCAAGAGGAACGACAAGGGCGTTCTGTGTGCACGCACACGCGATTCACACGCCGCGACCTGAGGAACTGGGTCCGACGCTCCGGTACCATGGGAGGGTGGAGAAGACAGTGCATCCCCGTTCGGCGACCGCCTGGCAAACGTGGGTGACCCTGGTGGCCCGCGTCATCATCGGCGCATCGCTGCTGTATGCCGGCCTGCTGAAGATCGGCAATCTTCCGAAGTCTGTCACCGCCGTGCGCGCCTACGAGCTGCCGTGGCCCGACTGGATGATCCACGCGATCGGCTACAGCCTGCCCATCATCGAGATCGTGCTCGGCGCCGCGCTGATCGTCGGCCTGTTCACGCGGTGGATGGCGGTGCTCGGCGCCCTGGCCATGATCGTCTACATCATCGGCATCGCCTCGGCGTGGGCGCGCGGCCTCGACATCGACTGCGGCTGCTTCACCCCGGGCGGCGCGCTGCCCCCGGGACAAGAACCCAAGTACCTGGAAGACATCCTGCGCGACATTGGCTTCCTGATCTGCGGCGTGTGGACGGTGCTGTTCCCGGACGGACGCTTCAGCGTCGACCGGTGGATCGCCGGCCCCGCACCCGACGACGACCCCGAGCCCGAACCCGCGTCCTGAAGCACGGCTTCGTCCCAGCACAACGCGACACACAGACAGGTAACGATGGCGAAGAACACCAAGGCGAACAACACCAACGGGCACATGAACCGGCGCGAGATCCTGCGCCAGCAGCAGGCGGCGCAGGCTCGCCGCAAGCGCACCATCACGGTGGTCTGCATCGCCCTGGCGGTCGTCGTCGTCATCGCCGCGGTGGCGCTCATCGTCACGCACGTGAATTCCGTGAACCACCAGAAGAACACGGCGGGCGCCGCGACCGCGCAGATCAAGCCGCCGGACCTGACGTCCGACGGGACGGCGATCATCGTCAACCCGGCAGCCAAGGACGCGGCGCTCACGATCGACGTCCACGAGGACTTCCAGTGCCCCATCTGCAAGTCGTTCGAGGACACGTTCGGCTCCGCCATGAACCAGATCATCGACAACAACCAGGCGCTCGTGCGCTACCACGTCCGCAGCTTCCTCGACATCAACGAGAACAACGACTGGTCGAACCTGGCCGCCCAGGGCGCGATGTGTGCGGACACCGTCGGCAAGTTCAAGCCGTACCACGACACGGTCTTCGCCAACCAGCCGGCCGTGGAGGGCACGGGCTATACCAACCAGGAACTGAGTACGACGTTCGCGCAGCAGGCGGGCATCACGGGCGACGACCTGACGAAGTTCCAGGCCTGCTACAACAACCACCAGACCTCGCAGGTCGTCTCGACCATGGAGTCGCTCAACATGAGCGCAGGAGTGCAGGGAACCCCCGCCTTCTTCGTCAATGGCAAGAGCATCGACCTGCAGACGCTGGCCGGCCTGAAGTCGAACGACGCGGCGACCTTGCTCGCAGCATTCCAGAAGGCTGCCGGTCTGAGCTAGCATCGAATCGTCAGCCGCCTTCACCCGCGCCCCCGTCCGGCAGCTGACCCCACCACGTGACGCGAAGGAGTCGTCCAGATGGCCAAGAACAAGCCCCAGAGCGGCAAGGACGCCAAGCCGCAGATGACCAGCGCCCAGCGGCGCGCCAAACTGGAGGCCGCCAAGCGGTCGCAGGAGCGCTGGCAGCGGACCAAGCGCATCCTGATCGGTGTCGTGGTCGTGGTGGTCATCATCATCGTGGTCGCCGTCATCGCCGCTGTCGCCAACAACAAGCGGCAGTCTGACAACGCCAACGCCACGTCCGGCGCGACGGCCGCGCAGATCACGCCGCCGAACGCGACGACCATCTCCAACGGCACCCAGGCGATCATCGCCGACCCCGCCGCCAAGGACGCCCCGCTGACGCTCGACATCCACGCCGACTACCAGTGCCCCAACTGCAAGCACGCCGAGATGTCGCTGGGACAGGGCCTGTCGCAGCTGGAGTCGCAGAACCAGGTGCTGGTGCGCTACCACCTGCGCACGTTCCTGGACGGCAACCTCGGCAACACGTCCAGCAGCCAGGCCGCCATGGCCGCGACCTGTGCCGACACCGTCGGCAAGTTCCAGGCCATGAACGACGTCATCTTCGCCAACCAGCCCACCAACGAGGGCACCGGCTACACGACCGACCAGCTGCGCAACACGTTCGCCACGCAGGCGGGCATCAGCGGGGACGACCTGACCAAGTACCAGACGTGCTTCGACGACAAGGCCACATCGAACTTCGTGTCGACGATGGAACAGAGCAACCTGACCACGCCCGTCCCCGGCATCGACGACTACTCCACCGGCGTCCGGGGCACGCCCGCGTTCATCATCAACGGCAAGCAGCTCAACTGGACGGAAATCCCCACGGACGCCACGTCGATGCTCACCTACCTGGAGAAGATCGCCAACAGCTAGAGACGCCGGCCGGAGTCAGTTCGCTGGCCAGGGGTTGCGCCCCCAGAATCCGTCGGGCGCGAACAGGTCGCGCACCATGGGCTCCAGCAGCCCAAGCTCGGCCAGCGCGTCGAGGATCGTGTAGCGCGAGCGGATCAGTTGCGCTTGCAGATACGTCCGCTGCAGCCGGGCCGCATCGATCCCGATCTGGGACGGATGGTGCGGCGCGCCGACCATGGCGAGCCGGCGGACGACCTCGTCGGGCCCGATCAGCTGCTCGCGGCAACGCTGCTGCACCGACGGCCACCGCTCGACAAGGCGCTCGATGTGCGCCCGGTGCGCCGCGCCGGTGACCAGCTTCTGCCGCGACTGCGCGAGGGCGGCCGGACGGATGCGATCCGACAGCAACCGCTGGCAGCGCGCGACCAGCGCGTCGTCATCCCCGATCGTGGGAACGACCCGGTCCAGGTCGATGGTGCGCAGATCCAGGGCCAGACACGCTTGCCACAGCGCACACGAGGCGATCGTGCCGATGCCCACCTTGAAGCCGTGCGACAGCGGCGGATCCCAGGACAGTCCATGGCCCTCCATCTCCCACACGTGCGAGAACAGGTGCCCGGCACCCGAGGCCGGGCGTGACGACTGCGCCGCCTGCATGGCCAGGCCCGAGAGCAGGTTGGCCTGCGCCAACTCGGCGATGGCGTCGTGATCGCCGGCGGCGATCTGCTCCGGTCGGCCCAACGCCGCCCGCGAGGCCGGCTGTACCATGTCCCAGGCCTGCGACAGGATCGGCTCGACACCGACCTCTTCAGCGAGGATCCAGTCGGCCCCGGCGGGGATCTTCTCGATCAGATCGCCATAGCCGGTCGCCGTCAGCCGCGCCGGGGCGTCCGCCATCACCGTGGTGTCGGCGACCAGCGCCACCGGTGCCGGGCAGGGGTGGGTGATCTTGAACCCATCCTGCTCGATCGAGGCGCCGAAGGCAGTGTAACCGTCCACCGATGCGGCGGTGCACACCTCCAGATACGCGCGGCCCAGCTCGCCAGCGGCCAGCTTCACCAGATCGTTGAGCGTGCCCGACGCCACAGCCACCACGACCGCGTCCGGGTCTTGCTGCCAGCGCTGTTTGATCGTGACGGTGTTGTCGTAGCTGCAATACAGCGTCGGCTTGCCCGGGAACACGTACGGCTGCCCGGCCAACCCCACCCCGGCCGCGCGCAGCGAGGCGAGCACCTCGTCCCCCGCGGCCGCGTAGGTGTTCTGGTCGGCGACCAGCAGCGCGCTCGCACCGGGGAACTGGTGGGCGAACAGCTCGCCCGTGCTGCGCACCGCCCCCGGCCCGAAGACGATGGCGTGTGTCTGCGTGGCGGCGGCCACCGCTTGTGCGAGCACATCGGCGGACATGGGGTTGTTCATGGCAGGGATCCTCCTGGGTTGGGTTCTGATGCGGTGGTGTTCAGTTGCTGAAGGCGGCGTTGACCAGGTCGGCGATCTGTGCGGGATCGTCGCTGGCGGCCAACCGGGCCAGAAAGGTCTGGTCCTGGATGCTGCGGACGATCCGCGGGAGGATCGTGACGTGATCCTGAGACCGGGACAAGGCGAGTAGAAAGACCGTCGAGACCGCGATCGTGGCGTCGTCCGGCCCGCCCATCGACCGGAAGCCGACCGGTTCTGCCAGCGTCAGCACGCAGATGGTGTCGGCGATCACGTGTTCGGCGTCGGTATGCGGGATGGCCACTCCCCCCGGCACCGGCAGGCCGGTCGGATAGGCCTGCTCGCGCGCGGTCAGTGCCGCGACGAAGCTGGGGCGTACCCGGCCGGCGTCCGCGAGATCCCCGCCCACACGGGCGAAGATCGTCGCGGCGTCCGGCACCAACAGGTGGGGATAGACGAATCGCGGTTCAACCAAGCCACTCACAAGCGACTCTCCTCTCCACAGCTCAGGCGAAGATGTGGTGCAGCGCACTGATGATGACGTTGGCGAGGTTGTAGCCGAAGAAGCCGTCGGTCACCTGTCCGTGAACGCTGACACCGGTCGCGTGCATCATCAGTGTCGCCTCGGGGGCGAACATGTTGGCGAAGAACAAGACGATGTAGAGGAAGATCGCGCTGGAGATCAGCGTCCGGAACAGGTTGCCCTTGGACGCCAGCGAGAACATCGGCACCATGTAGACGATGCCGGTGAGCACGCCGATCGGGAAGTAGGTCATGCCGGGAATCATGAAGGTGAACAGGATCGCCAGCGGGATCAGGATGACCGTGGTCGTGATGGCCGTGGGATCGCCCAGGGACAGCGCGATGTCCATGCCGACGTACAGCTCGGACTTGTCGCCCAGGCGCTTCTTCATGAATGCCTGCGCGGCCTGCCCGATCGCGCTCAGCCCCTCCATCATCACCGAGACCATGCGGGGCAACAGCACGAGGACGGCGGCAATGCCGACGGCCATCGTCAGCACCGTCTCCCAGGACTGCCGCGTCACCAGGCCGAGGAAGACGCCCACGATCACGCCGATGAAGGCCGTGTCGCCGAAGAACCCGAATCGCTTGCTCACCTTGTCCAGCGAGATATCGATGTCGCGGACCTTAGGGATCCGGTCGATCAGCCAGTTGAACCCCAGCGCGAGCGGATACGGGAAGGTGATGTACGACAAGGTGCTGCAGGTGGTGCCCTCCAGCCCGTAGAACTCCTGCCACTTCGGCGCGATCCACTGGGCGACGAACAGGGCGATCACCGACAAGGCGACCGTAACGCCCAGACCGATCCAGAAGTTGTTGGTGAGCGCATAGGCGAGGGTGCCGGGGATCAGGAAGTGGATGAAGTTCCAGATATCGACATTGAGCACCTTCGTCCACTTCAGCAAGACCAGGATGACGTTGATCGCGATGATCAACAGCACGGCGAGGGCCGCGAACGGTACCGACCACGAGGCCGCGCCCATGGCCGCCCAGCCGACATCGACGGTGGTGAAGCCGGAGCCCATGCCCTTGTAGTAGTTGACGGCGGGCGTGACGGTGGTCATCAACAGATTGATGACCAGCGACAGGCCGCTGAAGCCGATGCCGATCATCAGGCCGGCCTTGATCGCCCTGCCGACCTTCATGCGAAGGATCAGGCCGAGGATGATCATGACGATCGGGAGCATCACGGCGGCGCCGATATTCATGATCGACGTGATCACGTTCAAGATGGCATGCATGGCGGCGCCTCACTCCTTGGTTTCGGCGAGGACGTTGCGGCAGGCAGCGACGACGTCCGCGACGGTCTTGTCTTCGTTGATCCCGGAGATCAGCCCGAAGACGGAGATGACCGGCTTGGTGGTCGGCTGGTTGTAGCGCGTGGTGACAAGGATCACATCGGCACTGTCTTGCAGCGTCTGGATCTGGCCAACTGTCCCCTTGCTGATGGTCGCGGGGATGTCCTCGCGCGCGAGGATCTCCTTGACCCGTTCCTGGGCGACGGTGGAGGTGGCGATGCCGCTTCCACACGCGATCAAAATGCGTACTGGTTGCATGTCATCATCGTCTGACCCACGGACGGGGACGGCAAGCATCAGACTGCTCACTGCCCGGCAGGAATCCGGCGCCGCCCACCAGGCAACTTTCACTTACCTGGGGGCAGGAATTGAACGGCTTGCCGCCAGCCACACCCGTAAGCAACCATGACTGTGAAGGGAGTCACCGGTGATCAATCTGCCACAACGCCAGTCGGTGATCCTGGAACTTCTGTGCGAAGCCGGGCGCCCCATGACGGGCGCCGAACTGTCCGATCTGCTCGGGGTGGGCCTGCGGACCGTCCGCAATGACATCCGCTGGATGAACCGGGCTGCCCGCACCACGCTGGTGGTGTCGGGCCCGCACGGCTACAGCGTCAATGCCGTCGGCTACCGCGACGTGGTGAACCGGGGGCCGATGGTCGCCGGCGG
>Ga0209738_10000137_pt1 | contig 16770 bp, 15 predicted proteins | sample TergutNc150P5_FD_187289 | JGI IMG/M metagenome (GOLD analysis project Ga0209738, IMG submission 187289) | Nasutitermes corniger P5 segment gut microbial community from laboratory colony in Florida, USA - Nc150 P5 (SPAdes) (version 2) | ecosystem: Host-associated > Arthropoda: Insects >...
TGGCGCGCCGTGCCGTGCTCATGCTGGGCGCCAGCCCGGCCTTTCTGCTGGGCGGCCAGTACCTCAACCATGACATGCTGGTGGCGTCATGGATCGGGGTGGCGATCTGGTGCTTCGCGGCGGCGTTTCTGCGCGGGGCAAGGCCGCACACCGGCTGGGCGCTGGCGGGTTTTGCGGCCTGCGCGCTGGGCGTACTCAGCAAGGGGCTGATCGGCGTGGTGCTGCCGGGGCTGGTGTTGTTCATCTGGCTGCTGTGGACGCGCCAGTTCGGCAAAGCCTGGCGTTTGCCGTGGCTGCGCGGCGTGCTGCTGTTTGCGGTCATTGTTCTGCCGTGGTTCGTGGTGGTCGAGCGGCGCTACCCGGGCATGTTCGCGTACTCGTTTGGCGTGCAGCAATTCACCCGTTATGTCGGTACCGGCTTTAACAACGCTCGGCCCTGGTGGTATTACCTGCCGTGCATGGTGTTGCTGCTGTTCCCGTGGGTGTTCTTCGCGCTCTATGAAGGTTGGCGCGCGCTGCGCCCGTGCAAGAGCGCCGCCAAGAGCGCCGCCGCACCGCCGGCCCTGCCGGTGCGCCGCGAGGCGCTGGCGCTGTGCTGGATATGGATCGGCGCGATCTTGGTGTTTTTCTCCATTCCCTCTTCCAAGCTGATCGGCTACATCACGCCGACGATGCCGCCGCTGGCGTTGTTGGCCGCTGTCGGCTGGGAGCGGTTGCTGGCGCGCCGCCGGAGCGAACGCGCATGGCTGACGGGGTTGACCGTGTTGTCGCTGCTGCTGGGGGGCGTGGCCACATGGGGGATGCGCGACTATGGCTTGCGGCGCACCAGTGCGCTCAGCATGGCCCAGGTGCTTGCTTGTAGTGTCAGACCCGGCGATGCTGTCTATGCCGTCGGGGGTTTTCCATACGACTTGCCGTTTTACGCGCGGCTCCCGCGCCCCATGATCGCCGTGCAGGACTGGCCGCATCTGCGCGCCACGGAAGGCGACACCTGGAAGCGTGAACTGTTCGAAGCGGGCGACTTTGCCCCCGCCATTGCGGCCCGCGTGCTGCAAACGCCGAGCGAGGCGCTGGCTGCCGCGCGCGCCGCGCCCAACGCCTGGATAGTCGCGCCCCGGCAAACAGTGATCGAAGGTTTCCGTCCGGTGGCGCGCGGTACGTACTGGGTGCTGTATGCCTCGCCTGCCATGCCGCCGCGCCCGTGTTCGCGCCCGTGATGGCGGTTGTGGCACGGGGCTTCAGCGCCGGAACGCCCAAAAGCGGCTCAAGACAAAAGTCAGCGCGGCGGCCAGCAGCGCCGCCACGAACCAGGCCAGCGTCGGCTGCCAGTGCAGAACGCGCAAGCACAGCACGAAAAATATTTCGTTGCCCGCGAAACCCGTCAACGCAGTCACGCCAAAACGCCACAGGCTTTGCCCGACGGTGGCGCTCGCGTCACGAAAGCTCAACCGTCGGTGACCCCAGAAGCTGACCCAAAAAGCGACGATAAAACCCAGCGGGTTGGCCACTTCCGCCCATACCGCGTGGCGCGCCAGCGTAAAGACGGCCAGGTGCGTCAGCGCCGCCGCAGTGCCGACCGCCAGGAACCACAGGCCGGAGTGCAGCGCCGCGTGCGGTCTCCTGTCTGTCGGGAGCGCGGATGGCGGTTGGAGCGGGCCGCTCATTGCAGCGCGGCCTTGTGTGTCGCGGGCCGGGGCGGCAGACCGCCGCCTTCGCGCCGGTCGATCAGATAGGCCGGGCGGCGCTTGGCCTCCTCATAGATGCGGCCCACGTATTCGGCCAGCACGCCCAGCGAGAACAACTGGATGCCCGACAGAAACATCATGCTGACCACGATGGTGGCATAGCCGCGCACGGAGATGCCTTCAAAAAAGTACTGGAAGATGACCCGCACGCCATAACCCAGCGCGATGACCGACAGCAGCAAGCCCAGCCCGGCGATCAGCCGCAGCGGTGCGATTGAAAAAGCCACCATGCCCGTCAGTGCCAGTCTGAATGCGCCGCTCAGCCCGAAGCGCGATTGCTCGTTCATGCGCGGCAAGGGTTCGTAGTCGATGGCCGTGCTCTGGAAGCCCACCCAGGCGTACAGCCCTTTCATGAAGCGGTTGCGCTCAGGCAGACTGCATATGGCCCGCACCACTTTGCGATCCATCAGGCGGAAGTCGCCCGCGTTGGCCGGGATTTCGACCTTGCTGCCCCAGTTGACGAATTTGTAGAACAAGCTGGCCAGTCCGGCATGCAGGCGCGACTGGTCTTCGCGCGTGCGGCGCACCGCATACACCACGTCCGCACCCTCGCGCCAGCGCGCCAGCATGTCAGGCAACAGCGTCGCCGGATGCTGGCCGTCGGCATCCATCAGCACCACCACGTCGCCGCGCGCGGCCTCCAGCCCGGCGGTCAGTGCCGCTTCCTTGCCGAAATTGCGCGACAGCCGCAACAGCACCACCTGCGGATGCGCGCTGACCAGCGCCTGCATGGTCTCCACCGTGTCGTCGCGGCTGCCGTCATCGACCACGATCAACTCGACCGCGCCGGCCAGTGCGGCCAGCGCTTGCAACACCTGCGGTACCACGCGGGCGAGATTGCGCGCCTCGTTGTAGGCGGGTATGACGCAGGAGATTGAAGCGGGAACGGCGCGCAAAGCAATCATGGGCGTGGTCATGGTGCGTGGGTGGGGGGAGAGAACTTATTTAGGGTGCGCTTAACGCAATAAGCCCCGCGTGCGGCGGGGCTTATTGCGGGGTCAAGCGCTGTGCGCGGCAGTGGGGCTACTTACTCAGGCAGGTCTTCATAAAGGCTTTGCGGTCATCGCCTTTCTTGCCAGCGGCTTGCTGGTTGCAGAGCTTCATTTTTTCCTGCTGCGTGGCGGGCGCTGCGGCCGATGCGGTGCTCTGAGCGCTCAGACACGTTTTCATGAACGCCTTGCGGTCATCGCCCTTCTTGCCGGCGGCTTGCTGGTTGCAGGCGGCCATCTTGAGCTGTTGCGACGACAGGTCGCCGGAGGCGGCTTGCGCCAGACCCGCGCTGCACACCAAACCCAGCACGGCGGCTAGGGAAAGCAGTTTCTTCATGGCTTTAATCTCCAACAAAAGAGGAAAGTAGACCGCCCGGCCAGCCACGGCTTGGCACAGTCCGTTCACTGTAACGTCGCAGCGTGTCGAGCGGATGACATTGCACGATCGATTCGGCCGCAATCGAGCGCGCGATCTCCAACGGAGCCGCTGATCGGGCAGTGCTACTTGCGCAAAGCACCGGGGGGACGGCGGCTGTTGCAGGGCGACTTGTGCCAAACTTGCGTCCGGCATCCCTAAAATTCACCTCCATGCTTTCCGTAAAACAAGAATTGCTCACGGCCCTGGCCGGTGTGCTGGAGGACATCGCACCCGGCGCGGGGGAGCGGGCCGCGTTCGAGTCGCCCCGCCAAGCGGCGCTGGGCGACCTGGCCTGCACGGCGGCGCTGCAACTGGCCAAGCCGCTCAAGGCCAATCCGCGCGCGCTGGGCGAACGCATCAAGGCCGCGCTGCACGCCGCGCCCGCGTTCCAGCAATGGGTGTCGGCCATCGAAATTGCCGGGCCGGGCTTTCTCAACATCCGCCTCACGCCCGCCGCCAAGCAGCAGACCGTGCACGAGGTGCTGGCGCAAGGCGCGCGTTACGGCTGCCGGCCCGGCCGCAGTGAGAAGGTCATCGTCGAATTCGTCTCCGCCAACCCGACCGGCCCGCTGCACGTCGGCCACGGGCGGCAGGGCGCGCTGGGCGACGCCATTTGCAACCTGCTGGCCACGCAGGGCTGGCAGGTGCACCGGGAGTTTTATTACAACGACGCGGGCGTGCAGATCGACACGCTGGCCAAATCGGTCCAATTGCGCGCGCGCGGCCACCAGCCCGGCGACCCCGAATGGCCCGAATCGGCCTACAACGGCGACTACATCGCCGACATTGCGGCGGATTTTCTGGCCCGCAAAACCGTGCAGGCCGACGACCGCGCCTTTACCGCCAGCGGCGACATGAACGACTATGACAACGTGCGCCAGTTTGCCGTGGCCTATCTGCGCCACGAACAAGACAAGGATCTACTGGCCTTCCGGCTGCGTTTTGACGAATACTTTCTGGAGTCGAGCCTGTACGCATCGGGGCGCGTGGCGGCCACGGTGCAGCGCCTGATCGACGCGGGCAAAACCTTCGAGCAGGACGGCGCGCTGTGGCTGCGCAGCACCGATTACGGCGACGACAAAGACCGCGTGATGCGCAAGAGCGACGGCGGTTACACCTATTTCGTGCCGGACGTGGCGTACCACATCAGCAAATGGGAGCGCGGCTACCGGCGCGCCATCAACATCCAGGGCACCGACCACCACGGCACCATCGCGCGGGTGCGCGCGGGCTTGCAGGCGGCGGGCGTGGGCATTCCGCAAGGCTGGCCGGACTACGTGCTGCACACCATGGTGCGCGTGCTGCGCGGCGGCCAGGAAGTCAAAATCAGCAAACGCGCGGGCAGCTATGTGACGCTGCGCGACCTGATCGAGTGGACCAGCGCCGACGCGGTGCGGTTCTTCCTGCTCTCGCGCAAGCCCGACACCGAATACACCTTCGACGTTGATCTGGCGCTGCAACAAAACAACGACAACCCGGTTTATTACGTGCAGTACGCGCACGCGCGCATCTGCTCGGTACTGGCGGCCTGGGGCGGCGACCCGGCAACGTTGCAGGATGCCGATCTGGCCCCGCTGGACTCGCCGGCGGCGCAGGCGCTGTTGCTGCAACTGGCGCGTTACCCGGACATGCTGACGCAAGCGGCTGCCGACTTTGCGCCGCACGACATCACCTTTTATCTGCGCGAACTGGCCGCCGCCTACCACAGTTATTACGATGCCGAGCGTGTCTTGGTTGCCGATACCCTGCTGCGTGACGCACGGCTGGCGCTGATTGCCGCCACCGCACAGGTGTTGCACAATGGTTTGAGCCTGCTGGGCGTGAGCGCTCCGCGCAAGATGTGATCAAACACCCATCACGAGCCTGATCCCGATGATCCTCAACCTCACCCAAAGCGCTCGGCGCACCCCACTGCTCCGCCTGTCTCGTGCCCGCGGCGGCGCCATGCTGGGCCTGATCGTGGGCCTGCTCATCGGCCTGGCGGTAGCGCTGGCGGTGGCGATCTACGTTGCCAAGGTGCCGATCCCATTCATCAGCGCGCCACCCGTGCACAACGGCAGTCAAGACGCCGCCGAAAGCCAGAAGAACAACAACTGGAACCCCAACGCCGCGCTGCAAACCCACGGCCCGGTCGTTTCCGCCAGCGCTGCCAGCGTCGCCAGCAGCGCCACGGCGCCTGCCGACGCGAACGCTACGGGCAACGCCACAACCACGCAGCCGCCGGCGCAAAACCCATCCGCCGACACGCAGACGGCCACCGCCGGCAACAACACCGTCACGCCCGCGCCGGGCCGCGCCGTACAAACCACGCCCGGCCGCAAGCCCCCATCGTCCAACGACCCGCTGGGCGACTTTGCCATGGCACACACCCGCGATACGGACAACACAGCCCATAACGCCAATACCAACGCCACCGCCGAACCGTTCGTCTACTTTGTGCAAACCGGTGCGTTCAACGCAGCGCAGGACGCCGACGCGCAGCGCGCGCGTCTGTCATTGCAGGGCATGGAGGCGTCCATCAGCCCGATTGATCAGGGCGGTGATCACATGGTCTACCGCGTGCGCATCGGCCCCTTCCAGAACAAAGCCGCCGCCGACCAAATTAAGAGCCGCCTGGCCAGCGACAACATTGACGCCACGCTGGTACTCGTGCAGCGTTGACGCCCATGCCGACACGAGATGGCGCGCCGCCCCCAATCCGCGCCGTTTTGAACGCCCGCCGCGCGCGCGGTTCACAATTACCCCCATCTTCTTGTAGGAGTAACCCTAGCCCATGAAACGACGTACCTTCGCCATCGCTGCCGCCGCCGTCATGCCCGCCGCTTTCCTGGCGGCGCTGCCCGCGCGTGCGCAATACAACTTCGCCCCCGGCCGGGGCTACAAAGTTGTCACACCGCCCGCGCCGACCAGTGCCCCGGCGGGCAAAATCGAGGTGGTCGAATTCTTCTCCTACGGCTGCCCGCACTGCATGCGCTTCGAACCCGTGTTCGAGCAGTGGAAGCAAAGCGCTCCCAAGGACGTCGTGGTGCGGCGCATACACGTGGGCGTAGGCTTTGGCCAGTTTGAGCCGCTGCAACGCATCTACTACGCGCTGGTGGCGCTGGGAGCGCCCGATACCATCCAGCCCAAGATCTTTGATGCCTTCCAAAACAAGCGCCTGCGCCTGGATCAACCCGACGTGTTGTTCCCCTGGATTGCGCAGCAAGGCATCGACCGCGCCAAATTCGAGCAGGCCTACAACTCCTTCGGCATGCCCAATCTGATCCGGCAATCCAACCAGCTCCAAGAGGCTTACAAGGTCGAAGGCACGCCCGCGTTAGGCATTGCCGGGCGCTTCTACACCGACCCCACCTGCGCTTCTCCAAGCCCATCTACCAGCGAGGCGGATGCGTTCCGCGACATGATCAGGGTGACCGACAGCCTGATCGATCTGAGCCGCAAGGGCGGCGGGGCTGCGGGCAAGCTCCCAAGCTGAGCCTCGCACGCGCGGCGGGGTGTTGTGACAACACCCCGTCGGCATGCGTGGGGGGCTTTGAGCAGTCCTTCAAACAGAGCCGCGGCATGCGGGCGGCGGACTACTCAGCGGCGGCGGTTCCCGCTACCGGCGGGATGAAAATCGGCTGCGGGACCAGTATCCGCGCCTTGTAGAGGTCTTTCAAATAACCGTAGTACGCGGCGGTCTCCACGGCGGCCCACTGCTGGTTGTAGTGGTCGAGGTTTTGCGCGGACTGGTCCGCTGTGAGCGTGGCCGGCGGCAGTACCTTTTCAACCTGCGCGACGGCGTAACCGCTGGCGCCCAGATTCACCCCCACCCACGTCGGCAGCTTGCTGGGGGCGGTGCGCAGCACGGCCTCCAGCAATGCGGCGGGCTGCTGTCCGGCATCTTGCCGCGATAGCGCGACGGGTGCGCCCAAGCTGCTATTGGCGCTGGCTGGGTTGGTGCGCCATGCCTTGAACTGTTGTTCCCCCGCCTGCCGCGCCAACTGTGCGCCGCGCTCGGCCAGATAGGCCGCGCGCACGGCATCCTTGACCTGCGCATAGGGCTGCGCATGCGCCGGGCTGTAGCTGACGACGCGCCCGGCGGCCAGTTGACTGGGGCCGATTTGAATGGCCTGGGTGTTGTTCTTCTTATCGCGCGCGTCGGGGCTGAAGATCGCCGCGAGGAACTTCGGATTGGCCAACACGCCCTGCGCGCCCGGTGCGGGCGTGCGCGTCACCTCGGCCGTCTGGATGCTCAACTTGAGCGGGTCGGCGGCGGGCTTGAGCGAGTCGCTTTGCTCGTACACCGTGTTGGTGAAAGTATCGGCCAGATCGCTGAACTTGTCGCTCGCTTTCTGGGTGCGGTATTGGTCTTCCAGTTGCGCGCGGACTTGCTCGAACGACGGCGTGTGCGCGGGCTTGATCCCCGTCAGCTGCACGATGTGGTAGCCCAAGTCACTTTCCACCACGCCGCTCAAATTCCCCGTGCTGGCCAGCGCAAACGCGGCTTGGGAGATCACCGGCGCCATGCCCTTATCTGCTTTCTGGAACCAGCCCAGATCGCCGCCTTGCATGGCGGTGGTGGGGTCCTGCGAATCCTTTTTGGCCAGTTCGGCAAAATCCGCCGGGTTTTGGCGCAACTGGGCCAGCAGCGCCTCGGCGCGCGCCTTGGCCTTGGCGCGATCGGCGGCGGGCGCGTTCTTGTCCGCGGCGATCAGGATATGGCTGGCGCGCCGCTGCTCAGGCTCGGCGAGGGTAGCCATGTTTTGCTGGTAATAAGTCTGCAAGTCGGCATCGCTGACCGTGATGTTCGCCTTGACGCTGGCCATGTCGAGCACCACGTATTCGATCTTGGCCGATTCAGGCGCCTGGTACTGCGCCAGATGGGCCTTGTAGAACGCCTGCAAGTCAGCATCGCTCGGCGTGAGTTTGGCGCTGTAGTCACTGGGTTTGAACAGCGCGATGCGCACCATGCGCCGCTCCTGTTGCGCGCGCGCGGCCACGTCCGCCAGCGCCGGGCTGGATAAGCTCACATCGTTCACGCCGGCCATCACCTGTTGCAGCGCCAACTGCGCGCGAAAGGACGCTTCAAATCCCTCCGGCGTCGTTCCTTGCTGGGCGGTGAACTGCTTGTAGCGCTCCATATCCAGCTTTCCGTCCGGCGTGCGCAGCATGTCCACCAGCGGTTGCAAGGCGCGCGCCAATTGCGCGTTGCTCACGGTCAGGCGTTCATCGGCCGCGGCGGCGGTCAGCACCCGTTCGCTCAGCAGTTTCTCCAGCGTCTGGTACTTGAACACCGGCGAATCGAACACCTTGCTGTCGAGGTTGGGGTATTGGCTGAGGGCGTCGTTGCGTGCCCGCTCATTGGCGCGGTCCCAATCGGCTTGGGTGATGTCATGCTGCCCTTTCACGCGCGCGACCTTGGCCGCGCCGGGGTTGGAATCGAAGAAATTGTTGCTCACGCCAAACAGCACGAACGAGGGGAAAAGCAGCGCACCCAAGGCCGTCATCGTGATCCTGGGGTGGTTGCGCACAAAATTGAACATGCCCGATGTAGTCCGTGAAGAAAAAGCGAACCGGAGTTCGCTTCGAGAAAAGAATAATGAAAAATAGCGTTGTGATTATAGAAATCGGCCGCTGCGCGCCTTCATGCCGGGCGCGTCATGCAGCGCATCCCTAGAATGCAGCGCATCCCGCCTTTCCATCCCCGTCACATGGCCGTTCCCGTTACCTCCATCTTCACCCATGTTCCGCCCTATGCCGGCGACCCCATCCTGAGCCTGATGGATGACTTTCTGCGCGACCCGCGCCCCAACAAAGTCAGCCTCAGCGTTGGCCTGTATTTTGACGAACAGGGCCGCTTGCCGGTGCTGCAAGCCATCCGCAGCGCTGAAGAGCGCCTGGCGCAAAACATCATTCCGTGCGGCTACCTGCCCATGGAAGGCGCGGCCGACTATCGCGCCGCCGTGCAGCAACTGGTGTTCGGCGCGCAGCATCAAGCCGTGCAAAGCGGCCGCATCGCCACCGTACAAACGCTGGGCGGATCGGGCGCGCTCAAGGTCGGCGCGGACTTTCTCAAGCGCTACTTTCCCAATGCCCAAGTCTGGGTGAGCGACCCGACCTGGGAGAACCACGTTGCCCTGTTTGAAGGCGCGGGTTTTGCCGTCCACACCTATCCGTATTACGACCCCGCCACCGGCACGCTGCGCGTGGACGACATGCTGGCGGCCATCCGCGCGCTGCCGCGCGGCAGCATCGTGCTGCTGCACGCTTGCTGCCACAACCCGACCGGCGTAGACCTTTCGCGCCAGCAATGGCAAGCGCTCATTGCGGTGCTGGTCGAAGGCGGCTTGATCCCGTTCGTGGACATGGCTTATCAGGGCTTCGGCGACGGCTTGGCCGATGACGCTTGGCCGGTGCGCGCGTTGGCCGACGCGGGCGCGCAATGCTTTGTCGGCAACTCGTTCTCCAAAAACTTCTCGCTGTACGGTGAGCGCTGCGGCGCGCTGCACGTGGTCTGCGCCGACGCGGGCGCCGCGCAAACCGTGCTGGGGCAGCTCAAAGCCACCGTGCGGCGCAACTATTCCTCGCCGCCCACGCACGGCGAGCGCCTCATTACCACCGTGCTGCAAACGCCGGAACTGCTGGACGATTGGCAACGGGAGCTGACCGCCATGTGCGAGCGCATGAAAGCCATGCGCCACGCCCTGTACGACGCGCTGCAACCCCGCCTGCCGGGGCGCGATCTGCGCTACTTCGTGACCCAGCGCGGCATGTTCAGCTACACCGGCCTCAGCGCGGCGCAAGTCGACCAATTGCGCGACCAGCACGCCATCTATCTGGTGCGGTCGGGCCGCCTATGCGTTACCGGCCTTACCCCCGGCAACGTGGCGCGCGTTGCCCAGGCCATGGCGCAGGTCATGGCGTGAAGCTGCAGCCGTCATCCTGACGCTGCTCCTCCATCGTTACCGCTGCGCGCAGCGAAGCGCAGTCGCAGGATCAAAGGGGTGTGCATAAGCACGGAGATTCCGCGACGACGCGCGGAATGACGACAGGAATAATGTCAGCGGCGGGTAAAAGCGGCTAAGGGCGCGGATCAGGGCCGCGCCGCTTTACCGGCGGCGCACAGAGGCGCTTACCGGTGCGCCCGCCGGCGCATTCACCGGCAATTTGCCGGCACGTATTGCTGCGGCACGCCGTTGCCGCCCAGGGCGGCCTCCGGCATGCCGTTGGCGGCGGCATACACGTTGGTCGCCGAAACGCAGGCCCAATCCAACGGGCCGGAATCGTGGTGATTGCTTATCTGGCTGCCCAGTTGTTCGGCCGCCCCGCCGGCCTCGGCGTTGTTGCGCACGTAAGGGGACAGCAAAATGGCTTTGCCGCTGACGGCGCTCCCGGTGGCGGGCGTGTAGGTAATCATGATTTTGCCCATCGCGGCACTGGGGGGCGCCGGGCAACTCGTCGTGACGGGGGCGGTGACGTCAAAGCACATGGAAGCGATGTACTTACTGCTCTGCCCCAAGCCGCCCACCTGCGCGTTCCACTGCGTTTCCACCATCGCCAAATCCGTTTCGGTGGCCAGGGCGTCGGCGGCCACGGCCTCCTTGGCGGCAGTCGATAGGTTTATCCCCTCCGATACACGCGAGCGTATCAGGTAGTCCTGGTACGCCGGTATGGCCAGTGCGGCCAGAATACCGATGATGGCGATGACAATCATCAATTCTATGAGTGTAAACCCTTGCGTTCGTTGTAATCGTGTCATTTTGTAACTCGTATCATATCGCAGACAGAAACAACTTCAACAACAACATGGTCATACCGATGGTCACAAATCCCTGTTTTGCACCGCCGGTATGAAAGACAGCCCTCACTCCATGTCTGGTCAAGGTGTTTGCCTTTGCCCATCAAACCTGGATTTCGAAACGCCCATGCTCTCCCTCCAGCAGAGGCGTGCGGGAGCCGGTCATAAAGGGGCATGCCTCCCATTACAGCCCCGGTTTACGACGCGCCCGGCTCTAAGCCGGGCGGGCGGACACCTATAAGTGCCCGGCACATAAAAAGGGCCTCTTGCGAGGCCCTTTTTGTTCCGTTAAACAATATCTTTCGTCTTGTATCAAGACCTCAAGACATTAACGGCAGTTGGCCGGCACGTACTTGACAGGGACGCCATTGGTGGCGGCTGCAGCGCCGGAGTCGATATTGGCTTGGGCGTAAGCCGCTCCGGCCGAGACGCAAGCCCAATCCAGCGGGCCCGAATCAGCAGCGCTGCCGCTACCGCTGCCGCCGGCACCGGCACCACCGGAGGCGGTAGCATTCAATTGGTCATGCAGGAGCGTTACACCCGTTGCACCCGACGCAGAACCCTTTGCGGAACCGCCATTGCGAACATACGGAATCAACTGAAGACCCAGATTGTTCACCGCGGAACCGGTGGCTGCGGTATACGTCACGGAAATCTTGCCGGTCGCAGCAGTACCATCAATAGAGGTCTTGCATGTGGTAGTGCCAATATCGGTGTCGAAACAAATGGAAGCGACGTACTTGGAGTTTGCTCCGGCGCCACTGGCTTGAGCGTTCCAGTTGGTTTCCGCAGTTGCCAGATCGGTCGCGGTGGCGATGCCGTCCACCGCCACCGAGGTCTTGGCCGGTTCGACCAGGCTCAGACCTTCCGTAACGCGGGTGCGAACCAGGTAGTCCTGATACGCCGGCAGCGCCAAGGCAGCCAAGATACCAATAACGGCGATGACGATCATCAACTCGATGAGGGTAAAGCCTTGTTGCAGTTTTTTCATGATGGTCCTCTCTCTCTGTTAGAAGTTACAAGTGGGAAAATTCCCATGCCCTGCTGCGCCGGATGACGCAATGCATGCATGCCATCTATGTTGCATCTGCCGTGCCAACTCCACGCCGGGAGGGGTGGAGTAAAAAAAAGCCATGATACATCTCGTTACATGTCTCAGTTCATGGAGCGTTGATATGTCATAACTTGTCATATGCGGTTACTTTCTTGTCACATGTTAGCGCAAACGACAAAATTTGTCATTCCGTGGGACCATTTCTGTTCTTTATACAGGTGACACAGCGTAGACGCCTGCTGGTCAACCGTGGCCGTGCAGCAGTTCATGACGCGGTTGTGCTATCACTTATGCTATGATGCCATCAATGAAATCGATTTTGCGAGGGTGACATCATGGCCAGCGTTACCGTTAGAAATCTGTCCGATGAGGTGCATCGCGCGCTGCGCGTGCGGGCCGCGCGCCATGGCCGCAGCACCGAGGCGGAAATCCGTGCCATTCTGGAAACCGCGGCCCGTCCGTCCGAGCGCGTCAAGCTCGGTTCGCTATTGACCTCTATCGCCCGCGAGGCGGGCGGGCTGACCGATGCCGAGGCCGAGCGCTTGAGCCAACTGCGCGACAAGACGCCAGCCGAGCCGATGAGGTTTGAATGATTGTCCTCGACACCAACGTCATTTCCGAGTTGTGGAAGGTCGAGCCTAATGCCAACGTGCTGGCCTGGATTGACGCCCAGGTCGTTGAAACGCTCTATCTGTCCGCCATTACGGTGGCCGAGCTGCGCTATGGCCTTGCGGCGATGCCTGAGGGCAAGCGCCGCACGATCTACCAGGAGCGGTTGGAGCAAGTGGTTTTGCCGGTCTTCGCGGGCCGCGTGCTGGCCTTCGATTTGGACACGTCCAAAACCTATGCCGACTTGATGGCGCGGGCGCGGGCGGAGGGCAAAGTCATTGGCAAGGCGGATGGCTACATAGCGGCCACGGCCGCCGCGCGTAGATTCAGAGTGGCAACGCGCGACACCAGTCCTTTCGAGACCGGCGGACTTGAGGTCATCAACCCTTGGACAGCATCGCCATGAAGCCATGCGGGCAGCGGCGTGGTTTGGGGCGGGCCGCAAGCGCCCCCAAAACGTCTGTAGGCAGCGCTGGGTTTCGGCGTGCGGTCAAATCGATGTGACAAAATGTAATTGATTGACTACATTGATAAATCCTGTTATTCTGATTTTTTCTATTTGCATTGTTGGAGTCTTTATCATGCCGGAGTGCCGCAAGTCCTCTGCTTTCAAAGCGGCTGTTTTCATGATGTCGGCACTGGGGCCGGTTTATGGCCTGCACGCGGCGGGCGCGCCGGCGGCTGCCACCCCGCCGCATAGGGGCGTGGCGTCCAGCATCGACGTGCCCACGCTGGACGGCGCGGGTAACGCGCGGCGGCCGCCGGCAGCCCCGGCGAGTGCGACCGCCGCCGCAACAACAGCGGCAGCGGCAGCGTCCGCCGCATCGGCACCGGCATCGGCGGCGGCGCCGATGCAACCCATAGATACCAAGGCGGTGGCGCGCAAGTTCCGGCCTGGGCGGTTCAAGACCCGGATGGTGATGATCGGCCCAAGCGGGCGGCCCGGTCAGGAAAGCGATACGCTGTGCATGACCCCCGGCATGGCTGAAACGGTGGTGGCGGGCGTGATGGACGGGCTGGCCGGGTGCGACGTGCAGAGTTCGGAAAACGGTAAGTCGTCGATCGCCGTTTCGGCCACTTGCCCGGCTTTGGGGCCGTTCGGGCCGAATTTTTATACCGGCGTGCTGCACTGGAGCACGGACGGCAAGCAAATTGACATGGAGAGCAAGCGCGTGGCGCTCGACCAGGGGCAACCGACCAAAAAGGCGTTGCAGGTGATCCGCTATAAATTGAGTTACGACGCGCCCACCTGCCAGCCGTGAACGCCGGGGCGTCGGCGGGGGCGCACCATCAGCGCATGGCCGGTGATGCGCCGGTGATGTTACGCCGCTGCCGCCGTGGCGGGGGTGCGGATCAGGTAGTCGAAGGCCGACAGCGCCGCTGTTGCGCCCGTGCCGGCGGCGACGACGATTTGTTTGTACGGCTCGGTGGTGCAGTCGCCCGCGGCAAAGATGCCCGGCACGTTGGTCTGGCCCTTGGCGTCGGCAACGATCTCGCCTTGCCGCGTGCGCTCGACCACGCCGTCCAGCCATTCGGTGTTGGGCACCAGGCCGATTTGCACGAATACACCTTCAAGCGGTAGTTGAACGGTTTCGCCGCTGTCGCGGCGCTTGAAGTTCAGACCGTTGACTTTGCCGTCCGCGCCGGTGATTTCGGTGGTCTGCGCATTGGTGTAGACGACGGTGTTGGGCAGGCTGTGCAGCCTTTCGATGAGCACGGCATCGGCTTTGAGTTCAGGCATGAATTCAATGACGGTGACGTGGCGCGTGACGCCCGCCAGGTCAATGGCCGCTTCGATGCCGGAGTTGCCGCCGCCGATGACGGCCACGTCCTTGCCTTTGAACAGCGGCCCGTCGCAGTGCGGGCAGTAGGCTACACCCTTGGTCTGGTATTCCTGCTCGCCGGGGCAGCCGACGTTGCGCCAGCGCGCGCCGGTGGCGATGATGAGGGTGCGGCTTTTGAGTTCGCCGCCGTTGTCGAGGGTGACGGTAATCAGGCCGCCGGGTGCGGCGGCGGGGGTGATCGTGCGCACGCGCTGGGCGTTCATCAGGTCCACGCCGTAGCCGCGCACCTGGTCGGTGAGCGCGGCGGCGTAGGCCGGGCCGGTGGTTTGGTTCAAACCGGGGTAGTTGGCGATTTCATTGGTGTCGTTGACTTGGCCGCCCAGCCGTTCGGCCACCAGGCCGGTGCGGATGCCTTTGCGCGCGGCGTAGATGGCCGCCGTGGCGCCCGCCGGGCCACCGCCGATAACCAGCGTATCAAACGGCGCCTTGGCGCTGAGTTTGGCCGCGTCGCGCTGGGCACTGCCGGCGTCGACTTTGTGCAGGATGTCTTCCAGCCCCATGCGGCCGTTGGCGAAGAATTGGCCGTTGAGGAACACGGTGGGCACGCCCATGATTTCGCGCTCATCAATTTCCTGCTGGAACAGGCCGCCGTCAATGACCGTGACTTTGACGCGCGGGTTGACGATGGCCATCAGCGCCAGCGCCTGCACCACGTCCGGGCAGTTGTGGCACGACAGGCTCATGTAAATCTCGAAGTCCAGATCAACGTCCAGCGCCTTGATCTGCTCGATCAGTTCCGGCGACTCCTTGGGCGGATGGCCGCCGGTCCACAGCAGCGCCAGTACCAGCGAGGTGAATTCGTGCCCCATCGGGATGGCGGCAAAGCGCAGCCGCCCGGCTTGGCCGAGGCGGCTCAGCGTAAAGGATGGCACGCGAGCGTTTTGTCCATCGGTGCGCAGCGCGATCAGGCCGGGGCGCATGGCGGCGATTTCTTTGAGCAACTCGCGCAGTTCGCGCGAGTTGTCATCATCACCGAGCGTTGCCGTTATCTCGAAGGGGTTCTTGACGTGCTCCAGATAAGTGCCCAGTTGGTGTTTGATGTCGTCGTCCAGCATGATGAATGCTCCTGATATGAAAGCGCAATACGCTTGTCTGGCAAGCCTTGCGACAAGGATGATGGCGGTATGCCCGAGTGGGGCAGCCGGTGGCTGCGGGCATAAAAAAGCCGGACGGCGGAGAGCGTCATGTCTCTCCGTTGGGCGTCCGGCGGCGTTGAGCGCGAGATCAGATCTTGCCGACCAGATCTAAACCGGGCTTAAGGGTTTTCTCGCCTTCCTTCCACTTGGCCGGGCAGACTTCGCCGGGGTGCTTGGCGACATAGATGGCGGCTTTGACTTTGCGCAGCAGCTCGGAGGCGTCGCGGCCGATGCCTTCGGCGGTGATTTCCTCGGCCTGGATCACGCCGTGCGGGTCAATGATGAACGTGCCGCGGTCAGCCAAGCCTTGGCCTTCGCGCAGTACCCGGAAGTCTTGCGCCAGTTGCCAGGTCGGGTCGCCGATCATGGTGAACTTGATCTTCCCGATGGCTTTGGAGGTTTCGTGCCAGACCTTGTGCGAGAAGTGCGTGTCGGTGGACACGGAATACACCTCCACGCCCAGCTTCTGGAATTCGGCGTAATGGTCGGCCAGGTCTTCCAGCTCGGTCGGGCACACGAAGGTGAAGTCAGCGGGATAGAAGAACACCACGGCCCATTTGCCTTTGAGCGTGGCTTCGGTCACTTCGATGAACTTGCCATCGCGCAGCGCCTGGTTCTTGAACGGTTTGATCTGGGTGTTGACGAGCGTCATGTGTTACTCCTTTTGTGGGGTGTGGAGGAAGAAAGGCGAGACTTACAGAGTATAGGAGCGGGCTATGGAGGTTGCCAATTCATTTTGGCTAAGCCATGAATAGCCCGTTCCTATGTCGCACATCATGCGGTGCCCGCCCGGCAACTTACGGTTGCGGCGGCTGCGGGGGCTGGTCCTTGGCGTCTTCCTGCTCGAAGGGCAGCGGCATGGCGCGCAAATCGCGCTGGGTTTCGACCAGCACCAGCGGAGCTTGCTGTACTTCCGCCGCGGGCGGGCGCTCGCGCGGCACGTGCACGGGCTGCGGCTCGGCGGCGATGGCCGCCTGCGCGACGGCTACCTTGCTGGGATCGGAGCCGACCCACTCCAGCCCGGCAGCTTGCGCGATGTGCGTCAGGTCATCGGCGGGCAGCGCGTAAGGCTGCACGGGTTGGGGCGCGGGCGCTTGTGCCGGAACTGGGGCTTCTTGCTGGGCGAGCGGCGCGGCAGCAGGTTCGGCCTGCGGCGCGGATTCGGCGTGGACTGCCGGTTCTGTGGCGCGGCGGG
>Ga0209738_10000138_pt1 | contig 16556 bp, 5 predicted proteins | sample TergutNc150P5_FD_187289 | JGI IMG/M metagenome (GOLD analysis project Ga0209738, IMG submission 187289) | Nasutitermes corniger P5 segment gut microbial community from laboratory colony in Florida, USA - Nc150 P5 (SPAdes) (version 2) | ecosystem: Host-associated > Arthropoda: Insects > Digestive...
GGGGGGGGGGGGGCATTGCTGTGGTGTATGGCAAAGAAATAATTGTGGTCTGATTTGTTGCATGGATCAGAGTCTAGAGGGAGGAGAGTTGTGAGGAAAGGCTGAACAGGGGAAGGAGTTGTGCTGTCATATGGGTGTTTGCACAGGCATCACCAGCTCCTACTCTCCTGGTAAGATATCTCAATGTAGAATGTGCTGTCACTGTGATTTTATCAGTTGTAGTCTGGAAGTCTGTACCAAGACAAAGTCTCATGTTGCACATGTAGCCTGTCTTGACTCAAAGCTTGTAAATTGTGATGCCACAATGTTTATACTTCTTAGTTACGTATTCCAAAATTACCAAAACTTTGAATTTCACAATGAATTCATCAGGTACCAACTGTCCCAAGTGGCTGAAAAATTCAGTAAACAAGCATGTGAAAAATGTATTCTCAGATTTCATTTTCTGTCATAGCTTTTACTGGTCAAATCAGGTTTCCTATTCTTCTGAGAAAAATATAAAAAGCACGGTGTTATAATGTCAGTCACCTCTTTCCTGCTGTTACTGTAAAATAGTATTTGGAACTGTTCAAGTGTAGACCAGTAGGTTTTATTGTTTTTTTTTTTTTTTTGGTGCAGAGGACTTCCAGTTGTGTTATCAGGCCAAACAAAAAATATATATAATGTCTGATTTCAGTCAAACAAAACAATATATATATTTATTTTATCTTGACAACATATTTCACTGAATTGACCATTATTAGGCCATATTTACAAAACTTAGAATAAGGTGTGTGTAGTGCAAATAATATTTACATAATGTGGGATCACCTAAGACTTACAAATTATATTAAAATAGTATTAAATGATTGGTTGTAGCCTGTACTATATCAAGGTTGTGTATGATGTACGACAATCGGAAGCTGAAACAAAATTAAAATAAGAATGTTACACATTTAAAAGCTGATAAATGTGTAATATTTTTATACTGATGCTGGTATGGTTTCTCCATTTCTAAAGAGCTTTGTTTCTGAACACTGGGTATGTCAGAGACAATGTGAAAGGTGAGTACTATGCAGAGAACTAAAAACTGCTTTGTGGAATGCAGTGTGGAAGAAGGGAAAGATTGTTGTTGACAAAACAGTGGTTTTTGCTTAACACAGTGAACAGCCTCGTACTGTTTGAAGATTGATGCCATTAGCAGACACTACTAGATCACCTTGAGAACACCTGTGTAGTCCAGACTGTGTCACGTGTGTTATATGGGTGTTTTCAACCCTTAACTGTAAGTCGTGATGGTACAAATTTGGCCCTGACAGTGAGGTGACACAAGCCACTACTATCAACCCTAAACAGAATGCAAGAAAACAGCTACTGCATGTGTTTGAGAAGTTAGTGAAGAACTGCACAAGAATGTACAGCCTTTGAATGGCATTGTTTACAAAGGATGCTATGTCAAGGTCTTGGGATGCCTTGGGTATGGAATAGTGTGAACAGTATGACATTTATTCTGGATTATGTGTATTTGCTTCATGTTCCTGCAGGCCATCTCTTCATTCCAATGAACCAAGCTTGCAGCTGATCGATATGGGACGAGGGATTGATATGACATTGTTTCCTGAAGGTACCACATTTAACACAGTGGTCAGTACAAAGGACTTCCAGTGTATAGAAATGCAGACCAAACAGCCATGGACCTACCAGGTGATCATATTTTGTTAAGCCACATATACGTTGATTAGGAAGATACTTATTACCTATGATAATACTGAATAGTATCCTTGAAATTTCTTCATCTTTCAAATATCCTCCTCAGAACTTTCTTCCCAGGTACTATCAAGGTCTTTTCTTTCATCAGCATGAAGACTGAAATTTTGCAGTTCTATAAAACAAGGGCCAAGTTTAGTTTGAAGTATGTATTTTAACCTTTATTGTATGGCATTTAAATTCCATTTTCTTGCTGAGGAATTTTCTTCACGACGGCCCTTTAAATCGTTGCACGTGTTTGACAATAAATGTTTACGTATTATGAACCAAAGATAATGAATTAATGCAATAATCTGCATTGCGCTGGGAATAAATCAGAGATACTTCAGTAAAAAAAAAAAAACCCCAGTGGAAATATTTAGTGCCTAAATGCAGGAAGTTAATTTAAAAAAAATACAATTTTCAATTTATTTTACTTACATTTCTGTTTTGGGCCCGAAGTTTGCATAAGAAATTCTGGCTTAAGGGTTTGTGGATTTTTGCCTTGGCGTGGTAGCATGAGAAACATCACCTTCACACACACACACATCATACTTTCTCAACACTTCACTAACAACTTTTCTCTTCACATCACTCACTAATCACACGTGACACCCTCATGAACTGAGAACGACCTACGTTTGTTGAGTTTTGTTCCCGTATACCGACATGCGTTATTGTTTCCAGTATGTTTTTCATGATGGGGAATCAAGAATTTCTGCATGGTATTTCTTTACTATGTCAAGAAAAGAGTAATTAAAACAGGGATATTTCAGCAGTTGTCTAAAAATGCATAAGATGCTATTGCCCAAATAAATAATGCTGTCGCTTGATGCCCCTGCTTTCCGGTATGGGGACAGGAACCCGGCTCTCTTACGCACAAACGTGGCAGACTGCTGACTTAGAAACGAATATTCAGTCCGGCTTATTATTATGAAGATGGAACAAGTGGTAACGCTTTGAAATGCCATATTATTTGAGCTGGTTTATAGCTCTACTATTTACAGATCAGTATGTTTATTTCCATATATCAAACTGCAGTTGGAATTATAAGCCCAGTGGAGTTGCGAACGAGGCTTCAGACTATCAGTATAAGTTATGGGAAAATCATGACCTCACATTACAGCCAGTAATTACCTATACTTATTCGTGTGAGCGAATTTCTGCATCCTGTTTATTTCATTTTTCAAACCATCCTTCTGTAATGGACCAGAAACTGAACTGAAATGTAACACAGGCTTTAGAGAAACCATTTACAATTGGCATTTTATCATATATGGACAGTTGGTGCTTAGTCCCCTTTAGCAGTAATGTATCTTGGGACCATACTCAAAGTGTGTCTCTGTTTTAACTAAGAGAATGAGAGCAGTGTGGTGTATCGGTCACCAAATGTGATGTAATTTCCAAGATTTGCTTAAGGCCAGGCCTGACCTTAAGTAAATCATGGAAACCCCTTCTACACAAGCTTAAGGAAAGGAGACAACCATCTATAACACAATGGTCTGACCTCTGCCATCCTATGCTTCACCCTGACATGAGCCATATGTCTTATCCACACCAGCCCCTGGCCTCCATGTGGGTCTTTCTCTCCTACCTGCTCTGTAACCAGACCCACGCCTACCCTGTCACCCTCCTTTCCACTGGCTGAGGCCATTTTTGAGCCAAGCCTTTTTTCCCCTATGAATACCCCTACATTTCTTAAACATGGTCATTCTACACCTATCCGCCTATGAAGATGGAACTGACAGAGTGTTCCAAAATGTCGGCATATAAAATTCAGACACCGGGGAATTACCCAGAAGAAAGCATACAACATTCAGAACATGGCGAAAGTTTGAAATTAAGAATGTCTATGGTTTGTTGACTAGTACATCAAGAATCTGTTACTTAGGGTGTTGCTTATGGTATGAGAAGTACATCTCTGTTTTAGAGTTTTCACTTTCTCTGTTATGTGACCCATGTGAGCATCTGAAACCAATATTCTTCCATTTTTTAGATGAGCATGTGGTCTTCTGTCCCAGACTTCTTTGAGCCCTTTGACCATGAGTTGGTCTTCCACACTTTTTCGTAACATTTAAATGTATTTTCACTTACAGGAAAATCTCTTGCTGAAGATTTTTTCTCTTCAGAGGAACAAATGAGGTCAGTTAACTCCCATCAGCCAGAACTGAAGGCACCACAGTTATTCTCAGTTTTTCATGCCTTGTTGTTTTGACAAGTACTGATGTGCATAAACTGCTGTCTTAGCATATCAAAACAGATTGGAGTTTCATCCTCCTTTTCCATTTTTCCCAAGAGGTAATTGGCATAGATTAATTATGTGGCGCTTGTATGCAATTCTTCAAGGTAGTATGATGGATGTTTTTGCACTAATGTAGTTTTCTGATAATTAACTAACCCTTTATGATGCATACATCTTACTGCCTTATCATGACCCCTTTGAAATCCTGCCACAAAATTTTCAACGATGTTGATATTCCCATTGCCTTTATTTACATTGTCTGGTAAATGAAGGTCTTTGTATATATTTCTTGGTCCCACACAATGCTCTTTGGGTTCAGTTCTTTCCCATTATTAATAGGCCCTCACCTTTTCTACCCTGCAAATTGTACATTCTGTTCTGTGACATGTAATTACAGTTCTACAGCACAGCTGTTACTTTGCTTCCTTCTGCGTGTGTGAGTACAATGATTTTAACATAGGTGTTATAATTGGAACCCACTGATTTTGGAGTTGTATGTGCTGCTGTATCTTTCCTTCTGACATGGATCACCCATGACTTTTACAGAATATTTTAAAAGTTTTTCACTTGAGAAATCTGACTTCAAATTAGCTGGGGATACATTAATTAAGAAGTGAGAAGTATTAAGTCATGTGTATAATTACTGTAGCAGCACCAATCCATGGCAGATAGAGAAATGTAGTCTTATTCACACAACGTGTTTAACTGTGTGCATGCTTATAGGTGACTGACTGCTTTTCAGATGATGAATGAGGTAAAAAGTATTGTCTCTTATTTGGGTTAATACATTATACTACTGCAGTGCTACAGGCATGATTTTAAGCTTTGTTGGATTTCATAAATCAGTGATATTCTGTGCAGTTCCAGTGCTTTCTTTCATGTTTGTCTTCTGTACATCTTCATACGATTTGAAAGTGCTCTGTGTTTCAAAATGTCGATAGATTCTTCCCTTTTCCAGCTTTTTCATCTCTTCCTGTAGGCAGCCACCAGCAATGTTATGAGAAGTCCCAATGTTCAGTTTTAATGTAGTTTTAACTTTGATATATGATATATGTTTTGATATTACAGATAGATCTATATGGAATTGCTGGTACAATGCATTGTGTGTATTTTAACCAGTATATGAAAGTCTGTAAGGAGAGTGATGGTCGATGGTTTATACGGCAATCAATTTCAAGGTAAGAATCTGTATTGCATTATAGATTTCAAATAGGTATGTGGCATGTGCAATAAATTTGAAAGTAAAATGTCATTATATTCCTTGTATAGACATGACATGTTTCTTGGTACTTTTATTGTTGTGTATGGTATTGTAAGACACAGTCACCATAACAGTTACACACTGCAGCAAAAACATAATGAGACTGAAATAAAGTGAAAACATGACAGGCTGCTGAAGATGCATTAAGGTGTGACCTTGGCAGTCCCAGTAAGATCTGACAAAGTGTTATTGCATTGTTTTGTATGGATGTACTTTGTGCATTATGTTTATTGCACTGTCATTAACCTGAAAGTAGAACAGTGTATCAGCTTTTAATTTTGTTTCAACTGGCGGAATAACCCAATTGAAACATGTGAAAAATGTACAGTTTACTAGGGTATGTCTTAGTCCTGAACACAGGCATTTTAGAGGTTTGAGTTTTGAAAAAGTAGCAAGGATGTGAAAAGTGGTCCTCCCTTAGGCACCATATACAACTTTTAACCCAGAACTGTTGGACAGAGTGTGCAATTTCCTTGCAAAATACAGTTCATTGACACTCAAGAGAGATGACAAGTGATTTAAATGTGAATAAGGAATTGATAAGGTCCATAATTATCAGCCTTGGTTAAGAGAACAATTTGTAAACAGTGCCCTGAAGTTTGCGTGGTTACAGCTTACTTTGAGCATGGTTTACAGGAGGTGATCTATTGAAACTGAATGTCAGTTTAGAAGTGTTGACACATTGAAACCAACTAATACCATTCAAGATATTTTACCATGTGCAAATTCTTCAAGCCAAATGGTTGAAATAATTTATTATTTTCAGAACACAATTTATTTTGTAGTTATCACTCTGACATACTCTGATTGCTGCTTGAAGGTATTAGTGCTGAAATATTGCAATAAAGAAAATATGTGTTCAAATTATTTTGGACTTTATGTGATCCATGATTCATTCTTTATTTGAATATATACAATAATGGTACCAGCAAACGCACACAAGTATATTGAAATTAATTTGTATACACAATGAATGCCTACATGTTTTGGCCAGCCGTGTGGTCATCTTCAGGGATGTGAAATATAAAATTTATGTAGATTGCAATTATGAATTAAAATTATGAAAAATACCAGAACCATTCGAAATGCCTAGAATTACAATCATAGGAACCCATAGTTTAAATGTACATAAATGTGAGTAATTGTAATAGGAGTGTGTTTATATTTGATTGGATGGTATACATAGAAGGTTTTAGTTAGTAATTCATCATCTTGTAATAACTGGAGCATGAGAGTGTACGATATTTAATAATATATGGTTAGATGTTACATAATTACAAGCTAGTGTAATAGGAAGGTATTCGGCTGACTGCCATTTTACTGTATGGGCAAGGTACATGAATAATGGCGATGATGCCACACAAAATATCATGGAAATTCCATGGTGTGATGAGTAGCAGCAGAATGACTGGATGTGCACTGTTGGTATTAAATGAGAAACATTCACCAATTGACATAATTTTGCATGAAAAAGAGAAGCACAAAGAACTGTGCCTATAGGCAGAGGAAGAAATGTGTGTGCAGCTAGGTTGCCTTTCTTCCTGTGTTCTTTGCACTTTTGAAACACTGACTCTTGTTTCACATTTATCAAATTATACCATTTGGTTTGAATTATCCAGAGCTTATAATGCAAGCTGTCTAGGGCAGGAAATAAATGTGCAGGATGGCATCAAAGCATCATTGCATTTTGCACTGTGTATTTAAATTTATTACCTGTTTGTCTGGAATGTGGTCTTTTGTGTATGAATGTTTGCAAACATTCCTTTGATAGCTGGAGAAGTGATATCAGTCAGTGCTGTGCTGCTCAGCAGAAAACTGACATGTATGGCCTAAAAAAGTGTGCCACAGAACAGTCACCATGAATGCAGGCAGAAGGTTGACTGTGGAATTTCTTTGGCTGTTGTTGTAGACTTCTTCACATGTGATCACAAATTACTCTTCTTTCAGTATGCATTTCTTTCATTGCAACTGCATACATCTGTTAATTTCTGGCTCTTCCAGTTTTCTGTTTGTGGTTGGTTTGAAAACCATTTGATGTACACTGTTTTGAATGAAACTGATTATTTCCATGGGTAAAGCATTTTCTAGGTTGGTCAACAATTTCATGTGTATTGACGCATTTGTGAAGGTGTAAACCCTGACAAAAATCTTTTCATCATTTATAGCATTGTGCAGTGTAGCATTCTGAATGCAGTTGCATTCTGACATCACAGTTCACTGTAGAGTATTCTGGAACTGCACACAACAGTAATGAATTTCAGTGCTGGAAGTTACCTTAGTGACAGGGAACTTCCTGATACTGTATTGCGTTCTTGAGTAAGATTAAATATACAGTGAAACCTGCTTATGGAGTTTTCCCACCCGAGATGTTAGAATAATTTCATACCAAATCTATCCCGTGTGATTGATGTATATGTTATCATTTTAATACTTTCCGTGCATGAAAGGGTATCCCACCCAAGAAGCACAAAAAGTTCATGGTGGAACAAGTTTTTCATCCACTTGATATTAACCACGTTTTGTGAAAGTCTTAGTTTCCCATTTGATCAATTTGTTATTACTTAATTACTGCTGTCCTTTATAAGAGCAGTCTCCCAGTCTGTTTCCACCGTGGATCATAGGTAGAGATAAGAAACTCACTGTTTATCTGTGAAAATGTGGTTGGGAAATGATGCTACATTCTGACTGCACTGCCTTCAGTTTCCACACATGCATTTCCAACAGCATATGGCAGTGTTACAGCATCTTTATGATTTACAGTGTAAGTAAGCAAGGGTTTAATGGGGCATGTAGTAACTGTCACTGTAGAACTTTAAGTTCAGTAATATAGAATATTATGTGTGCAGAATTTATATACACTTTTTGTGTTTACCTTACCTATGTACATTGTATTTTAAGAGTGGTTGAATTCCCTGCACTTGTGTGATCCACACATGCCCTTTTTTTTGGGGGGGTGGGAGGTGTTCGGAAACAAGTGTGTACTCTTGTCTGAGGTACTACTTTGTGTAAAGTTTCTTAATGATATTAATGGTGAATTAAGGACACTTGAGATGTATTAACAGTCACTGACAGGGTTGTTTTAGAGGTATACATTACATTTACATTTGTTACTTGAATCTCAATAAAGTTATACATCACGTTGTTTTATTCAGGTACTCCAAACGACACCTGTGGGAGCAGTTCTTCTATACCCTTCTGAATGTTGAGTCTTGTGAAAAGTTACCAGACGTGTCTGAGCTCCGACGTTTGGTTGAAGCTGAAATATTAAGTAATAAGCATTTTTCTGACTTGACTCATGTCCGAAATATTCTTGGTGGTAAATGAAAGAAACTTGTTAACTGAACACTGATGATAGGTTGTACCCCAAAGCATTTGAGGAGTTTGAACTGTGGACATTTTGGATTTTGTCAACTAAACATTATTCTTAAGTATGTATTCCCTCAGTGTCATATTGCTCTGGACCATCCCATACATTTTCACTTACCATTATCTATGAAATACGGAGAGTCTCATTGTGGTAGTTGCCTTTACCTCAAATTTGTTACTCAGTGGAATATTTAAAAAATCAATACCAAGTGATATATTGTGCCCCCCCCCCTCCCAGTATTTTCTTGTTTTAAGGTGGATTTGAATACATTATGAATTAGACATTTTGACCATCATATCTTGTACAGCAAAAGTGGAACAAAGTTATATTTTTTTTACCTTGCATAATAAAATTAGAATATCACATAATTACATTGTGTTTTATATCTTGCATGTATGTGTTATTTTTATGACTTGTACCATGTGTCTTAATGTTTCATATCAGTTTTTATATGTAATGGGAACCTGAGATTTTTATTAGTTTTCACTGTGCAGTGTGATGGTAAAGCGTTTGTTTAAGACCCATTGCATTTTTCTATATTCACAGCAGTCTCTGGATAAGGTCATACTTTATATTTTATCATTTTCAATTTCCTAAATACTGAAAGGAAAATGAATAAATAAATTAGTTTTTACTGTTCCCTTGTATTTTCACTCTGAAGAACCTGTGTTAAGCAATTCAGATTATTCACAAAATGAATACTAATTTTGTTCATTGACTAATTGAAATTTTCAACGAGTGTAGACATTTGATCATAAGTTAAGTTATTTGAGAATTATCATTTCTTTATAATTAAATTTGAAAGATGTTAATTTTATGATTAAAATTGTATTAATGATTTAAATTAAAATATAAATAAAAAGTATACCAACTACTATTTTGTTGTTTGTATATAAATGCACATTTTCCTGTCATAATTGCCACTGATAGCATGTTTGAACATGTCAAACGGTGTGGCAGACCAGATGCAGTAAGGATCCCAGAATATCATAGTTATTTTTGGCTGTTCGCTTACATCTCTTAACGGTGGTGATTGTTGAGGGGAAAAATGGTCATAAACCCTTAGAAGCTTACGGCCTTGAACATCCGATTGTAGTGCTTGGAGGTTCAAAATCGAAGCAGCAACCCCATATCTACTATGTGGCTGGGCAAGTAGTAAGCAAGGTCCTTTCCAAGATATTTACCTCCAGTTTGAAAGAGTACTAAGCCTGTGTAGTACGTCAGAGTTTTTTTTTTATCATGGACGCAAATATAAATGAGAAGACAGAACATATGGAAATTCAGGTGTCTAAAGTGGAGAATCAGAGTTACTGGTATACACGAACACAAAAATTGTTTTCAGAGAACACCGGAGAGGTTCCTCGTAAGTTTTTAAAAACGTCGCCTGTTGGCAGGCGATATTTCCAATTTTTACCGCCGCGTAGTTATAGGACGAACGTAAAGTGGCTAGTAATATTTTCAATGTGAAGGCGAGGCTCTGGAGCAGGACCAACGTCAAACTGCGTCATAATTTTGTTAATCTCGTGTCTATTCTTACAATCATATCCAGCAACAAGTTTGCGTAATAAAATACAAGTGACAAGTATCGCACTCCTGTATGTTTCCGTATCATAGTAGTTACGGGCCGGATATAGGAGTTCCTGTGACGCCATCAGATTGGAAGCCTTGATGAAGGCACGCCGACCGTAGTCGAAACACCCGTTAAAGGGCATAGTGGTGACGGCAGAGTTAAGGTAGCCAGTTGTATCCAATCCCCGAATATGAGAATTATCAGGCGGATAGCAGATGGTATGTGTGAAGGAAAAGTGGACATCCCTCACTTAATTGCAACTTGCAGTTACATGCACAGCCTTATCTCAAGTCAGGTCAGATTGGAATAAAGAAGAAGAACGCGCCTCCTGTCGGTTGGCGAGAGCGGTTTTTAATCCTTGCTATTAGCAATGGAAATTTAAAGTGAAAAGAAGCAGGAAATACCTGTACACATGTGTAACAGGAAAAACACGGTACCGTAGGAGTCGTTTAAAACCTGACCTAGGTAATCAAAATGCCAACAGAGTAACGTACGAAATTCGTAATTAATTAAAAACTACTGTAAAAAGAAAGAAGTATGGGTTAATATAAATGTATGTGAAAAATACATGTGTATAGTGGACACGTAAAAACGAGGAGGCGTTTAAAACCTGACCATAGGTAATGAAAATGCGAATAGATTAACGTACGAAATCGGTAATGAACTCAAAAAGTACACGATCTGAACATTCAGTTATGTAGATGGAGAAAAAAAATACAACTTCACTTTTAACCGTTTGTAAGAATGGCGCCCAACGTTGTACCAGAGACTGCAACACAGATGTGGAGTGTCATGCTCTACCGAGTGAGCTAGCCAGTATAGAGTAAACACCAATAAGTCAAGAAAAGACATCAGATAAAAAGACCTAGACATTCAGTTACGTAAATGGAGAAATATTACAACTAAATTCTAAACAGTGGGTAAGAATGGAGCTAAACGTGTTAACAGAAATCAGGAAGCTGATATTGATCATCATGTTGTACCGACTGAGCTATCCAGTGTAGGGTAAACACGAATAAGTCAAGAAAGCTCATATCAAAAATTACAAGACCTATATATTCAGTTACGTAAATTGAGAAAAATTAAAACTTTACACTAAACAGCGTGTAAGAACGTGTTATCTGGAATGACGAACCTGTTATTGATAAACATGATCTACCGACTGAGCAAATCAGTAATGGGTAAATACGATGTCAAGAAGTAACCTTAGACTCAAAAAGGAGAGGCCCTAAATATTCAGTTATGTAAATTGAGGAGAAATCAACTTCGCTCTAAACAGCGTGCAGAAATGGCGCCCAGCGTGGTACCAGAAACCACGACCATGATATAGATTGCCATACTGTTTGTGATAAAGCCAGTAAATGGCAAATATAAATTGGAGAATGAGACTTCCCGAACTCGAAAACACAGAAATTGTATATGCAATTATGAAAACAAAAATAACATATCTTCTCTTTTTGCAATAGTCGTGTTTGTATATTCGAATTACAATAATTGAAATATAACTCGCTATGTGCGAATTCGTTGAAGAGAAAATTGTCATTTAGAGGAAGGGAGCGAAACACCGGAATTGAAGATCTGGTTACCAAAATTAAGAAAATGAAATCAGAGAACACGGAAAGTCGAATAACTTTCTCTTTGGTGTCAATGGAACGATACACAATATACGCGTCCTTAAACTATCAGTTATTGTTGAACCTTGTTTGAGATGGTCAGTTAAAGGGTAAAAACTAACAGGTGTAAAATAATTCTGAGGCTATAAAAGCAGAGGACATGAATATTGAGATATAAAAACCGACATGTATTGAAAAGTATTAACTTTGTGAAAGAGACATACAAAAATTCCTTTGTCTGAGATGACCAGTAGCCTTGTTTGAACTAATTACACTTACGGAATTCGAGTTTTGTGGAATATAAAACAGACAGGCAGTTGAATGCAGAAACAGAATACTAAGTGTCGCGAATTGCAGAATAAGTTATCAGCAAACATAAAAGATTCAAGTAGCATAGAATTTATTACATCAACATCACGTTAGAGAACTGACGATTCCTTAAACTCTGAGTTTTCGAATAGGCATGTTTATACTGCTTATTAGTGGGTAAACACGTGTAAGTGAAAAAGAAACCTCACTCTGAAAAAAACAGTACCTGAATACTCACTGATGAAAACTGAGAATCAAAACAACTTTACCGTGAACAATTATATAAAGAACATTTAAATATAAAGGCCGATGTTTCCAAAAAGCATGTTTGAAGTAATCACCCTGGGATACTTCAGATCACAAACGAATACTAAACGCAAACGTCCGAAATTAATTAGCATGTACTTCCCATTGCGAAAAGGAGCGATATGCAGATATCGAATAATTAGCTCGCCAAAATGCACAAAACGAACATCGCCAACGCATAAGAAACAACGTACTACTTTGACAATTAGCTTAACGTTAGAGAACTAAATTTTCCTTGCACTTGGAGATTAAGAATGGGCATGTTTGATCTTGGTAGTGGGTAAACAAAATTAGGTATAAAGACACTTCAGGCTAAAAAAGGACAGGACCGCAATATTCAGTTATGAGCACTGATATAAAACAAAACATCACTGCGAACAAGTATATGGAGAACATCAAAGTACGAAAGATGAGGTTTCCAGTAAGAATATTTGACTAATCACCCTGGACTAATGTGGGCTTTGTGTAAATGTGAGATTACGAATGGTTCCGAAGCAAAATTTAAATAACCTCTAAACATCCGATATTGTTTATTGCATACATCCTATTTAGAGATGTGCTGAGATCGAATATTTAGGTTGTGAAAATGCAGCAATTAATCACATAAGACATAAGTAAAAAAATTGTAGAAATAAGCTTTACGTTACAGAACTGAACTTGGAGCTTTCGAATAGGAATGTTTCAACTTCTCGATAGTGGACAAACATTTAAATATAAAGGCTAATGTTTCCAATAAGCATGTCTGTACTAATCACCCTGGGAAAATGCGAAATTATATATATTTCAGATCGCAACACGAATACTAACCTTCAAACATCCTAAATATTTTAGTATATACTTTCTATAGGCAAATGTAAGGATGTGCAGAAATAGTGTTTTCAGCTCGCCAAAATGCAGAAAATGAACATCAGCAAAACGCATAACCATCAAGTACAGAATTTATGTTTCCTTAAACTTTGAGTTCTCGAATAGGCATGTTAATACTTTTCATTAGGGGTGAGCACGTATAAGTGAAAGGAAATCTTAAACTGCAAAAACACAGGACCAGAATATGGAAACTGAGAATCCTACTTTCCTGTGAACCGTACATTTAAATACAAAGGCTGGTGTTTCTAATAAGCATGTTTCTACTAATCACCCAGGGAATATGCGGGCTTTGTGCATATTTCAGATCACAACACGAATACTAACCTCCAAACATCTGAATTTTTTTGTTGTATCCGGCGCGGTCCCGGTGGGGAATGTATCGTGAATGTTGTTCCAGAAGAGACAGAACAGATAATTTCAGGTTAAGATGGGCAGCTTGGCAGGCTGCACACGCTCGCAATAATCCCCAGGTGAAGTGTACTGGAGTTTATTGAGCAAAAACAGTGAATAATGTTACAAGTAAACTGTACTGTGTTCAGTTCTCGGAATCTTCGATACTTTCATTAACATTAACACTGATCTACCAGCTTCTTTCAAAGCTGCTGGTCACCGTTCGAGATACTTCTGCAGAATGCAACTGAATCACAAGGCAGCTACTGTTACATACGTCAACTCACACATTGCTCGCGTGATAAACATTTAGCGCGACCATTTACAAACAAAAAGACATAGAAGGAAACTATATTCCATCCATGCCTGGCCTGCTTACTAAGAAATGAAATTAAACAAATTTTGCGAGCTGTTTGAGCTTCTCTGATTCCCCCGTTATTTGAGGTTAAAATGGGTTCTCTATAAGGGGGGAGGTGTTGATTGGTTGAGGGATATTATTAGTGTGTGGTTGGTACATATTGTTTTTTTCTTTTCTGCAGGAATGTGGTATGTACTGTATGTAAGTCATAAGCTTATTTCATCATGGTTAGTCCTTGCCTTTCTGTAACAAAATTGTGTTACAGAAAGGCGACGACTTACCATGATGAAATAAGCGTATGACTTACATACAGTACATACCACAATCCTGCAGAAAAAATATCTACCAACCACACAGTAATAATATCCCTCAACCAATCAACACCTCCCCCGTTAGTGAAAAACCATTTTAAACCTCAAATGGCGGGGGATCAGAGAAGCTCAAACTATTTTCCTGACTCGATCTAAAACCAATATAAACACAATATAGATTGCCGACATCTATATAGAAAAATGTTTCTTGATCCATAGATACAGGTATAGGGATCATAATGAAAACACTAAATGTTCACTTGTGCGCTATTGGCATCAATATCACGTATCCCAACCGCTCTTGGTAGTTGTAAACTTGAATATCAAGAGGCTGGTGTAGCAGGTGGGTGTATTTTTCACCCAGCGGTATAGGAAGTTGTGGTATCAGGGGGAAATGGGGGACTTCTGTTCCTCAGACGTCCAGTAATTAGGTAGTGGTGGTAGAACTCCCTTTTGTGCTTCTTCAGCGTTGTCCACCAGAATGTCAAGGGTTCGCTGGGTCGCATGCAAGGCGTCCAATGCGTTGGCAATGTGATTCCTCTATCGAAATCTTAATTGCATGGACGTTGGTGACGTTTGGCCTGTCGTTATCTGTAAAGGGACATACACTACTATTGTCCATGCGGTGGTCTACAAGGTGACGTAATCCAAATCCCCACAATAAAATACCGAGTGATTCGCCTTATAATTTCGTCTCATAACCGGAATTCCTCACTGTTACTCTAAGCATCATCCAGGTGACTAGGACGGTAAGTTCATAACTCATCTAAAAACAGCGAACACGCGTTGCTTAACATTTTCACACCTTATTCAGTAAATGTGGTTCAAGCGGTTAACGTTTACCTTGGTTACTTCGCGACATCTAGTTATGGTAGCGTTAACCTTAGCAATCTCTGTTATAATCGAAGTTTATGGGCCTATCCACTGGGTGCTCAGCTTGCGGGATCTACCGCTGCGTAAGTCTCATTAAAGAGTAGAAGTTTATCTCCTACCTGCAATTTCACCTCCCCTAACGTCTTATATTAGTGTTCCTTGCTCTTACCTTTACTCACGGTCAGGTGCCTGTGGGCGAGGTGGTGTACTGTCTGCAATCGACTTCTCAGTTTGGAAAGATAATCATCATAATTATATTGAGGTTTAGGCGGCTTCTTCAAAGCGGAGGGTAAGGTGGAGGTCCGAATCGCAACTCAAAGGGGGTAAATCCAGTGGCGGAATGTACATGGTATGTCGCGAAATGAACCCAATCATCCCAGTTGGTCTGATCCTCGTTTACATAATTAATGAGGTACTCAGCCAGCACATGATGGCTTCTCTAATTACTCCCTTGCGATTCGGGATGAAACTCAGTAGACTGAATTTTCTTGATTTTATGGATCATGCAGGTGTTTCAAAACACTTCGCTAACGAAGTCAGCGCTTTGATCAGTTTGTAGAATTCTATGTGTGCCATATTTTAACATTATGTTCGCCACAAGAGCTGTGACTAGAGTTTCAGCATTTTGTTGACCAATAAGGACGGCTCCCACATATTTACTTAGGTCATCTTGGAATGTTAAGGTGTATTTCTTTTTCCCTTGTGTCACGGGTAAGCAGCCACGAATATCTAGGTAACACTTGTCAAAATGGTTTTCGGCAGTCGTCGTTATCTCCATCGGGGCCTTGTGCATAGGGGTTAGCATCTTGTTTACCTGACAGCTTCTTTATTGCTTTACAACTATTCAACCTGACGCCTCATATTCGGCTAGGAATATAATGACTTAAAGCACGGTAGGTTTTATTCACCCCTCTATGGCCACCTACAGGAGAGTCATGAAATTCATACAAGATCTGCTTCTTCTTGTCCTCATCAAACACATCTAATTGTTAAGCTTCCTTACTAACACTACCTATCTTGCTAATGACGTCAGCATTAGTATTCTGGGACCCGCACCCATAGATGATCTTGTAGTCATATTCTGCTAACTGAATTCAGCACCGGAGTGGCATTGATCCTGTGTCTTTGACATTCATGAAACATAAGAAGGGCGCACGGTCACTGACTATTTTAACCTTCGCCCGTATATAGTCGAAAATATTTTGTAGCCCACACAATAGCTATAAGGGACTAAAACTTGAATTGCACCTACTGAAGCAATTATGTGTTTATTCTTTTGAACTGCATTTCATATGTGCTGAATATGTGGTTGAAACATTTGGCGCAACAAAAGATGAAATTTCTTTAATGGCATTCCATCTAAA
>Ga0209738_10000139_pt1 | contig 16516 bp, 11 predicted proteins | sample TergutNc150P5_FD_187289 | JGI IMG/M metagenome (GOLD analysis project Ga0209738, IMG submission 187289) | Nasutitermes corniger P5 segment gut microbial community from laboratory colony in Florida, USA - Nc150 P5 (SPAdes) (version 2) | ecosystem: Host-associated > Arthropoda: Insects >...
CTTATTCCTGCTCAGATGCAGACACGCCACGCTCCAGCGTGATTTCCACGCGCCGGTTCTGCGCGCGGCCCAGGGCCGTGGCATTGCTGGCGATCGGGCGGCTTTCGCCGTAGCCATGCACCTCGTAGCGTTCAGATTGCAGCCCGTGCTGCCGGAGATAGCTGACGACGCTGGCCGCGCGGCGCTCGGACAAGGCCTGGTTGTGCTGCTCGCTGGCGCGCGAGTCGGTATAGCCCGACACCACGACCAGGCGATAGGTGACATTGCGGCTGCGCGCGATCAGGGTATTCAGCGTGGCGCGCGCTGCGGGTTTGAGCACAGCAAGATCCGTGTCGAAATTCACATCGCCGCTGAGGTTCAGATGCTGCACGGGAGGCAGGGTCTCGACGATGGGCGCGGGCGGCGGGGCCGGCGGCGCAAGGAATCGCGAGCAGCGCGGATCGCGCCAGTACATGGCCTTCACCAGCGAGTGCTCGTCATACTGCACCTGATACTGGCACTGCACCACCGAGCCATTGGGCATCGTGAAATCGAAGATGTAATTCCACACATGCACGCCAATCACGCCTTCGTTGAAGTGCGGCTCCTGGATCAGTGCGTACACCTGGTTTTTCGACAATCCCACGCGCATCTGCCGCAGGTTGGCGACGTTCACGAACGTACCCTTGCGCAGCCACGCGCGTGATGGGTCAGGAAAACCCACCTGGCCGTCCGGCGTGGTGTACGGCGTGGTACCGCATGCGGCCAGCAGCGCCGCACCGCTGAGGGCCACGACCAGCGTTTTCGGGAAAGTCCGAAAACGCGCCAGAGCCTGGGTACTGAAATCTGCTTTCATGTTGTGCTTCTCCATCAATCAGTAAGTCAATCAGTAAGTCAATCAATCCATCCATCCATCAATTAAACGTATGCTCGATGCCCACCACCGCGCCGACATCCGGCGTGTTCAGCGTAGGCGACATCGTCAGGCCCGCGTTCACGCGCCAGCGGCCATTTTCCGATGTTGCGCCCACCCCGATCGCCAGGCCCATCTCGCCGTGATAGTACGAAGTGGCTGCCGCCGCTGAGATCTTGCCTGGGCGGTCGTCGTAACGCAGGCCCGCCACAGCCATTGCGGCAGCGGTGCCGCCATAGGCCTTCTTCAGGTTATCCCCTATCTGGTTCTGCAGACCGTTGACCTCGTTCTGGAACGTGTTGGAGACTTGCTGCAACTGGTTCACGTTCACCGCGTCCGTGCCATTGATGCCTGGCGCGACGTTGGTGATGCGGCGCGCAGCGCCTGGCGCGCCCACGGACACGGTGTTGGGCTCGCTGGCAATCGAGCCTGCGCCCAATGCCACGGAGTTCGAACCGGAGGCAATCGCGCCATTGCCCAGCGCAGTGCTGCTCGGCCCGGAGGCCACGGCGTTCATGCCGCCGGCCAGCGAATTGCTGCCGCTGGCGCCTTCGCCGTTGTAGTTGCCGCCCTGCACGCCGCCATCGTTCACGCCGTAATAAGCCACGGAGCCTGTGCCGCCGCCCGAGCCCACGGCGGACAATGCCGCGCCGACGTTGTTATACGTGTTGCCGTTGATCACGTAAGTCGGGTTGGTTGCGCCTGCGTCCCGGGTATAGGTCGTGTCGCCGCCGAAGTTGTTCGTCACCGTGTTGCCCAGATTGGTCACGGCGGTGCTCAGCGCTTCGATGGACGAGTTGGTCGCGTACAGCTGCGAGCCGTTGATCGCGTCGGTGCTGTCGCCCGTCACGCGGCCTGCGGCCACGTTCGTGATCTGGCGTTCATAGCCTGGGCTGCCCACCGATACGACGCTGGTGGGCGTGCTGCCCGCGTAGTTGTATACCGTGCCCGCGATCGTGCCGGTGGCCGTGGGATTGGGCAGATCGGTCAGGGAACCTGCGCCCAGCGCGACCGAATTATCGTTCGATGCGGTTGCGTTGATACCCAGCGCCATTGCCGACACACCCACCGCCGTCGCGCCATAGCCCATGGCCGTGGAACCCACGCCAGAGGCGACGGTGTTCATGCCTGCGGCCAGCGCGTTTTCGGCGCTTGCGCCATCGTTGTTGAAGTTCGTGCCTTCGCCCGAGTCTTCATTCACGCTGTAGTAGTGCGTTTCCGATGCCGCAATTTCACCGCGCAGCGCCTGGTCGGTGGCGAACAGCTGCGAGCCGTTGATCGCGTCCGTGCTGTTCACGTTGACCTGGCCTGCGGCCACATTCGTGATCTGCCGCTCCGCGCCGGGCGCGCCCACCGATACGACGCTGGTCGGATTGCCGCCTGCGTAGTTATACGTGTGGCCCAGCAGCGTGCCCGTGGGCGTGGGGTTCGGCGTGCCCGTGATGGAACCGGAACCCAGCGCGACGTCGTTGGCGTTCGTGGCCACAGCATTCGCGCCAATGGCCGCCGAGTTCGGACCGATCGCGCCGCTGTTGCCCGCGTCGTAGTTGCCCGCGTCGGGATCGGTGCTGTTCACGTTGTAGAAACGCGTGGCTGCCGAGTTTATTGCGGTGTTGATGGATTGCTGCGTTTCGAACAGCTGCGAGCCGTTGATCGCATCCAGGCTGGTGTTCGAGACCAGGCCCGCCGCGACGTTGATGATCTGCCGCGGCGCGGTGGCCGTGCCCACAGAAACCACGCCTGAGGCAGCCGATGGCGTGCCGGCGTAATTGTAGGAGTAGCCGTTGATCGTGCCCGTCATGGGCGTGGCATCCGGCGCGCGGGTCACGGAACCTGCGCCCAGCGCCACCGAGTTGTCATTCGATGCGTTGGCGTTAAAGCCAATGGCCGTTGCGCCCACGCCTGCCGCCGTGGCATTCACGCCCGCAGCCAGCGCGTTCGCGCCGCTGGCGCCATCGTTGATGTAGTTGCTACCCGCGGCGGTGCTGCCTGCGCCTACGCTGTAGTAATGCGTGGCAACCTTCGTCAACGCATCGCCAACATTGGTGCTCGTATTGCCATTGATCACATACGTCGGGCCGGTGATCGCGCCCGTGGTGGTGTTATAAGTTGCACCACCACCCAGATCGCCAACCACGTTCGATACCACCGTGCCCAGCGAGCCAATCGCGCTATTGGTTTGATACAGCTGCGAGCCGTTGATCGCGTCCGTGCTGTTCACGGTAACCTGGCCTGCGGCCACGTTCGTGATCTGCCGCTCCTCGCCGGGCGCGCCCACCGAGACCACGCTGGAGGGGTTCGAGCCTGCGTAGGTATAGGTCTGGCCATTGATCACGCTGCTGGGCGTGGGGCTGGCCGTGGAGGTGACGGAGCCCGAACCCAGCGCAATGTCGTTGGGATTCGTGGCAACCGCGTTCACGCCAATGGCCACCGAGTTCGTGCCCATCGCGCCGGTGTGCTCCGCGTCGTAGTTGCCTGCGGCGGTATCGGTGCTGTTCACATTGTAGAAACGCGTGGCTGCTGCCGATATTTCGCCGCTGATGGCCTGCTGCGTTGCGAACAGCTGCGAGCCGTTGATCGCGTCCAGGCTGGTGTTTGAGACCAGGCCCGCAGCGACGTTGATGATCTGCCGCGGCGCAGTGGCCGTGCCCACAGACACCACGCCTGCGGCAGCCGATGGCGTGCCAGCATAATTGTAGGTGTAGGTGTTGATCGTGCCCGTCATGGCCGTGGCGTCTGGCGCGCGGGTCACGGAATTTGCGCCCAGCGCAACATCGTTGGGGTTCGCGGCATTTGCGTTAAAGCCAATGGCCGTCGCGCCCAGGCCCGTCGCAGCTGCGCTCACGCCTGCGGCCAGTGCGCCTGCGCCGCTTGCGCCGCTGTTGTCGTAGTTGCTACCCGCAGCGGTGCCGCCTGTGCCTATCACGCTGTAGTAGTGCGTCTGCGCGTTGGTCAGCTGGCTGACGTTCACCGCGTCGTTCGGGTTGGAGCCTGGCGCCACGTTGGTAATCGTGGTCGCGGAGCCGCCAGGGTTCAGCGTGATGTGGTTGTAATTGATGTCGCCCGTGGACGTATTCACGTCATACATCACTGCGGCTTTCAACGTGGTATTGGTCGCGTACAGCTGCGAGCCGTTGATCGCATCGGTGCTGTTGCTGGTCACGCGGCCTGCGGCCACATTCGTGATCTGCCGTTCCGTGCCAGGCGTGCCGACGGATACGACGCTGGCGGGGTTCGTGCCCGCGTAGGTATAGGTAATACCGTTGAGTGTGCCCGTGGCTGTGGCGTTGGGGCTGGATGTGGTGGAATACGCGCCCAGCGCCACATCATTCGCATTCGTCGCATGCGAGGCCTGGCCGATGGCCACCGCGCCAATGCCCAGCGCCTGGGCGGTTGCGCCGAAAGCCAATGCGTAATCTCTTGAGGCTGTGGCTGTTGAACCCATCGCAATGGAGTTCGCGCCTGTGGAAACGGCGGTCGTACCCATGGCAATCACCGGGCCTGCCGGGGAGGCTGCCGTGTTCCCCAGACCCAGCGCCAGCGAGCCGCTCATCGCCGCCACGGTGTTATTCATGCCCAGCGCGATTTCGGAAAATCCGCCCGAGGACACCTTGTTGTTGTTGCCAATCGCCATCGAGCCGCTGTTGCTCGTGACCGTGTTGCCCACGCCCGCTGCGATCACGCCCTGGCCTGTGCCCGCCGCAGTGTTGGCCATGCCCAGCGCGAGTGATGCGCCGTTTGTGCTGATCGCGGTATTGCTCAGACCCAGCGCGACGGAAGCGTTGGTGGCTGCGGTGTTGCCATAGCCCTGCGCGATCGTCCCGGTGGCACTGGCCGTGTTCAGGGAACCGAGCGCGACGCTGGCTTCTGCCGAGGCGAGTTCATTAAAACCAATGGCGACTGCGCCATTGCCCGATGCGCTGGCGGTGCTGTTCGCGCCAATGGCGACCTGGCCTGGCCAGTAAGCGCTGGCCGTGCCGGTGTTATCGCCCGCTGCGAACGAGTTGTTGCCAATGGCCACGCCATAGCTTTGCGCAGTGTTGTTCGGGCCCACGGCCACAGCGTTGGGGCCTGTGGCCAGCGCATTCACGCCCGCAGCCAGCGCATTCACGCCCATTGCGCCCGTGTTGTTGTAGTTGCCGCCTGGCGGCGTGACGCCGCCATCGTTTACGCTGTAGTAATGTATGAGCCCCGCGGATATCGCCGCGCCCACGTTGGTATATGTGCTGCCATAAACGTTATAGGTCGGGTTGGTAATCGCGCCCGTGGTGGTGTTATAGGTGGCGCCACCGCCCAGATCGCCCGCGATATTGCTGACCACCGTGCCCAGCGCGCCAATCGCGGCGTCCGTCTGGAACAGCTGCGAGCCGTTGATCGCGTCCGTGCTGTTGGCATTGACCTGGCCTGCCGCGACGTTGATGATCTGCCTTACCGTGCTGTTGCTGCCCACACTGACCACGCCATTGGGCGTCACGCCCGCATAGCTGTAATACACGCCGTTGATCGTGGTGCCGGCAGCGCCCTGGGCCGCGCGGTCATTGCTGTTGTTGCCCAGAATGACCGAGTTGTCCTGCGTGGTGATGATGTTGTTGCCCAGCGCGATGGTGTTGCTGTTGGCCACCACGTTGTTCATGCCCAGGGCTTCGGAATAGTCGCCCGTGACCCGGTTGGTATCGCCAATGCTGACGCTCGACGAACCGGAGGCCGTGGAATCCCAGCCCACCGCCACAGAGTTGCCGCCCGTGCCCACCGTGTTGTCGCCCACCACGACGCTGTTGTGCGCGCTCACGGTATTGCCGATGGCGATATCGCCCGTGCTGACCGCCGTGACGTGGTTGCCCATCGCAACGGTACTGGTGCCCGCCGCGGTGGCGAACACGCCGATGGCCGTGGCCGACGGGCCGCTGGCCAGCGCATGGTTGCCGATCGCGGTGGCGTCGCCGCCGCCCGAGATGGCAGTGTCGCCAATCGCAACGGCTGACCCCAGGCCGGTCACGGTGTTGTTCAGGCCGATCGTCACCGAGTTGTTCTGCGCCATGGCAACGTTGCCCGAACCCAGGGCCACCGAGCCCGGACCTGCCATGGCATCCACGGAATTGCTGCTGCCCACTGCAACGGAGCTTGTGCCGTTGACCACATTGTTATAGCCCACGGCAGTGGACTGTGCGCCCGTGGCCACGGAGCCTACGCCCGCGGCCAGCGAATTCGCGCCGATTGCGCCATCGTTGTTGTAGTTGCCGCCCGGCACGCCGTTGTCGTTTACGCTGTAGTAATGCGTGGCACCGGCCTGCATCGAGTCATACAGGTCATACAGCTGCGAGCCGTTGATCGCATCCGTGCTGCTGGGGCCGATCTGGCCTGCGGCCACGTTGATGATCTGGCGCTCCAGCCCGCTGGCGCCCACGCTGACGATGCCCGCGGGGTTCGTGCCCGCGAAGTTGTATGTGTGGCCACCAAAGGTGGCGCTGGGCACCGGCACGGCCTGGTGGTCGGTGCTGTTGTTGCCCAGAATGACGGAATTGCCCTGCGTGCTGGTCACGTTGGTGCCCACCACGAAGGTATCGTTTTGGGCGATGATGTTGTTGTTGCCGATCGAATACGCATCATTGCCCGTCACAACGGACGGGTCGCCAAACGCGCCCGAGCCGTTGCCCGTCACGGTGTTGCCTGTGCCGATGGAAATGGCGCTGGAGCCTGTCACCGTGTTCTGCGTGCCAATGGCCACGGTGCTGCCGATCGCGCCTGTGCCGGCGTTGGCCACGTTGCTCGAACCCAGCGCGATGGCCACGTTGTCGCCTGCGACGCTATTGGTATAACCCAGCGCCATCGAGCCATTGCTGGCCGATACGACGTCGTTGATCCCCATGCTGATCGCACGGTTGCCCGAAACGCTCTCGTTGCTGCCGATGGCCATCGACATGGTGCCCGACACCGAGTTCAGTTCGCCGATGGCCATGGACTCGACGCTTGAGGCATCGATGGTGTTATAGCCGCCCATTGCCAGCGAATAGTAGCCGGAGGCCACATTGTTTTCGCCCAGCGACATGGCTGCGTCGCCCGAGGAGGTGTTGAAGCGGCCCATCGCCATGGTGCTGTTGTTGCCCACGGAAATATTGGCGTAGCCCATCGCAATCGCGCCGTTGGGCTCTATCCCGCCCGCGGTGTTATTCAGGCCGATGGCAATCAGCCCGTCGCCAGCGCCCGACGTGATGTTCTGGTTGCCGATGGCAACCTGCCCAGCGCCCGACGCAATCGCGCTGTTTGCATAGCCCATGGCTACCACGCCGTCTGAACCGCCTGCTGTGCTTGAGTGGCCAATGGCGATACTCACATTGCCTGTGCCCTGGGCCAGCGCGTTCGTGCCCATCGCGATCGAATAGTCTGATAGCCCCCGCGCCTGATAACCAATGGCGACCGACGGCATGCCCAGCGCCGTCGATTGCGTGCCAATCGCCAGCGTATTGTCATTTAACGCATTGGCGTTCGCGCCCACGGCAAACGCGGAACTGCCCGTGGCTGTCGCGCCGCTTGAGGCATCGCCCAACCCGCCTAGTGCAATGGAACCCTCTCCCGTAGCCGACGCGCCATCCCCAGCGGCAAACGCGCCCGCTCCTGATGCCGAGGTGACATAGCCCAGGGCGATTGCGCCATTGGCTGATGCGACAACACCCTGCCCGAGGGCGGTCGAGTAACGCCCAGAGGCTATCGCGCCCGGGCTACCTGTAGAGCTGCCGATGGCAACGGCATCAATGCCGACAGAAGAGGCTCGATTGCCAATCGCTATGCCCCCGGCTGAATCGTTGGCCTGGGCACCCTGACCGATGGCAATGGGCGCACCGCCAGCGCCGATGGTATTAAGTGCCGAGGCGCCTTGCCCAATCGCTATGGCGGCGTAACTTCCGCTCCCCACTGCCACGCTGTTCGTACCAATGGCTATCGCAGGGCCGGGTGGCCCGCCTGCCGCCGTTGCGTTCACGCCAAGCGCGATGGATGTGTTCGCCGTTGCTGAGGCATTCGTGCCAATTGCAATCGTATTGACTGCGCTCGCTGTGGCTACGCCCGTTGAGTTGATGGCGATAGGGCTTGCGGTGGGGCCCATCGTCGCGTATTGCGCATAAGCGGGCGCTGGATCGAACATCGCCTGCACCACCAGCGCGATGCTGGCCGCCGCCAGCCCGCCTTCGGCCACGCGCCGCAGCACCACGTTTTTCTTGCCTTTGCCGTGCGCCCGCACGTTCTCTGCAACCACCACCCACGCGCCGTGCGAGTCACTCCAGACGAGCCGATAAGCCTTGTTCATGACAGGGTTCCCCTGAGAAGGAAATAATTTAATCGAAAAGATTGACTGAACAGTATAAAAATACAGGGGAATTTTCAATGTTTAATCGGCGTAAATGAACAGGGTACGCCAAACAAGCAACGATCATTCATAACGTGTAAAGAAACGCATATATCATCAAGCTTGTTAATTATAAAATAATGATATATTCAGAGTCGCACCCCGCATAAAAATAAACGGGATAAAACATATTAAAATACAGTCAATACCGATGAAATAGAGGGTGGGATGAAAAACGTCCAAAAGCCTGATAACCGGTCATCATGGCAACAGCACGAACCCGCTGGAACGCAGGAAGGGCAGGGCTGTGGCAGGAATCCATCAAGCCTGTGAAAATATCACGAAAAATCGCAGGACCAGCAAAAAATCATTACACGACCCTGGTTATACGTTCAAACGATAGATAATGCAAAGGTCTGACCCCTGCATTAAATGTCAATTAATGGCGCGCTCATTCGTCAGAATATGTCAGACAAAACGTGTTTTAATAACCCTGCGCGAAAAAGGGCGGAAATTCCGTTACATTTTCCGCTATTCATTCACACTTCTGGCAGGCATATTAAAACCGGAATGTGATTGCCAATGAGTAATTAAAAGATGATGTAAAGGGGAAAGCAGTTGCACACGCATGTCACGGGCCGGGTATCATGCAGTGGTCATGGGCAAAGCAGGGGAACATCATGCCATCACGCGATGAATCAGCCAGCAAGGTTGCGCGCCACCGCGAACGGATGCGCGCGGCGGGTTTGCGGCCCGTCCAGTTCTGGGTGGCCGACACGCGCAGTGCCGAATTTGCCGCGCTGGTGCGCCAGCAGTGCCGCGCGCTGCGCGATGATCCCGCCGAAACCGCCGCCACAGAGTTCGCGCAGGCTGCCGCGAAGCTTGTTGATGGCTGGAAATAAAACGCGCATTTCACAAGCGCGTTCCTTGATACCCCATCTGGCCGATAGTGCATGAATGTGGCGGCAGATATACTGCCAGCAGGTGATGTTGCACACGGCGCAGGGGCTTGACATTGGCAACGCGCCCGGTATCATGAACGGTATCATGTAATAAAACGTGTTTAAACAGGAGCGTCATCATGCTGTCATGCCATGAAACCAGCGCGCTGCCTTATGCGCATTCCCGCGAACGCATGCGTGCAGCGGCGCTGCATAGCACACTTGACACGCGCAGCGCCGAATTTGCCGCGCTGGTGCGCCAGCAGTGCCGCGCGCTGCGCGATGATCCCGCCGAGGCCGCCGCCACAGAGTTCGCGCAGGCTGCCGCGGGCTTCGTCAAGGGCTGGGAATAATGCAGCGCGGCGATCTGGTGACGGTATCCCTGCCTGGCGCCTATGGCAAACCCAGGCCCGCGCTGGTGATCCAGTCTGATCTGCTCGATGAACTGCAAAGCGTGATGGTTTGCCCCATTACCAGCGAGCTGCGTAACGCCCTGTTCCGCGTCACAGTCGAACCCAATCCGGCCAACGGCCTGCAAAAAATTTCGCAGGTCATGGCCGACAAGATCACCACCTTGCCCCGCGCCCGAACCAGCGAACCCATTGGCGCGCTCGATGGCGAGCGCATGAAAGCCGTTGACCGCGCACTGCTGCTAGTCACAGGATTAATCTAGCCTCATTCCCCTCTCCTGGGGGAGAGGGGTTAGGGGTGAGGGGGAGCAGGTTAACCCACCTCATCCAGCACCCGCCGCAGCATGGCCAGCATCTGGTCAATCTCGCCAGTCGTCACATTCAGCGCAGGCATGAAGCGCAGCAGGTTCGGGCGCGCAGCGTTCAGCAGCAGGCCCTCGGGCTGCAACGCGCGCGCGCGCTCAACAATCTTGCCGCCCAGATCATTGCCCAGCAGCAGCGCGCGCAGCAGACCCTCGCCGCGCTCGCCGGCCATGCCACGCTCAGCAGAGAGCTCCAGCAGTTTCGCGCGCAGATAGTCGCCACGCTGGCGCACGCCTTCCAGAAAGCCTGGCGCGAGCAATTGCTCGATCACCGCGCAGCCCACCGCCGTCATCAGCGGATTGCCGTTATAGGTGCCGCCCTGGTCGCCCGCCTCGAACACCGCAGCTTCCTCAGTGGCCAGCAGGGCCGACAGCGGCACGCCGCCGCCAATGCCCTTGCCCAGCGTCATGATGTCTGGCCGCACGCCCGAGAGTTCATGCGCGAATAACGTGCCCGCGCGGCCACAGCCACTTTGCACTTCATCCACAATCAGCAGCAGGCCATGCTGCGTGGTCAATGCGCGCAGTTGCTGCATGAATTCGCGCGTGGCCGGAATCACGCCGCCTTCGCCCTGGATGGGCTCCAGCATCACCGCAACAGTGTTTGCGTTGATGAGTTTTTCGACGGATGCAATATCGTTCAGGTCCGCCTTCGGAAAGCCCGGCACCTGCGGCGCGTACATCGTATCCCAGCCCGGCTTGCCGCTGGCGGACATGGTGGCCAGCGTGCGGCCATGAAAGCTGTGATCGAACGTGATGATTTCATAAGCGCCGCCGCGGCGCTTGCGCCCCCACTTGCGCGCGAGCTTGATTGCGCCTTCGTTGGCCTCCGCGCCGCTGTTGGCGAAGAACACGCGGTCGAACGCGCTGTGCGTGGTCAGCAGATGCGCGAGCTTCGCCATGGGTTCGTTATAGAACGCGGGCGACGGATTGATCAGCAGCCGCGCCTGCTGCTCCAGCGCAGCGATCATGCCTTCATTGGCGTGCCCCAGGCAGTTCACCGCCCAGCCCTGGATAAAGTCCAGATAACGTTTGCCCTCGTTGTCGTAGAGCCAGGAACCCTGGCCGCGCATAAACACAATGTCGGGGCGCTGGGTGATATACATCAGCGACTGGGTGGGGTAGTCAGAAAATTTCATCGTGCAGGTTCCACGTGGGTGGAAAGGAAAATGGAAAGGGAAAGGTTCAGGGTGATGAGGCGATGGCAGATCAAACCGGATGCGCCAGGTTCGCTGCGCTGGTGAAAGCGTCCGCATAAAACTCAGCTTCGGGCAGGCCATGATGCTGCGTGAAATCGCGCTGCGCGGCTTCCACCATCACGGGCGCGCCGCACGCATAGACCTGGTGGCCCGACAGGTCGGGAATATCCTCGATCACCGCGTGGTGCACCAACCCCGTGCGGCCCGTCCAGTGGTCAGATGCAGCAGGCTCGGAGAGCACCGGCACAAAGCGGAAGTCGGGCAAGGTGTTTTCCCATTGCTGTGCCAGCTCAAGCAGATACAGATCGCTGCGCTGGCGCGCGCCCCAGTAAAACGACACGGGCCGCGTTATTTTCTGCTGCGCTATCTGCTCGACCATCGCCTTGATCGGCGCGAAGCCCGTGCCTGAGGCCAGCAGCACGATGGGCTTGCTGGAATCTTCACGCAGAAAGAACGAGCCTAGCGGCATTTCGCAGCGCAGGATGTCACGCTCCTTCAATGTGCTGAAAACCTGGCTAGTGAACAGGCCGCCGGGCATATGGCGGATATGCAGTTCCAGCGTGCCATCATCGCGCGGCGCGCTGGCCATCGAATAGCAGCGGCGCGCGCCATCGGGCAGCAGGAATTCCAGATACTGCCCGGCGCGGTACGCAGGTTTTTCATTCGCGGGCAGTTGCAGTTGCAGGATGATCACATCATCGCCCTTGCGTTCAATCGCGCTGACGCGGCACGGAAACTTGCGCGCGGCGGGAGCGCTTGCGCTGACTTCCCGGATATCGATTTCCAGATCCGACGCCGCCTGGGTGCAGCACAGCAGGGCCATGCTGCGGGCCTTTTCATCATTGCTGAGCGCAGAGGCGGCATGGGCCTGCTGATGCGCCGCGCCGCGCGTGATGACGCCCTTGCATGCGCCACATGCGCCCGTTCTGCAACCATAGGGCAGCGCAATGTTCTGCCGCAGGGCGGCATCCAGAATGGACTCGTCGGGTTCCACCTGAAACTGGTGGCCACTTTGCTTGAGGGTGACGGTGAAAGTCATGATGGTCGTTAATCAATACGTTGGTCGATACTGGACGGGAGCGCAAATAATAACCAAAATATGCGCATCATGACTGTGACTGTGATACGAACCTTGCGCCGCCCGCGCGTGCTGATCGTCGGCTGCGGCGATGTGGGCCTGCGCTGTGTGCGGCGCTGGCGTGCGCGCGCCGCGCCGCCGCGCGTGTTCGCGCTGACCTGCGACATTGCACAGCGCGCTGCACTGCGCGAAGCAGGCGCTGTGCCGCTGATTGCCGACCTCGATGCGCAGCGCCCCAACGCGCGCCTGGCGCGCCTGGCCAGGCTCGCGCCGGATGTGCTGCATCTCGCGCCGCCCAACCCGCACTATAACCACGACACGCGCACCCGCGCATTGATCGCAGCGCTGTGCGCGCCGCATCGTTCGGTGGCGCGCCCTGCAATGGCGGCGGCCCGCACGCGCCGCGCGCCACGTGTGGTTTACGTCAGCACCACAGGCGTTTATGGCGATTGCAGCGGCGCTTGGGTGGACGAAACGCGCCGTGTGCGGCCAGCGAACGCGCGCGCGTTGCGCCGCGCCGATGCCGAGCGGCAGTTGCGCCGCGCCACGGCGCGTGGCGCGCTGCGCGCCACGATTGCGCGCGCGCCAGGCATTTACGCGGCCAACCGCCTGCCCGTGGCGCGGCTGGCCCGTGGCGCGCCTGCATTGATCGACGATGAGGATGTCTATACCAGCCATATTCACGCAGATGATCTGGCCGCGATTCTCGTGCGCCTGGCCGGGCATGGCCGCCCCGCGCGCGTGGTGCATGCGTGCGATGACAGCGCGCTGAAAATGGGCGACTGGTTTGACCATGTGGCCGATGCGTGCGGCATGGCGCGCGCGCCGCGCGTGAGCCTGGCGCAGGCTGCGCAGCAGGTTGATGCGGCTGCGCTGTCGTTCATGCGCGAGTCGCGCCGCATCGATAACCAGCGGCTCAAGCGCGAGCTGCGCGTGCGGCTGCGCTATCCGACGGTGGATGCGTTTCTGCGCACGTTATCTTCATCCCCATCGGTTGCGTGACGCGGCCCGTTGCGCGTCATCGAGCCACATCCACTGGCCGGGGCGCAGCGCATCGGGCAACGTGAACGAGCCAATGCGTTGCCGGTGCAATGCGTCCAGATGGTTGCCCACTGCCGCGATCATGCGTTTGACCTGATGATATTTGCCTTCGCCAATGGTCAGCTCCAGCGTATGGGCGTCGCCTTCGCGCGCGCTGGCCGACACGGCGGCCACTGGTTGTGACTCGCCGCGCAATATCACGCCGCAGCGCAGCTGGCGGATCTGCATGTCATCGATCGGCTGGCTCGTGGTGGCGATATAGGTTTTGGGCACCTTGCGCCTGGGCGAGGTGCATTCGTGCAGAAACTGGCCATCGTCCGAGAGCAGCAGCAGGCCTGTGGTGTCCTGGTCCAGCCGGCCTGCGCACTGCACGCCGCGCGCGGCGAACTGCATGGGCAGCAGATCGAACACGCTGGCATGATGCTGCGGCGCGCGCGAGCATTCGTAACCCGCGGGCTTGTTCAATGCAAGGTACACCTGCGCATGGAATGTCCACGGCACATCATCCACTGTGAACACGAGCGCTGTGGTATCGAATTCCGCCAACGCATCGGCGCAGACCGCGCCGTGGATGGCCACCCGCGCCTGCTCAATCAGTGCGCGGCACTGGCGGCGTGAACCGAAGCCCTGCGAGAACAGGATGCTTTCCAGGTTCACGTAAAGCTGCGCAGACGTTCGGCAATCGCCGCGCCAATGTCGCTGGTGGAGGCGCGCCCGCCCATGTCGCGCGTATGCGGGCCGGTTTTCAGCACGTCGGCGATCGCATCGACCATCGCGTTATGCGCGGCGTGTTCCGCGCCGGTGTGATGGCCCAGGAAGTCCAGCATCATCGCGGCTGACCAGATCATCGCCACCGGATTGGCAATGCCCTGGCCCGCGATATCCGGCGCGGAGCCATGCACCGGTTCGAACAGCGACGGAAAGCGCCGCTCGGGGTTCAGGTTCGCCGACGGCGCAATGCCGATGGTGCCCGTGAGCGCCGGCCCAAGATCGGACAGAATATCGCCGAACAGGTTTGACGCCACCACCACATCAAAGCGCTGCGGCTGCAACACCAGGCGCGCGCACAGGATGTCGATATGCTGCTTGTCCCACGTCACATCGGGATACGTTGCGGCCACTTCCTCGGCGCGCTTGTCCCACCACGGCATGCTGATCGCAATGCCATTGCTTTTCGTGGCCACGGTCAGATGATAGTGCGCGCGATGCCTTGCCAGCTCGAACGCAAATTTCAGCACGCGCTCCGCGCCCACGCGCGTGAATACTGATTGCTGCACCACGAATTCACGCTCGGTGCCCTCGAACATCACGCCACCGACGGGCGAATATTCGCCTTCGGTGTTTTCACGCACGATGCAGAAGTCGATATCACGGGTGTTGACCAGCGGCGCGCGAATGCCCTCGAACGTGCGCACGGGGCGCAGATTCACATACTGGTCGAACTCGCGGCGGAATTTCAGCAGCGATCCCCACAGCGACACATGGTCAGGCACGGTGGCCGGCCAGCCCACTGCGCCAAACAGGATGGCGTCTGCATCGGCGAGCTGCTGTTTCCAGTCATCGGGCATCATCTGGCCGGTTTTCGCGTAGTAGTCGCAACAGGCCCAGTCGATATGACGGTACGCGAACTGCAGATGAAAACGCTGGCTGACAACATCCAGCACGCGCAGGGCTTCGGGCATGATTTCCTGGCCGATGCCATCTCCAGGAATAATGGCGATGTGGTAAGGCATGATAGAAGCAATCCCCCTTTGTTATAATTTACCACTTAACGCACAATATCCGGCAAGCCTGTGCGCGCGCGGGTGCGTCAATATGTAACAACGATGACCGCGCCCCATGACCCCGACAGAACCCGCCTTCAGTCAACCACAGCACACGTCACCGTCCTGCGCGGGCCTGTCCGTGTCCATCGTGGTTTACCGGCCCGATATGCGGCTGCTTGATCGCACGGTGGATACCCTGATCACTGCTGCCCAGGCTGCCCATCAGCCTGTTGGCGTGGCGATCGTGGATAACAGTGACACACCGGATGCGCCCGATGCGCCCGATCTGTGGCCATTGATCGCGCGTCTGCGCGACGCAGGCATCACGACGCAGCGCATCGCGGGGCAGGGCAATGTGGGTTACGGGCGCGGGCACAATCTGGCGATGGATGCGTTTGACGCAGCAGCCGGCGCGGGCCGCCCTCGTTATCACCTGATCCTGAATCCCGATATCGAGCTGGAGGAAGCGTCACTGACGCGCGCGCTGGCGTTCATGGAAGTTCATCCGTCGGTGGGCCTGCTCGCGCCGTGGGTCGGCGATGAAAACGGGCAGCGCCAGTATCTGTGCCGCCGTTATCCCGCCGTGCTGGACCTGCTGCTGCGCGGCTTCGCGCCGAAACCGCTCAGGCAGTTATTCGCAAAACGCCTGAATCGTTACGAAATGCGTGATGTGATCGACGATACGGATATCGTCTGGGAGCCGCCGATCGTCAGTGGCTGCTTCATGCTGTTTCGCGCAGAGGCGCTGAAAGCACTCGGGGGTTTCGATGCGCGATATTTTCTGTATTTCGAGGATTATGACCTGAGCCTGCGCGCGCACAAGGTCGCGCAGGTGGCCTATGTGCCTGCCGTGCGCGCTGCGCACCACGGCGGTGGCGCGGCGCGCAAGGGCGCGGCGCATATCAGGATGTTTGGGGTATCGGCCTGGCGGTTCTTCAACCGCTTTGGCTGGAAATGGATATAAGGACACGAAGTCGCAATGAAGTCTGAACTGCAACGCCGCCGCACATTCGCGGTGATCTCTCACCCGGACGCGGGCAAAACCACGCTGACCGAAAAACTGCTGCTGTTCTCGGGCGCCATCCAGATTGCCGGCACGGTCAAGGGCAAGAAAAGCGGGCGGTTCGCCACCTCCGACTGGATGGAGATCGAAAAGCAGCGTGGCATTTCAGTGGCCAGCTCGGTGATGCAGTTCGAGTATGGCGATGCGGTGATCAACCTGCTCGACACGCCAGGACACGAAGATTTCTCCGAAGATACCTACCGCGTACTGACCGCCGTGGATGCGGCAGTGATGGTGATCGACGGCGCGAATGGCGTGGAAGCGCAGACGATCAAACTGCTCGATGTGTGCCGCAGCCGCAAAACGCCGATTTTGACCTTCATCAACAAGCTCGACCGCGAAGTGCGCGAGCCGCTGGAGTTGCTCGACGAGATCGAGCAGCATCTGGGCGTGGCAGCGGTGCCCTTTACCTGGCCCATCGGCAT
>Ga0209738_10000140_pt1 | contig 16403 bp, 15 predicted proteins | sample TergutNc150P5_FD_187289 | JGI IMG/M metagenome (GOLD analysis project Ga0209738, IMG submission 187289) | Nasutitermes corniger P5 segment gut microbial community from laboratory colony in Florida, USA - Nc150 P5 (SPAdes) (version 2) | ecosystem: Host-associated > Arthropoda: Insects >...
CACCTGCGTATAGGTTTTCTTGCCCGACGATACGGGTTTCGCACCCTCGGCCAGATCAAACTTGCCCAGGCCGTGATACAGCACAGGATCGGCTTCGGCGAGCTTGTAGCCCTGGCCTTTTTTCGTGATCACATGCAGGAATTGCGGGCCGCGCAGCTCCCGGATGTTCTGCAATGTCGGGATCAATGCATCCAGATCATGGCCGTTGATCGGGCCGATGTAATTGAAGCCGAATTCCTCGAACATCGTTGCGGGCATGATCATGCCCTTCGCGTGTTCTTCAAGCCGGCGCGCGAGCTCGAGCATCGACGGCGCGCGGCGCAGCACGCGCTCAACGCCCGTGCGCGCGGCGGTATAAAACTTGCTGGAGATCAGCCGCGCCAGATAACGGTTCAGCGCGCCCACAGGCGGCGAGATCGACATGTCGTTGTCGTTCAGGATCACCAGCAAGGGCAGATCATCCTCAACGCCCGCGTTGTTCAATGCCTCGAACGCTTCGCCTGCCGTCATCGAGCCATCGCCGATCACGGCGATCGAATAACGCTGCTCGCCCTTGATCCTGCTGCCCACCGCCATGCCCAGCGCCGCCGAGATCGATGTGCTCGAATGCGCGGTGCCGAAGGTGTCATAGATGGATTCATCGCGGCGCGGAAAACCGGAAATGCCGCCCTGCTGGCGCAATGTGGACATGCGCTCGCGGCGGCCCGTCAGAATCTTGTGCGGATAAGTCTGGTGGCCGACATCCCATATGATGCGGTCATTCGGCGTATCGAACACGTAGTGCAGCGCGATCGTCAGTTCAACCGTGCCGAGATTCGATGACAGGTGCCCGCCCGTCTGCGATACGCTGTCCAGCACATAGGCGCGCAGCTCGTCAGCCAGCGGTTGCAGCTGGCAACGATCAAGACGGCGTAACGCTGCCGGATCATCAATGGTTTTCAGCAAATCGTACATCGTCGTTCCATATCCGAAAACGTGACACTCACTTAACTGACGCGATCGACCACCAGGTCGGCCAGCTCAGACAGACGCTGCGCGCGCGCGTCAAAGGGCTGCAACGCCGCATGCGCGTCGCGGCGCAATTGCTGCGCCAGCGCGCGTGACGCATCCAGCCCCATGATCGACACGTAGGTTGGCTTGCCGTCCTTGGCGTCCTTGCCCGCTGTTTTGCCCAGTGTTGCGGAATCCGTGGTGACATCGAGAATATCGTCCACCACCTGGAACGCCAGGCCCACACAGGCCGCGTAATGATCCAGCGCATCCAGCGTTTGCTGCGTGGGCGGATTGCCGGCCAGCGCGCCCATGCGCACTGCGGCGCGCAGCAGCGCGCCGGTTTTCATCTGGTGCATCGTTTCGAGTTCGGCGCGGTCAAGCGTATGCCCAACGCTGGCCAGATCGATGGCCTGCCCGCCTGCCATGCCCACCGAGCCGCTGGCCACGGCCAGCTCGCGCGTGAGCGCGGCCTGATGCGAGGCGTCCAGCGCATCCGATGTGAGCGTGATAAACGCCTGCGACTGCAATGCATCGCCCACCAGCAACGCGGTGGGTTCGTCATATTTCACATGAACGGTCGGCTTGCCGCGACGCAATGCGTCATCGTCCATGCACGGCATATCGTCGTGCACCAGCGAATACACATGGATCATTTCCAGCGCGCACGCCGCTGCATCCAGCGCGCCCGGCTGCGCGCCGCTGAGTTCGCCTGCGGCATGGCACAGCAGCGGGCGCACCCGCTTGCCGCCGCCCATCACCGCATAGCGCATGGCGTCGTGCAATGCTGCGGGCATCACGTCTGCCGCGGGCAGGTAATGGTCAAGCGCTGTTTCGACGCGATGCAGTATCTGCTGCGTCCATTGTTCAAATGTCATAAGTCATCATCTTCGCGCGAAGCGGAGCTATCTGTATCCGTATCTGTGTCTGTAAGGGTTTCCCCGTCGAGCATTCGCACCTGCTGCTCAACTTCTCCCAGCTGCTGCTGGCAAAACCGCACCAGCGCTGCGCCCCGACGGTAGGCAACCAGCGAATCCTCAAGGCTCAGGTTGCCGCCTTCCATCCGCGCCACCAGCGCGTCGAGCTCCGTCAGCGCGGCTTCATAACTGGCGGGCAACGGCGCCTCAGAAGCCTGTGCGGCAGGCTGCGCGCGGCCTTTCGATGCGGATTTCACCATCGGGAATCATCAAGGGAAAATGCAAAGCGTGAATTTTACGGCAAAACGAGGGTAAAAGCACTTCGCGTTGCTGGTTCGCGGTGTAAATGGTTGCCCATTCACGCTGCCAGGGGCTATACTGCCTGACCTCCCAAATCGAATTTTCGATGGTTGGGTTGTTCACTGCTTTCACGCTTTTACAGGGAGTGGGAATGTCCAATCTCAGTCAGACCCTTGAACTCAAATCGCCGCGCTGCCAGTTGCCCGTTGATGTGTATTTTGACGAGGCGCTGCTTGAGCGCGAAATCCAGACGCTGTTCCACAAAGGCCCGCGCTACGTCGGCTCCGGGATGATGGTGCCCGAAGCGGGCAGCTACTGCGCGCTGCCCGGAGAAAACGAAGGCCGCGTGCTGGTTCGCAATGCGAACTCGCAGGTCGAGCTGCTATCAAACATGTGCCGCCATCGCCAGGCGCTGATGCTCAATGGCCGCGGCAAGATCGACAACATCGTGTGCCCGTTGCACCGCTGGACTTACGATCTGCAGGGCAAACTGCTCGGTGCGCCGCATTTCGCTGACAAGCCGTGCCTGGACCTGAAGTCCACGCCATTGCAGAACTGGCAAGGGCTGCTGTTCGAGCAGAACGGGCGCGACGTGGCCGCTGACCTTGCGCGGCTGGGGCCGGCAAAGCATCTGAATTTTTCGGACTATATGTTCGATCACGTTGAAATTCACGAATGCAATTACAACTGGAAGACCTTCATCGAGGTGTATCTGGAGGACTACCATGTGGTGCCCTTCCACCCCGGGCTGGGCAATTTCGTGTCGTGCGATGACCTGAAATGGGAATTTGGCGACTGGTACAGCGTGCAGACCGTTGGCGTACTGGATCATTTTGGCAGCAAGGCAGGCAGCCCGGTATACCGCAAATGGCAGGAACAGGTGCTGCGCTACCGCAAGGGCGTGCCGCCGGAATTCGGCGCGATCTGGATGGTGTATTACCCGAACCTGATGATCGAATGGTATCCGCACGTGCTCATCATGTCCTGGCTGGTGCCGCGCGGCACGCAGAAAACCACCAATATCGTGGAGTTCTATTACCCCGAGGAAATCGTGCTGTTCGAGCGCGAGTTTATCGAAGCTGAGCGCGCCGCCTATATGGAAACCGCCATTGAAGACGACGAAATCGGCGAGCGCATGGATGCAGGCCGCCGCGCGCTGTTCGATCGCGGCGAGTCCGAAGTCGGCCCCTATCAAAGCCCGATGGAAGACGGCATGCAGCACTTCCACGAATTCTTCCGCCGCGAAATGGGGCTGTAAAATATGGCCAAGGCGGTTCAAACCGTAAAGCACAGGCGTGAAGTGTCTCCAATCTATCTGGACGAAGACGATCAACCTGAGCAATCAGACGCCGCCTATACACGAAACCGCAGGCGACGGCGCATTGCCTTTGGCTGGTATGGCGGGAAGTTCTCGCATCTCGACTGGTTGTTGCCATTACTACCCGAGTGTCATCATTACTGTGAGCCGTTCGCCGGGTCAGGCGCAGTGTTGCTCAATCGGGAATCATCACCCGTTGAAACTTATAACGATATTGACGGTGACGTGGTGAACTTCTTTCGAGTATTACGCGATCGTCATGAAGATCTCATCAGGGCTATCGCCTTGACGCCTTTCTCCCGCGAGGAATACCACAAAGCGATTTATTGCAGTACAGATGGCATCAGCGATGTCGAGCGGGCGCGGCGTTTTTACATCAAGGCACGCCAGACCCGCACTGGACTCGCTCAAACAGCATCCCTTGGCCGTTGGGCCAACTGCAAGAATACCAGCAGGGCTGGCATGTCAGGCGTTGTATCACGCTGGCTAGGGGGAGTGGATGCATTGAGCGGTATTGCTCAAAGGCTTATACGTGTGCAGATCGAGAACCGACCTGCCATCGACGTGATCCGTTTGTATGACAGTCCCGGAACGCTTTTCTACTGCGACCCCCCCTATCTGCACGTTACGCGTGGCGACGCCAAGGCTTACGGTTTTGAGATGGACGAAGGGCAACATAAAGAGTTTGCTGATACGGTCAATCAATGCAAAGGCATGGTAGCTGTGTCAGGTTACGATCACCCGTTGATGGATGAACTATTCAGGCCGGATCGCTGGTTCAAGACTCATGGGCCAGACAAGACCATCCATTCGACCAAGGGTACACGTTCAGAAGTCCTTTGGACGAATTACAACCCCAAAAAACAGAAAAGCTTATTTGAGTGACAGGGTTGCGATTTGGCATATGATCCGACAAACAAAGGCCACTGTAAGAATCGAACGCCATGACACCAGAACAAATACTGCAAACCATTCGGCAACGAGCCGAAGCAACGTTGAACATCACAGTTATTACTGATCCAGTAATTCGTGAGCGTGTAGATTACGTTTGTCGTTGTATGAGTAACCGGGCCGGGGCGCGTCTTCTTATGGCGTGCCTGTTAGGAAAGTTGCATCGGCCAGATGTTGATCCTCGCAAGCCATATACCGAAATTGGCAGTGCTGACAGTTTCTCTGGCCGCACCTATGACGAACACTATCTGACCAGGTTTATTAGCGAGCACAGGCTGCCTGTTAATTCAACCACGGCATTTTTAACGCCAACGTTGCGTAATATAAATTCCCCGCTGACTACGAACCACGAGCTTGTCGGAAGGCCTCGTGACCTTTACAAAAAAACGTTGGAACTACTGGAAGACGTAGCGAAGGGCCACATTACGGCGGATGTGGTTTTTGTGGAAACGGTGCGCGTACTGATGTTGATGCGCGATGAAAAGCTGGCTCGTATAGCGTCCTTGCTGAATACTCTGGAACATACCAAAGGCGCTTTGCCTCTTTCGTCAGAATCCATCGTGACGCTGATAAGCCAGCATCTTGCATGCAAAAATGCAAGTCGTTTGCCAGTGCTGGTTGTTGCTGCTGCTGCGTACGAGGCTGCTGGAGTACGGTTATCCGAACGCATGTTGCCCTTGAATTCGCATAATGCGGCTGACCTGCAAACCGGGTCATTGGGCGATATTGAAATTTGTCTCATGGGAGATGATGCAGTTGTCACCGCTTATGAGATGAAGATGAGGCGGATAACGCAGGATGACATTAATGCCGCAGTAGCCAAGATTACTAGGGCCACAAACCGGATTCACAACTATTTATTTGTCACCACGAGTGCAATTGACCCGATTGTTGTCGAGTATGCCAACGCGCTCTATGAAAAAACAGACGGCACAGAGATCGCCATCCTCGACTGCATTGGGTTCTTGCGACACTTTCTACACCTGTTTCATCGCATCAGGATTGATTACCTGAATGCCTATCAAGCGCTGGTTTTGAACGAACCTGACTCAGCAGTTAGCCAGACACTCAAAGAGGCATTTTTAGCATTACGGCAAGCTATCGAAAGTGACTAGTAATCAAGACAGTTCGCCAGGCAAATAATGCACGGCCTGTATTTCCATATTTCACAGACCAGGAGCCTCCATGTCCCGCACGCAGTACACCACATTGATTTCCGCACACGACCTGCACGAACGCCTGAGCGCCGCGCCGGGCAGCCTGTTCATCGTCGATTGCCGTTTTGATCTGGGCAACCCGGCGGCGGGCGAAATGGCGTATGCCGCCGGGCATCTGCGCGGCGCGCATTATCTGCATCTGGATCGTGACCTGGCCGGCGTGAAAACGGGCTGCAATGGCCGCCATCCCCTGCCCGATCGCGCCACATTGGCGAACACGCTCGCTGCGCGCGGATTGAACCCGCAGCAGCAGGTGGTGATTTACGACGCGCAGGGCGGCATGTTCGCCGCGCGGGCATGGTGGCTGTTGCGCTGGCTGGGGCATGAGGCGGTGGCTGTGCTCGATGGCGGATTGCAGGCGTGGCAGGCGGCAGGTTTTCCGTTGACGCAGGAGGCGCCCTTAACCACACCGGGCCATTTCAGCGCGGGCGCATCATTGCAAAAAACCGTGGATATCTCCGTCGTGCAGCGCAATCTTTCGACGCATGAATTCACCGTGATCGATGCGCGCGCGCCCGATCGTTATCGCGGCGAAAACGAAACGCTCGATCCGGTGGGCGGCCATATTCCTGGCGCATTGAACCGTTTCTTCAAAAACAACCTGGCCGACGATGGCCGTTTCAAACCAGCCGCTGCATTGCGTGATGAATTCAATGCACTGCTGTCTGGTGTCACGCCAGAGCATGTCATCCTGCAATGCGGCTCGGGCGTGACGGCCTGCCATCACGCGCTGGCGCTGGAAATAGCGGGCCTGCGCGGCGCGGCGCTGTACCCTGGCTCGTGGAGTGAATGGTGCGCTGATGCAGCGCGGCCTGTGGCGACGGGGGATCACCTCACCCCACCCCATGCCCCCTGAACCACGCAATCGCGCGACGCCAGGCATCTTCGGCGTCGGCCTTGCGATAGCTGGGACGATAATCGGCGAAGAACGCGTGGCCTGCGTCGTCATACACAACAATCTGCGACGCGCGCCCGGCTTGCGGCGCCTGTTGTGCGATCGCGGTTTTCATCTGGGCCAGGGTGTCCTGCGCAATGCTCGTATCCTGCCGGCCATACAAACCCAGCACGGGCACATGTAACTGCGCCACACGATCCACCGGATTCGCGGGCTTCATCACGCTGTGCTCGCCCGTCACCATGCCATACCACGCAACCACCGCCTTCAGACGCGCGTTATGTTCCGCGTAAAGCCAGGCCATGCGCCCGCCCCAGCAGAACCCGGTCAGGCCCGCGCGCTTCAGGTCGCCGCCGTGCTTGCCTGCCCACGCAAACGTTGCGTCAATATCTTCCAGCGCCTGCGGGTCGGACACACGGCTGACCAGATCATTCATCAGCCGCTGGATGCTCGGGTATTTCGATGCATCACCCTCGCGCGCAAACAGGTCCGGCGCGATTGCCAGATAACCGAGCTTCGCCAGACGGCGGCAAATATCCTTGATATGCTCGTGCACGCCAAAAATTTCATGCACCACGACGATCACCGGCAAACGCGTGCGCCCATGCGGCTGGGCGCGATACGCCGGAATCGACGCCTGGCCGGAACGCACGCTGATCTCACCCGCCTCCAGCCCCTCGCTGCCGGTATGAATGGTCTGCGCGGAAACGGGCAGCACGGCGGCGGCAAATCCGCTGCTTAAGGTGGCCTTGATGAACGTGCGGCGGTCAAAAGGCACATGCGGCACGAGACTATCGACTTCGGGTTTGAGCATCATGGGCTCCTGTCGCGGTCAAACCAGGTGGGTCCAGCCGACCTGGTAATGGGAAAAGGCAATCTTCGCCGACACCTGGGTGGCGTATTGCGCCACATAAAGCCCCTTGCCGCCAATCAGGGGGGGCGGCGTGTGCGTGGCAAGAAGATGGAGCTTGTCCTGCGCGTCAAACACGGCATGGCAAATCAGCGCGCAGTCATCCACCACCACCAGCGTTTCAGGGCGAACCCACGGGATAATGGACACGAGTTCCTTCAGATGATGCACCGCGCTGGGTATAGGGTTATCCCAGTCAACGTCATAGGAATCCAGATACAGCAGGTCGATCGTGCGTGAAGACTCCGTGAGCTGCGCGCCAATTTCGCGCAGCACCCGCACGCTGTCGCCCGTATGCACGATCACCTTGTCGCTGACCACCGACTTGCAGAAATCCGTCGCCTTCGGATCCAGATCGACGGTATGCACGATTGAGCCGGGCAGCTTGCATTTGATGTATTCGTCAAACAGCACGGTGCTCTGCCCGTCCCCTTCCCAGTTCCCGGGCAGGCGCGCGCAACCGGTTTCAACGATGCATACAGGGCGGTCGAACGTGTCCAGATAATCGAATATCCGGCGAAACGATATTTCCCGCATCGCCAGCCTGGGCGCGGCCTGCTGGTTGAACCACTGCCAAAAGTTTTCGTTTCTCATGTCGCGTTCCTCATAGAGCCAATCCCGTTTCAGTGCGCTTCATCCCAGCTCGCCCCCACGCCCACCTCGGCCACCAGTGGCACCTTTAATTGTGCAACCGAACACATCAGTTCGGGCAAACGTTCACGCACCTGCGCCAGCTCTGCGTCAGGCGTTTCGAGCACCAGCTCATCGTGCACCTGCAAAATCATTTTCGTTTGCAGCCGCGCATCGTCCAGCCATTGCTGCACCGCGATCATCGACAGCTTGATCAGATCCGCCGCCGTGCCCTGCATCGGCGCGTTGATCGCGGCGCGCTCGGCAGCCTGGCGGCGCGGGCCGCTGCCGCCGTTGATCTCCGGCAGCCACAGGCGGCGGCCAAACACGGTTTCGACATAGCCCTGCTCGCGCGCCTGCTCGCGTATTTCGGCCATATAGCGCGCCACATCGGGATAGCGCGCGAAATAGCGGTCGATATACAGCTGCGCGGCGTTACGCGTGAGGCCCAGGCTGGACGCCAGCCCGAACGCGCTCATGCCATACATCAGCCCGAAATTGATGACTTTCGCAATGCGGCGCTGGTCAGCGCTCACGTCGGCGGGCGCAATGCCAAACACTTCGGCGGCGGTCGCGCGGTGAATATCGTCGCCGCGCGCGAATGCGGCAAGCAATGCTGCATCGCCCGAAATATGCGCCATGATGCGCAATTCAATCTGCGAATAATCCGCCGATACCATCTGGCAGCCGGGCGGCGCGATAAAGGCTTCACGAATCCGGCGGCCTTCGGGCGTGCGCACGGGGATGTTCTGAAGATTAGGCTCGTTTGACGCGAGCCTGCCGGTGACCGCAACGGCCTGCGCATAGTTCGTATGCAAGCGGCCCGTCTTCGGATTGATCATGCGCGGCAGTTTGTCCAGATACGCAGACTTCAGCTTCGACAGGCTGCGGTGCTCCAGCAATACTTTGGGCAATGGAAAATCTTCCGCGAGTTTTTGCAATACTTCCTCGTCAGTGGAAGGCGCGCCGCCGGGCGTTTTCTTCACCACGGGCAGATTCAGCTTGCCGAAAAAAATCTGCGCAATCTGTTTGGGCGAACCAAGATTGAATTCGCCGCCGGCCAGACTATATGCCTGCGCTTCCAGCTGCATTAGCCGCTGCGCAATCTCGTTGCCCTGCGCGCGCAGCTTCTGCGCGTCGATCAACACGCCATTGCGCTCCATGCGTTGCAGCACCTGCGCCGTTGGCAATTCGAGCTGGCGATACACATAATCCAGCCCCTTTTCCTTTTCGATGCGCGGATAAAGCGCATGATGCAGGCGCAATGTGATATCCGCGTCCTCGGCGGCATATTCTGCGGCCTGCGCAAGCGGCACTTCATCGAAGCCAATCTGCTGCGCGCCCTTGCCTGCGACTTCCTCGTATTTGATCGTTTTCACGCCCAGATGCCGCATGGCCAGGCTATCCATATCATGGCTGCGGTGCGATTCGAGCACATACGATTCGAGCATCGTGTCATGCGCCACGCCACCGAGCGTGATCGCGTAATTGGCCAATACCTGCGCATCGTATTTCATATGCTGGCCGACCTTTTGATGCGCGCTGCTTTCAAGCCAGGGCTTGAGTTTTGCGAGCACCTCGTCGCGCGGCAACTGCTCCGGCGCATCGGGGCCGCGGTGCGCAACGGGCAGATAGGCGGCACGGCCCTCTTCTACCGAAAACGACAGCCCGACGATCTGCGCGGTCATGGCATCCAGCGAGGTGGTTTCGGTATCGAACGCCGTCAACTCCGCTGCGTTGATTTTTGCCAGCCATTCATCGAACTGCGCCCAGCTTTGCAGGGTTTCGTAATGGCGTTCGTCATGGAACAGCGATGGGGATGCAGATGGGGACGGGGCCACAGCCACAGCCACAGCCTCACCTTGCTCCATCTCCCGCAGCCAGGTTTTGAAACCGTACTGCGCAAACAGGTGACGCAATTCGTCATGCGCTTCGGGCTGCGTAGCCAATGAGGTTTCGATCGCCCCGACATGTTGCGACAGGTCACACGCAGTGTTGATCGTTACAAGTTTCTTGCCCAGCGGCAAAAACGTGAGCGCCTCGCGCAGATAACCGCCCACCGCGCCGTTGATGTCGCCCGCGTGTTCCATCACGCCTTCCAGCGAACCATACTGGCCCAGCCATTTGAGCGCAGTTTTCGGGCCGCATTTGTTCACACCGGGCACGTTGTCCACGGCATCGCCCACCAGCGCGAGATAGTCGATGATGCGCTGCGGCGGCACGCCGAATTTTTCGAGCACGCCCTGAGCGTCGAGTTTCTCGTTGCTCATCGTGTTGACCAGCGTCACCTGCGCTGTGACGAGCTGCGCCATATCCTTGTCGCCGGTGGAGATCACCACGTTCATGCCCTGCTGCCCGGCCTCGCGCGCAAGCGTGCCGATCACATCGTCGGCCTCCACGCCTTCGACCATCAGCAGCGGCCAGCCCAGCGCGCGCACCGCCGCATGAATCGGCGCGAGCTGCGCGACCAGCAGCTCGGGCATCGGCGGGCGATTGGCCTTGTAGTCGGCATACCAGTCGTGGCGGAATGTTTTGCCCTTCGCGTCGAACACGCACGCGCTATACTTTGCGGGAATCTCCCGGCGCAGGCGGCGCAGCATGTTCACGATGCCGTATAACGCACCCGTGGGTTCGCCGCCCGGCCCGCGCAGATCAGGCATCGCGTGCCAGGCGCGATACAGATAGCTCGACCCATCAACCAGCAACAGGGTTCGGCCATCCCGCTGCTGCGCGGCTGTGCTGGCTTTCGGGCTGGCGTGTACATCTTTTTTTTCGGACATCATGAACAGAAGAAAAGTTATTCCAGAATTGCGCGCAATTGCCGACCAGAATCGCGCCACCGCCAAGGAAGCGCGCGCCTCATGGCAGATGCTGACGATTATGGCAGAGTTTATCGAAGCCACCGAATACCTGTCCGAGGTTCGCCCGGCCATCAGCATGTATGGCTCCGCGCGCTTAAAGCCTGACTCAAAGTATTATGAACTGGCCACGCAAATCGCGCGCAAGCTCTCGGATGCGGGCTTTGCGGTGATCTCCGGCGGCGGCCCGGGCATCATGGAAGCGGCCAACAAGGGCGCGCACGCGGGCCTGTCGCCTTCGGTCGGGCTGAATATCGAATTGCCGCATGAACAGGCGCGCAATCCGTGGCAGGATATCTCGCTGCGCTTCCGGCATTTTTTCACGCGCAAGGTCACATTTGTGAAAAACGCCGATGCGATCATTGTGATGCCTGGCGGGTTTGGCACGCTCGATGAATTCTCCGAGGTACTCGTGCTGATCCAGACGGGGAAATCGCGCCATGTGCCAATCGTGCTCGTGGGCAGCGAATTCTGGGCGGGCCTGCTGGCCTGGTTTGAAAAGGCGCTGCTGCCCGCGGGCATGATTCATCCGCACGATCTCGATCTGATACGGATCATCGACGACCCTGACCAGGTGCTCGACGCCGTGCTGGCGTTTTACGAGAACCGCCAGCAGGAAAGCGGGCTGCCCGAAGGCCTGCCTGCGCAACCCGACCGTATGTTTTATCTGTAACCTGTAAAGCATGGACCAGGATTCACCCACCGCGCTGCGCGTTCCCGGTGTGCGCGAAATTTTCATCGGCTTTCTGACGCTGGGCTTTATGTCGTTTGGCGGCGCATTGCCCCTGGCGCGCCGCACGATCGTCGAGCAGCGCCGCTGGCTTTCCGCGGCGGAATTCACCGAGCTGCTCGGGCTATGCCAGTTCCTGCCGGGCGGCAACGTGGTGAACCTGTCGGTGGCCATCGGCATGCGTTTTCATGGCTGGCGCGGCGCACTGGCCGGGCTGCTGGGGCTGGTGGCCGGGCCGTCGCTGGTGGTGATCGGCCTGGGCGTGCTGTATGAACATACGCAGGACAACCCGTATGTGCATCATCTGTTCATCGGGCTGGCGGCGGCGGCGGCGGGGCTGCTGGCGGCCATGGCGCTGAAAATGATGCGGCCTTTGTGGCGCAGCCTGACTGATCTCATCATCATGGCATTGTGCTTTGTTGCGATCGGCATTCTGCACACCTCGCTGCTGCCCACCATGCTTGTGCTGACGGCGCTGGGCATTGCGCTGGCGGTCTGGGCCAGGAGGGCAAAAAAATGATGATGGCCCGACTGCTCGCTCTGGCCGCGATTTTCAGCCAGCTGTCATTGCTGGCGTTTGGCGGCGGCAACACGATTTTGCCGGAGATGCAGCGGCAGGTCGTCGATATTCATCACTGGATGCCTGCCAGCGAATTCAGCGCGCTGTTCGCGCTGGCGCAGGCCGCGCCTGGCCCGAACATGATGATTATTCCGCTGATCGGCTGGCATGTGGCGGGCTGGGCGGGGATGCTGGTGACGTCGGTGGTGAACTTCGGGCCATCGTCGCTGGTGACGATGGCGGTGCTTCATGCGTGGACGCGCTTCAAGGACCATCCGTGGCGGCATATCGTGCAAAAAGGGCTGATGCCTGTCACCGCCGGCCTGGTGGCCGCGAGCGCGCTGCTGATTGCGAAAGCCTCCGACCCGAACTGGATGGCCTGGGCCATCACGGGCGTCTGCGCGCTGCTGGCGTTCAGAACGCGGATTCACCCGTTATGGCTGCTGGGCGCGGGCAGCCTGATCGGGATGACGGGGCTGGGGCAGTGAGCCGTCGCCATATATCGCTGGATGCGCTGAACTTTTTCCTGGCTGATGCCAATGGCGCGCTCGGGCCTTACCTGAACGTGTTTCTCGTGACCCAGCTGGGATGGAGCCGCTTTCTGGCAGGCCAGGTGACGACCATCAGCGGCCTGATCGGCCTGGTGGCGCAAACGCCCGTGGGCATGGCGATCGACGCGACCCGGGCAAAACGCGCCGTGGTATTGATCGCGCTGGCTGTGCTGGCGGTGGGCGCGACGGTTATCTTCGCTGCGCCGTCGTACTGGCCGATACTGATTGCGAACTCCGCGATTGCCGTGACGGGCGGTGTGTTTGGCCCGGCAGTGGCCATCCTGACGCTGGGCCTGTTTTCACGCCAGGAACGGGCGCGCCGCATGGGCAGGAACAGCGCGTTCGACCATGCCGGCAATATCACCATTGCGCTGATCGCTGGCGCGGTGGGCTGGCTGTTCGGGCAACGGGCCGTGTTTCTTCTGGCGCCTTTCTTTGCGGTGCTGGCGGCGTGCGCGGTGTTATCGCTGCCCCGGGCATCGATCGACCTCACCCAGGAACGCCTGCGTGAAGCCCGCATGGATCGCGCTGGGGAACAACGCCCAGACGAACACGAACACGGGCGCGCCCATATTCCCTGGCGCCCGCTTGCGGCGCTGGCGGTCTGCGCGATGCTCTTTCATTTTGCGAATGCGCCGTTGTTGCCGCTGGTTGGGCAAAAACTCGCGCTGGCGAACCGGGCATGGGCCACACCATTGATGTCGTTGTGCATTGTGGCCGCGCAACTGGTGATGCTCCCTGTGGCGCTGCTGGCCGGGCGCAAGGCCGACCAGTGGGGGCGCAAGCCGGTGCTGCTGCTGGGCTTCGCTGTGCTCTGCGCGCGCGCGGCGCTCTATACGGTCTCGGATAACAGCGTGTGGCTGATTGCCGTGCAATTGCTCGATGGTATCGGCGCGGGGATCTGGGGCGTGCTGCTTCCGCTGGTGGTGGCCGATCTGATGGCGGGCACGGGGCGATACAACTCGGCGCTGGGCATGATCCTGACGGCCCAGGGCATTGGCGCGTCGTTCAGTGGCCTGGCGCTGGGCTGGATTGTCGATCATGCCGGCTACAACACAGCCTTCACCGTCGCCGCATGCATCGCCGCGCTCGCGCTCACGGTGCTCTACTGCACGCTGCCCGAAACGCTTGACCGTGCGGCATTGGGCAAGGCGTGAGGGATGAGCGGGCCTTACTCCTGGATTTTCCCCTGTCTTTATTTCACGCCCCGGAAATTGCCACGATCCAGTTCATCGAGATCGTGAAGAACAGTTTTCGCATCCGCATTGCCCTGCACAGCCGCCTTGTGATACCAGATTTTGGCCTGTTCAATGTCCTGGGGTACGCCTTTACCATTCAGATATATCAGGCCAAGTCCGTCCTGGGCATCGGCATTGCCCTGTTCCGCTGAGCGGCGATACCAGGCGGCAGCCTGTTTATAGTCCTTATCCACGCCATCGCCGTCGTCATACATTTTGCCAAGGTTGTATTGCGCCCTGGCGTCTCCCTTTTCCGCCGCCTGGCGGAGCGCAATGGCGCTGTTTACCCTGTCCAGCGCATCCCTGGCGGAATCATCGCCTTGTGCGATTGCCTTGCGATACCAGAATATGGCCTGGGTGTAGTCCTGAGGCACGCCATAACCACGTTCATACATCCAGCCAAGGTTATATTGCGCATTGCCATTGCCCTGTTCCGCCGCCTGGCGAAACCAGGACACCGCTTGTGCATAATCTGCGTCCCTGCCATTTTGATACATTTCGCCAAGGCTGTTCTGTGCCTCGGTATTTCCCTGCGCTGCGGCCTTGCGCCACCAGAATATGGCCTGTTTGTCGTCCTCGGTAACGAGACTGCCCACGCGATACATCTGTCCAAGATCGTTCTGCGCCTTTGCGTCCCCCTGCTGTGCCGCGCGGCGGGTATTCTCTGCGTCAAGCACGTCTTTGGCACGGGTATTTCCTTGCGCTGCTGCCTTGCGATACCAGGCTAACGCCTGTTTTTTATCCTGGGTCATGCCCATGCCTTTCTCATACATCCTGCCCAGGTTGAACTGTGCATCGTCATCTCCCTGCTCCGCCGCCTTGCGAATCCAGGATACAGCTTGTGCATAGTTCTGGGCGACGCCCTGGCCTTTGACATACATCAGGCCAAGATGGTTTTGAGCAACAACATTCCCCTGTGCAGCTACCTTGTGCCACCAGGATGCAGCTTGTGTGTAGTCCTGGGCGACGCCCAAGCCTTGTTCATACATCAGAGCGAGACTTGTTTGTGCCTCAACATTCCCCTGCCTGGCGGCCTTGCGAAACCAGAATATGGCCTGTTTGCAGTTCTGGTCTTCGCTTTTGCCATTCATATCGTCATGCAGATACATTGAGCCAAGGCGATATTGGGCATTGGCATCCCCCTGTTCGGCGGCCTTGCGATACCGGGATATGGTTTGTGCGTCTACCTTGTCTACGCTATAGCCAAGGTACTTCTGGGCATCGGCATTTCCCTGCCTGGCAGCCTTGGTGTACCAGAATATGGCCTGTTCGTAGTCCTGGGCTATGCCATTGCCATACAGATACATTGAGCCAAGACTGTATTGAGCATTGGCATCGCCTTGTTCCGCTGCCTTGCGACATGCGTCTGCTGTTTTGCAGGAAGCGGCATCGTCTTTCTTTGTGGCGGCCTGACTGGAAGCTGGTGAAGGTGTGCCAGATAAAGTATTTTGTGCATACGCAGTCAGGACAAAACCGGGCGCAAACAGCGCGGCAAGCATAACAATCTTCACGGAAAACATCATTGCGGGATTTGCATGTTTGAGTGTCATATGGTTTTCCATTGATCCGTCGTCTTTATCCGTCCTATCATTGCAATGCACTGTTCACTGGTTCGCCACAGCCATTCGGAATTAAAAACCCACTGGCAAATGGCAAATCACATCGATTTACCTTACCACTATCCAAATTGCAGCCGTGAACAAAATCGCCAGATTTCAAATCATGAATACGATACTCTATTTTGTTATCCAGCACCAGCTTATAATCAGATTCTGTCGACAGGTGCTGATATCCAGTAAAATTCACGATTAAATCCGCAGGATGCCGTGGATCGGGACGAAATATCTTTGCCTTGAAGTCGGCTTCGCTTTTTTGTTCCAGGATAGAAAAATTACTCCACTTCCTGTATCGATACAGGATGCCATGTGTTGGTACTGCTCCATTCCAGTTTCTAATTTCAAACTGATTATCTGTAAATAAGCATTTTTCAGGAGAACAGCTAGTCATCATCTCTATTAATATCATTAATAGAAATATTTTAGCCGCTACATTCGAGATAGCCATAAAAATCCTTCATGAAATATTCAGACGAAATGCCCGTTGTCCTAAATAACAACGTCCTGTTTGCAGGTGATTCATCATTCGCCAGATAGTACGTTCCAGTTTCAGGATTCGTTCCCCATGTGTAAACCTTGAACTTGACTCTCTGTGCTGATATCTCCAGCCCTCCCGCATAAACCACCCAATGGCGATTATTGATGCTGGCAAGGACGCTATTCACTCCTCCAGTCATCATTTTGGCATCAATCTGAAACAGAAACTGGCATTTCCCGCCGCCA
>Ga0209738_10000141_pt1 | contig 16245 bp, 12 predicted proteins | sample TergutNc150P5_FD_187289 | JGI IMG/M metagenome (GOLD analysis project Ga0209738, IMG submission 187289) | Nasutitermes corniger P5 segment gut microbial community from laboratory colony in Florida, USA - Nc150 P5 (SPAdes) (version 2) | ecosystem: Host-associated > Arthropoda: Insects >...
GCTGTGCCGTGGGCATCATGAAGTCCTGGCTGGCGCGGGTGGCCAGCTCATTGATGCGCGCGAGAAATCTCGTCAGCCAGGCGTGCAGGCCATCGTGCAGGATATTGCTGATATGCGTGTCGCGCAGCTCGGCGCGCAGTTGCCCGGCGAAGTGCCCCGTTTGCGCCGCCCCCGCAATATGCAGCCGCGCAATTACATGCACAATGGCTTCCAGGTTCGCCACAAGCGAACGCGGCCAGTCACGGTGCGAAATCAGCAGGTCGGCCACGCGCCCCGGCGTAATCACATCGCGGTACACCTTGCGGTAGGCTTCGAAGGCCGACACCGAGTTCAGCACGGCGACCCAGTGATAATAATCCAGCGAATACACGCCCTCGCCGGGCTGCTGCTCGCGCATCTGGAATTTCATATCGAGAATGCGCGCGGTATTGTCGGCGCGTTCGATAAACGTGCCCAGCCGGATGAAATAGAACGCCGCGTCGCGCGCCATCGTGCCCAGCTCCACGCCACGCGACAGATGCGAGCGGAATTTCACCCATTCAAGGAACTCGCCCGGGTCGCGCTCCAGGATGCCCTCTTCGAGCATGCGCTGGCATTCCAGCCAGGTGGTGTTGATGGCTTCCCAGAGTTCCGTGGTCATCTCGAAGCGCACGGCGCGCGCGTTCTCACGCGCGGCATACAGGCAGCTCAGGATGGAGGACGGATTGCGCGCATCGCGCGACATGAATGCGATCACATCGCGGCTCGTCATATGCGGATGCTGCGCGGTGTAAACCTCGCTGAGCTCCGAGATGGTCAGCATCGCGTGCCAGCTGGAGGTGGCATATTCCTCGGACTGCGGCAGCAATGACATGCGGTAATTCGCATCCAGCATCCGCGCAGTATTCTCGGCGCGCTCGATATAGCGCGCCATCCAGAAAAGATGATCGGCAGTGCGGCTTAGCATGATTTATGGCTCCAGCACCCAGGTATCCTTCGTGCCGCCCCCCTGCGATGAATTCACCACCAGCGAACCTTCGCGCAAGGCCACCCGCGTCAGCCCGCCAGGCGCCATCCGCACTTCCTGGCCAGACAGCACGAAAGGCCGCAGGTCGATATGCCGCGGCGCAATGCCCGCCTCAACATAAGTCGGGCAGGTCGATAATGCCAGCACCGGCTGCGCGATATATTGCTCGGGGTGCGCCTGCAATGCCGCCCGGAACGCGTCGATCTGCGCCTGGCTGGCCGCCGGCCCGATCAGCATGCCATAGCCGCCTGAACCATGCGTTTCCTTCACGACCAGCTCGGCCAGATGCTCCAGCACATAGCCCAGCTCATCGGGCTTGCGGCACATCCAGGTGGGCACATTGTTCAGCACGGGTTCTTCGCCCAGATAGAACCGCACCATGTCCGGCACATACGGATAAATCGATTTGTCATCGGCCACGCCCGTGCCCACCGCGTTGCACAGCGTGACATTGCCGGCCTGGTAAACCGACAGCAACCCCGCCGTGCCCAGCACGGAATCGGCGCGGAACACGTTCGGATCCAGAAAGTCATCGTCCACGCGGCGATAGATCACATGCACGCGCTGCGGCCCTTCGGTGGTGCGCATATACAGATGGCCGGCATCCACGAACAGGTCCTGCCCTTCCACCAGTTCCACGCCCATTTGCTGGGCCAGGAACGCGTGCTCGAAATAGGCGGAGTTATACATGCCCGGCGTCAGCACCACGATGGTCGGGTTTTCCACATTACGCGGCGCAGCGGCGCGCAATGTGTCGAGCAGCAGATCAGGGTAATGCTCCACGGGAGAAATGCGTTGGCGCGCGAAAAGATCGGGGAAAAGCCGCATCATCGTCTTGCGGTTCTCCAGCATGTATGACACGCCGGAGGGCACGCGCAGGTTATCTTCGAGCACATAAAACTCGCCTTCGCCCGCGCGCACAATATCGATGCCCGCGATATGTGCATAAATATCGCGCGCCACATCGATGCCCTGCATCTGCGGGCGATATTGCGTATTGCAGAAAATCTGTTCGGCAGGAATCACTTTCGCCCGAACGATATGCTGGTCGTGATAGATGTCATGAATGAACAGGTTCAGCGCGCGCACGCGCTGGCGCAAACCGCGTTCAAGCATCGCCCATTCCCGCGCCGTAAAAATGCGCGGGATCACATCGAACGGAATCGTGCGCTCGGCGCCCACGCCGCTTTCGTCCTTCTCGCCATACACGGCGAACGTAATGCCGGTGCGGCGAAAATTCAGCTCGGCCTCGGCGCGCTTGTTCTGCATCTGCGCTTCGCTCTGGGCGCGCATCCAGTCGAAAAATGCCTGGTAGTGTTCGCGCGGCTGCCCGCACGACAGGAACGCCTCCCGTGACAGGCCGTGTACGCTGGAATCGCAGTGCCCGAACATTTCGTTGAAGAACGTCTGCGCCATGGGATGTTCTCCCGTTTACGTTTTTACGACGCCATTATCCCCACCGCGCTTCACAATGGCCAGCGCGGACGCGATCATCGTGCTCAGGTCAGACAGGTTGCCCGGCACGATCAGCGTGTTGCCCTGTTTGGCCAGATTGCCAAACGCGCCCACATACTGCTCGGCCACCTTCAGGTTCACTGCTTCCATGCCGCCCTGCGACTGGATTGACGCAGCGATTTTCTGGATCGCCTGCGCATTGGCCTCCGCCACGGCAAGAATCGCGGCAGCCTGGCCCTGCGCCTGGTTGATCGCCGCCTGCCGCTCGCCTTCGGATTTCTGGATGGCCGCCTCGCGCGCGCCGGTCGCCAGATTGATCTGCTCCTGCTTGCGCCCTTCGGAGGCGGCGATCAACGCGCGCTTTTCACGCTCGGCGGTAATCTGCGCCTGCATCGCGTGCAGGATTTCCTTGGGCGGCGTCAGATCCTTGATCTCGTAACGCAACACCTTCACGCCCCAGTTCGCCGCCGCTTCGTCCAGCGCGGACACCACGCTGTGATTGATGAAGTCGCGCTCCTCGAACGTCTTGTCCAGTTCGAGCTTGCCGATCACCGAGCGCAGGGAGGTCTGCGCGAGCTGCGTGATGGCAAACACAAAATTGCTCGACCCATAGGAGGCTTTCATCGGGTCAGTCACCTGGAAATACAGCACGCCATCCACCTGCAACTGCGTGTTGTCGCGCGTGATACACACCTGGCTGGGCACATCGAGCGGAATTTCCTTGAGCACATGCTTGTACGCAATCCGATCGACGAACGGAACGACGACATTCAGGCCCGGCGCAAGCGTTGCGTGATAGCGCCCCCAGCGCTCCACCACCCATGCATGCTGCTGCGGCACGATCTTCATCGTGCGCGACACGAACACAATCACAATAACCAGAAAAATGACACTCAGAATGACTGAAGGATTAACCATGTCTGCACTCCTTTTAGTGGTAGTGATTGATACTGGAACTGGATGATTCTGATTCTGATTCTGATCTTGATTTTGCCGCCACGACCAGGCAATTGCCATTGAGCGCAACGATCTGGTAGAGCGCCGCGCTTTCAGGCTCGCCCTCAGCGAGCTGAACATCCCATTGCGCGCCGCGATACATGGCGCGCGCGCGGCCATTGCGCCAGCCATCGACGGCCAGCGTCTCGCCAATGTCCAGGTTCACGTCGGGATTGCGCGCGGCATCGGGATTGCGCGAACGCTTGCCCAGGCGCGAGCGCCACAACGCGAACACGGACACCAGCGCGATGACCGCGGCAATCGCACACTGCCCGCCCGTGCGCAGGCCTGCCATGTCCGCCAGCCCCCCTGCGATGAACCCAAACGCGATCATCAGCAGGTAAAACGTGCCCGTTGTCAATTCGGCAACGATCAGCACGCCTGCGCCTATCCACCAGAACAATCCGTGTGGTCCCATGCCAGCCTCCATGAAAACGGGCGGAACTGCATCAGAAATGAAATTTGACTACGCGAGCGCTCTCCACGTATCGATCACGGTATCGGGATTCAGCGAAATGGAGACGATGCCCTCGTCCGTGAGCCAGTGCGCAAAATCGGGGTGATCGGACGGCCCCTGGCCACAGATACCGATGTACTTGTTCATGCGCCGGCAGGTGTCGATCGCGCGCTGGATCATGAACTTGACCGCCGGGTCGCGTTCGTCGAAGTCCACCGCCAGCAATTCCATGCCCGAGTCGCGGTCCAGCCCCAGCGTGAGCTGCGTCAGATCGTTCGAGCCAATCGAAAAGCCATCGAAATATTGCAGGAACTCTTCGGCCAGGATCGCGTTGGACGGCACCTCGCACATCATGATCAGGCGCAGGCCATGCTCGCCGCGCTTCAGGCCGTAACCCGCCAGCAGGTCCACCACGCGCCCGGCCTGCTGCACCGTGCGCACGAACGGCACCATGATCTCGACGTTGGTCAGGCCCATGTCCTCGCGCACGCGCTTGAGCGCCTTGCATTCCATCTCGAACGCCTCAGCGAAATTCTCTGCGATATAGCGCGACGCGCCACGAAAACCCAGCATCGGGTTTTCCTCGTCCGGCTCGTAACGCGAGCCGCCGATCAGCTTCTTGTATTCGTTGGACTTGAAGTCGGACAGGCGCACGATCACGGGCTTCGGATAGAACGCAGCGGCAATCGTCGCAATGCCTTCGGTGAGTTTGTCAACGTAAAACGCGCGCGGCGACGCATGGCCACGCGCCACGCTTTCCACGGCCTTCTTCAGGTCTGCGTCGATATTCGGATATTCGAGAATCGCCTTCGGGTGCACGCCGATATTGTTGTTGATGATGAATTCCAGCCGCGCCAGCCCCACGCCCGCATTGGGCAATTGCGAGAAGTCGAACGCCAGCTGCGGATTGCCAACATTCATCATGATCTTCACGGGAATCTCGGGCAGGTTGCCGCTTTGCACTTCGCTGACCTCGGTTTCGAGCAGGCCGTCGTAAATGCGCCCTTCGTCGCCTTCCGCGCACGATACGGTCACGAGCGTGCCATCCTTGAGCACGTCGGTTGCATCGCCGCAACCCACCACAGCGGGCACGCCGAGTTCGCGCGCGATGATCGCCGCGTGGCAGGTGCGCCCGCCACGATTCGTGACGATGGCCGAGGCGCGTTTCATCACCGGCTCCCAGTTCGGGTCAGTCATGTCGGCCACCAGCACATCGCCGGGCTGCACGCGTTCCATTTCCGACGGATCGTGAATCACCCTCACGCAGCCCGCGCCAATTTTCTGGCCAATCGCGCGGCCCGTGGCCAGCACCTGCGACTTGCCCTTGAGCTTGAAGCGCTGCTCGATCTTGCCTGACGCATGCGCCTGGCTCTTCACCGTTTCGGGGCGCGCCTGAAGGATGAACAGCTTGCCATCGCGGCCATCCTTGCCCCATTCGATATCCATCGGGCGGCCATAGTGTTTTTCGATGATGACAGCGTATTTCGCCAGCTGCACCACATCCTCGTCGGTAATCGAAAAACGGTTGCGCTGGTCGTGCGGCACATCCACCGTTTTCACGCGGCCCGGCTCGCCTGGCTGCGTGAATTCCATCTTGATGAGCTTGGAGCCGATCGAGCGGCGGATGATGGGCTGCTTGCCCTGCGCGAGCGTGGGCTTGAACACATAGAATTCATCGGGATTCACCGCGCCCTGCACCACGGTTTCGCCCAGGCCGTAGCTCGATGTGATGAACACCGCGTCACGAAAGCCCGATTCCGTATCCAGCGTAAACATCACGCCTGCTGCGCCCACATCCGAGCGCACCATGCGCTGCACGCCCGCCGACAGCGCGACTTCGGCGTGCGTGAAGCCCTTGTGCACGCGATACGAAATGGCGCGATCGTTATACAGCGACGCGAACACGTGCCGCAGGCGGTCCAGCACATCGTCGATGCCCACGACGTTCAGATAGCTCTCCTGCTGCCCGGCGAATGACGCATCAGGCAGATCCTCCGCCGTGGCCGACGAGCGCACGGCGAACGACAGCTCGCCTGGCGAGCCTTTTTGCAGAATATCGAAATGCGCGCGGATTTCCTGTTCCAGCCGCGGCTGCAACGGCGCGTCCACAATCCACTGGCGAATTTCCTTGCCTGCGGCGGCCAGCGCCTTTACGTCGTCCACATCCAGCGTTTCAAGCCGCGTGGCGATGCGTTTGGTCAGATCATTGTGTGAAAGAAAATCCCGGAATGCCAGCGCTGTGGTAGCAAAACCGGTTGGTACGCTCACGCCTGCCGCGGACAGCTGGCTGATCAGTTCGCCGAGCGACGCGTTTTTGCCGCCGACGATATCCACGTCGGTCATGCGCAACTGCTCAAACGGTACTACATACGCGGTGTCCTTGGCGAAAGTGTGTGTCATGAGAAGCCCCTGGAGTAAGAAAAAAAATCGCAGTTACGCAAGCGGGCTGTACATGCCACCTCAACCGGTTCCACAGAAGCGGTGTGGTGTGTTGCGTAACCTGTTGGAAAAACAATCGCTGCGGGCCATGCGGCATCATCGCGCGGCCAGGCGCAAACCAGACAGGGATAAACAGGGACAAACGGCAATTGCTTATCCAACAGGTTGCCGCTATTCTACCCTGGCACGTTTGAGCGAACGGGCGGCGCGCGCAGGTTGCCCCTGCGTTTTCCTTTTCATGTTTATCATTCGTCCTTATTTCACCCTTTTTGACTGATTGATCCCTGACGATGGCCCCTACCGTATTCATTGTTTCCGATGGCACCGGCATTACTGCTGAGACTTTCGCGCATTCCATCCTCGCGCAGTTCGACGAAAAGTTCCGTCTCGTGCGCATTCCGTTTGTCGATTCCGCAGACAAGGCGCATGACGCGCTGAAAAAGATCAACGAAACGGCGGTGCAGGATGACGTTCGCCCTATCGTGTTTTCCACGCTGGTGAACGACGCGACGGACTCGATCGTGAACCGCGCGAACGCGCTGGTGCTCGATATGTTCCAGACGTTCATCAAATCGGTGGAGACGGAGCTTGGCCGGCAATCGAGCCATGAAACGGGCCGTCGTTACCAGAACGCGGACACGCGCGAATACAGCAACCGCATCGACGCGATCAATTTTTCACTGTCGCACGACGATGGCCAGTCAGACCGCAATCTGGCCGACGCGGATGTGATTCTGGTGGGCGTGTCGCGCAGCGGCAAGACGCCCACGAGCCTGTATCTGGCGATGCAGTACGGCATCAAGGCGGCGAATTACCCGCTGATTCCCGAGGATCTGGATCGCGGCAAATTGCCCACCGCGCTGCTGCCGTTCCGCGACAAGATTTTCGGTTTGTCGATCGACCCGCAGCGCCTCTCCGAGATTCGCAACGAACGCCGGCGCGGCAGCAAATACGCGTCGCCGGAAAACTGCCGTTACGAAGTCAACGAAGTCGAAGCCATGATGCGCCGCGAGGGCATCAAATGGCTGGTCACCACGCACAAATCGATCGAGGAAATCGCCACGACGATTTTGCAGGAAATCAAGCTCGAAAAAACGCTTTGTTGAGCGTTGCGGCCTTTTCTGGAAGTCCGGTCAGCGGCCCTTTATCGTGTAAAGATTTTTCTGCGCATCGGTGTTGCCCTGCGCGGCGGCCTTGCGATACCAGAACATGGCCTGCGCGTCGTCATGCGCCACGCCATGCCCGTTCTGGTACATCACGCCCAGATTGTTCTGGGCCTGTGAGTCTCCCTGTTCGGCGGCCTTGCGATACCACTCGACGGCCTGCGCGTCGTCATGTTCCACGCCATGCCCGTTCTGGTACATCACGCCAAGATTGTTCTGCGCCTGCGCGTCCCCCTGTTCGGCGGCCTTGCGATACCACGACACCGCCATGGCCTCGTCTGCCTGACCCACGCCATGCCCGTTCTGGTACATCACGCCCAGGTTGTACTGCGCCTTCGCATTGCCCTGCTCTGCGGCCTTGCGATACCACGCGGCGGCCTGCGCATCATCGTGCACCACCCCCTGGCCGTCCTGATACATCAGCCCAAGGTTGTACTGCGCCTGCGCATTGCCCTGATCCGCCGCCCTGCGATACCACGCGGCAGCGCGCGCGTTGTCCCTGGGCACGCCCTGGCCATCCTGATACATCACGCCCAGGTTGTACTGCGCCTGCGCATTGCCCTGCTCCGCGGCCTTGCGATACCACGTGACGGCCTGCGCATAATTGCGCGCCACGCCACGGCCTTCGTCATAGATTGCGCCGAGGTTGTACTGGGCGCCAGCATCCCCCTGCTCCGCGGCCTTGCTGAACCACCAGAGGGCCTGCGCATTGTCCTGGGCCACGCCGTGGCCATCCCGGTACATCACGCCGAGGTTGTATTGCGCATCCGTATCGCCCTGCGCGGCTGCCTGGTTGAACCACGCGAGGGCCTGCGCATCATCCTGCATCACGCCCCACCCTTTCTGGTGCATCACCCCCAGGAAGAACTGGGCATCCGCCAGCCCCTGTTCAGCCGCCTTGCGGAACCACGCCGCGGCCTGCATATCGTCCTGGGCCACGCCCCACCCTTTGCGATACATCACGCCCAGCGAAAACTGGGCATCGGCAAACCCGCGCTCTGCCGCCTTGCGATACCAGAATACGGCCTGCGCATCATCCTGGGGCACGCCCTGGCCTTCCTGATACATCAGGCCACGCTTGTACAGCGCTGCCGCCTCTTTCTGTTCCGCGGCGCTCAGACCCGGCGCTGCTGCGACAACAGCCGATGCGCTGTTGCCAGCATCGGCTGAAGGTTCCTGCGCATGGGCACACAGGAAAAGACAGGGCACAAACAGCGCGACAGGAAGAAAGGCTCTCATGGAAAATTCGGCTATCGGCGCTGCAATTTTGATGGTAGACATGGTACTCAACAAAGGACAGAACGTGCTGCAATAGGTGCAATATACAATAAAGCCGGATACAATCCAAAGACTTTGCAAGAAAAAGAAAAACGCCACATCTGATGTTATCGCACTGCGGCCCCGTTTTTTCTGAGTTCCTCAAACCCGCGCGGCTCCCATTCCCGGGTGGCCAGCAACAACCCTGTGCCATGTTTCTGCGCGCGCGGCGCGCGGGCTGACTCTTCATGCAGCGCGGCAAAGCGGCTTTTCAGCCGCCGCAGCTCGGCGCGCAGTTCCACCCGGGCCTGGGCCGTCAGCATCCCCTGCACGAATTCCAGCATGTCGTCATCGGCGGCAAACGCATGCTCCAGAAAATCGTCCAGACCATGGGAGAGAAAATATTGCCGGATCGGCCCGCCAGGGATCCAGTCGAAATCACGCGCCACGCACACGCGGATGCGATCGCCTGGCAGCAGCGCAATCAACCCCATCCGGTCAAGCGCCAGCAGATATTTCAGGCACTCCGCGCGGCTCAGGCAATAGGTGTTTGCGATGTCGTCCACCCGCCAGTGGTTCAGCGCGCAGACGGCCACCAGCAGCATCTTTTCGTCCGAGACCAGCCGCGCTTCCTGCGCCGCGTCCAACCGCTGCAATCGCGGCACGGCCGCTGCGGACTCGCGCGTCATTTCCGCCAGCGTAAAGCCCAGCAACCGGCAAATCTGCTCGAGCCGCGAGACAGTCAGGCGGCCACTCGCAAACAGCCGCTTTACACTGGGTTCGGAGAGTTTCAGCGCCTGCGCCACATGCCGGTAAGTCAGCCCTTGCGCCTTGAGCTGGCGCTTGAGCGTATCAACGAGCTGTGTGGTTTCCGTGGTCATCGTCATGGTCTGTCCTCAGAAAGCATCGCAAAACGATACCATAAGTGATCGTCGATGCAACCCGATATAAAATATCACCACTTTCCAATACCGTTGTGCATAATGCATTCAGACAACGACAGGACAAACATCATGACGCTTTCTGCCACTGCACAACCCCTGCCCCCGCTGGCCCCACCGGCCCGCTCGTTCGCTTCATCACTCCAGATCGGCGATCTGGTGTTCATCCGCGTGCGGGCAAAACCCTTTCTGAAAATCGCTGCGATCACTGACTCGTGGACCAACCATGTCGGCATCGTCGTGGATACCTGTGGCGATGAACCGCTGATTGCTGAAAGCACGTTTCCCCGGTCACGTTTCACACCCTTGTCGCGTTTTGTTGCGCGCTCTGAACATGGGCGCGTTGCGGCAGGCCGGCTGGTGCGCGCGCTGACGCAGGACGAACAGCAGCGCATCCGCGTGGCCGCGCAACGCCGTGCAGGCATTTTTTACGATACTGGCTTCAACCTCTTCTCGCGCCGGCAATTCTGCTCGCGCTATGTGCGGGAAGTGCTTGGCGAAGCCACGGGCATCGAGGTGGGCGACGTGCAGAGTTTTGGCGATCTGTATGCGCAGCACCCCGACGAGCCGCAGGGTTTCTGGCGGCTCTGGTTTCTGGGCCGCATTCCGTGGCAACGCAAAACCGTCACGCCCGCGAGCCTGCTGAACAGCCCGAAGGTGCGCCTGTTATCGATTCATTGACCATTGAGCATTGATCCATCGAAACATCAGCATATCGAGACATCCGATCATGATCCCCACCCCCGCCGTCACCCCCAACGACGCCGAAAACGTCGCCGCAGCGCCCGCAGTGCCTGAAGTCAGCGCAGATAACCCCCAACCCGCCACTTCGCAGTTTCATCTGCTGCGCGAGCGGCGTTTCGCGCCGTTTTTCTGGACGCAGTTTCTGGGCGCGATGAATGACAACGCGTTCAAGGTGGGCTTTACCTCGCTTGTGACCTATCAGGTCGTGCGCTTTGCGCATGTCGATCCGCAGACAGCCGCCTATTCGATCGCCGCAGTTTTTATTGCGCCGTTCGTGCTGTTTTCGGCCACCTCCGGGCAGATTGCCGATAAATACGACAAGGCCATGCTCACGCGCTGGCTGAAGACTTTCGAGATCATCGCGATGCTGGCAGGCGGCGTGGGCCTCTGGCTGCACAACGCCACGCTGCTTTATCTGTGCACGTTCCTGATGGGGCTGCATTCGACCGTGTTTGGCCCGGTCAAGTATGCGTATCTGCCGCAGCATCTCTCAAGCGCGGAACTGGTGGGCGGCAATGGATTGTCTGAAATGGGCACGTTCATTGCCATCCTGCTGGGCACGATCACCGGCAGCATGATGGGTGCGGCAGGCCTGCACGGCCTGCCTGAGCTGGCGTGCATCTGCGTGACGCTCGCGGTGATCGGACGGATCACGTCAGCCTTCGTGCCGCCCACGGCGCCACCGCAACCAAAGCTGAAGATCAACTGGAACCCGTTGAGCGAAACATGGCGCAATCTTGCGCTGGCCCGCGGCAACCGTGTGGTGTTCCTGAGCCTGCTCGGCATTTCATGGCTGTGGTTCGTCGGGCTGACGTTTCTCACGTCATTGCTGCCGTTCGCCAAAGAAACCCTGTCGGCCAATCCCAATGTGTCCACGGTGCTGCTGGCGTTCTTTTCGCTGGGCATTGGCGTCGGATCCCTGCTGTGCGAGCGGCTGTCAAAGCATCGTATCGAAATCGGGCTGGTGCCGTTTGGCTCGATCGGCATGAGCGTGTTTGCCATTGACCTGTATTTCGCCAGCCACGCGCTGCCCCCTCTCCCGCACCTGCTGAGCGTCGCCGAGTTCATGCGCATGCCCGCGCACTGGCGCGTGATGGCTGACCTGTTCCTGCTGGCGATGTTCAGTGGTTTTTACAGCGTGCCGCTGTATGCGCTGATCCAGGATCGCAGCGCGCCGGAATATCGCGCGCGCATCATCGCGGCCAACAATATCCTGAACTCGCTGTTCATGATTTGTTCAGCGCTGCTCGCGTATGGGCTGATGCACCTGGGCGTGAGCATCCCGGGCCTGTTTCTCGTGACTGCGCTGCTCAATATCGTGGTGGCGGGCTATATCTATTCGCTGGCGCCGGAATTCCTGCTGCGTTTTGTTGCATGGCTGCTCGTGCGCACGTTTTACCGGCTGCGCACCGTGCATGCCGAGCGCATTCCCGAAACCGGCGCGGCCGTGCTCGTGTGCAATCACGTCAGCTATATGGATGCGGTCATCATCATGGCGGAAAGCCCGCGCCCGATCCGTTTTGTGATGGATTACCAGATATCCCGCTCGCCGCTGCTGGGCTGGCTTTTCCGCGGCGCAAAGGCCATTCCCATTGCGCCTGCCCGCGAAGATGTGGCGCTGCTGCGGCGCGCTTATGAAAGCTGCGCGCAGGCATTGAATGAGGGCGAGCTGCTGTGCATTTTCCCGGAAGGCCGACTCACGGGCACGGGCGAGATCAATGCGTTCCAGCATGGCATCACCCGGATCCTGCGCAGCACGCCGGCGCCCGTCGTGCCGATGGCGTTGCAGGGCCTGTGGGGCAGCGTGTTTTCGCGCGCCGCTCACTCGCGTGTTCCGCGCCCGTTGCGCCGTGGCGTGATGAGCCGGCTGACATTGATCGTGGGCGAACCCGTCGCCGCAAGCGATGCCACGCCGCAGCGGTTGCAGGCCATCGTGCAGGATCTGCGCGGTGCACAACAGTAACCGTGACAGTCACTGCGTGAGAATCACCATACGCTATCCCGACCCTTTACTCTCTTGTTCTCATTATTCGCATCACCGGAAATCATGGAAAAAATCTGGCTGAATGATTATCCCGAAGGCGTCCCAGCGGAAATCGACCTGACACGATATGCATCGTTGACCGAGCTGTTCGAGGAAAGCTTTGACAAATATGCCAGCAAGCCTGCATTCACCTGCATGGGAAAAACCCTCACCTATGCGCAGCTCGACACATTATCGGCCAGGCTCGCTGCATGGTTCCAGTCAAAGGGGCTTGAAAAAGGCACGCGCGTCGCACTGATGATGCCCAATATCCTGCAATATCCAGTGGCATTGATTGCCGTATTACGCGCGGGTTATGTAGTCGTCAACATCAATCCGCTTTACACGCCGCGCGAACTCGAACATCAGTTGCAGGACAGTGGCGCAGAAGCCATTGTGCTGCTCGAGAATCTTGTGCCCGCGCTGCAGCCGGTGATCGGGAATACGCCCCTCAGGCATGTGATCGTTGCATCGCCTGGCGATCTGCTTGGCCTCAAGGGATGGTTCGTTAATTTCGTGATGCGAAAAATCAGGAAACAGACACCAGACTGGAACCTGCCAGCGCATGTGACATTCCGCGCCGCGATGGCGCAGGGTGCGTGTCATACGTTCAGGCGCATCGAGCAGCACCCTGACGATATTGCGTTATTGCAATACACGGGCGGAACGACGGGCGTGGCCAAAGGCGCCACGCTGCTGCACCGCAACCTGATTGCGAACGTATTGCAGATGAACGCATGGCTAGCGCCTGCCCTGGCAAAGCGCCCCGATATCACGCAACTCACCACGGCTGTTGCGCTGCCGATGTATCACGTCTTTTCGCTGATGACCTGCGGGCTGCTGACGATACGCATGGGCGGCCTCGGTGTACTGATTCCGAATCCGCGCGACCTGGGCAGCATGATAAAAGCGCTACAGGGCTACCAGATCACTGCGCTCCCCGCCGTGAACACGCTTTACAACGCCTTGATGAATCATCCCGATTTTGGCAAGCTCGATTTCTCCGCGCTGATGATCGCCATTGCGGGTGGCATGGCGGTGCAGGAAGCGATTGCAAAACGCTGGTATGAAAAAACGCATGTGCCGGTCATCGAAGGCTATGGCCTGTCGGAAACCTCGGCGTGCGTGGCCTGCAATCCCATCACACATCCGGAATATACCGGCACGATTGGCTTGCCGTTTCCTTCAACCGAGATTTCGATCCGTGATGATGCAGGCAACGAAGTGCCTTTCGGCCAGCGAGGCGAACTGTGCATCCGCGGCCCGCAGGTGATGGCCGGTTACTGGAACCATCCCGAAGAAACAGCGCAGGTCATGACAGCCGACGGCTTTCTGAAATCGGGCGACATTGCGGTGATGAACGAACACGGTTACGCGAAAATCGTCGATCGCAAGAAAGACATGATTCTGGTGTCCGGTTTCAACGTGTATCCGAACGAAGTCGAAGATGTGGTGGTCAGGCATCCCGGCGTGCTGGAAGTGGCCGCCGTTGGTGTGCCGGACCGGCATTCGGGCGAGGCGGTGAAAATCTTTGTCGTCAAAAAGGATCCCGCGCTCACGAAAAGGGAACTGCTGCTCTTTTGCAGGCAGCAACTAACTGGCTATAAACGCCCGCGTTTCGTTGAATTCCGCGATGAACTGCCCAAGAGCAATGTGGGCAAGATCCTGCGCCGGGAACTGGCCAGGCAGACGGCCTGATCGCGCCCACGCTCAGGACGCTTCCCTGCCCTTTTTCCACGTGTCCCTGGCCAGGCATAAATCCGCCCATGCCTTCGATTTGTCCGGCAGGCTGCGCAGCAGATAGGCGGGATGGTAAGTCACGATCACCGGCACGTTTTCATACTGATGCACGCGCTCGCGCAGCGATGAAATGCTGGCCTGCGTTTTCAGCAGGCTTTGCGCCGCGAATCGCCCCATCGCCACAATCAGTTTTGGCCTGAGCAGCGCGACCTGCTGCTGTAGATACGGCTCGCAGCGCGCCACTTCGTCTGGCTCGGGATTGCGGTTGCCCGGCGGGCGGCACTTGATGACGTTGGCGATATACACATTGCGCCCCCGCGCAAGTGAAAGCGCGCGCAGCATGTTATCGAGCAGTTTGCCCGCCTGGCCGACGAACGGCTCGCCCAGGCGGTCTTCGTTCTCGCCGGGCGCTTCGCCAACCAGCAGCCAGTCGGCCTTGCGATCGCCCACGCCAAAAACGGGCTGCGTGCGCTTTTCACACAGGCGGCAGCGCTGGCAGGCCGCCACGCTTTCAGCCAGCGCATCCCAGCCTGGCAATGCTTCGGCTTCATGTTCATGTTCAGGTTCAGCCGCTGCGCCTTTTCTGCTGACCCAGCGCGGCGCCAGCCCCAGCTCCTGCAACACGGTTTCATCAAACGACATCAGCGCCCCCAGCAGCACAAAACGGCAAACGCATCACCAGCGCATCCTCACGGCTTTGCTGGCGCGCCGGATAATAATTCCTGCGCCGGCCAATCAGTGTAAAGCCGAACCGCTGATACAGCCTGATCGCGCGCAGGTTGGACACACGCACTTCCAGCAGCAGGCTGCCGAATTTCCCGCCCTGCGCAATACGCGCGGCTTCGCGCAATAACGCCAGGCCCGCGCCCATGCGCTGTACCTCTGGCGCAACACAGATATTCAGCAGATGCATTTCATCGACCACAGGCATCAGCACGCAATACCCCATCAGCGCGCCCGCGCGTTGCCGCAGGCACACGCCAGGATAGCCACTGCGCAGGGCATCCTCGAAATTGCCGCGCGTCCAGGGGAATTCACAGGCCGCTTGCTCAATGCGCATCACGTCATCCAGATCGTTTTGCGTCATCGGCAGCAGCTGCCCATCGGCGAGCAGCCGCTCGGCGGTTGTCTGCGCGACCTTGTTGCGCACGTAGTCGGGCGCAGCCTGATCGGCGCGCACGGCATGCCCGGCGCGAAACGCGCGCAACCCGGCATACGCAAGCGGCAGCGCGTGGGGCAACGCCTGCGTGTCGATCACGCGCGCGCGCGCAGTGGCCGCAACGCGCGCGCCAAACACGGCGGCAGCGTTGCCTGCCAGCGTAAACGGTTCCCTGGGCCCGATGATCTGCTCTGGCGCGTCCAGCGACGCGGGCTGTACGACGCGCCATTCCTGCACGCGCGCATCCCACGCGAAATCGGCCCAGTACACTTCGTCCATGCGCGCATCGAGCGCCACCAGCACGCGCTCAGCCAGCGGGTCACGCTGCCGCGCATGTTCGGCGCAGGCCAGCAGGGTGCTCACGGGCACAACGGGAAGATTCAGCCCGAACGCCAGCCCCTGCGCCACCCCCGTTGCCGTGCGCAGCCCCGTGAACGCTCCGGGGCCAGCGCCAAATGCAATCACATCGCAGTCCATCAGGGTGAGGCCCGCATCCGCCAGCAATCCGGCAATGCAGGGCAACAGCCGCGCGCTGGATACCGCGCCGGTGCGCTCGTGGCACACCCAGGCGCGCACATGGGCATTGCCATCGTTTGTGTCGCCCCGGCCCGGCCCGGACGTTTCATCAACGCGCAGCAGCGCGGCTGAGCAGAATTCGGTGGAAGTATCGAGCGCAAGCAGTACGGTATCAGTCTCAGTCATGGGCGCTATTGTAATTTGTATTTGTATTGTATTTATCCTGTCATTTGACCAGCCATGGCGGCCCTGTATAAGTTCAAAAACCTTTGGCACAGTGATCTCCCCGGAGAAAAGCCGTGCAGATACAACGAATCGGATATGGCATAAAAGGGTTTTACCGAATGGC
>Ga0209738_10000142_pt1 | contig 16234 bp, 15 predicted proteins | sample TergutNc150P5_FD_187289 | JGI IMG/M metagenome (GOLD analysis project Ga0209738, IMG submission 187289) | Nasutitermes corniger P5 segment gut microbial community from laboratory colony in Florida, USA - Nc150 P5 (SPAdes) (version 2) | ecosystem: Host-associated > Arthropoda: Insects >...
CTGTCGCCTGTTGATAATTTTAAAACGTCTATTGATTCGGCTATAAATGTGTTGCTGAGCGTACAGCAGTACGGGTTTACGGAAGCGGATATTCAAATGGCGAAAGATAAAATCAGGACGAATATAGAGAAGGCTTACAACGAAAGAAACACGACGCAATCCGCCGATTTCGTCAATGAATTTATCCATAATTTTTTGCAGGGAACGCCGGTACCCGGCAGAGCGGCAGATTATTTTTATGTAAAAGCATTATTGCCCACCATTACTTTGCAGGATGTAAATGAGATGGCAAATAAATGGCTGGCAAATACTCGGCAAAATTATTATGCTTTAATTACCGCGCCCACAAAAGGTAAAATATCCTTGCCTTCGGAAAGCGAATTAATATCCATCATCAACAATGCTTTTAATCAAAAGGTACAGCGGTTGGAAGATAGAGCATCTATTACCTCTTTGTTGCAAAACGAGCCGTTAGCCGGCACTATTACTTCGGTACATAAAGATACAACGTTAGGAACTACTACTTTTACGTTGAGCAACGGCGTAAAAGTAACGGTAAAACCTACGGATTTCAAGAGCGACGAAATTGTAATGTCAGGTGCGAAATACGGCGGTACAGGGCAATTTGATGTGCAGGATAAATCCAACATGAGCTTTATGTCGCCGGTGATTGATGCAATGGGCTACGGCAATTTTACGCCCTTGCAATTGCAAAATTTTCTTGCAGGGAAACAAGCCAGCGTAAACATGAGTTTGGGTGATGCTTCCAATAATATTTCCGGCAGCAGCTCGGTGAAAGATTTGCCTACTTTGTTGGAATTGACCTATCTCAAACTTACTGCTCCGCGTAAAGACACGGCATTGTTTAATGGATTTATCACTAAAACAAAATCGCAAATACAAGCCTACAAAGACAATCCGCAAAACGCTTTTGCAGATTCGCTCAACAAAGTATTGTACAGCAGCAATCCGCTGGCGCCCATTGTTGTTCCTTCGGAACAGGATTTAAGTAAAATTGATATGGACAGAGTTCTTCAAATTTATCGGCAACAGTTTGGCGATGCCGATGGAATGCAGTTTTTCTTTGTCGGCAATATCAATATTGATTCGCTGAAACCCTTGATAGCAAAGTATCTTGGTAGTCTTCCCGTAAAAGGCGTTAAGCCAATGTACAAGGATAATGGTTTGCGATTTATTTCGGGCAATAGAACATTTGCATTCCGCAAAGGCGTTGATCAAAGAAGTTTGATTATTGATTTTTATCACGGGAAAATCAATTATTCACAGAGTGCGGAATTAAAGGCAAACATGCTGGCTCAGGCAATGTCAATTCAAGTGATAGATACTATTCGCGAAAAGATGCAGGCAATCTATTACGGCAATGTATCGGCGGCGGTTACGGAGTTTCCGTACAGCTATTATTACATTATTGCCACTATGCCTTGCGGTCCTGAAAATGTAGATAAAATTTTGGCGGAATACGACAAGGAAATTGCCGAATACAGGAGAGACGGCGTATCTGCAACAAATTTGGATAAAGTAAAAAAGAGCATGTTGGAAAAATACAAAGAGAATATGAAGCAAAACAGCTATTGGGCAGGACAGTTGCAAGATATTTTTGTATGGAAACATAGTCCTGATTTCTTTTTGAATTACGACAAAAAAATAAATGCCGTTACAGCTAATGACCTGAAAACCTTTGCCGGTCAGGTATTGAATGATAATAATAATTTTAAAGCAATTTCTTATCCCGAAAAAATCGAAAACACAAGTTCAAACACAAGCGGGCAGAAATAAAAAAGTAGAAGAGGAGCGTATTAATCCTTAATAGAAATGAATTCGATTGCTATTATCCATGATTAATACGCTCTTTTTTTAATTCCATGCAAGAAATTTTTCTTTTTGTATTTCGACCAATGCAGGCGGTTTTGGGTTCAACGAATTTCCATTTAAAACGCTTTCATATTTTTCGATATAGCATTCTGCCATGCGCCGAGCATTAAAATATTCAGCGGCATATTCATGACATTTTCTTTTATCAAAATCAGCGGCATGCGTAATTGCTTGCGATAAATCGTTTTTATGATTGGATAAATAGCCGACATCTTTTGTAACAATTTCGGGCAGCGAACCGTAAGGTGTTCCGAACACGGGACATCCGAAATACAGACTTTCCGTAATTGCTAATCCAAATGGTTCATGCCAACGCACCGGAAAAATCAGTCCTTTGGAATTTGACAGCAATCTGTTTTTCTTTTCACCGCCAACAGTACCGTAAAAAGAAATTCTGGGAGAAAATGTAAAACGAAAACCCATGCGAAAGTTCAGTCTCGTTCCACCTAACACACTGAGTCTTTCCTGTTTTGTTTGCAGTACAACATCAATAGCGCCCCGCACATTTTTTACGCGCCATGCAGCATCGCCGAGAAAATGAAAATAGGCACGCGAATTATTGAAAACGATTTTTCCGTAATCATCCCAATCCAAACCATTATAGACAAAACTGTCGGAACCGTAGCGTAGCGCATGATTGCGCGAAACAAAGACGGTGTTTTTATCTAAACCGTTTGGTTGATTGGTTGATAATTACCGTGCAAGGTAAAGATATACGGCTTATCAATTTCAAAAGAATCATATTGCGTATTGAAATGCACTACATCAATAGTTTTCGGGAATTTGGTTGCGAATATTTTTCTCTTTATTAAAAGAATAACTTTTGCAAACGGGCATGAGGAACCTTTTGCAACAAGGTAAGTTATTTGATGCCCCATGCTGTTCAACATTTTTCCCAAATACCAAATCACGCGCTCCGTACCGCCGTAGCCCGTAACAGGAATGATGCCGTTATATACAATAAGAATATTCATTCCATAAAAATTTGGTTGATTATAAAATCATATTCCGATAAAAGCGCTGTATTGACCGGCTTGCAGCCGATTTGATAATGCACTATTCGTTTTATAATAAAGATAATAAACGCCCAACCCAAGCAATGTTCCTTCAACTGCACCGGCAAGTATATCCAGCGGATAATGCACGCCCACATATACTTGACCATATGATATGGTTGCTGCCCAAAAAATAAACAACCATGCCCAACGACCGATGTGTTTTTTCAACGTCATAAAAAAATAAAGCGCTATCGAAAAATGGTTACATGCGTGAGAGGAAGGAAAACTCGGGCTTCCCGGTCGAGTAGGTATGCGCAATATTTCCATATATTGCATTACAGGATCGTTGCAGGGGCGCAGCCTGCCGAAAATGTATTTTACTACGTTGCTATTCAGTTGGTCGCTGATAGAAATGGTAATGATGGCAAATAACAACCACAGCCAAGTTCGATTGCTGAAATTTACAATCGCAAAAATCAGCAAGAAAAAATACAGCGGAACCCATGTATTTTGGTCGCGCCACCAAGGTATTACGGCATCCAAAAAACCGTTTGTCCACTGCGTGTTTATTTTTAAAAACAAATATTTATCAAAGTTTTCTATTATCTTTAAGGTCATACACTTTTACTATACTTAACTTTGCCGATTTTACAGTAATAAATTTATTTAATCATATGAATCGGATAAAGGTACCCAAATATATTCAATGGACGGTCATCATAGGCATTATTTTTTTAATAGTAATGACATTGATACGGATTGTTTATTTAATAGCCTTTCCCAAACCGGATTCCGATACGCTTAATTATTTCGATATTTTTTGGATGGGCTTCCGCTTCGATAGCAGGGTGGTTGCTTGCGCCTGTTTGCTGTTTTTTATTTTGGGATTGATAAAACCGCTCAATCCGTTTAGAACTAAAACGGGAAAGATAGTAGCTTTCACTTTGTGGATGATATTCATTATTTGGTTTATTCTGTTTTTTATTGCCGATGTGGCGCACTTCTCTTATCTCGGTGGAAGGCTTAATGCTAATGCTACCGACTATTTAAAAGACACCAAAACCTCTATCGGCATGGTATGGGAAACTTATCCGGTATTGCGCGTTATACTCATTTTTATTGCAGGCATCATTTTATTAAATTGGCTGGTTCGCGTTACATATAAACGAATTGCCAAGAAAGAAAATACAACGAGTAAACTTTCGCGTATTCTTTCGCCCATCGTATTCTTCTTAGTGCTGGCATTGGCTATTTTCGGGCGTGCCGGACAATACCCGCTACGCTGGAGCGATGCATTTACGCTGGGCAGCGATTATGCTTCGAATATGGCGCTCAATCCGTTTCAATCTTATTTCAGCTCTGTAAAATATATCAATACCGCATTTTACGATATTCATAAAGTAAAAAAATACTATACGCCGTTGATGACCGATTTATTGGGCATAAAAAATATTGATACGGCAACGTTGAATTATACGCGAGATGTTGTTCCAGACAGCGTTTCAGCTAATAAACCCAATGTTGTGATTGTCCTTTGCGAATCTTTCAGCTATTTAAAAAGTTCCATGTCCGGCAATAAATTAAATTCCACGCCTTATTTCGACAGCCTTACCAATGACGGCGTTTTCTTTACAAGAGCCTTTTCGCCTTCTTACGGAACAGCGCGCGGCGTGTGGGCTTTGCTTACCGGTGAGCCGGACAGCGATCCGCAAAACTCTACCAGCCGTAATATGAATGCCGTAAGTCAGCATTTGATTTTTAATGATTTTAAAGGCTATAATAAATATTATTTCATCGGCGGAAGCCTAAGCTGGGCAAACATTCGCGGCGTTTTGAAAAATAATATTCCTGATTTGAAAACGTATGAACAACCCGATTACAGCGGTCCGAAAGTGGATGTATGGGGCGTAAGCGATAAAACCGTTTTTGAAAAAGCAAACAGTGTTTTCAGCGAGGAGAATAAGCCTTTTGTAGCGATTATACAAACTTCGGATAATCACCGTCCGTACACGATTCCCAAAGTAGATAGGAAAGATTTTCATTTGGTAAATTATTCGGATAAGGAAATTTTGGAAAACGGATTTACAAGTGTGCCGGAATTGAATGCTATTCGTTACATGGACTATTGTTTTAAAGATTTTATCGAATCTGCGAAAAAAGAAAAATATTTTAATAATACTATTTTCGTTTTTGTGGGCGACCACGGCACCAAAGGCGATGCATCGAGATATTACTCCAAAGCATGGAATGACGGCGGTATTGTGTTTATGCATGTTCCTTTGTTCTTCTATTCGCCGGCATTGCTGAAACCGCAGCGCATTAATACTTATGCTTCTCAAATAGACATTTTTCCTACGGTTGCAGGATTGGCAAAAATTCCCTACACCAACACTACTTTGGGGCGCGATTTGCTTAGTCCCGAAATATGTAACAATCCGGCAAAATCGTTTGCCTTTATTTACAGTACGGTTATGAATACGATTGGCATTATCAAAGATTCCATCTATCTTTCCTACGGATTGAATAACGATGTTCCCGAACAGGTTTGGAGTATGAATAATAACAATCCCGTGCATTTGAGCGATTCTGCAAAAAGTTATTATCACAATTTAATCGATGCTGTTTTCAACACCGGTCGCTATATGATTTTGCATAATCATAATAAAAGAAAATAAAATTCCGAAAGTTGGGAATTCAATAGAAGTTTGCAATTACACTGATTTTTCTTTCCTCAGTAAAATCAGCGAAAGCAATACATATGCTACGAATACGATAGGAACGGCAAGCCAATGAAACAAAATTGCCGAAACGATTGCGATGAATATCAATAAGAATTTTGACCAATCTTGCCGCAAGGAAAGATGTTTAAATTTCATGCTCATCATCGGAATCGTAGAAACCATCAAATAACTGAGCAATACAATAACGGCATACCAAAATACATTGCTCAGCATCATGTTTTGAATAAATGCATTGGTTTGAGAAACGTACAATAGCGGAAACGATGCAATTAAAAGTCCCGACGCAGGAATAGGAAGCCCTTGAAAATTCAGCGTTTTGGATACCGTTAAATTAAAACGCGCCAGCCTGAATGCACCGGCGCAAGGCACTATCAGCGCCGGCAAAGAATACCAAATATTTTCTGCTATATCGGGATGATACTTTGCTTGGCATAATTTTAAAAATTGAAAAATAATCATTCCCGGCGCTACGCCAAAGCTCACCAAATCAGCCAACGAATCCAACTGTTTTCCCAACTCGGAAGCCGCGTTGCAAAGGCGTGCAATAAATCCGTCCAAAAAATCCACTGCCGCTGCAATACAGATACACAGGGAGCCGCAGTAAATGGCACTTTTATGTTCTGATTGTGAAAAGCCCGTCATAATGTAAATAATGGCAATACACCCAAATATGAGGTTCAACAACGTAAAACAGTTAGCAATATTTCTTTTCATTTTATTCAATTCAATACTTCGTTACAAATCATGAATGATATTTTACTGCCTCGACAAAAGTACAAATTAATTCGGCAGTCGTAAAATGACATCAAACCTATTTAAACTTAGATATATTCAAATAGCAAGAGCAACTATTTTTCGCATAAAGCATTAAGCCTTCTGTTTTCTTTCGATTGCTTTTTGCGTTTTACTTTTTATTTTTGGCTTTTTAAATGATGCCTAAAATTTCGGAAAATAAGAAGTTGTATTTTTTGTCTGATTTTCACTTGGGTGCGCCGAATTACGAACAAAGCTTGGCGCGCGAAAGAAAAATTATTGCTTTTTTAAACAGCATTCAAAACACGGCTGCCGAGATTTTTATATTGGGCGACATGTTCGATTTCTGGTACGAATATAAAACGGCGGTGCCTAAATATTTTGTCCGTTTGCTCGGAAAGCTGGGCGAACTCAGCGATTCGGGTATCAAAATTCATTTTTTTATCGGCAATCACGATATGTGGATGAATGGCTATTTTGAAAAAGAATTGGGCATTCAAACTTATACGGAACCGAAAAAATTCGAGTACAACGGCAAAACATTTTTAATAGGTCATGGCGATGGTTTAGGACCCGGTGATAAAGGATATAAATTTTTAAAAAAGATATTCAGAAATAAGTTTTGTAATTGGTTGTTCGGGCAGCTGCATCCCACGTGGGGTATGGGTTTGGCAAATTATTTCAGTAAAAAAAGCAGAGAAAAAACATCGGATGCCAACGCTGTTTGGCGCAGTGAAAAGGAAGAAGGATTGGTTGCATATGTCCAACAATTTTTGCAAAAAGAAAAAATAAATTTTTTTGTTTTCGGGCATCGGCATTATCCTATTGACTTATCTTTGAATAGTGAAAGCAGATACATAAATTTAGGTGATTGGATTAGTAATTTTACGTATGCCGAATTTGACGGCAACAATATAACATTGAAAAAATGGGACGTTTAAAAATATGGATGTGCGGGGCATTTGCACTGTTTTGCTTTTTTACAAAAGCACAAACAGCCGATACGTTGAATATCGAATTCGTCAGAAAAATTCCCGGAAATTTTTCACGATTTTACGTGGATAATATGGGCAATTTTTATTTGTTGTTGAACGATAATGTTCAGATAAAAAAATTAAGTCCAAGAGGCGATTCGTTGCAGATTTACGACAATGTAAATCAGTACGGAAACGTTGCGTTGGTGGATGTTTCCAATGCCTTGAAATTATTGGTATATTATCGTGATTTTTCTACCGTGCTGATGCTTGACAGATTTTTGAATGTGGTCAGTACCATAGATTTAAGACAAAGCGGCATCATGCAGTCGCGCGCCGTAGCAAGCAGCTACGATGGACAAATTTGGATATTCGACGAACAAACTTCGCAAATAAAAAAGTTGGATGCGCAAGGCAATGTTACGTTTACTTCAACCGATTTAAGAACTGTATTTGCCGATGCGCCCGATCCAAATACTATTATTGACAATGACGGACTGCTCTACTTGTATGATAAAACGCAGGGCTGGTTTGAGTTTGATTATTACGGAGCTTTTAAGCAGCGCTTAAATTATACGGATTGGCAAAACGTATCGGCAGTAAACAATGTGTTGTATGGCAGAGTAGGGGATACGCTTTGGGCATATGAACCGAGAAAAATTGTAGCGCATACCTTTACAACATCGATAAACATTGACTTGCAGCACGCAAAGCAATTATTAATCAACAATGGAAGATTGTATATATTGACCGCCGAAGGCATTAGCGTATATGCGATAAAACAATAAAAATAGAACCGATATCTTATCTTTCTTCTACATCCATTGCATCGCGCAAACCATTGCCGAGTAGGTTAAATGCCAATACCAGCAACATAATAGCAATACCCGGAGCCAGCGCCAGCATTGGATTGTTGGTAATAATAAAGTTGAAATTTTCCTTAATCATCAATCCCCAACTCGGTTGTGGCGGTTGTACGCCGAGACCGAGAAAACTTAATCCGGCTTCAATTACAATTGCCGAAGCAAAATTGCCCGCTGCAATCACCATGATTGTACCAATAATGTTGGGCAAAATATGTTTTACAATTATTCTTGCATGGCTGAACCCCAATATTTGTGCAGCTTCCACGTATTCCATTTTTTTTATGGACAATACTTGACCGCGTACAAGCCGCGCCACGCTTACCCAAAGTGTTAATCCTACCGCAACAAATATTTGCCAAAATCCTTTACCCAATAAGATTGTAATGGCGAAAACCAGCAACAGCGTTGGTATAGACCATATAACATTGACCAGCCACATAACAAAATTGTCTGTATGTCCGCCGAAATAGCCCGCAACAGCGCCCAAAAAAACGCCTACCGTTAAAGAAATAATCACCGCAATCAAGCCTACGGCAAGGCTTACGCGAGTTCCGACAATTAATCTGCTTAAAATATCTCTGCCGAATTTATCCGTGCCGAGATAAAATTTTTGTTGAATAATTGCAGGCGATAAAGTATGGTTTGAGGCGTAAAAAACAGACTGCGAAATACCTTCGTCAATATATTTTTCAACCAAAAAACCGGAATCGTTTTTTGTGTAAGAGACGATAGGTATTAATTGAAAATTATCTTCTTTGCCCGACAATAAAGTTCTGAAAAGCGAAGCAGGTCGTGCCTTGCGCTGATTTTTTACTCGTAAAAATTGTATGGAAAATCCGGGTTTTTGGTTGGCAATTTCCGGAATCATTCTATTGGCATTGGGCGAATTATCCGGCGCTATGAAATAGGCGAAAACAGCCGTCAATAGCGCTATTGCAATGATGATTACACCAAACATGGCGCTGCTGTTTTTCAACAAACGTTTTAGTGTATTCCTGTTTTGCAGCGGATTTTCATTCATGAGATGAAGGTAGGAAAAGTTTTAAGTAGATAAAATTTATTGCACATTTTGCAAACTATTCTTCTTTTACTCAAAAATATGTTTTGAACTAAATAATTTTTTACATCACCTTTGTAGTTGTTTAATCATACAATTTCATGCGCATACATTTTATCTCCATTGGCGGCAGCGTGATGCATCAGCTTGCCATTGCCTTGCATAAAAAAGGAAATACGGTAACCGGTTCGGATGACGAAATTTTTGAACCCGCAAAATCCAATTTGGCAAAAGAAAATTTATTGCCGAGCAAAATGGGTTGGGATGAAAAAAATATTACATCGGATATGGATGCTATTATACTCGGAATGCACGCGCAGGCTGATAATGCGGAGTTGCTGAAAGCAAAAAAATTGGGATTGAAAATTTATTCTTTTCCCGAATACATTTACGAAGAAAGCAAAAATAAAAAGCGCGTTGCTATTGGCGGCAGCCATGGCAAAACCACGACTACCGCTATGTTGATGCATGTGTTGAAGGAAAATAAATTGAGTTTTGATTATTTGGTAGGTGCGCGGCTCGATGGTTTTGCGCAAAGTGTGCATATTAGCGATGCACCTGTTATGGTTTGTGAAGCCGATGAATATCCGGCAAGTACTTTGGAAAAACGTCCGAAATTTCATTTCCTACATCCGCATATTGCAGTGCTGACGGGCATTTCGTGGGATCATATCAATGTGTTCCCGACATTTGAAATTTATTTGGAGCAGTTTAAAATATTCATCAACACGATTGAAAAAAACGGAATTCTTATTTACAACGAAACAGATGAAGTACTGAAAAATTTGGTAGAAGAAAATAAGCGCAACGATATTCGTTATCAGCCTTACGGCTTGCCGAATCATTTTATTGAAAACGGGAAAACAAGTATTGAAATAAACGGCGTTAAAGCAACGCTGAAAGTCTTTGGCAATCATAATTTGCTTAATCTGCATGCTGCCTATTTTGTATGCCAAGAATTGAGCATAAATACGCAACATTTTGTAAATGCCATTGCTACTTTTGCCGGCGCGGCAAAGCGGTTGGAACAAATTTTTATGAATAAAAATACAATCGTTTATCGCGATTTTGCGCACGCGCCCAGCAAAGTAAAAGCTACGATTGACGCGGTAAAGCAGCAATATCCCGACAAAAAATTAATTGCCGTTTTGGAATTGCACACATACAGCAGCCTGAATGAAAATTTTATGCAACAATACAACGGCAGCATGAACAATGCCGATATTGCCGTAGTATTTTATGCCGCACATGCATTGCAATTAAAACGGATGCCGCCTTTGTCGAAAGCCGCAGTGGCTGCCGGTTTCAACAAAAATGATTTGATAATTATCAATGATAAAAACGAATTAATTTCATTTTTAAAAAATCAATTTTACCATAATTCCGTACTATTACTGATGAGCAGCGGCGATTATGACGGATGGAATATGGCGGAATTTCTGCAAACTATTTAAATTTGTTTTATGAACATACAGCTGCAACGCCCATTGGCGTTTATTGATTTGGAAACGACGGGAACCAACATTGCTACCGACAGAATTGTGGAAATTGCCATTGTGAAAATTTTTCCGAGCGGCGAAACTATTCGCAAACGCAAATTGGTAAATCCGCAAATGTCCATTCCGACTGTCGTACAGAAGATTCACGGCATTTCCAACGAAATGGTGAAAGATGCACCGACATTTAAAGACATAGCCAATGAAATAAATCAATTTCTCGATAACTGCGATATTGGCGGCTACAACAGCAACAAATTCGATATTCCGCTGCTGGTGGAAGAATTTTTGCGTATCGGTCTCGACTTTAATTTAAACGGTAGAAAATTTGTGGATGTACAAAAAGTATTTCACAAAATGGAGCCGCGCACGCTTAGTGCAGCTTACAAATTTTATTGCGACAAGGATTTGGAACATGCTCATTCCGCAGAAGCCGATGCTGCCGCCACTTGGGAAGTATTGGACGCGCAAATACAGCGCTATGCCAATATTGGCAATACGGTGGATAGCATTGTGAACTTTACGGGAGAAGAAAAAATAGTGGATTTTGCAAAAAGATTTATTATGCAAAACGGTGAAATTGTTTTCAATTTCGGCAAACACAAAGGCAAAACGGCAAAGGAAATTTTGCGAATGGAACCACAATATTTTGATTGGATGCTCAAAGGTGATTTTGCTTTACATACCAAACAGGTGATAACTGGAATATTGAACCAATCCTTATTAAAAAAATAAAATTGGATATTTTAATTTCGTTTTCAAATGAAATAAATACTTTTGTGTTGTTTTATTTAAAGCAATAAAAAAAATTTTTTGGAAAAACTCGTCATCATACCTACCTACAACGAGAAGGAAAACATCGAAGCAATTATCCGCTACATCTTTGGATTGGCGCGGTTTTATCACATTCTCATTATTGACGACGGCTCGCCCGACGGCACGGCGGATATTGTAAAAACATTGATGAAAGAATTTTCGGAGCAACTTTTTTTGGAAGAACGTTCCGGTAAATTAGGTTTGGGTACGGCATATATTCATGGATTTAAGTGGGGTTTGAAACACGGTTATCAATATATTTTTGAAATGGATGCCGATTTCTCGCACAATCCGAATGACCTTGAACGCTTGTACAATGCTTGTAAAGCAGGCGGCGCTGATGTTGCTATTGGTAGCCGTTATGTAGCGGGCGGAACGATTGAGAATTGGACGCTTGACAGAAGAATTTATTCCAAAGGCGGCGCTATTTATACAAAAATGATTACTTGGATGCCTGTAAACGATCCAACGGCTGGCTTTATATGCTATTCTCGAAAAGTGTTGGATGCAATTAATTTCGATAAGATTACTTTTGTCGGCTATGCTTTTCAAGTGGAAATGAAATTTGCCGCATGGAAGCTCGGATTTAAAATTGTAGAAGTACCCATTGTCTTTAAAGATAGAAAATTAGGCACCAGCAAAATGAGCAAAGGCATTCTGAAAGAAGGTATTGTGGGCGTGCTTCAATTGCAATGGAGCAGTCTGTTTTGTAATTACCGAAAAATAATAGGCAAAAATTAGATTTGACAGATTGAAATTTCCTTTTATTCTGTTTTTTTCCAATTCCAACATACTGAAACGCACTTCACAAATCATACTTCATCAATCATAAATAATTTCATTCTCTAATCACAATAACTTTTCCATCTTCCCATTTTACAATGGACGAAGGCGCTGCCGGTTGTTCATCATCACGGCGATAATACACTGCATAATCTACTGCGGATAAAATATCGGGATTGATTTGTTTAAAAATACTTGGCGCCGGCTCGCCGCTTTTGTTGGCGGAAGTACTTAGCAAAGGCTTGCCGAATTGTTGAATCAATGTTTCGCAAAATTCATCTTTGCAAATTCTTACGGCAACCGAAAAGTCCGATGCCACTGCGTTTTCAGCCAATCCTGTTGCATTGGGATATACTATCGTTGTAGGCTTTTTTATTCCGGCAAGATATTGTAAAATATTTTTGTCCAACGAAGCAACATATTGGCGAAGCATCACAACATCGTTTACCAACACGACAAAACTTTTTGCGGCAGGACGATTTTTTATTCGGATAATTTTTTGCACGGCAGTATTATCCGTTGCATCGCAACCCAAGCCCCATACGGTATCGGTGGGATATAAGATAGTTCCCCGCATTCGCAAAATTTGCAAACAATTTTCCACATCTTTTTTATACGTTTTTATCATGCATGCAAATTAATCAAAAGGAAACAGTAGTTTTGCGAAACATTTTTTAATTTAGATAATCATGAAAGAATTAATTTTAGAGGCGTGGGCAAATCGCGATTTGCTGAAAGAAACAAAATATATTGAAGCGGTAAAAGCTGTAATAGAAGAAGTGGATAAAGGCAGGCTGCGTACCGCAGAGCCGACCGACAAGGGTTGGCAAGTGAACGAATGGGTGAAACAGGCTATTTTACTGTATTTCGGCATACAAAAAATGCAAACATGGGAATTGCCTCCGTTTGAATTTTACGATAAAATGTTATTGAAGAAAGATTACAAATCGCTCGGCGTGCGTGCTGTTCCGCATGCGGTGGCACGCTACGGTTCTTATCTTGCCAAAAATGTAGTGCTGATGCCGAGCTATGTAAACATTGGCGCTTATGTGGATGAAGGCACTATGGTAGATACATGGGCAACCGTCGGCAGTTGCGCGCAAATAGGTAAGGGCGTGCATTTGAGCGGTGGCGTGGGCGTGGGCGGCGTGTTGGAACCGTTGCAGGCATCGCCCGTGATTGTGGAAGATGGCTGTTTTATAGGCAGTCGCTGCATCATAGTGGAAGGTGCGCATATTGAGAAAGAAGCTGTATTGGGCGCCAATACGACTATTACCAAATCTACCAAAGTGATTGATGTAAGCGGCACGGAAGCTGTTGAATATAGGGGGTTTGTGCCGGCAAGAAGCGTCGTAATTCCGGGAAGCATTCCCAAGCAATTTCCGGCTGGAACCTATCAAGTAAATTGTGCTTTAATTATCGGTAAACGAAAAGCAAGTACCGACCAAAAAACCAGCCTGAATGAGGCTTTGCGCGATTTTAATGTGGCAATTTAGTTTGACTATTATAAAAAAACTTATCATCAGAATTTTTGCTGTGTATGCAATTTGGTTGATGATAGCATGGTGTGCTTTCGAAATTTTTTTCGTTATGCTGAACTTGTTTAGGTATCTTCATTGCAAGGAGAATCCCGCCTTCGCTGTCATTTCTGCGAAAGCGGGAATTTCAAAATGAGATTTTAAATGTCTATAATAAAATTACTTCTGTAAAAACTTAAAACGTAGAACTTAGAACTTCTTACTTTATATCCACTTCATAGGTGTTTTTTATATTATTGCCGGATACAATTTGGATAAAATACACGCCGCTTGCCAATTCGGTAACGTTCAGCAAATTATCGCCCGACTGTAAGCTGCCTTGCAAGGCTATCACGCCAGCGGCATTGACTAACCGATAAGTACCCGAAGCGTTTACGGTTACATGCAACATGCCATTCGTTGGATTGGGATAAATGCGCGTTTCGATATTGCTGAACACTACGCTCTGCACACCAGAAAAAATTACCATACCATTCAAATCTACTTGTTTCAGGCGATAATAATTGTAACCCGATTGTGGATATTGGTCGGTATATTGATAGTTTAGCGGAGTACTACTATTGCCATTGGTAGCTTTGCTGGCAATAAAAGTTATATCTTGCCAAGTTTGCCCGTCTGCGCTGCGCTCTACATAAAAACATTTGTTATTACTTTCCATTGCTGTTGTCCATTGTACGGAAGCGGTATTGCCATTGGCGTTTACTGTGAAGGATTGCAGCGCTATCGGCAAAGCAGACGGCGCAACAATGGCATCGGGACAGCTCGCACCGTCATTTTGGGAATTTTCGCCTAAATTGGCAACTTCAACGGTCTCGCCGGTGGTCATATTTATCTGATAAAGATTGCCGGTATTATTTCCAAAAGCAAATAAATCGCCATTGGCATCAAAAAATTGGGAACCGAAATTATCATCCTCCGTAGCGGTAGCATCGCCGGTCAGCGGCACACTTGACACTATATTACCGGTAGTCGGATCATAAGTTACTACATAATACTGATGATTGGCGCTATTATAAGTAGCAATCGACACCAATGTGTTATTTCTCGTGTCGTATATCCAGTCGGCAATGCTGCCGTAAGAAGAAACATTAATAGCGCTGACAGCGGTCGCTACCTGTGATAAATCAGCAGAATTTACAAGGTATCCAAAGGTGCTTCTGCTTTGATTAATATCTATCACCGCATAGATGCCTCCTTCTCCGTATGCTATATAAAGATACCCGTTATGGATAGCGCCTACATTGAAGCTGTAAGAAAACGGCGGCGGCATGGGTATATTTTGTATCGGAAAATAGCTGGTGTTTCCGCGTGCATCTATTTCAATTAATTCCATACCGAAACCGCCACTCAATATACCCCACAACATGTTGCTGACCGTATCATATCCAATAGAATTGATACTTACATAGTAAGGATTAGAAGCATCAAGGCTTACAGCGCCGATAGGTATGCCGGTTATGGTTTCTCCGGGAGTAATTGTGTATTGGTAAAGCGTGTTGCTGGCAATTTGATAAATGACGCCATTGGTGCAAGTAAATTTTTCGGTTGCCTGCGCGCCGGCTTGCAATGCTAAGCCCAGCGCTAACATAACTAAATAAAACTTTCTCATTGTTATTTTTATTTTTTTTTAATATTGATTGGAAATTTTAACGATGCAAATATATACCCCAATTTACCAAAACGTTTATGAAAAGTTAAAGTTTGATTTATTTTCCAATCATTGAAATTAAATAAAATATAAAAATAAATATGTTATGTATCAGGAGATGACAAGTTAAGACTGCAAGAGCGGTGGAGATAAGAATGGCGTTATACCTCTATTCTATTACAACATCAAACTTGAAATAAAATAATCCAGCGTAAGAATTACCAAGCAATTAATAACAACCGATTTCACCGCTGTGCGGCTTAAATCGTAACTGCTGCCCTTGAAATAGTAGCCCAAATAGCAAGCAACACTCGAAATAACAAAAGAAAATGTAATGGATTTTACGGCAGCTACCGCTACTTCAAAGGGTTTGAAATTGCTGGTAAGTCCCGTTATATAATAGTCTTTCGGCACGCTGGCTGAGAAAAGCGCAACAGCATATCCGCCGAACATGCTTAGCGTAAGCGATATGATAATGAGGCAAGGCACCGTGAGCATGGTGGCTGCAATGCGCGGCAGCACGATGTAATTGAGCGATTGTACCCCCATCATTTCCATAGCATCTATCTGTTCGTAAAGGCGCATGTAGCCGATTTCGGAAGTAACTTTAAATCCTATTACACCCGCTAAAATAGCGCCAACGCCGGCGGGCGAAATTTCCAGCAACATGG
>Ga0209738_10000143_pt1 | contig 16207 bp, 16 predicted proteins | sample TergutNc150P5_FD_187289 | JGI IMG/M metagenome (GOLD analysis project Ga0209738, IMG submission 187289) | Nasutitermes corniger P5 segment gut microbial community from laboratory colony in Florida, USA - Nc150 P5 (SPAdes) (version 2) | ecosystem: Host-associated > Arthropoda: Insects >...
GAGCCGCTATCACGGCGGCGCGATGCGACGCTGGTGAACAATCCGTTTGACGCCACGCTGCCGCCGTGGCCCCATACATTCGCCCTGCGGCTCGCGCCAGGCGATGCGTGGCATCTGAATAACCCGGCGCTGCGCCGCCCATTGGCGCAGTTTGCGAACCAGCGTGTGCTGGCCGCGGCGGGCATTGGCGCGCCGCAGCGTTTTTTCGCCACACTGCGCGCGGCGGGGCTTGCGCCGCAAACACTGGCGCTGCCCGATCATTATGCGTTCGCGGTAAATCCCTTTGCTGATGCGGCTGCCGACGCCATTCTGGTCACGGAAAAGGATGCAGTAAAATTGGACGCATTCAACGATGCGCGGCTGTGGGTAGTTCCCGTGGAAGCTGCGCTCGATTCCCGTCTCGTTACCCTGGTTGTGGAGAAACTCCGTGGACGATCGTCTGCTTGAAATCCTGGTCTGCCCGCTGTGCAAGGGGCCGTTGAGCTATGACCGCGCCGCGCAGGAACTCATCTGCCATGCGGACAAGCTCGCCTATCCCATCCGCGACGGCATTCCGGTGATGCTCGCCGATGAAGCGCGGCAAACGGTTGAAGGCACGCTGCTGAAGCCAGATGCACCGGGCGCTGCAGATGCATCGTAATTCCGCGATGACACCCTCAGCCCCAGGCGCAGCCACTGCGCCGTTTATCGTTGTGATTCCCGCGCGGCTCGCGTCCACGCGGCTGCCTGGCAAACCGCTCGCCGATATTGGCGGCAAACCGATGGTGGTGCGCGTGGCTGAACGCGCGCAGGCCTCGGGCGCGCAGCAGGTATGGATCGCATCAGACACGCAGGCCGTCATCGACGCGGCGCGCGCGCATGGCTTTGACGCGATGCTCACGCGCGCCGATCATCCCTCCGGCACGGACCGCCTGGCCGAAGTCGCCGAACAGCTGGGCTGGCCTGATGATGCGCTGATCGTCAACGTGCAGGGCGACGAGCCATTGATCGACCCTGCGCTGATCCGCGATGTGGCTGCGCATCTGGCCGCGCACCCGGATTGCGCGATCGCCACCGCCGCACACCCGATCACCGCGCCAGCGGAAATTTTCAGCCCGCATGTGGTGAAGGTCGTCATGGATGCGCGGGGCGTGGCCCTGTATTTTTCGCGCGCGCCGATTCCGTGGGCGCGCGATGCGTGGCATCCGCACTGGTCAGCCGATGCGCTGGACCTGAAGATGATGCCCGCGCCGCCTGCGCCCGCGGTGGTTTACCGGCATATCGGGCTTTATGCGTACCGCGCGAAATTCCTGCGCGGTTATGCGTTGCTCGCGGTCTCGCCGCTCGAACAGGTGGAAGCGCTGGAGCAGTTGCGCGCGATGTGGCATGGCGAGCGCATTGCCGTGCTCGTCACCGCTGCCGCGCCTGCGCCGGGCGTGGATACGCCCGCCGATCTCGCGCGCGTGCAGGCGCTGTGGAATTCCTGATTACTGATTACTGATTACTGTTTACTATTCCCACACCTTATTACCGGAGAATCCACTCATGCGTTTGATCCTGTTAGGCGCGCCTGGCGCGGGCAAGGGCACGCAGGCCAATTTCATCAAGGAAAAGTTTGGCATTGCGCATATTTCCACGGGCGACATGCTGCGCGCCGCGGTGAAGGCAGGCTCGCCGCTGGGCGTTGAGGCAAAGCGTTACATGGACTCGGGCGGGCTGGTGCCCGACGCGCTGATTATCAATCTCGTGAAAGAACGGCTGGCCGCGCCGGACTGCGCGAAGGGTTATCTGTTCGATGGTTTCCCGCGCACGTTGCCGCAGGCCGAAGCGATGAAGCAGGCCGGCGTGGCGCTGGATTACGTGCTGGAAATCGATGTGCCGTTCGATGAAATCATCGGGCGCATCAGCGGGCGGCGCGTGCATGTTGCCTCGGGCCGCACATATCACATCCGGTTCAATCCGCCCAGACATGAAGGGCTGGACGATGTGACGGGCGAGCCGCTGATCCAGCGCGACGATGACAGGGAAGACACCGTGCGCAAGCGTCTGGATGTTTATATGACGCAAACAAAACCGCTGGTCGATTACTACAACGGCTGGGCGCAGCGTGGCGATGAAAATGGCCTGAAAGCGCCGCAGTACCGGCGCATTTCGGGCCTGGGCAGTGTGGACGAAATCCGGCAGCGGGTGTTTGACGCATTGAAATAAAACGGCGCCTCGCCGTGAGAATGACCCGCGCGCGCTGGATCGCTGTCCTCATCGTGACCCTTGCGTTGCACGCGATGATGATGCAGTGGTTCAGCGGGCGCGCGCTGAACACGCGCCCACCGCCTGAGCGCATTCCTGTGCAGATTGCATTGCTCAAACCCGTGCGCGTTGAACTGGCCGCAGCACACCCGGCTGCGCCTGCCGCGCCGCGCACTTCCCCCGCCGCACCCGAGCCGCATCGCGCGCCCACATTGAGCGCGCGCGCCACCACATCGCCTGCGCCGCAAGCCTCCCCGCAAACTGCCCCGCACGCTTTGCCCGCCGCAACATCATCCACGGCATCCACAGCATCTACAGTATCCACCACGGCATCGCATGGCGTGCGTTTCTCGCCGCCGCCGTCGGGCAATCTGCCCTACGATGTGTATTACGACAATGTGCAATATGCGCCCAACGTGCTGTACTGGCGTTTCGATGGGCAGCGTTACGACATGAGCCTGTCGGTGATTGTGCCTTTCGCGGGCCGGTTCGGCTGGGAAAGCCATGGCCATCTGGATGCGTTCGGCCTTGCGCCTGACCAGTATGTTGAGCATCGCGGCCATCGTCCGATGGAGCGCACGACGTTCGATCGCAAGAGCCGACAGATTGCTTTTTCGCGCACCCAGGCATCGCTGCCCGCATTGCCCGATGGCGCGCAGGATCGCTTCAGTGTGGTCATGCAATTGGCGAGTCTCGTGCGTGGTCATCCTGATGCCTATCGTGCAGGTGTGGCGCATGAGTTTTATGTCGCCGACAGTGACAGCGGCGAAACCTGGCGCGTGATGACACTGGGCGATGAAATCGTGCAGACCGGCCAGGGGTTTTCCGTGAATGCGCGCCACTTTATGCGCATGCCACGTCATGCCAATGACAAACGGCGTATTGATGTCTGGCTTGCGCCATCGCTGGGCTGGATTCCCGTGAAATTGATACAGATTGAACCAAATGGAAAAACCATAAAGCTGATATGGCGGGGCGATTCTGAATTGACAAAAACGAAAATAGAAAATAATGCAAACAATGCAAACATCAACGATATAAACACAAAAACAAACGTAAATAACACGAATGCGGGCGATATATCCGGCAGCGGTGCGCACGCAAATGACGCACCAGATACTTCTGCGCAACCTTATCACTCCGCCCCTGAATATTCTCCTTGAAATTCAACGAAAACCTGTCATATTGAAAATGGAAAACGAGGAAGAGGAACAGACAGTAACAGGAAAAACAGGCAAAACAGGCAGTGCCTGGTAATGTAACCCCTAACCATGCAGCACAAGGAGGACCCCATGCAAATGATTTACAACAGCCCCAACTATTGCATCGTCGAATTTCCTGCGCAGGCGAATCATCTGGCCATGGGAGAAGGCGGTTATGAAGTCGTGGACAAAAACGCGCGTCGGGAAATATTTTTCGATGGCGTAATGGCCATCCAGTTTCGGGAGCGTGTGAAGCAATTGATGCAGGGCGACTCGTCGCTGGATGAAGTCGATGCGTTTCTTGGCCAGTTCAACAGCATGATGAATCAGCCTGTTGTGATGCATTGACACTGCTCATGGCGGTTCGCTGATCGCTGCGCGCTGCTGCTGCTTCCCTTCCCTCGTTTGCTGTTTTTTTGCCCCCGTCTGTGATACCAGGCGGGGGTTTTTTACGCACGCTTTTTAGCACGTTTGCCCGCGTGTTCTTCCCGCGCCACGTACAATGCTTCCTGACGATTTTTCCCCTCTTCCCTGTGCATCGTACCGTCATGTCAAAACCCCATCCCGGTTCCTATACACGCGGCGCGGCATTACCGTCGCTGCTCGCTTCGCGCATCCTGATTCTCGATGGTGCGATGGGCACGATGATCCAGCGCTACAAGCTCAGCGAAGCGGATTATCGGGGCGAACGCTTCCAGGATTATCCGCGCGACATCAAAGGCAATAACGATCTGCTGTCCATCACGCAGCCGGGCATCATCCGCGAAATTCACGAGCAGTATCTCGCAGCGGGCGCGGATATCATCGAAACCAATACGTTCGGCGCAACCACCATCGCGCAGGCCGATTACGGCATGGAAAACCTGGCCGTAGAAATGAATCTCGCATCCGCGCAAATCGCGCGCGCCGCATGCGATCGTTATGCCACGCCCGACAAGCCGCGCTTCGTTGCAGGCTCGATCGGGCCGACGCCGCGCACGGCCAGCATCTCACCGGATGTTAACGACCCGGGCGCGCGCAACATCACGTTCGACGCATTGCGCGCCGCGTATTCCCGGCAGGCGAAGGCGCTGCTCGAGGGCGGCGTGGATCTTTTCCTGGTGGAAACGATTTTCGACACCCTGAATGCCAAGGCCGCATTGTTCGCGCTCGACGAGTTATTTGAAGAAACCGGCAAGCGAGCGCCCATCATGATTTCCGGCACCGTGACGGATGCGTCGGGCCGCATCCTGTCGGGCCAGACGGTGGAAGCGTTCTGGAATTCGCTGCGCCACGCAAGGCCCCTGATGTTCGGCCTGAACTGCGCGCTCGGCGCGGCGCTGATGCGCCCGTATATCGCCGAGCTGGCCAAACTGTGCGACACCGCGGTGTCGTGCTATCCCAACGCGGGCCTGCCCAATCCGATGAGCGACACGGGCTTCGATGAACAGCCCGCCGATACCTCGCGCCTGCTGCGCGAATTCGCGCAGGCCGGGCTGATCAATCTGGCCGGCGGCTGCTGCGGCACCACGCCCGAACATATCGCCGCGATTGCCAAAGCGCTGGCCGATGTCAAACCGCGACGCTGGCCCAGGCAATACCAATATACCAATACCAATACCGCAACGCTCCGTCAACCGTAAACCGCACGTCATGACCGATCCTATCCTGCGACTCTCCGGCCTCGAACCTTTCAACGTCACGCCGGACACACTGTTTATCAACGTTGGCGAGCGCACGAACGTCACCGGCTCGAAGGCGTTCGCGCGCATGATCCTGAACGGCCAGTTCGATGACGCGCTGGCCGTGGCGCGCCAGCAGGTGGAAAACGGCGCGCAGATCATCGACATCAACATGGACGAAGCGATGCTCGATGCGAAGGCCGCGATGACGCGCTTCCTGAACCTGATCGCGTCGGAGCCGGATATCGCGCGCGTGCCCGTGATGATCGACTCATCGAAATGGGAAGTGATCGAAGCCGGCCTGCAATGTGTGCAGGGCAAGGCCATTGTCAATTCAATCTCGCTGAAGGAAGGCAAGGATGCGTTCGTGCATCACGCGCGGCTGATTCGCCGCTATGGCGCAGCAGCCATCGTGATGGCGTTCGACGAAGCGGGCCAGGCCGATACGTTCGCGCGCAAAACCAGCATCTGCCAGCGCTGCTACGACATTCTCGTGAATGAAGTGGACTTCCCTCCCGAAGATATTATTTTCGATCCGAATATTTTCGCGGTGGCCACTGGCATCGAAGAGCACAACCATTACGCGGTCGATTTCATCGAAGCCACGCGCTGGATCAAGCAGCATCTGCCGTATGCGAAAGTCAGCGGCGGCGTGTCGAACGTATCGTTTTCGTTTCGCGGCAACGAACCGGTGCGCGAGGCGATTCACACCGTGTTTCTGTATCACGCGATCGCCGCGGGCATGGACATGGGCATCGTCAACGCGGGCCAGCTGGGCGTTTATGCAGAGCTCGATGCCGAACTGCGCGAGCGCGTGGAAGATGTGGTGCTGGACCGCCGCCCCGATGCCACCGATCGTCTGCTTGAAGTTGCCGGCCAGTTCAAAAGCGGCGCAGCGAAAAAGGAAGAAGACCTGGCGTGGCGCCACCAGCCCGTGGAGGCGCGCCTGGCGCATGCGCTGGTGCATGGCATCACCACATTCATCGTTGAGGATACCGAACAGGCGCGCGCGGCCATGGCCGCCTCAGGCGGGCGCACGATCGCCGTGATCGAAGGCCCGCTGATGGCGGGCATGAATCTGGTGGGCGATCTGTTCGGGCAGGGCAAGATGTTTCTGCCGCAGGTGGTGAAATCCGCACGCGTGATGAAGCAGGCGGTGGCGCATCTGGTGCCGTTCATCGAGGAGGAAAAACGCCAGCTCGCAGCAGCGGGCGGCGATGTGTGCGCGCGCGGCAAAATCGTGCTCGCCACGGTGAAGGGCGATGTGCACGATATAGGCAAGAACATCGTGTCGGTCGTGCTTCAGTGCAATAATTTTGACGTGATCAACCTGGGCGTGATGGTGCCCTGCAACGAGATTCTGGCGAAGGCAAAAGAAGAGAACGCGGACATGATCGGCCTGTCCGGCCTGATCACGCCGAGCCTGGAAGAGATGAGTTATGTCGCCGCGGAAATGCAGCGCGATGATTATTTCCGCACACGAAAAATTCCGCTGATGATCGGCGGCGCAACCACCTCGCGCGTGCATACCGCCGTGAAAATCGCGCCGCATTACGATGGCCCGGTGGTGCATGTGCCGGACGCGTCGCGCTCCGTGTCGGTGGCGGCGAACCTGCTGTCAGAAGAAAACGCTGCGCACTATATTGACGAGCTGCACGCCGATTACGCGCGCATCCGTGCGCAACATGCGAACAAGAAAACGACGCCGCTCATCACGCTCGCCGCCGCGCGCGCGAACAAAACGAACATCGACTGGGCGCATTATTCGCCCACCCGCCCGAAATTTATCGGGCGGCGCGCCTTTTGCCATTACGATCTGCGCGAACTGGCGCATTACATCGACTGGGGGCCGTTTCTGCGCACCTGGGATATGACGGGCGCGTATCCCGCGATACTCGATGACGCCACCCGCGGCGCAGAAGCGCGCCGCGTGCTCGCGGACGGCCAGGCGATGCTTGAAAAAATCATTCAGGCCCAGTGGCTCACGGCCAATGGCGTGATGGCATTGCTGCCCGCGAACACGGCAAACGATGACGATATCGAAATCTATACCGATGAAACGCGCCGCCAGGTGGCCCTGACCTGGCACAACCTGCGCCAGCAAGGCGAGCGGCCCGTGGTGGACGGCGTGATGCGCCCGAACCGCTCGCTGGCCGATTTCATTGCGCCGAAAGATTCCGGCGTGGCCGACTATATCGGCCTGTTCGCGGTCACGGCGGGGCTGGGCGTGGAAGCGAAGGAAGCGCAGTTCCTGGCTGAGCATGACGATTACCGCGCGATCATGCTCAAGGCGCTGGCCGACCGCCTGGCCGAGGCCTTCGCCGAAGCGCTGCACGCGCGTGTGCGCCGCGACCTGTGGGGTTATGCGCCCGATGAAACGCTCGCGCCCGCGGCGCTGATTGCGGAAGCATACCGGGGCATTCGCCCGGCTCCAGGTTATCCGGCCTGCCCTGACCACCTGGTGCGCCGCGCGATGTTCGATTATCTGCAAGCGCACGAGATGGGCATCACCCTGACCGAATCATTGGCGATGCACCCTGCGGCGAGCGTGTCCGGTTTTTATCTTGCGCACCCCGACTGCGCGTATTTTTCCGTCGGCAAGATCGGCGAAGATCAGCTGCGCGATTACGCGCAGCGCTCAGCGCTTTCGGAGGAAGATGCGCGAAGGGCACTGGCGATGGCCCTGTAGGGGCGGGTTTCAAACCCGCCCTGGCCTTCCTACCCCTGCTGCGGCGCCGTATCGATAAACGACTGCCGCTGCGACAGCTTGTCGAAGTATTTCACCAGGTTCGGATAGAGTTCGCGCCAGTTCATGTCGGGCTGGCGATAATCGAGATAGCCCAGCGCGCAGCCTGCGGCCACATCCGCCAGCGTATAGGCATTGCCCGCGAACCAGGTTTTATCGCCAAGCTTTTTCGCCAGCGCCTGCACGCCGTCGCTGATCTTGCGCTGCTGGCGGTCAAGCCAGGCCTGGCTGCGCTGCTCGGGCGCATGCAGCAGGCACTCCTGGCGCACCAGCACCACCGCATCGGTGATGCCATCGGCCAGCGCCTCCAGGCAGCGCACGTCGGTGCGTTCACGCACGCCCGATGGAATCAGCCGCCCCACGGGCGACAGGGTATCCACATATTCGCAGATCACGCGCGAGTCGAAAATCGCGCGACCATCCTCCAGCACCAGGCAGGGAATCTTGCCCAGTGGATTGACTGTGTGGATCATCGCGTCAGCGCTCGAAACGTCATCCAGCACCAGGTGATAGTCCATTTTCTTTTCGGCAAACACAATGCGCACCTTGCGCACATAAGGGCTGCCGAGCATACCAATCAGTTTCATTTCATCTGCCTGCGTTGTCTGAAACCGGGCGAGTATATCTGTGTTGCACCGCTTTTGCTTTGTGAGCGTTTTGTTGCGCGCAGGCCGCCTGGGGAAATGGCGGCGGCGCTACAATGGCGCGATGATTGCCTCTTCGATCACTCCATCCCGTCATAACGCCGATCTTCCTGTGGCCGTTGACATCCCGGAGGGCCACGGCCCCGATGGCGGCGTGGCGCTGTATCGCGCGCGCCGCGAGCGCGTGCTGGCCATGATGCGCGAGCGCGGCGGCGGCGTGGCCATCGTGCCCACCGCGCACGAAGCCCTGCGCAACCGCAGCATGGAATACCCTTACAGGCACGACAGTTATTTCTATTACCTGACCGGCTTCACCGAACCGCAGGCGCTGCTCGTGCTGGACGCCAACGCCCGCGGCAACGCGCCCTCGTCGATGCTGTTCTGCCGTGAAAAAAATGCTGAACGCGAAACGTGGGAAGGCTTCCGCTTTGGCCCCGACGCAGCGCGCGAAGCCTTTGGTTTCGACGCGGCCCATGCAATAAGCCGGCTGGACAAACGCATGCCCGCGCTGCTGGCCAGGCGCGGCGCGCTGTATTACGCGCTGGGCGTTTCGCCCACGCTGGATGCGCAGGTGCGCGGCTGGCTTCACGCCGTGCGCGCGCAGGGCCGCAACGGCAGCCCTGCGCCGGGCGCTGCGTTCGATCTGCTGCCGCTGCTCGACGATATGCGGCTCATCAAGGACGAACACGAGCTGGCATTGATGCGCCGCGCCGCAAAAATTTCTGCGCTCGCGCATCGCCGCGCGATGGCCGCGTGCCGCCCCGGAATGCACGAATACGAACTCGAAGCGGAGCTGCTGTACACCTTCCGCAAACACGGCGCGCAGGCCCCTGCCTATAACTCGATCGTCGCCGCGGGCGCGAACGCGTGCGTATTGCACTATCCGGCAGGCAACGCAGTGATGCGCGATGGCGATCTGGTATTGATCGACGCCGCATGCGAACTGAACGGCTACGCCGCCGATATCACGCGCACGTTCCCCGCGAACGGGCGCTTTAGCGGGCCGCAGCGTGAGCTTTACGATATCGTGCTGGCATCACAACAAGCGGCCATCGATGCGATGCGCGCTGGCGTGGCTTACGACGCGCCGCATCAGGCCACCGTGCGCGTGCTCGCGCAGGGGCTGCTCGATACCGGCATCATCAGCAGGTCGAAGTTTTCATCGGTAGATGATGTGATCGCAGAGCAGGCCTACAAACGCTTTTACATGCACCAAACCGGCCACTGGCTGGGCATGGATGTGCACGATTGCGGCGCATACCGCGCAGGCAACCGCCAGTGGCGCGCGCTGCAACCCGGCATGACCCTGACGATCGAGCCTGGCCTTTACATACGCGCCGCAGACGATGTGCCCCAGCGTTACTGGAACACGGGCATCCGCATCGAGGACAACGCGATCATCACCTCCAGCGGCTGCGAACTGATCACCCGCGACGTGCCCGTCAACGCGGACGAGATCGAAAAATTGATGATTGATACATGAGCATGAATACGACTGACATGACTGATTACGACATCGCCATCATCGGCGCAGGCCCGGTTGGCCTGGCGCTGGCAGGGTGGCTTGCGCAGCGCAGCTCAACCCGGGCGCTGAAGGTCGCCCTGATCGACGCGGGCAAACCGCAGGCGGAAAACGCCAGCGCGGATCCGCGCGTGATCGCGCTGTCGCAGGGCAGCCGCCAGTTGATCGAAGCGCTCGGCTGGCCGCATGACGCCACGCCCATCGAACGCATTCATGTTTCGCAGCGTGGCCACTTTGGCCGCACCTTGATCAACCATGACGATTATGGTTTGCCCGCGCTGGGTTATGTCGCGCGTTACGGGTCGATCGTGAAGGCGCTCGCGGGCGCGGTCAGTCACTCGCAGGTGCACTGGCTGCACAGCACGCATGCGTTCGCGCCCGTCGCGGATGATGCTGGCGTGACGTTGCCCATCGGCGGCGCGAATGAAAACGCCCCCGGGCGAACCCTGCGCGCGCGCATCGTCGTGAACGCGGAAGGCGGGTTTTATCAGCGCGCGTCTGAATCGTCATCGCCCGCGCAAAAGCACACGCGCGATTACGGGCAGACGGCGATGATCGGTATCGTCACGGTCTCCGCGCCGCAGCCGCATGTCGCCTGGGAGTGCTTCACCTCGCAAGGCCCGATCGCGCTGTTGCCGATGGAGGAAGCGAACACCCCATCGATGCCCTTCGCATCCCAGCCGCATTCTGATGGCCGGTATGCGCTGGTCTGGTGCTGCGCGCCTGATGAAGCCGCGCGGCGCGAGCAGCTGTGCGACGCGGATTTTCTGGCGGAACTGAACGTTGCGTTTGGCGCGCGCATGGGCCGCTTCACCCATATCACGGGCCGCGCGGCGTTTCCGCTTGGCCTGAACGCCGCCAATGCGCTGGTGTCTGGCCACGGGCGCATCGCCGCGATCGGCAACGCGGCGCAGATGCTGCACCCCGTGTCGGGCCAGGGGATGAACCTCGGCCTGCGGGATGCCTGCTCGCTGGCCGCCGCGTTCGCGCAATATGGCGCCACGCCGCTTGCGCTGGCCAGCTTCGCGCGGCAACGCGCATTCGACCGCCGCGTGACGATCCGCGCAACGGATACCCTGGCGCGCATTTTCACCGTCGATATCGCGCCGCTCGCCACGCTGCGCGGGCTGGCCTTGACGGCGCTCGAACTCGCGCCGCCCCTGAAAACGGCGCTGGCGCGGCACATGATGTTCGGGCAGCGCGCGTGAGAGCGCGCCTGCCGTTAACGCTAAAATAGCCGCTGTTCGTTGTTTTTGTTTTTTGTTTTTTGTTTTTTTGTTTCCCAGCTTCCATGTTCACCCTCGGCCGCCACGTTCTGCGCAACACCCTGTTCGTCGCTCCGATGGCGGGCATCACGGACCGCCCGTTCCGCCAGCTGTGCAAGCGCCTGGGCGCAGGCTATGCCGTGTCGGAAATGCTCACGTCAAACGCGCAGCTGCGCCACAGCGCAAAAACGCTGCGCCGCGCAGACCATGCCGGCGAAACCGGCCCGATCGCCGTGCAGATCGCGGGCGCGGATCCGGCGATGATGGCCAGCGCCGCGCGTCACAACGTGGCCCATGGCGCGCAGGTCATCGATATCAACATGGGTTGCCCGGTCAAAAAAGTCTGCCAGGTCGCGGCAGGCTCCGCGTTGCTGCGCGATGAACCGCTGGTCGCGCGCATCATCGACGCTGTGGTGAATGCCGTTGGCATCGGCCCCGATGCCGTTCCCGTCACGCTGAAAATCCGCACCGGCTGGAACCATGAGCATCGCAATGCGCTGCGCATCGCGCATATCGCTGAGGATGCGGGCGTCTCCATGCTGACCATCCACGGGCGCACGCGCGATGATCTGTATCACGGCCAGGCGGAATACGACACGATTGCCGCCGTGAAAGCTGCGGTGCGCATCCCGATCGTCGCCAATGGCGATATCACTTCGCCGCAAAAGGCCCGCGATGTGCTGGCCGCAACGAACGCAGACGCCTTGATGATAGGCCGCGCCGCGCAGGGCCGCCCCTGGCTGTTTGGCGAGATCGCGCATTTCCTGGCCACGGGCGAGCTGTTGCCGCCGCCGCGCATCGACGCTATCCAGGCCATCGTCAACGAGCATCTGCAAGCGCACTATGCGTTTCACGACGATGAACTGACTGCCGTGCGCACCGCGCGCAAGCATCTGGGCTGGTACACTCGCGGCCTGCGCGATACGCACAGTTTCAGGCAGCAGATCAATACGCTGGATACGGCGCGCGGGCAGCTCGCCGCCGTGAATGCATTTTTCGATGCGCAGAAAGAATTTTCCTCGCATCCGGTTGACGTTGATACACACCCTTTTTCTCATCGGCTGGCAGCATGAGCAGGAACCATATCGAACAATGCGTGCGCGAAAGTTTGCGCGCCTATTTCCGTGATCTCGGCAATGCAACGCCGCACGATGTGTACGCAATGGTGCTTGCGTGCGTTGAAAAACCGCTGCTCGAAGCGGTGCTCGAACGGGCGAACGGCAACCAGTCGCTCGCCGCGGGGTATCTCGGCATCAACCGCAATACCTTGCGCAAGAAACTGCAACAGCATGATCTCCTGTGATCTCCCATGATCTCCCATCGCCATACATAGATTGATACCATGATTAAACAGGCACTCATTTCCGTTTCCGACAAGTCAGGCATCGTCGATTTTGCGAAGGCGCTCGCTGCGCTGAACGTCTCCATCCTGTCCACCGGCGGCACCGCGAAACTGCTCGCTGCCGCGGGCCTGAAAGTCACCGAGGTGGCCGACTACACCGGCTTCCCCGAAATGCTCGACGGGCGCGTGAAAACGCTGCATCCGAAAGTGCATGGCGGCATTCTCGCGCGCCGCGATCTTCCCGAGCATGTGGCCGCGCTCGAAAAGCACAACATTCCCACCATCGATCTGCTCGTGGTGAATCTGTATCCGTTCGTGCAGACCATCTCGAAAGATGACTGCACGCTGGAAGAAGCCATCGAGAACATCGACATCGGCGGCCCGACCATGCTGCGCTCGGCAGCCAAGAACCACCGCGATGTGACGGTGATCGTCGATCCCGCAGATTACGCGGGCGTGCTGGGCGAAATGCGCGCGCACAACAACACCGTCAGCTATGACACGAACTTCCGCCTGGCCACGAAAGTCTTCGCGCACACCGCGCAATACGATGGCGCGATCACCAACTACCTGACGAGCCTGGGCGCAGAGCGCCAGCACAGCGCGCGCAACCCGTGGCCCGAAACGCTGAATCTTGCGTTCGACAAGGTTCAGGATTTGCGCTATGGCGAAAATCCGCATCAGGGCGCAGCGTTTTACCGCGATATCGTCGTGCCCGACGGCGCGCTGGCCAACTATCGCCAGTTGCAGGGCAAGGCCCTGTCGTACAACAACATCGCCGATTCGGATGCGGCCTGGGAATGCGTGAAGACCTTCGATGCCTGCGCGTGCGTGATCATCAAGCATGCCAATCCGTGCGGCGTCGCCATTGCAGATAACGCGCACGATGCCTATGCAAAAGCCTTCCAGACGGACCCGACCTCCGCGTTCGGCGGCATCATCGCGTTCAACCGCGAAGTGGATGAAAGCGCTGCGCAGGCCGTGGCGAAGCAGTTCGTCGAAGTGCTGATCGCACCATCGTTTTCGGACAAGGCGCGCGCCGTGTTCGCTGCGAAACAGAATGTGCGGCTGCTTGAAATTCCATTGGGCCACGGCGCAAACCGGCAGGATTTCAGGCGCGTGGGCGGCGGCCTGCTGGTGCAGTCGCTGGACACGCACAATGTGCAGCAGCACGAATTGCGCGTGCTCACAAAGCGCCAGCCCACGCCGCAGGAAATGGCTGATCTGCTGTTCGCGTGGCGTGTGGCGAAGTTCGTGAAGTCCAACGCGATCGTGTTCTGCGCAAACGGCATGACGCTGGGCGTCGGCGCTGGGCAGATGAGCCGCGTGGATTCGGCGCGCATCGCCAGCATCAAGGCGCAGAACGCAGGGTTGACGCTCGCAGGGTCCGCCGTGGCCTCCGATGCGTTCTTCCCGTTCCGCGATGGTCTGGATGTGGTGGTCAACGCGGGCGCGACCTGTGTGATCCAGCCCGGCGGCTCGGTGCGCGACGATGAAGTGATTGCCGCTGCCGATGAACACGGCATTGCGATGGTCGTCACTGGCGTGCGGCATTTCCGGCATTGATGCCACAGTGAAAATCCTCGGCATCGACCCGGGCCTGCGCATGACCGGTTTTGGTCTTGTCGACCAGCAGGGCCAGCGGCTCGATTACATCGCCAGCGGTGTGATTCGCACGCCTGATGCCGATTTGCCCGCGCGGCTCGGCACGATTTTCGACGAGATTTCGACCTTGATCCGCGAGCACGCGCCCGATCAGGCGGCCATCGAAAAGGTGTTCGTCAACGTCAATCCGCAATCGACATTACTGCTGGGCCAGGCGCGTGGCGCGGCGATCTGCGCGCTGGTCGCGGGCGGCGTGCCCGTGGCCGAATACACGGCATTGCAGCTGAAAAAAGCCGTCGTTGGCTATGGTCACGCAACCAAGACGCAAATGCAGCAGATGGTTGTGCGCTTGCTGAACCTTCAGGGCACGCCTGGGCCGGATGCGGCGGATGCGCTGGGCATGGCGATCTGCCACGCGCATGGCGGCAGCGCGCTCGCCACGCTGGGCGGCATTGCGCCCGCGCTGGCGAAAAAGGGGCTGCGTGTGCGGCGCGGGCGGCTGGTGGGCTAATTAAACATCAGGCGAGCCGTCACAGCTATCGCAACTGGCGTTAAAAACAGCATGATGACACCATCCATAGCCACGGTTAATGGCGTGAGGAGCACTAAAGCCTTTCTCGCTCCTGTTGCTGGCACCTGCTCCCTGACCTTGACCGTGTAAGACTGATTCAGCTGCGTTGCGCGAACAGGCATGTTAAAGCCCTGGGCGCTGTAGCGAATGCCTTGCAGACTCAGGCCCCCATGGAAATGGCCATTGGTTGTACCTGGGAAACCCAATGCCCAGGCCTGTTTCTCTTCACCCAGGTCAAGATTGTTTGCATCCAGGTTAATGGTGCCTGTCACTCTTTCATCCAGACCTATATCAAAGCCACTCACCGTGGCCGTCATTTTCTTGTGCAACGGCGAATTCAGCAACGCCATCAGGTGGTTCGGCGCGTCAAAGATATAGTGATACTTCGGGCCGATGAAAACGAGATGCTTTCCATCCGCCGAAAAAAGAATCTGGTTAACCGTTTCGGTGTAATTACGGTATCCTGGGCTATTGATACTGTTGTAAAGCGCAGGAGTCACGACACACCCCGTCGTACTGCCCAGCAACACAGCCGCGGAAGAAAAAATAAACAGTCTGCGATTCATTTTTCACCTCTCCTGTCAGAAACCGTTCGCTCATTCACCTTCCATGATCGACAACATCCATAGGACAGATACGAAAAAAGTATAGCACCGCGCCAGCTCTCCCCCACTGCGCTACACTTGCGCCACCTTTCTTTTTTTGAACTCTCGTCATGATCGGTCGTATCGCTGGCGTTCTGCTGGAAAAAAATCCCCCCCACCTGCTCGTCGATTGCCATGGCGTGGGCTACGAGGTGGATGTGCCCATGAGCACGTTCTACAACCTGCCCGCCGTGGGTGAAAAAATCGTGCTGCTCACGCAGATGATCGTGCGTGAAGATGCGCAGCTGCTGTATGGTTTCGGTATGCCCCAGGAACGCGCAACGTTCCGCGAGCTGCTGAAAATCAGCGGCGTGGGCGCGCGCATGGCGCTGGCCGTGCTGTCGGGCATGAACACGCAGGAGCTTGCGCAGGCCGTCACCCTGCAGGACGCAGCACGCCTGACGCGCATTCCAGGCATCGGCAAAAAAACCGCCGAGCGGCTGCTGCTCGAACTCAAGGGCAAGCTTGGCGCCAATATGGGCACAGCGCCTGGCGTGGCATCCGCCTCCGATGCCACCACCGATGTGCTCAATGCATTGCTTGCGCTGGGTTATTCGGAGAAGGAAGCGCTGCTTGCGCTGAAAGCTGTGCCATCGGATACGGGCGTCTCCGAAGGCATCAGGCTTGCGCTGAAGGCGTTGTCGAAGGGATAACGGATAAAAAAACGGGGATAACCCAAAAAGCAAAACACCCCTGCATCCAGGATGCAGGGGTGTTTTTGGGATAGGGAGCCTGACGGTTACCTACTTTCACACGGGTAATCCGCACTATCATCGGCG
>Ga0209738_10000144_pt1 | contig 16162 bp, 14 predicted proteins | sample TergutNc150P5_FD_187289 | JGI IMG/M metagenome (GOLD analysis project Ga0209738, IMG submission 187289) | Nasutitermes corniger P5 segment gut microbial community from laboratory colony in Florida, USA - Nc150 P5 (SPAdes) (version 2) | ecosystem: Host-associated > Arthropoda: Insects >...
GTTATTACTCAGCCCCATTACATATAAATGTCTTCTCAAGGTGTTATGTTCAGTGAGCAGGACAATAACAACCCTGGATTGTGTCCTGTTAAACGACAGAAATCTGGTATTAAAGAGTTGGACTAGGGCCCAAAATCTTCTTTTGAGCCTGTCTGTGATTACTGATAAGATTCCTCCAGATTACCATATGCTGGTTATCTACCCAGGATTGGATCTTTTTCCTTATATTCTTCTTTCATAGTAGTAGTCGTAGTTTTTGCGCTTAGCTATTTCAGGCTAAAAACTTCCGCCTCTGCCAAACATGGCATCATCTTTATCGGTGCGCGATTGGTCTTCCAGCGGATATTCTTTCCGCAAGGGAAAATAATCCATTTCTTCCGCATTCATAATGCGCTTTAAATTAGGATGATTGACAAAATTTACGCCGAAAAAGTCGTATGCTTCGCGCTCTTGCCAATTGGCAGATTCGTACAAAGCGGTTGCCGACTCAATATCCGGTTTTTCAATGTCCAAAAAGCATTTAAAACGCAAGCGGATATTGTCCGCCAAATTGTGTAAATGATATACCACTGCTAATTCGCGCCCTTTATCGTTGGGATAATGCACCGCTGTAACATCGGTAAGAAAACGGAATCTCAAATCTTCCTCATCATACAAAAACCGCATCACGGCAATATTGTTATTTGCCGGCGTTTCAAAACTCAGCATTCCGTATGTTTCTTCAAAATTAGAAACATTATCACCGAATTTTTCAATGAGTTTTTGTTGAATATTTTCGTTTGTCATAGTTCTGATTATTGAATACCGTAGCTATTCATCAATTCCTTGTAATATTCGCTGTTTCTGCGCCGCAAGCCTTCTTTTCCTACCAAATCCTGAATGCGCATGAAACCGTCCAAATAAGCTTCTGGTCTCGGCGGGCAGCCGGGTACATATACATCTACCGGAATAATTTGGTCAATACCCTGCAAAACGGAATACGTATCGAATATGCCGCCGGAACAAGCGCAAGCGCCTACTGCCATTACCCAGCGAGGTTCCGCCATTTGCAGATATACCTGATGGATAATCGGCGCCATTTTTTTGGCAATGGTGCCTGTTACAATCAGCAAATCGCACTGGCGCGGCGTAAAAGCCATGCGCTCCGATCCGAAGCGCGACCAATCGTAGGTTGCAGCTTGCGCTGCCATAAATTCTATACTGCAACAAGCAGTTGAAAACGGCAGGGGCCACAACGAATATTTTCTGCCTAAACCTACAATGCTTTCGAGCTTGGTGGCATAATAATTTTCGCCGCCCACGCCGGCAGGCATTTCGGATAGTGCAATATTATCTTCTATATCTGTTTTTTTCGGATGGATATTAAATCGTACGGGACGTGCCATTATTTCTTTATTTTGCAACGCAAAGTTAGAGAATATTTACGATATGGTTTGCCGTTTTTCATTTTTTTATTTACCTTTGCTGCCCTAAAAATTATTTTTTAAATCATACGGCAAAATCCGTATAGCCTAAACAAAATTCATTTTATGAAGAAAGGTATCCATCCGGAAAGTTATCGCCTTGTTGTGTTTAAAGATATGAGCAACGGGGTAGAATTTTTATCTCGTTCCACAGCGCGCTCCAGCGAAACAACGGTTTTTGAGGGCGTTGAGTATCCTGTTATTAAGTTGGAAATTTCCAACACATCGCACCCTTTTTATACGGGTAAAAATGTGCTGGTTGATACAGCCGGGCGTATAGATAAATTTAATAAGCGCTACGCAAAAAAGAAGTAACACACATCTTTTTTTGATAAAGAAAAGCCCCACATTTTATTGGAATGCGGGGCTTTTTCTACTTTCACCAACTGTATTTTCTTTTATCTGTGTTTGCTTCTGCTTTTTTGTTGTTTTTTATAGTTCGCATTGCCGGGATTTTGGTAATAAGCGGGATCTTTACTATCGCGAATTACGGATTGCGAACGTTGCCCTTTGTATCTTCCGTATTGCGCAACATCTTGCGAATTGGTCAAATACGGGTTAGTGCGATTTACAACCACTTTATACATATTATATAAGTTGTATTGAGAATATCTCGACGGTAATTTTTTAGCCGATACCCATCTGCGATTTTTGGTAGATTGGTAAAAAAACACACCTCTTGCAACATCGTAATAGCAATTAATATCCGGCAAATAGTAGTACTGTACATAGTTGTAGCCCGTAGGTCCCCAAGCAGGTTGCGTGTTGATATTGATGCTTACTCCTACTTGCGCAGACGCTTTTTGCTGAAAAGATAAACTGCCGACAAGAATAAAAGTTGCTAATAATACTTTTTTCATTTTTGTGATTTTTAAAATTAAAAAAATTGATTTTAATAATGGAGTCAAAATTAGCATCTAAGTTAATTTTCATACGGTAAAAAGCGTTATTTTTTCGGTAAAAAAGAAAATAAGGGAAATAAACTCCAAAATTACATCTTCTGTTTTCAATTGCTCCTCGATTTTTAAAAAATAGAAAAAAATTTTGAATAAAGGGCATTTTGGCTAAAATATAGCAATAAAAAGCTAAAAAAGTATTAGAAAGGATGCCTTATTCGGCGATAGCTTTGCCTCAAACTTATAAATGATGATTAGTAAGAAAATTTATCAAACAGCGATGCTTGTCTTTTGCTTACTGCTCACGGGTTTTACCTATGCGCAGCGTACCGTTACCGGTACGGTAAAAGACGAGAACAATCAACCGTTGAGTATGGTAGTCGTTGCCGAAGTAGGAGGTAATCACCATGCTTTTACGGACGAAGAGGGTAATTTTAGCATTACCGTTTCCGACAATGCCCAATCGTTGCGCTTTTCCTATACCGGAAAGAGAGACCAAACGGTTGCCATTGGCAGTGGGCATATGGATATAACCATGATTGCTACCGATTCCCATTTGAACGATGTGGTCGTAATCGGTTATGGTACGCAGAAGAGAGGAGATATAAACAGTTCTGTTGCGTCTATTTCCGCAAAAGATATTGCGAATATTCCGCAATCCACTGTTGACCAGCAAATGCAGGGTAAAATTGCCGGTGTAACGGTTACCAACAACTCAGGTGCGCCCGGCGCTGCCGTATCTGTGAATGTGCGCGGTATTACTTCTTTTTCGGGAACGCAGCCTTTGTATGTGATAGACGGCGTGGTTATTGACGGTAATGCCAGCGCAGCGGCAAATAGTAATCAACTTAACGGACTTTCCCCGACTCCTCAAGAAGCTACATACAGCGTTTTAGGTAGTTTGAATCCTGATGATATTGCTTCTATTGATGTATTGAAAGATGCTTCCGCTACCGCTATTTACGGTAGTCGTGGTGCTAATGGCGTCATTATCATTACCACTAAAAGAGGCAGAGTTGGCACAGGAAGATTGGGTTATGATGGTTTTTGGGGAGAGCAGACACAGGGAAAGTTTATGAAAATGATGAACCTTCCGCAATATGCCTCTTTCCAGAATACGCTTGCAAGTTTATTCAATATGTCTCCCAGACTCGAATTTGCAAATCCGGGAGCTTTGGGTCCAGGTACAAATTGGCAAGATGCCATTTTCAGAAATGCGCCCGAACAAAGCCATACCATCAGTTTTTCGGGAGCTAATGAAAATACCAATTATTATGTTTCCGGCGGCTATTTTCAGCAAGATGGTACGGTGATAGCCTCTAATTATAATCGTTTTTCATTTCATGCATCCCTTAATTCCCAATTAAAATCATGGTTGAAAGTAGGAACCAATATTTCAGCCAATCAAAACAAAACTAATGTAGGGTTGGGAAATCAATATGGTATTATTTATAATGCATTATTGCAGTCTCCTGATGCTGCCGTATATAATGCAGACGGTAGTTTTGCTGGTCCGGTAGTGGTAAATGGGACAATAGAGGGACGTCAAAATCCTATTCAACAGGCATTGACTATTACCAACTATTTAATAAAACAGAATGTGCAGGGTAATATGTATGCAGATGTTACTTTTATTAAAGGATTGACATTGCACTCGGAAGTGGATGGAAACTTTAATTGGGGGCAAGCAAAAATATTTAATCCCACTTATGCATATGGTGCGGAAGGATCGCCTATCGCATATGAAAATGATGTTGCTGAATTGCTCGAAAATAATAATTTTGATAATTATTGGAACTGGCAGGAGTATTTGAATTATAACCACACTTTCGGCACCAAACATAATTTGTCAGTAATGCTGGGGCGCGAAGTATGGCAATCCACTTACGGAGGGATTATAGCAACTAACAGTAATTTTATTTCCGGCAATACCATTCAAACATTGAATATGGGAGATCAATCTGCTACTGTTTTAAATCCTGATGGTAGTATTGCAGATCAAAATACGGATCATTTGGATGAACCGAAAGGAAGCAATTCTATGGAATCCTATTTTGCTCGTATTAGTTATACGTATGACAATAAGTACAGTATTACGGCAACCGACCGTAGAGACCGTTCCGATAGGTTTGTACCGGGTCGCCAGATAGGTTATTTTCCCGGCGTGTCCGCTTCATGGAAAATAACAGGCGAACCTTGGATGAAATCTGTTGAGCATATTCTTAGCAATCTTAAACTCAGAGCAGGTTGGGGTACTACGGGTAATGCTAATGTTCCGCAATATGCTTACGGTTCGACGCTTAAAGCAGTAGCCACCGGATCAGGTACAGGTTATATTTTTAATAATTTTTCTAATCCAGATCTTACTTGGGAAACGGCTATACAAACCAATATCGGTCTTGATTTCGGTTTGATAAACGACCGTATTACGGGTAGTATAGATTGGTATAGCAAAACTTCTAAGAACTTTTTGTTCCAGCAGCCCTTGCCGGCATTTATCGGTGGAGCTACTGCCGAATATTCCAGCAATGCCGTAATAGCATCACCTTGGGTAAATGCCGGTAAGTTGAGCAATAAAGGTATTGATATCAGCATTACCGGTCATGAATTTCAAAACAAGAATTTCTCCTGGACGACTACCGTAGTATTCTCTCATTACAGCAATAAAATAGTATCGTTGAATGGCGCTCCTCAAATTATCGGGTATGTATCTACCGGATTTGGACCTACTATTCCGGCTACTTATTCACAAGTGGGAGGTCCTGTGGGCGAATTTTATGGTTATAAAGTAAAGGGTATAATAAAATCGGAAGCCCAATTGCAAAATTTGGCAGTACATCCGCAAAATGTAACCGGGTCGCCAGAATCAATCAGCAGCGATAGAACATTAGGTAATGCAATTTATATGGGCGATATTGAATATTATGGTAATAATAACGGCGCGCCCAATACACAATATGCTTTGGGCAACCCTAATCCTACCTTTACGTACAGTATTAGCAATACCTTTACGTGGAAGAATTGGGATTTATCCATATTCTTAAACGGTTCTTATGGTGGTAAGATATTTAATGCGGTTTCGTTGCAAACAATGGGTATGTATGCCTTGTACATGAATCAGCGTGTTGAGGCAGCTAATTTTTGGACGCCGGAAAATCCGAATTCCAATATTCCTACGCCGAGAGCAAGTTTTGGTAATAATAATCTCGTAATGTCCGACCGGTTTTTGGAAAGCGGTTCCTATTTAAGGATACAGAACGTGCGCATAGGCTATACGCTACCTGCTAATTGGGCAAAGAAAGTGTTTATGAGTTCTTTGAATGCCTATGTAAGCGGGCAGAATATATATACCTTTACCAAATACAGTGGTTTGGATCCCGAAGTCGGAGCGCTTAATCAAGATCCTACTCTGCAAAATATAGATTATGGCAGATATCCTTCGCCGCGTGTCATAACGGTAGGTTTAAATGCACAGTTTTAGAACAATAATTTAAATTAAAAATAATTATGAAATTAAGAATTAAAAATTTAATCGGCATTGCTTTAATCGCAAGTGCGTTGGCAACAACCGGTTGCAGCAAAGATTTTTTTAACCGACCGCCGGAAAATACGGTTTCCGTAGGTCAGTTTTACCAAACGACTGAGCAAATTCAAGCGGGCACAAACGTCTTATATTCGGCGCCATGGTTTGGATTGAATGGTAAAGCTTTTTTAGCCATTGGCGATTTGCAAAGCGGCAATGCTGTTTCTTTTCCGGGTACAGATGGTACATTTTCTGCTTTTGGTACCTTTTCGCAAGGTAATGCTACTCCGGCAATTCAAAGTGCATGGAATTCGCTTTTCACGGTAGTTGCCCAGTGTAATGCCTTGTTATCCAATCTTGCATCAGCATCAATTCCGGCTTCGGTACCACAAAGTGTAGTGAATGATGCTTTGGGCGAGGCTCATTTAATGCGGGCGGCTGCATACTTTTATTTGGTAAGGCTCTGGGGAAATGTGCCTATTGTTACGAATCCTTTGGATATTATAGACACATTTTCAACGGTACGAACCAATCCGGTTACAGATGTGTACAAGTTCATTATTAATGATTTGAAATTTGCGGAGGCAAATTGCACGCCCAATGTGGCAGCTACGGGGCATGGTTCCAGCGGTACGGCTTCGGGAATGTTGGCAAAAGTGTATCTGTATATGCAGAATTATGATAGTGCCAAATATTATGCCGAAAAAGTTATCAATAGTGGTGAATTTAAGTTAGTACCGGGTACAGGCGGTACTGTAAATTATAACAATATGTTTGAGCAGCAAGGGAATAACTGTTCGGAATCAATGCTGGCGTTACAGTGGAGCGGTGCCGGAGGATATGGCTTTGGCAATCAAATTCAATCGGTAATTGCATTAAATACCGCACTTACAGGTACCGGTGATGGTTGGGCAGAATTGGGTCCAAGTTTTGACTTACAGGATGCTTATAATGCCAATGGTGATATTATTCGCCGTCATGGTACTATAATGGTACGAGGCGATTTTTATTCGGAATTAATGAGATCAAACGGTGGATATACCGTTCCGGCAGACGCGAATGCGCAGGGATCTCATGCGGCATTGAAAAAATATGTCGTAGGTTCGCCAACCGACGGTAACGGAGGATATAAAATGCAAGCGGCAAATAATAATACCTATCTGCTTCGTTATGCAGACATGTATTTAATAGCGGCAGAAGCAAGGTTGGCAATACAGCATAACATTGCGGTAGGTACGGGAATTGATACGAATTATACCTGCAATGATCCTGTTGCTGTAAATGAGATTAATGCCATTCGCCAAAGAGCAGATGTCGTTTCTTTTACGGATAATTTTAGTTATAAACAATTACTGAACGAGCGGAGACTGGAATTTGCTATTGAAGGTGAGTACTGGTACGATTTGCAGCGGATTGATGGATTTAATGTCTCTCATCATCCTACTGCTATCAAAATAATATCTTCACAAAATAGAGCGCAAGATGGAGATAATACAGCTACTACGGAGGCAGACCTTACGCCTTCATATGTAAAGCCTACGGACGCTAACTTTTTATTGCCCATTCCGTCATCGGAAACGGCGATAGATCCTGCATTGTTGCAGCCGCCGGTGCCTTACGATTTTTCTAATAATAACTAAATAAATAAAAATAATTATGGAAATGAGTTTTTTAAATATAAAAAGGATGTGCGCAATAGTGGGAAGCGTAGCTATTATTGCTTTTGCTTCTTGCAGAAAGTATGACAGTCTCGGATATACTCCGGGTAAAGCTGCGCCTACCATTACTTCCGTATATACTGCATACCAGACACTGATTAATAAGGATTCCGTACGGGCTATTCAAACGTATGACGCTTCCGGTAATCTGGTTACGACATATGATACGGTTGGTGTTGTGAACCATCAGGTAGCCATAGATACGGCAACAACCGAAGGTAACTACGGTGATTATTATGTGATTCATGGTACTAATTTAGGATTAGTTACGGATGTATATTTTAATAACAAATCTGCTTATTTCAATCGGGCTTTGTGTAGTGATCAAACCATTCTTGTACAAATACCTACCGGTACGCCTTATAGAAAACCCTTAGCCATAGATTCGGTTACAGTGGTGAGTCAATATGGTAAAGCAAGTTATCATTTTGTAGTATTACCTCCTCCACCGGATGTTACTACTCCTTCTGATTACGATTTCTTGGCTGGGAATATAGACACATTGCACGGAGTAGCGTTTGATAGTGTTAAGGCAGTATGGATACAGGGAGTTTCAACTTCTGCCTCTTCCAAGGGTATAACAAATTCGGTACAGCTTGTATCGATTTTAGATGATACTACGATGGTGGTTAAATTTCCTGAAACATCGCTTACACAGGGCAATCTGGTATTTGCTTATACTCAATTGAATCAAACGAGCGGACCTCCTGATACAACAATGCCTACAAATTCTTCTGTTGTTTTTAATAATATTAATGGAGCTTATCAAATTTTTATAGATGATTTACAAAATGGCTGGGGTAGCTGGTCGTGGGATGCTGCGGGAGTAACTACTGATGTCGTTAAAAGCGGTGCTGCTTCTTTTTCTATGACATTTACAGGCGGAGGTTGGAAAGTAGATGGATTCAGGAATGGTGGCGGTACGGATGCCGAAGGACTTTCTTATTCTACAAATTGGCAATATCTTTCCTTCTGGGTAAAAGGTGGCAGTGCGACAGAAACCTTATATATACAGTGGGGTAATGCGGGGCTTGGTCAGAATGCAGTCAATCCGATTACCGTTCAACCAAATACATGGCAGTTCTTTAAAATACCTTTTTCCTCTTTGAATTGGAATAATGGAAGTTCACCATGGAGCGCAAACAGTTCATCTCTATTGAACACAGTAGGATTCTTTATGAAGAGTAATTCGGTGAATGAAGTTTTATATTTTGATAATATCATGCTAATACAATAAATCTAACATTAGCAACTTCGATTGCTTGGCTGTTCAATAAAACAAAGGAGCTATATCTTATGATGTAGCTCCTTTCTTATAAAGCGTTCCTTTTAAGATTTCTATTTCACCTCTTGCATTTTTACGAGGCGATTATAAATACCGTTTTCGATTTTCAATAAATCTTCGTGGGTGCCGTGTTCTGCAATTTCGCCGTTGTTTAAAACAATAATTTCATCGGCATTTCGCACGGTGGATAAACGATGCGCAATCACCAGCGAAGTACGGTTTTCCATCATTCTGTCAATAGCGTCTTGCACCAAATGTTCGCTCTCTGTGTCGAGCGAAGAAGTCGCTTCATCCAAAATCAGTATCGGCGGATTTTTCAATACGGCGCGCGCAATGGTAAGGCGTTGCTTTTCGCCGCCGCTGAGTTTGTTGCCTCTATCGCCGATGTTGGTTTCAAATTTTTTTTCTTTTTGTTCTATAAAAGTATAAGCATTTGCAATTTTTGCCGCCATTTCAATTTGTGCATTGGTCGCATCATTTTTACCCAGCGCAATGTTATGGGTAATGGAATCGTTGAACAAAATAGGCTCTTGCGTTACAATGCTTATTTGTCCGCGCAATGATTGCAAGGAATAATTTTTGATGTTGATACCATCAATCAGCAATTCGCCGGAACTCACGTCGTGAAAGCGCGGCAGCAAATCTGCCAATGTGCTTTTACCCGCTCCGCTGCTGCCGACAAGCGCTACGGTTTTGCCTTTCGGAATAGATAGATTGATATTTTTCAAAATAGTTTTTCCATCGGCATAACTGAAACTTACATTTTTAAATTCAATTTGATGTTGAAAATTCAATTCTTTGGTTCCCGCATTTTCAATCACGACGGGCGTTGCCAAAAATTCTTCGATACGGTCAATTGCCGCGCCACCGCGCTGCATATTAAAGAATGAGGTGGATAAACTTTTCGCCGGCTCAATGATAATGGCAAACATGGCAATGTACGAAAGTAAATCGCCGCCGGAAAGCGTTTGATATTTAATCGTAAGCAAACCGCCGAAAAACAAAATTGCCGACAACACCGTAACGCCCAGCACTTCGGTAAGCGGCGAAGCCATATCGCGCCGCCGCGCCATTTTATTGCGAATAATGAACAGGTTATTGTTGATGCTCGAAAATTTTTTATACATTAATTTTTCGGCAAGAAAAGCTTTTATAATTCTCATGCCAATCAATGTTTCATCCAGAATAGACAGCGCAAGGCTTAATTCTTCGGACATTGCTTTGGATTGTTTTTTCAGCAATCTGCTTACGCGCCCGATAATAAATGCCGTCAAAGGCAGTAAAATCAACAATCCCAGCGAAAGCGCCGGTGAAATAATAATCATCGTGATTAAATAACCCAATATGGTCAAAGGATCTTTTATCAATCCTTCCAACGTGCTGACAACGGAGTTGTCCACTTCGGCAATATCATTCGTCATGCGCGAAATAATATCGCCTTTTTTTTGTTCGGTAAAAAATCCGATGGGCAACTGCAAAGCCTTTACGTACATGTCGTTTCGCAAGTGTTTTACAATGGAACTGCGAATGGGCGCCGATAATAAATTGGAAACATACAGGCAAATATTTTTGAGTAAAATAGCGATGATAATGATGCCGCAAACCGCCGCCAATGCATACAGTTTGCCGTAAGTATCCATCATGTAATTTAAATAATCGGAAATAATTTTACCGACGGCTTTTGATTTGATTAGATTTTTTGTATTGCTATCGTTGTTTACAATCAGCGATACAAACGGCGCCAACATGCCGAGCGATATAATTCCGAACAATGTTCCTAAAATGGTGGAAACCGCATAGACAACAAGTCGGGCTTTATATAAACCAAGGTATCGAAATATTCTTCGAAATTTCTTCATCATTCAAAATTAGAAATAGGTTGGCAAAAGTAACTAAATTTACAGCGTACAAAATATTAAGATTATGGAAGAAGGAAAAAGGCAAAGACAAGTTGCCGGCATTATTAAAGAAGAAATCAACCAGATTTTTCAACGTTTGGGATTGAGCATGATAGGCGGCGGAATGGTATCCATATCCGATGTAAAGGTTACGCCCGATTTGCTGGAAGCAAGGATATACCTGAGTTTCTTTCAAGTGCAAGACAATGCCGCCGCTCTGAAACTGATAGAACAAAAGGCGTGGGAAATAAAAAAGCATTTATCCGAAAAATTGAAGCATCACTTGCGTAGAATTCCCGTCATCCGCTATTATGCCGATGATACGCTGGATCATGTTTTCCATATGGAAGAGTTGTTTAAAAAAATAAATGAGGAGTCGGAGAAAGAATTTTAAAAAAGAAAATTTAATTTTGAAATTATGCAAGCAGTAATAAACATAGGTTTTGATGAATTGGTTCAATTAGCAAAAAAATTGCCGAAGAAGCAATGGATGGAATTGAAAAAAGAAGTTGAAGAAAAAAAAGTAATTGATGAAAGTAAAGAGAGAAAGGCATATCGAGATTTTTTGCTTAGCGGACCTGTATTTTCGAAACAACAACTAAAAGCAATTGCAGAAACAAGAAAAAAAATGAATGAATGGAGAACAAAATGATTTTAGTTGATACTTCTGTTCTGATTGATTTTTTTCGTAAAACAGATAAAGATAATTCTGTGTGGATAAAGTTATATGATAAGGGATATGACTTTTCTATTTCGTCTATTACTTATTATGAAATATATTCAGGTGCTGCCATACAGCAAATTCCATTTTGGCAGTCGGTATTGATTAAAATGCAAGTATTGAACTTTGATAAAGTAGCTGCGCAAATTGCTGCTGCCGTTAATGACGAACTTAAACGAAAACGTAAACAAATTGATATTGCTGACTTGTTTATAGCTGCAACCGCATTATCAAACAATTTGCCGCTTGCGACATTGAATCGTAAACATTTTGAACGAATTGACAAATTACCTATTGTAGAATTATAAAATGACTTTTCTTTTTGCATGGCGATATTTTAAGGCGAAAAAATCTACCAATGTCATCAACATCATTGCGTGGATAAGTATGGTTGCCATAGCGGTGGGTTCCGCAGCGCTTATTCTGGTGCTGAGTGTTTTCAATGGTTTCGAAGGATTGGTAAAATCCATGTACAAAGATTTTTATGCCGATATGCGCATATCTGCTGCGCACGGAAAGTACATTCAACCAAACGCTACGCAGTTGCAGCAATTACGACAAGTAAGTTCTATCGAAAATTACGGTTTTACAATTGAAGAAAAAGCATTGCTGGTAAACGGCGACAATCAATCCATCGTTTATTTAAAAGGTGTGGACAGCAATTACGGCAAAATTATTGCTTTGCAAAAACACATTATTGATAGCGGCAAATATAATTTAGGCACGGAAGATTCGCCGTCTATCGTGTTGGGCATGGGCGTAGCCAATACCATTGGCGCTAATCCCATTATTAGCGAGCCTTTGACGCTGTTTTTTCCTAATAAAAACAGTACTGATTTTTCCGATGTACAAAATGCTACTTATTCGTACAATGTAGAGGAGGCGGGCATCTTCGTTATTCAAGAAGATTTTGACAGTAAATATGCTTTTACAAATATTGACTTTTTGCGGTACATGATTGATTTGCCGGATAGCGAATACACGGCAATTGATATTTCCGCGAAACCAAATGCAGATATTAAATCGCTGCAAAACCAATTGGCATCCATATTTGGGAAGAATTGTATTGTGCAAACGCGCTTTGAGCAAAATCAAAATTTGTTCAATATCATGCAAATGGAAAAATGGATTATCTATATTATTTTGTCTATTATCCTTGTCATTGCAGCGTTTAACATGGTAGGCGCACTGACGATGCTGGTGTTGGAAAAACACAAAGACATTGCTGTGTTGAAGGCGTTGGGCGCGCATAATGGTTTTGTACAAAAAATATTTTTAAGCGAAGGATGCCTGTTAGCCGCCATTGGCGGAGCTTTCGGCATGTTGATTGCTTTTATTATTTGCTTAATTCAACAAAAATTTCACCTGATAAAATTGGGCGGAGCATCCTTTGTAGTGGACTATTATCCGGTAACCATGCGTATTACAGACTTTATAATGGTATGCGTAACCATATTTGCAGTAGCTGTTTTAGCTTCGTGGATTCCAGCGCGCAGCGCGGCTTTGAAAGAATTTTCGTTGAAAGGAAACGATTAAAAAATCGTTTCCAATTGCTTTAAATTCGTAATTTCAAAAGTAGGTTTTACATCGGTTTTAATGTTTGGATAATTGGCGAAAACCGTGTCTAATCCTGCGTTTTGCGCACCTTTAATATCTGTTTCCACATTGTCGCCAATCATAATGCTGTGTTCGATTTTTGCATTTGCTTTGTTCAATGCATATTCAAAAATTTCTTTGTTGGGTTTTAAACTTCCACTTGCTTCGGAAGTAATCAAATGTTCGAAAAAGCCCGCCATTCCTGCATTTTGTACTTTATTTTTTTGCACGTAATTAAATCCGTTGGTGATAAGGTGTAAATGATAATTTTTATTTTTTAAATAATGCAAAATCTCAAACGTGTAAGGAAAAACTTTTTTTCTCAGAGGTAATAACTCCAAAAATTCTACGCTTATTTTTTTTGCCAAAGGCTTATCGGCAATTTTAAAATCAAGCATAGTCAGCCACATTCTTTTCCATTTCAATTCGTCTTGTTTTATAAAACCCTTGCTGTATCTATCCCACAGGCGACGATTGTGAAAGGTATATCTTTCATAAAAAATTTCATAATCATCCATACCCTTTTCAAATAATTTATTTTCATTGAAACACTCATGCAGCGCGTCTTTTGCATTAGTTTCAAAATCCCAAAGCGTATGGTCAAGGTCGAAAAATAGATGCTCATATTGTTTCATCGCGCAAATGTAAAATTCTTCTTGCAGCTTTTACAAATTCAGCGTATAGTTTGTACTTCTTCCTGCAAGGTTTTGTTGTAAAATATCAAGTTCAACGAGTTCTTGCAAATCGCGAGTGGCGGTGGCTTTGGTTGTTTTTGCAATTGAAATGTATTTTTTTGCCGTCATTCCACCCTCAAAACCATCTTTGCCCGCATCAAGCATTCGGTTGATTATTTTGATTTGTCGTTTGTTCATCAGTGTTTTATGTTGGTCAAAAAACTGCGCCTTTTTAATAGAAAAATCTAAAATTTCCAAAGTATTTTTCTGTGCATCAATAAGCAGTTGCGAGAAATAGCGTAACCAATTATTAATTTCTAAAGTGGTTTGCGCTTTTTTCAATTCGGCATAATACTTATTTTTATTTTTTTCTATTGTTTGCGAAACGCTTATTATAATTGGTTTTTCAAGTGATTCGGATAAACATTTTTCTATTAATGCTCTGCCTATTCTGCCGTTGCCGTCTTCAAACGGATGAATACTTTCAAAGTAAATATGCGAAATGGCTGTTTTTACAATAGCTTTTTGGATGCTGTTTTTTATTTTAAAACCATTATACCACTTTATAAAGTTTTTCATTTCTTGCGGCACGTTGGCAGACGGCGGAGCTTCAAAATGTACTTTTCCTTTACCTATTGCACTCGAAATGATTTGCATAAGCTCTTTACCTGTCCGGTAAATGCCTGCATTAATATACTTTGAATTTGAAAATAGCATTGCATGCCACTGCTTTATTTGCTTTTCGGTAAGTTTTGCTTGAAAATTATTTTGCACATCCAACATTAGCAAAACAATGTTTTCCGCCCGTTTGTCTTTTATATTTTTTGCAACTGTTGCAAAACCAAGTTTTTTTAAGAATGAGGAGCGAACATCTTCTCTTGACAGCATTTCGCCTTCAATGGCTGAAGTTTTTATTGCTTCGGAAATCATGATGTCAAGAATTTCATTTTGTTGTCTTACAGAATTAAATGTTTTGAATGTTCCTGATATTTCACCGGAAAGTTCTGCAAATTTTAATGCGTTAGCGCTTATCATTTCCTCATCATAAATAAATGCCGCCCACTTTTTAAATTGCCAATTGTACATATTTTGAGCCGTTTAATTAAATTATTTGGCTCAAATATACAATTTTTTTGAGCCAATTAAAAATACTTTTCGACTCAAAATACTTTTTCCGCATTGAATATGCTTGACGTTGTCCATTTGGCAATCAACTCTTCTTTTGATATAGGTTCTATCTTTTTTTCAGATTGAGAAGGTAAAAATCTTCTTTAATCCTTTCCGAATTATCATTTACCTTAGCGCAACAACATTTTCGGTAATGCATATTTTTTCGCAATTCTTATTTGTTTTAGTATTGTTGTTGGCAATTTTTTTGTTTACAAAAAAATGCCAATCCATTCGCCGCAACATTCTTTTAGGTAGGGACGAAGACATCTCCGACCAAAAAGCAACACGGTGGAAAAACATGATTTTATTGTCAATCGGGCAGAAAAAAATGTTTCGCAATCCGTTGGCTGCGGTGCTGCATGTCTTTGTTTATGCCGGTTTCATCATTGTCAATATCGAATTGATAGAAATTATTTTGGATGGTATTTTGGGCTATCATCGCCTGTTTTCGGGCATCGGCGCCTTATACGTTTTTTTGATAAATGCATTTGAAATATTGGCATTGGTTGTGTTGCTTACTTGTTTAATTTTTTTAATCAGAAGAAATATTATTCATGTAAAACGCTTATCGGGTAAGGATTTGAAAGGATTTCCGAAAACGGATGCCAATACTATTTTGATTTCCGAAATTATTTTGATGTCGTTATTTTTGGTAATGAATTGCTGTGATACTTTGCTATCTGCGCGCGGTGTGGACGAATACGCTAATACGCCTACCACTCATTTTGTTATTTCTTCTTTTTTACAGCCGTTGTTCGATATTTTGAGCAGTCATTCTTTAATGGTTATCGAGCGAAGTGCTTGGTGGCTGCATATTTTGGGCATTTTTGCTTTTTTAAATTATTTGCCTTATTCAAAACATTTACATGTAATTCTGGCTTTCCCGAATGCGTATTACACTTCGCTGAAACCGATGGGTGAAATGAAAAATATGCCGGAAATTCAGCAAGAAGTTTTGTATGCCATGCAGCCGGAATTGGCTCCCACAGCGCCTTCCGAAGCAGCGCATCAAAATTTCGGTGCAAAAGATGTGTTCGATTTAAGTTGGAAAAACTTGCTCGATGCTTATACTTGCACGGAATGTGGAAGATGCTCGGCGGCTTGTCCTGCCGGCATTACAGGAAAATTGCTTAGTCCCAGAATGATTATGATGAAAACGCGCGACCGATTGGAGGAAGTAGGGAAGAACCTGCAAAAGAATAAATCTTTTGTCAGTGA